>Ga0210410_10004992_pt1 | contig 11609 bp, 3 predicted proteins | sample IncBWC4MmetaG_FD_161058 | JGI IMG/M metagenome (GOLD analysis project Ga0210410, IMG submission 161058) | Forest soil microbial communities from Barre Woods Harvard Forest LTER site, Petersham, Massachusetts, United States - Inc-BW-C-4-M | ecosystem: Environmental > Terrestrial > Soil >... | reverse complement strand
CCAGGTTTTATGGTCCACCACCCACGCACAATCCCCCACAGCCCAAACGCCGGGATAGTCGACGACCTCCAGGTGTTTGTTGACAACAATCCGACCTTTCTCTTTCTTGCACGGCAGCGAAGCCACCAGGGGGTTGGGCGCTGAGGGAACCGTGCTAACCAAAGTCTTGGTGAGAACCCTTTCACCGTTATCGAGCAGGGCGGATTCTCCGGTTGCTCCAGCGAGGCGCGTGTTGAGTCGGATTTCCACCCCGCGGCGCTGCAACAGCGTTTGCGCAAACTGGCCGAGGTTTTCTGACAGCTCTGGCAGGATCAGCGGACCGGCATGAAGCAGGATGACCCTAATCTCGGCGCGGTTAATGCGTCGAAAGCTTCGCGCGGCATGCCGTACGAAATCGTTGAGTTCGGCGACCGCCTCCACCCCTGAGAATCCCCCGCCCGCCACCACGAAGGTCAGCAAAGCGCGTCGAAACTCGGGGTCCGACTCGATGTCAGCCTCTTCGAGGGCGCGGATAACGTGGTTGCGCAACACCAGGCCGTCTCCGAGATACTTAAAGGGCAGAGCATGCTCTGCAAGTCCTGGCTGAGCGGAAAAGCTGGTGATGTTTCCAACGGCGATAACAAGATGGTCGTATTCCAGTTGCGATGTCTGTGGCCGGAAGCCTGCACTGGTCATTACCCTCTTGTTCTTCAGATCGATGGACTCGACTTCTCTTGTGTAGAGATTGGTTTTCGGACAGAGGCGGCGAATTGGCGCGATGGTATCGAGAATTCCAATACTCCCCGAAATAACCTCTGGCAGCATCGGCTGGAAAACGAGATAGTTCTCTTTGCTGATCAGGCCCACTTCAACGTTATCATTTGCTTTAAGGTGCTTCTCCAGCGTGATGGCGGTGTAGACACCTCCAAAACCCCCGCCGATGATGAGGACCTTCGTTGGCTTCACCTGCAATTGCCTCCTCCTGAAAGTGAGTCAACTCAACTTCTCACTCAGGCACGTGCGCGACCACACGAACATTGAAAACTAATGGAACGTCGAGTGCTCAAGTCTTGAGTGCCAGCCGCATGGAACGTCGAGTGCTCAAGTCTTGAGTGCCAGCCGCGCGGAAAAATCATTGCATCGTCAGAGCCACTCTCCGTTATGTGGCGCACGTCTGCAGCCCAGCGGTCCGCTCACGACCATTCCGAGGAGTATTCGAGCGCGCGGGCGAGAGCTGTCGGATCCGGGATGATAATTTGCTTGTTGTTTCCAAGTTCGACGAGCCCCTTCTCCTGGTAACGGTGTAACAGACGGCCCACCACCTCGCGACTGGATCCGACCATGGCGACCAGGTCCTGCACGCCAACCTTCCCGCTGATCAAGCACGACCCGTCCGGTGCAGCCTGCCCGTATTTCTCAGCCAAGTGATGCAGGGCCGCAAGAAGGCGGTAGGGGACTTCGCGCGAGGAGAGCTCCAGCATCTCGGTGCTGGTTTTCCGTACACGCTCGCAGAGTGCCTGCAGCACTTTCCATAAGACCTCGGGGCGGCTGGCAACAAAATTGCGAAAATCTTTGTGCGAGATCGAGGCTAACTCGGTGGGTTCGCAAGTGGTGACGGTCGCTGAACGGGGATGTCCATCGAGCATGGCGAACTCGCCGAAGATCTCTCCTGGCCCAAGGATGTCCAGAATCTTCTCGCGTCCGCCTTCAGAGGCTTGGGTAACCTTCACGGATCCCGCGAGTAGCATATACAGGGAGTCCGACGGATCCCCTTGAAAGAACACCGCAGCGTCAGGCGCATACTTTTTAGCGGAGATGATTTTTGTCAGTTCTTCAACATCGGCTTGATTCAGTTTGGAAAAAATGGAGATCCTGGCAGTCGCACTGAGTTCCCGGAGCAAGTCGACCCGCTCCGCGCTGGTGGGATTGAAAACGAAGTAGGGCCCACCTTTGGCGCCGAACTCGACGCGATCGTTAAATTTCAGTTTCTGGCGCTGGACTTTTTCGCCGTTGACGAACGTGCCCGAACTGCTGCCCACATCCACGAGCACGAAGTCGGCACCTTCTGCTTTGATTTCGGCGTGATCACGTGAGACTCGGGCGTCCGTGATCACGAGGTCGCGATCAGGCTTGCGGCCGATGGTGAAGGGGAGGTGATCCAGAGAAACTCTACGCTGCTCGGCGCCGTTCACGAAGACTATCTCGGTGAGTGAACCTCGGGATGCACCGATGGTCGTAGAGGCAGTTGGGACCGACATGGTGGCCTCCTCGAATCGTGGTCGCAAAGGATAGCACCATTTTCCGCTCAGCACCACACGTCTGCAGTATTCGCGAACCCAAATTGACCCCCATCCCCTTAGGCACGGCACGGATCCCGGGCAAAACAGGCAACCGGTGAAGACCGCCACGATGGTCTGTGAGGTTGCGGATAAGTAAAACAGCTTAGAGACGTATTCAGTTGCGGGCGTGTCGGGTTCGTAGCACAATACCTCGGCGATCCCAGGTCGATGTGCCCCGAGGTACGTTCGGCAGTCTGGGGAGACACCAGCGTTTCTTCTAGGAACAGGTCCAGAGGGTCAGATAGTTCTCTTGGAGCTTGTCGAGGAGGACACTGCTTAATTTTGTCCTGGTTGCTTCACATGATCGCGGCCTGCCATGGCCCCGAAAGAACCGGCAAAGATCGGTAAGTACGACGTGGTCGATGTCATCGGGCGCGGCGGGATGGGTGTCGTTTACGAAGCCACCGATCCTTTCCTCAACCGCCGGGTTGCCATCAAAATGATGACCGTCGGGTTTGCTAACAAGCCCGACCTGCTAAAGCGCTTCTTCCGCGAGGCCCAGTCCACCGGCAGCCTGCAGCATCCCAATATCGTCACCGTCTTCGAACTGGGGGACCACGCAGGAAATCCTTATCTTGTGATGGAGTTCCTGGAGGGCGAGAGCCTCGATGCCATCATTTCTTCCCGCCGGGAACTCAGTATCCTCGAAAAAATCCAAGCCATTATTGGCGTCTGCCACGGTTTGAGTCACGCTCACCACCGCGGCATTGTGCATCGCGATATCAAGCCGGCCAACATCATGGTTACGAAAGAGGGCACGGTCAAGATCGTGGATTTCGGCATCGCCCACATTGGCGCTGCCAAAGAAACCAGAACCGGACAAATCATGGGCAGCGTGAGCTACATGGCGCCCGAGCAGGTCAACGGCAGTCCGGTAGATGCGCGGACCGATATCTTTTCGACTGGGGTTGTGCTCTACGAGTTGTTTACCTACAACCACCCCTTTGACGGCGAAAACATGGCGGCCACGCTGATGAAGATCATTCATGCCGCGCCGCCGCCCCTCAGCAACTCTGTTCCGGACCTGCCGCCGGAGCTCGAGGCGATCATATTTAAAGCCTTGGCGAAGAATCGCGAGGAACGTTATCACTCAGCCGACGATCTTGCGATCGATCTCAGCCAGCTACAGGCCCATCTGAAACAGCAAATCATCGGCAAACACTTGCAGGAAGTCACAGCGCTGCTCGAAAACTCAGAACTTCTCAAGGCTAAAGACCAGCTGTTGCTGGCGTTGCAAGTGGACCGGCAGAACACCGAGGCAAACCTTCTTCTCCGAGAAGTGCAACAACGTATCCAAAAGACACAGATTAAGGACCAGGTGCAAGAACTCCGCCGCCAGGCGGAGGAAGCCTTGGCCCGCAGGCAATTCGAACCCGCACTCCGATGTTTGGAACGCGCCGCGGGCTTGGATACAACTGATGTCGAACTGCAGCAACTACGCGAATCGATTCAGGCGGCATGGACCCAAGAGCTGGAGTTACAGGAGAGACTAAAGCGCGCTGAATCGGCACATCAGGCAGGAGACCTGGATTCCGCCAAGCAAGCTATGGAGGAAGCTTTGCAGATAGCGCCTGAAAAGGTTCAGGCGGCAACTTTATACCGCAATATCCAACACGACTTGGAGGCGCGCGCGCGTCAGCGGCAACTGGACAGTTATCTGGAGCAGGCGGGGCGAGAGATTGCAGCTCGAAAATTTACCTCAGCCCTGGAGAAATTGAAACTAGCCGCTTTGGTGGACCCAGCCGCTCCCCAAGTCAAAGCACTAATCGAATCCGCAACTCTTGGGCGAGAACAGGAGCAGCGCCGCCGCGATCTGGAAATAATTACCCACCAGATCGAGGAGGCACTGAACCGCGATGACTATGTCGCCGCCTGCGAAAAAGCAGACGAGGGCTTACAGCGTTTCCCCGAAGAACGCACCCTGTCGAAGCTCAAGTCTTTAGCTGAAAAACAGCGCCATCTCGCTGAACGTAAGCAATTTGTTGACGAGCAACTGAACTACGCCCGTACCCTGGTGGAACAGGGCCGGAACGAGGAACTCCTCAGCGTTCTGCAATCTGCCTTAGAAAAAACAGGCCCCGAGCCCCGTCTTCAGTCTCTCCTCCTCATCGTGCGCGAAAACGTCGAGCATGAACGCGGCGAACGCCGTAAGGCAGAGCTATTGAAGAAGGCCAAGGATGCCCTCAGCCGAAAGTCCTATGACGAGGCGATTGAAATCCTGGAATCGGGTTACGCCGAACTGAAGGATTCGACCGAGATTGCCGACCTTCTGCAATTCGCAAAAGACGACGCGCTTGCCGAGAAGCGTCGTCTGATTGTGGAGGCTGCTGCCCAAGAGGCAAATAAGTTTATTGCCGAGCAGGAATATGAGGAAGCCACCAAGCTACTGGACGCGACTCTGCAAGAGGCTCCGGATGAAGAATTGCGTCTCATCCTGGTAGAGGTCCGACGGGCTTCCCTCGACTACCAGAAAAAGCTGGAGACCACGTTGACTGCGGCGGAAAAGCTCCTCCAGAGTTACAAGGCCGGTGAAGCGCTGAGGCTGCTGGAGTCGCATTCATCTCTCTTGGCCCGTAGTGCAGCTTTCCAAAACCTGCTGGAGACGGCCCGTTCTGAAGCAGAACGCCTGCGTAAGATCGACGAGGTGATGAACCGCGCTACCCAGGCGCTGGAAAAAGAGGACTACCCGACTGCGCTCGAACTGCTTGAGGAAGGTCGCCGCCTGCACGGGCTGATGCCAAAGCTGGAACAACTGCTCGCCGAGGTCAGCCAAAAGCAATCCGAGGCCGCCAACAAGATCGTTCGGAAAGCTTTGGGCGACGCGCAAATCCTGGTTAGCGCCAGTCAGTTTGAGGCCGCACTTGAAAAGATAGCACTGAGCTCTGACTTCATCAGGCTGGTGTCACCGGAGCTTAAGTCCGAGTACGAAAGTCTGCGGCAGCAAGCATCCGAAGAGCTCGTCGGTCAGCGGGTCGCTCAGTTCGAACAGGACCTGGCCGATGGAAGATTCACGCTGGCGGAGAGCAGCCTGCGCCAGACCTTGGTGCTGTTTCCGGACAACCCCGATTTGAGACGCCTCGAAACGGTGCTGAGGGAAGAGGTAAATCGCAGATTAGAAGCACAACGAGCGCTAACCGACGGGCAGACGCTTCTCAGAAAGGCGGACTGGAAACAAGGCGGAAAGTTCCTGAAGAACGCTTACGCTATGGCCGAACGCGCCCCTGCAGTGCGCGAGCAAGTCCTTGCCAGCTTGCTCGAGGCCGCGGAGGTCGCTGTTGAAAAAGACTGGCTTGCTGCCGAAGTTCTCCTTCAGCAGTTGGCCGAATTGCAACCGAGCTTTATACAGCCGGTTGAATTGCAGGAACACATTGCCAAGCGCAAACGCCAGGAGCTTGTTGATCAATGTTTGGAACAGGCCACGCGGCTGCAAGCCGGCGGCGATCTGCACGCGGCGCTTCGCGAAATCGAACGCGGACTTTCTTCATATGCCGACGAATCACGCCTTCTAGACCTGCGTACAGAAATCCAGGAACAGGTTCGACAGGACGAAGAAAGGACGGCGCTCGAGCATGCGCGCCTTGAACAGGAAGCATTTGTTCGAGATGTCATCCAGCGCTCGCAGTCCGAACCGGGACTGGACCGCCGTATCCAAATCCTGGAAGAGAGTCTCGCGCGCTATCCGGGAGAACCACGGCTTCAGCATCAGCTGACCCAGACCCGCGACTTGTCGGCAAACTTGACGGCTATCGTCAGTGAAGCCCGCGCTCTCGAGGATGCGAAAAAATACGAGGAAGCCACCGCACGATGGAACACGGTCCGCGGCATCTATCCTCAGTACCCGGAATTGGACCGCCAATTAGGGCGCGTTGCCAAGCTGACTGAACAAGCGCGCACTGCCGAAAAATGGGAATGGATCCGCAGCACCCAAGCTGCCCTCGCTACTGCCGATTATAGTCGCGTGGCTGACCTGCTCAGCTTGGGCAAGACGAAATTCCCCAGCGCCCGTGAAGTCTCTGAATTTGAAAAAAAGCTTCAGGATGGCCTCAAACTTAGAGAAAAAGCCAAAAAAATTATTGCGGACGGCCGCGCGGCGCTGGGAAAGAAAAAGTGGGAAAAAGGCGCCGGTTATCTTGCGCGCGCCCGCGAGTCTGCAACCCACGATCCTGTGGTGCAAGAACTCGTAATCGGCGAACTTTTGGAAGGATGCGAAGCCGCAATTGATGTGGACTGCCCGTCCGCCGAGATGCTTCTGGCGCGAGTCGCTGAAATCCAGCCGAACTCTCCCCTTCTTTCGCCGCTGAAAGCTCGGATCGAAAAGCACAAGCAAGAGCAGACGATCGAGCAGCACATGACAGCCGCGGTGCGTGCCCAATCCAGCGGCGATTTACAGGGCGCCCTCAGTCATTTGAATCAGGGACTCGCCGTTTATCCCAATGAACCGCGTCTCTTGCAGCTAAAGGGCGGTATCGAAACCAGGGTGCGCCAACTGGAGGTCGAGCGGCAAGCACAGCAGAAAGCGGAAAAGGAACGTGCGCGCCAGGCAGAAGTGGAGCAACAGCGACTAGCCAAGCAGAAGCGTAAGGAGGAGCTTGAACAGGAGCGAGCGAAGGCCGCTGAGCAGAAGGAAAAACTGGCGCGGGCTCGCGAATTAGAGGAGAAGGCTGAGCAGGAACGTATACGGCAACGAGAGGCAGAGCAACAGCGTCAGCAAGAACGTCAGCAGGCGGAAGAGCAACGAGCCCGTGAGAAAGCAGAGAAGAAACGTCAGCAGGAAGAACAAAAGCTCGCAGAGCAGACTCGCCGTCGCATAGAAGCGTTAAAGGACGCCGAGGGCGGCAAAACGGTCGTCGTAGTCCCTTCCAACGTTCTCACGAATCCTCGTGTGCTCGTCGCAGGAGGCGCCGTTCTGTTGGCCGTGGTTGCGACCCTGGTCTGGATGCTTATCCCCGGGGCTGTCCCCGTGGAGTTTAAGACCACCCCCCCGCTCGGGACCACCGTCCGGATTAAATCCACAGGACAGGAATGTGTGACGCCCTACTGCAGCATCAAACTGAGGCCGGGCAAGCACGAGATGGAGTTTTCCTATCCGGGATATACAACGCAGACGGAAACCATTCCCGTACAAGCCAAAGGTCCTAATAAATTTACGATAGCACTCGAGTTGTCTGGCGGTTCGGGTACCACGAAACCGCACCTCGCCGAGAGTAAGCCTACTTCACCGATAATTGAGGCTTCACCGACGAACAAACCCCCGGTCACCGACTTGGCCAGCATGCGAATCCGCGGTTGGAACAAAGGGTCAGAAGTCTTCGTCGACAATAACCCGATCGGCACCATAGGCTCGAGCGGAGCCTTCTCGTCCATACCCATCGGTAAACACGAAATCAAAGTAGTGGACAAAAAAGGCGATTCGGGTACAATGCAAAAAAGTTTCGCGTCTGGCGAACGCGTAAACCTGGCGAAGAAAGATTTCACTGTTTCTGTCGCCATCGTAGCTTCCTCTTCCCCTCCTAAGCCGCTGCCCCCGTTCAAAGCGGGGGAACCCGATCGCTGGCCGCAGATCGCCAACTCGGGGAGTACTGACCAGCTAGAGCAGTACCGGGCCCAGAATCCAAATAGTCCGCATCTTGGCGAACTAGAAGCAACGCTCGACAAGTTGTACTGGGATAAAGCCATGGGCGCAGGCTCCGCAGCCGCATTTGAGGAATACCTGGCAAAGTCTTCGAACGGAAAGCATCGGGACGAGGCGCAGGAAAACCTTACTTGGCGAAAGACCGAGTCCGCGAACACGATTCAGGCATTTCGCGATTATCAACGGCAGCATCCTCGGGGGGCCCATTTCGCAGAGGCAGATAAGAAAATCGAGGACCTGGGGAGGGCTGAGGCTCACAACAAAGAGAATCAGCGCTTCCAGGAAGCGCTGAATTCAGAAAACGAGCCAGTATTGCAGGCTTTTCTCAAGGATTATCCGTCGGGTATTCATCACGATCAGATCTCTGGGCGCCTCGACGATGTGTACTGGGAGAAGACAAACAAGAACGACAAGGCCAGCTTAGAAGTTTACATCGGGAAAAACCCTCAAGGAAGGCATGTTGCGCGAGCTCAAGACGAGATCGAAAAACTGAACGAGGCGGCGCAGCCCTCGAAAACGCTCAAGCCACCTGTTGACGCCAAAACTGAAGTTCTTAAGGTGGTGGACCGATACGTTAAGGCGTACAACGACACTAGTATTGAAGAGCTAAGACAAATCTGGCCGAGTATGGACAAGAAGCGAGTTTCGAGTATGCGCGATTTCTTCCGGATAGCCCGGAACGTCAAGTCGAAATACGCACTTCTCGAGGAACCAGCGGTAAACGGTTTGGAGGCGACCGTTAAGATCACGCAGGAGACAATTTTTGTTGTTGAAGGACGACAACAAAAACAGTCGGGCACACTGACGTTGAAGTTAAAACCGGCCCCGGGTACATCTGGTAGCTGGGAAATCAGTTCAGTCTCAGAGAACTGAAAGCCTGGCAAGGAGACAGACGCGCAATGTTGAGAGCCACATTCGTCGTAGCGTTACTGCTCGTTTTCATCGGTTCTGGCCCGGTACTAGCTCAAAACCTTTGCTCGACCGCCAACAACAACCTCATCTGCGTTATTCCGCAGCTGTACAGTACCACCGGCGGAGTGAACTTGCCGAACCAAGCACATCGTGCGCACTTCGATAGTGACTTTCAGACGAATGCTGCGGCATTGAGCTCTTCCGTGGGGACTGAGTTGAGCTCTCTCAGACTCGCCTCCCCCACCTCTGGCATCACTTTTGTGTTCGAAAATGGGGTGATGAGGCGGACAACAGAAAGCTACGGACCGATTTTGGGCGAGCGTGCAGAAACGATTGGGCGCCATCGTATCTTCTTTGCCGGCACGTATCAATACTTCCCGTTCAGCACACTGGACGGAATCGACCTCAAGCATTTCCCGGCAGTGTACAACCACGGCGATACTCTTAATCCCGATGGAACGCACAACACCGACCCAATCCACAATCCTTCTCCAGGAAACCCTGGAGTTGAACTCGAATACATCAGTACCACAAACCGCGTCGACCTGAAGGTGCACCAGTTCACGTTCTACGCGACGTACGGTTTGACGAATCGTGTTGATATATCAGTCGCGATTCCCATCCTGAATGTTCGCATGGGAATTTCATCGGTAGCAACGATTGTGCGGACCCCCGACCCGATCCAGCAGGGAGCGCCCCTCAAGGCCGCTTGGCTTGCGAGCTCCAATACGTTCCCAGGCGATCTCTATCCAGGTACGGGGCCCCTCGAGGGCTGCCAAAATACCCCGGCTGGCTGCACAGGTTATTTCCATTACTTCGATCCGGCGAATCCCGCCACGAGCCTCACGCATGCGTTTTCTAATGCAAAGAGTGCAAGTGGGATTGGTGATGTTGTTTTTCGCGCCAAGGGTACGATCATCAAGCACGAGCGAACCGCAGTGGCTCTCGGTACCGACGTGCGCGTTCCATCGGGAGATGAAAAGAATTTCGTGGGCACCGGAGCGCCCGGCGTCAAACCTTTCCTCTCGGCTTCCTATCACTCTCGCTTATCGCCTCATGCCAATATCGGGTACGAGTTCAACGGCAACTCGATTCTAGCCGGAAACCCACTCAAGGGAACGACGGGCCGTCTTCCCGATCAGTTTTTTTACTCGGGCGGAGTTGACGCTGGGGTCACTAAGAAACTAACGCTCGCGGCGGACCTCTTAGGCCAGCGCTTCTACCACGCTCCAGGAGTGAAGTTGGGTGCGTGGAAGGACGTTCTCAAGGTCTCTCATTCCGACATATTGAACACTATTCCGATTTACCGCTCGTTCAACACGAACGACCTTGCACTTGGTGCCAAGTACAGCCCGTTTGGCAATTGGTTGGTGACCGGTAACGTTCAGATTAAGCTCGATGACGGCGGCTTGCGGGCTAAGGTAGTTCCGTTGATCGGCGTTTCATACACATTCTGATCTGCGGCTTACTCGGCTGGAGCCCGATTTTAGAGAGCGTGCACCATGATCCGTTTTGGACAAGACCTGTGCGGCAACCTCGAGGCGGCTTGCCGCCGCGAATGGCTTGAGACCAACGGACTCGGGGGCTTCGCTTCTTCCACCCTGCCCGGAATCAATACCCGCCGCTATCACGGTCTTCTCGTCGCCGCCACTAAGCCTCCGGTTGGACGCCTGGTGCTTCTTTCCAAGTTGGAAGAAACTGTCCTCATTGATGGCCGGGCGTTTGACTTGTGCTCGAATCAGTATCAGGGAGTTGTTCATCCCAAAGGGTTCCAATATCTCAAGCAGTTCCGCCTCGAGCCATTCCCAATCTTCACGTTTGAAGTTCAGGGTGTTCAGATCGAGAAGACCGTTTTCATGGTTCAGGGCGAGAACACGACAATCGTGCAGTATGAAATGCAGAGCGCTGGCGAAGCCCGTGCAGTCCTCCTTGAGCTTCGGCCTCTGCTCGCCTTCCGCGATTATCACAGCCTGACTCATGAAAATCGCGCGATCGACGGCACCGTCAGTGCGCAACCCGGCCTGGCTAGTATTTCTCCTTATCAGGGGCTGCCCACTCTGCACCTGTCACACGACGCCGCGACTGTGGAGACCACCGCGAATTGGTATCGAAACTTCAACTATGAGGCGGAGCGCGAGCGCGGACTCGATCATACGGAAGACCTTTTCAATCCCTGCGTCTTGCGTTTCGATCTTGGAACGCTCAAGAGGGCCACAGTTATCGCCTCGATCGAGCGACGAGACATCGCAAGAACGGCCCTATACAAGCAAAACGAACTATCCAGGCGGCGGCAGATCGGCATAAGTTCTCCGGTGGAGGACAGCTTTGTAAAGGATCTGAGCAAGGCCGCCAGCCATTACATCGTTTCCCGAGGTGACAAGAAGACGGTGATCGCGGGTTATCCATGGTTCAGCGACTGGGGCCGCGATACGATGATTGCTCTGCCCGGTTTGACTCTCCCGAACCGTCGCTTCGAGGTCGCCCGCAGTATTCTGGAGACCTTCGCCCATCACGTGGATCGCGGCATGCTCCCGAACGTGTTCCCGGATGTTGGAGAGACACCGGAATACAACACGGTCGACGCGACCCTATGGTTCTTTGAAGCGCTTCGGTCTTACCTTTCCTACACTGGTGACCTCCAGTTCGTCGGTAGTCTCTATGGCGTACTCACTGACATTATCAATTGGCATCTGCGGGGCACTCGATTTGGCATTAAGGTCGACGCCAGTTGCCTGCTGTACTCCGGC
>Ga0210410_10004990_pt1 | contig 11613 bp, 9 predicted proteins | sample IncBWC4MmetaG_FD_161058 | JGI IMG/M metagenome (GOLD analysis project Ga0210410, IMG submission 161058) | Forest soil microbial communities from Barre Woods Harvard Forest LTER site, Petersham, Massachusetts, United States - Inc-BW-C-4-M | ecosystem: Environmental > Terrestrial > Soil >... | reverse complement strand
CCCGACGGCGTCCAGAACAACGGCAACTTCACCAGCAGCGACCGAATCCCCCTCACCTCACACGGCGCCGACAACCAGGCTAAAGAAGAGATCACCAACGCAAAACAGTACATCCTCCTCAACGCCATCGGTTCCACCACCCTCGACGACGGCAAGTACCTCTACAACCCATCCACCGGCGAGATCGAAGTCCAGTGGATCCAAGGCATCGGCAGCGAAAAGGCCGCAGCCCCGCAAGGCCGCCTGATGGCCACTGTCATCAACGGAATTCTGAGCCGCAAACTCCCCTGGGCGCTCGTGCTCCTTGGCGTTGCGATCGTCATCGTCGTCGAACTCCTCGGCGTCCGCTCCCTCACCTTCGCCGTAGGCGCCTACCTCAGCATCGCCACCACGCTCGCCATCTTCGTCGGCGGAGTCATGCGCTGGCTAGTCGACTACGTCGTGCATCGCCAGGCCGCGCGCCAAGCCCGCATCGAGCACGACGCCTCTCTCGCTCTGTGGCACTCCGATCGCGAAACCTGGCTCGCCCAGCATCCGGACTTTGACCCCACCGATCCGACCCACGCTGATCCCACCGGCCGGCCCATCTTCAACGCCATCACCGCTCGCGACGCCACCATCGAATCCGAAGTCTCGCCCGGCAGCCTCTATGCCTCCGGCCTCATCGCCGCCGGCGGCATCGTCGGTCTCCTCGGCGTCTGCGTCAAGCTTTACGAAGCCGCGACCGACCGTTCCATCCCGCGCTTCAGCGACCACAACCCCCTGCACAACGACCTGGTCAGCATCGTCATGTTCGCCCTGCTCGCCTTCTCCCTCTACTACTTCGCTAGAAAGCCGCTGAAGACTGAGGGGTAAGCAGCATGAGCAACGTCCTGGTGATGTTCCAAGCCGATACCGAGCACACCGAGCAGATGGCGCTGGCAGTCGGCGTCGGCGCGGTGGAGGCAGAGGCAAGCATCCGGTTGCGACGACTGGCGGCTCCCGGTGCGGTCGAGGTGGCGCATCGGGGCTATGGCAAGCTGCAAGCGACAGATCTGCTCTGGGCCAATATTGTCGTAATCGGACTGGAGTCGTCCACGCCTGGGACCGAGGAACTAAAGGGGCTGCTTTCGCTGCTGAAGGAGATGGATCCGGGCGAGTTGAACGGGAAACAGGCATGGACATTCAACCCGGAGGGGGTCGTGGGTAGGTCGGAAGCTCAGCAACTCGTCGAATCGGCTTTGCGAAGTGCCGGCATAGTGGTCCTTCCAATGGAGATTGGAAGCGCCGACGCTAAAGGAGACCTGATCAGCCGTATGAAAGCAGTAGGGCGCTCTCTTGCAGGCAAACCTCTATAGATCAGTTACTTGAGGGAATAAACGCGGACGGACGCCCTTCCTCCCTCCGTAACCGAGAATCTTTCTTGAATCTTATTTCGATGTCGAGATATCTTATATCGTAGGAATCGGGAGGGCCGAATGTCAGGCACTAAAGATAACGTATCAGCCCCGCGGCTTTGGCTGGTTCTGGCCCGGGCCTATGGCTCGATCGGTGCCTACATCGAGGGCTCAATCACCGCGCAAGGCCTGGGCCTCAGCGACTTTATGGGGCTGGAAGGTCTGCTTCACAAAGGCTCACTGACGATCTCGGCCATTGGAGAGAAGGTGCTGCTGGCGAGCGCGTCGATGACCTCGGCAATCGACCGGCTGGAGAAGCGCGGCCTGGTGCGGCGCAAGACGTGCAATTCCGATCGGCGGATTCGATTTGTGGAACTGACCGATTGCGGCAAGGCGTTTATCGAAGAGATCTACGCCCGGCACGAGAAGGATCTGGAGGCGGTCATCGGCGGACTTGGTGATGAGGAACGACGAGTGATCTACGAAGGACTGAAAAAAATCGGACTCGCGGCGAAGGTCGCGGTTCCGACGCAGAAGTTAGAGACGGAGTCAAAGCAAGACGCTTGAGGCCTGAGCGCTCGGCCGAAAGCAACGAAAGGAAGCAGTATGTTGACTGTTCGCAAGAGTAACGAGAGAGGCCATGCCGACCACGGCTGGTTGGATTCGCACCATACCTTTTCGTTCGCCAACTATCATGACCCGAAGCACATGGGCTATCGCTCCCTGCGCGTCATCAATGAGGACCGCGTGGCTGAAGGGCGCGGCTTCGGAGCGCACGCCCACCGCGACATGGAGATCCTGAGCTATGTGCTGAAGGGCAAGCTCGCCCACAAGGACAGCATGGGTCACGTCGAAGTGCTGGGACCGAACGAGATCCAGAAGATGTCTGCCGGCAGCGGCGTCGTGCACAGTGAGTTCAACGGCTCCGAGACTGAGCCGGTACACTTCTTCCAAATATGGATCGAACCGAAGAGCCGCGGCACAACGCCCGCGTATGAACAGCTGAAGTTCGACGCAGCCGAAAAACTGGATCGCTTCAAACTGCTGGCCTCGGCGAAACCAACAGCGGGGGCGGCCACGATCAACCAGGACGCGACTGTCTCGGTTGCGGAGCTGACGCCGGGCAAGCAGCTTACCTATCCGCTGGGAAGCAAACGCCATGCCTGGCTGCACGTGATCGACGGCGACGTCACCGTCAACGGCAAGACGCTGCACACCGGAGACGCGGTTGCCGTCGACCAGGAAGAGACGCTCGACGTAGTAGCGCAGGGTCAGACGAATAGCGAGATACTATTGTTCGACCTCGCGTAAGCGCCAGCTTTTTTGAACGCGGTGGCCGGCACATACTCTTTCCGGGGGCCGGCCACCACGAACCGGGACTTGTTCCACCAAAGCTTTTATCAACTTTCATCAAGGAGACCACCAATGAATCGTCGCATCTTTACCGCCGCTCTCTCTGCCCTGCTCCTGACTGGAGTCAGTGCGCTCGCCCAAAGCTCAAGCTGGACCATCGACAAGAACCACGCCCAGACCAACTTCCAGATTCGCCACATGGGCGTCAGCACGGTTCGCGGCTCCATCAGCGGCGTCACCGGCACCATCGTTTGGGACCAGAAGGACCCCAGCAAGTCCAGCGTCGAGGCCACGATCGACACCAACACGGTGAACACGAATAATTCAGCGCGCGATACTGACCTGAAGTCCGACAAATATTTCAATGTTGCGAAGTATCCCACCATGACGTTCAAGTCCACCTCGGTGAGCCAGTCCAATGGCAAGCTGCAGGTGGTCGGCGACCTCACTCTTGCGGGCGTGACCAAGAGCGTCACCCTGGATGTGGATGGACCCACCGCTCCGCAGAAGGGGATGGGCGGCAAGATGGTCATTGGCCTCTCTGCCACCGGCATGGTGAAGCGGAGCGACTTCAACTTCGCTCCCAAGATGCCCACCATGGCTCTTGGCGACGAGGTCCAGATCACCATCGACGTCGAAGCCAACCAGTAAGGAGATTCAAGAAAAGGCCCTGCTCTCCGCGCCGGCGACTGCGGAAGCGGGGCCTTTTCTTTGCATGACGCAGACGCCAAAGAGAGCTAGTACTTCTCCCGGCTCAGGTCTTCGTTGCGTTTTTCTATCGCTGCAGATGCCTCCGGTTTCAGACTGCGAAGAATCTCAAGCAACTTGGCCGGATCAAACGATTCGATCTGATAGTCGGCTTCGGGGCAGCCGGTGAAGCCCGGAGTTGCGATCACGATGATGGGCATCTTCGGCTGCAGCCGCTTCACCTCACGAGCCACATCCGAAGAGGATACGTCGTCCAGCCCTCCGTCGAGCACAATGCCGCTAACAGCGGGAAATCTGGTGAAGACCTCCAGTGCCTCTTTGCCGCTGTACGCAGTAAGAACGTTGAACTTGGCAGTTTCGATCACGAGCTTGCGGGTCGAAATACTGCCTGGAAACTCCCTGTCGATCACAAGAAAGCATGGCCTGTTCATGCACAGCATTAGACACCAAATAACTAAAGCCAAGCTAAGGTGCACTAGAAAAACTGCCGTTCGGACGAATCAACAAATTGAAGTCTAGTTACCGTTCGTGCGCTGGATGCGATCTTTATTCTCGCGAACCAGGCGCAGGAAGTCCTGCAGAATCGGTCCCTCATTCGCCGGATTCCACACCACGGCAAGGCCCATGTGGAGGGTCTGCGGAACCAGCGGAGAGATGACCACGCCTGACGGCCGGAGATAGCGAACCCCGGAAGGAACCAGCGCGACGCCTTCACCCGACTCAACCAGAGTAAGCACGCCGGACCAGGTCGCGGAGGTGTTGACGATGTTCGGCGAGAAGCCTGCCGCGGAACAAAGCGCGACGATGCCGTCAAACAGCACAGGCGTCAGATGACGATCGCACAGAACAAAGCGCTCGGCGACCAGAGCATCGATCGAGATCGGCTTTCCCGCCAGCGGGTGGTCGCGGGGCAGCACCACGACGACGGGGTCGCGATAGAGCAGCTCTGCGCGCAGGGTCCGGTCGAACGGCGGCTCGAGCGGACGCGCAAAGGCGACATCGATCTTACCCGCCATCAGCGCCTCCATCTGTTCCGGCGTTCGCATCTCATACAACGAGAGCTTGATGTCGGGGTGAAGTTTGCGGTAGTCGCGAATAATGCGCGCAAAAAAACCTCCGGCACCCCACAGGAAAAAGCCGATGCCAAGCGAACCCACCTGGCCCAGCAGCGAGCGGTTGGTGATTTCGACGGCGCGGTCGGCGGCAAGCAGCGTCTTGCGCGCCTCGACCAGGAAGAGTTGACCGTGAGGCGTAAGCCGCGTGCGCCCGGAGGTCCGATGGAGCAGCGCGCCGCCAACCTCTCGCTCCAGATCGGCGATCTGCTCGCTGATGGCAGACTGAGAGACATGAAGCTGGCGGCCGGCTTCGCTGAAGGTGCCATGATCGGCGACGGCGCAGAAGTAGCGTAAGTGTCTCAGCTCCATTGCTTATGCTCCTTCGCCAGTGTATCGGTTATTCCGATGGACTGTCGCGGAAATACCGGTGAAACATTCATGTAGCGAGAAATGTCTTACTCTATAAACAGAATCCCCAGGGAAGAGGCCCCGTCGAATGTGGATCGTAAAAGTAGCGCTGAGCCGGCCCTACACGTTCATCGTGCTGGCAATCCTCATTCTCATCGCAGCGCCCGTGGTGATCCTGCGCACACCGACTGACATCTTTCCCAACATCAATATTCCGGTCATCTCGATCGCGTGGCAGTATACCGGGCTGAACCCCGAGGAGCTCGAAGGGCGCTTAACGACGCCGTACGAGAAGGTGTTGACCACGCTGGTCGATAATATCGAGCACACCGAATCGACCACCATCGCCGGACAGGTGGTCGTCAAGGTCTACCTGCAGCCGGGCGCGAGCCTCGATACCGCGAACGCGCAGGTCTCCTCTGCGTCGCAGTTCATTTTGAGGAACCTGCCGCCGGGCATCCTGCCGCCGCAGATCATCCAATTCAGCGCCTCCACCGTACCAATTCTTCAGCTCGGGCTCTCCGGCAGAGGACTCTCCGAGCAACAGCTGAACGACCTCGGCCTGAACTTTATCCGGCCGCAACTGGTCACCGTTCCAGGCGCGGTGGTTCCCAACGTCTACGGCGGCAAGCAACGATCCATCATGCTGTACCTCGACCCGAAGCTGCTGCAGGCGAAGGGGCTTTCTCCGGCCGATGTCATCAGTGCGATGGCGGCGCAAAATGTTGTCCTGCCCGGAGGCACGGCAAAGATTGGCCAGGATGAGTACGACATCCGCATCAACTCCTCTCCGGTCACGCTCGCCGGAATCAGCAACCTGCCGTTGCGCCAGGTCAACGGGACGACGATTTATATACACGATGTCGCCACGGTGACCGACGGGAGCATCCCGCAGACGAACATCGTGCGCCAGGATGGCCATCGCGGCGTTCTCGTCACCATCCTGAAGTCTGGAAACGCCTCGACACTGAGCGTGGTCGGCGGCATTCGCGCCCTGCTGCCCCGTATCGCGTCAACTGTGTCGCAAGATCTCCGGATGAAGCCGATCGGGGACCAATCCATCTTCGTTCGAGCGTCGATCAACGGAGTCGTTCGTGAGGCAGTGATCGCCGCGATGCTGACCGGCCTGATGATTCTGCTCTTTCTCGGCAGCTGGCGCAGCACGATCATCATTGCCGTCTCCATTCCGCTGTCGATCCTCACCTCGGTGATCGTGCTCGGACTGATTGGCCAAACGATCAACATCATGACGCTCGGCGGACTTGCGCTGGCGGTAGGTATCCTGGTCGACGACGCGACCGTGACGATTGAAAACATCGAGCGCTATCTGGAAGACGGCCACCTCCTGCACGATGCGATCCTCGAAGGCGCGGCGCAAATATCGGTGCCCGCTCTGGTATCGACGCTCTGCATCTGCATCGTGTTTCTCCCGATGTTTTTCCTCAGCGGCGTCTCCCGCTATCTTTTTGTGCCGTTGGCTGAGGCGGTCGTCTTCGCCATGTTGGCCTCGTACGTTCTTTCACGAACGCTGGTGCCAACCATGGCGATGTATCTCTTGAAGAGACACGACCACAACGCGGTCCCTTCGAACAATATATTGGCCCGCTTTCAGCGCGGATTTGAGCGCCGGTTCGAGCAGGTGCGCCGCAGCTACGTAGGTATGTTGAGGCGGGCCGTGCGGTCCCGAATGATCTTCGTTCCCGCCTTTCTGGTGGTCGGCACGTGCGCCTTTCTGCTGGTTCCCTTTCTCGGCCAGAACTTCTTTCCCAGCAGCGACACCGGCTCGTTCATCCTGCATCTGCGCGCCAAGAGCGGCACCCGCATTGAAGAGACAGCCAGGCTCTGCGATCTGGTCGAACAGAACATCCGCAAGACGGTGCCAACCGATCAGGTGGACAACATCCTCGACAACATCGGGCTGCCTTACAGCACATTGAACCTGCAGCACGCCACCTCCGGATTGATCGGCCCCGGCGACGCCGACATTCTCGTCTCGCTAAGAGAAGACCATCGCCCCACGGCCAATTACGTCGCCGCCCTGCGACAGAGCCTGCCGCGCGACTTTCCCGGCGTTACTTTCTACTTTCTGCCATCGGACATCGTGACCCAGATTCTCAACTTCGGCCTGCCTGCGCCGATCGATGTGCAATTCGAGGGCTCCGACATCGCGGACAGCCGCAAGGTCGCCGATACAGTACTCGATCAGCTTCGGCGCGTGCCCGGGCTCGTCGACCTGCGTATCCAACAACCGGACGACTACCCAGTGCTCACCGTTGATGTAGACCGCACGAAAGCCGCACAGGGCGGCTACACCTTGCGTGATGTCGGAGGCAGCCTGCAGAACCTGCTGAGTGGAAGCTCGCAGCTTACCCCCATGTTCTTCCTCAACTACCGGAACGGCATCAACTACAACATGGTGGCCGAGGCGCCGCAGTACGACATTCAGTCGTTGAACGACCTGCAAAATGTGCCGCTGTCGTCGCCGACCAGCAAGCAGCCGGAGATTCTGGCGGATGTGGCCAATATCAGCCGAACCACCGAGATGCAGACCATCAATCACTACAACATCCGCCGCACGCTTGATATCTATGGTGCAGTGCAGGGCCGCGACCTGGGTTCGGTGAGTAAAGACATCGACAGGATTGTGGCGGCTAACGAAAAATCGCTCTCCCGTGGCACGTTCGTACACGTCCGCGGACAGATTGAGACGATGAAGAGTTCGTATCTTGGCCTGCTCTTCGGTCTTGCCTTCGCCATCGTGCTGGTCTACCTGCTCATCGTGGTGAACTTCCAGTCGTGGCTCGATCCCTTCATCATCATTACTGCGCTCCCCGCAGCGCTGGCCGGCATCGTGCTCTTTCTCTTCGCGACGCGGACCACGTTAAGCGTGCCTGCGCTGATGGGTGCGATCATGTGTATGGGCGTCGCCACGGCAAACAGTATCCTTGTTGTGTCGTTCGCGAAAGAACGTCTGCTGGACCACGGAGACGCGGTCATGGCAGCAATTGAGGCCGGCGCCATACGCTTCCGGCCAGTCTGCATGACGGCGCTTGCCATGATTATCGGCATGGTCCCCATGGCGCTTGGCGCCGGTGAAGGCGGAGAACAAAACGCTCCGCTGGGCCGCGCCGTGATCGGCGGCCTATTGTTGGCGACAGTGGCAACGCTGATGTTCGTTCCCGCAGTCTTCAGTCTTCTGCACGGCCGGCGCAAACAACAGCAGCCTTCGGAAAAATCCGCCGATCATCCCATCACGGCAAGGGCTTAGAGGAATCATCATGAGTAACGAAGGAGCGCGAATGACGAGCACGGCCGAGAAGAATCCAACGGAGACTCATCCCTCCGCCGAGTACCCCTCCGAGCCGGTAATACCGTCCGAAGAGCCCCGGCTGACTCGAGGCACGTGGATCGGTATGGTCGTCGTCGCTGCCATTGTGGCTGGCGTGGTCATCTTTGGCGTCATGGCGCGGCGGGGATCGGAACACACTCTGGCAAAGGAGACTGCGGCCTCCGCCATTCTATCGGTCAATGTCGTCTATCCCACGCCCTCCACACTGTCGTCGGAGATTGCATTGCCCGGCAACACCCAGGCGTTCATGGATACCCCCATCTACTCCAGGACAAACGGCTACCTGAGGAGCTGGTACTTCGACATCGGCGCCCACGTACGCAAAGGGCAGTTGATGGCCCAGATCGAGACCCCCGAGGTAGACCAGCAACTCCAGGTAGCGCAGGCGGACCTGAAGAGTGCAGAGGCAAACCTCGACCTCGCCAACACCACCTCCGTCCGCTATCAGAATCTGTTGAAGACCAACTCCGTCTCCAAGCAGGAGACCGACGTTGCCATGAGCGATGCCGCCGCCAAGAAGGCAGCCGTCGACGCCTCCATGGCGAACGTACGCCGGCTCGAGCAGTTGCAATCCTTCGAGAAGGTCTACGCCCCCTTTGACGGCATCGTGACCGCGCGCAACACAGACGTAGGGCGGCTCATCTCGGCTGGCCAGAACACAACCCCGCAGGAACTCTTCCATCTGGCGGCCATCGGAAAGATCAGGGTCTACGTTGCCGTTCCAGAGTCTTACTCCGCTGCTATCAAGGACGGAGGCAAGGCTACCCTGACGCTGGACGAGTATCCCGGCAAATCGTTTGAAGGCACGATCGCGCGCAACTCCAACGCCATCGATCAGGCATCCCGCACCCTGAACGTCGAGGTCGATGTGGACAACCCGAAATCCGAGCTGCTCCCCGGCGCCTATGTCTTTGTTCACTTCAAGGTGCCCGAGCACGCAGCCAGCCTGATGGTTCCGTCGAACACGCTGCTCTTTCGCTCCGAAGGCCTGCGAGTCGGCGTCGTCCGCGATGGCCGCGTACAGCTGATCCCCGTGAAGATCGGCAGAGACGCCGGCGCGACCGTCGAGATAGCCTCCGGCTTAACTCCGAATGACGCCGTCATCCTCGATCCATCAGACTCCCTGGCCAGCGGGCAGGAGGTCCAGATTGCAAACCGTGTCAATCAACCCGCGACCGAGACAAAGGCAGGGGCGAAGTGACACAGTTCCGCGCAGCCTTCATCGGTATTGCTGTGCTCGCATTGAGCGGCTGCATGGTCGGGTCGAAGTATGTGAAGCCGTCGGTCCCGATGGCGCCTGACTATAAAGAAGCCACCCCGGACGCCTACAAGGAGACCACCAACTGGCAGGTGGCCCAGCCCGCTGATGCGGCCTCGCGCGGCGAATGGTGGAAGATCTTCGGCGATGCCGAGTTGAATACCCTGGAGCCGCAGGTAGCGGCGAACAATCAGGACCTCAAGGCCGCAGATGCGCGGTTTCGCGAGGCGCGCGCATTGATCCGCTTCAACCACGCCTCGCTGTATCCAACCGTAGGAACCGCACCCTTCGCCGGTGGACTGCGCGAGTCGTCGAACCGCCCCTACATAAGCGCGACCGCCGCCGCCAACAACGGCAATGGTCTCGGCGACATCCAGCTTCCGGTCGACTTGAACTATGAGGTCGATGTCTGGGGTCGCGTCCGTCGCACTGTAAGCGCCGCACGGGAGGAGGCGCAGGCAAGCGCAGGGGACCGCCAGACTGTCCTGCTCAGCCTACAGGCCGAACTCGCCTTCGACTACTTCGAGGCCCGCAGCGCGGACGCCCAGGAGAAGCTGCTGAACGATACCGTGACGTACTACGAAGAGGCCTACCGCATCACGAACAATCGCTTCGAAGGTGGCGTCGCTCCCAAGTCCGACGTAGATCAGGCGAAGACGCAGCTTGAGGCAGCCAAAGTACAGGCGCGCGATATCACCCTGCGGCGCGCGCAGTTCGAGCACGCCATCGCGGTTCTTCTCGGTGTCCCGCCTGCGTCGTTCACGCTCAACGACGCACCGCTCGATGCGCGCCCGCCGGTCATTCCGCCGGGCCTGCCCTCCGAACTTCTGGAGCGACGTCCCGACATCGCCGCAGCCGAGCGTCGCGTCGCCGAGGCGAACGATCGCATCGGCATCGCGCGCGCCGCCTTCTATCCCACGATCTCGCTCAACGGAACGGTTGGCATTGAAGCAACATCTTTCGCCAACCTGTTCAATCCTGCGAGTCTGCTGTGGGCGATCGGCCCCACGCTGTCGCAGACGGTCTTCGATGCAGGCCGCCGAGCCGCGGTCTCCGAACAAGCCAACGCCCGCTACGATGAGACCGTCGCAGACTACCGGCAGACGACGCTGACCGCGTTCCAGCAGGTGGAAGACAACTTGATCGCGTTGCGTGTTCTCCAGCAGGAGGCCGAAAACCAGCATCAGGCCACGCTGGCGGCGCAGTCAGCAGAGCAGATCTTCAACAACCGCTACGTCGGCGGCCTCGACACCTACCTGCAGGTTGTCACCGCGCAGACAACCGCACTGAACAACGAGCGCAACGACATCGACATCATGCGCCGCCAGATGGATGCCAGCGTCCTTCTCATCAAGGCGCTCGGCGGCGGCTGGAACGTCACCGACCTTCCGAAGCTTTAGAAGCTGTGTCCTGCCGGACGGGCCCACTGCCCGTGGGGCGGCCACTTCGTGGCGCGTATACCTTGTATCGCAACGATGATCTTTTGCGGTCCTCCCGTTGGTCGGAACATTATTTTTTCCCCTTCCGACCAACGGGAGGACCGATACAGTTATTTCGCCAAGACTAGTTAAAAAGGCGTGCGAACGCCCGCCCCACGCGCAGTGGGCCCGTCCGGCAGGACACGCTTCTTATCGCCCCGACAGATTCAGCGGAAGATAAAACGAAAAAACCGAGCCCTGCGAAGGCTGGCTGGTCACATCGATCGAACCCCCATGCGCTTCGACGATAGCCTTGGCGATAGCCAGCCCCATCCCCGTGCCCTGCACACGATAGCGCTGTCCCTGCCCGCGATAGAACTTGTCAAAGATCATCATCCGCTCAAAGTCATCGACACCCACGCCACGGTCGGCCACACTGGTCACGAGCCGCCCCTGCGAGACCTCAGCGCTGACAAAAATAGGACTTCCCTCCGCCGAATACTTCGCGGCGTTCTCCAGCAGATGCTGCAGGACCTTGGCGATGCGCTCAAGGTCCATCTGCACCAGAGGCAACGAGTCAGGCAGGCGAAGTTCGAGCGGATGCGTTTTGAGCGGCGTCTGCACCGCCTCGAGCGCCAGATCGACGGCCTCACGCATGGAATGCAATCGTAGATCGAGCTTGATGTCG
>Ga0210410_10004989_pt1 | contig 11613 bp, 9 predicted proteins | sample IncBWC4MmetaG_FD_161058 | JGI IMG/M metagenome (GOLD analysis project Ga0210410, IMG submission 161058) | Forest soil microbial communities from Barre Woods Harvard Forest LTER site, Petersham, Massachusetts, United States - Inc-BW-C-4-M | ecosystem: Environmental > Terrestrial > Soil >... | reverse complement strand
GAAATCGTTTACGTTGCACGTAGGCTCGGCGGTGATTCGCCCGAATGTGGACGAACCCACCATCGGGCAAGTCACGCTCTTGAACCCAAAAGAGCTGGTCGTAAAGTGCACTCGCGGTTCGCTGTCTTTCGCGGTGGAGGATGATGTGCGCGTGATTCCGGAGGGCGCCGCCTATCACGTGTATCTCGATCCCGCGGAAGCGCAAGGCCCGCGAGGCGCGGGCACAAAGGGTTATGGCGGATCACCGATCAGAGCCGCCAGGAGCAAGTTTATCTGGTACGCCATCGGCGCCGCCGCGGTGGTAACCTTTATCGCCGTCCAGGAAGCCCTCGAAAGCCCCGACCGCCCGTAGGTACTTTATCTGCAGGGCGGTTCCTAATTTTCTTCGAACACGTTCCAGCGCGCCCCACTTAGCCTAGAAATTCTTTCCCAGAAACTCCTTCAACTGGTCCAGCCGGAAACTGGCATCGCCGATCTCGACCTCCAGCAGCAATTGCGCCGTACTCAACTGGTTGCGAAAGTCCACGGCTGCAGTGGTCTCCGCGTCGCCCAAAAGTTGAAGGTTGCTTTCGATCTGCTTCTGTTCCTGCTGTAGAGCTTTGAGCCGGCTGTCCTGAACGGAAATGCCGCTGACCACCTGCTGCTTGAGGACTTCGGCGTTTCGGATGACATCGCCTTCCTGCACTTTCTTCCATTCATCGTAAGCACTTGCGGCCTGGTCCAGGTGTTTGTTGATGGCATGGCTTGCGAGATTGTAGCTTACCGTCACTTCGCCGTAAGCTCCTTGATTTCCAACCAGCGGATTGATCTGCTGGTGCGCGCCCACCGAAAGCGCAACGTCCCAGCTATTCTGCCGTGCCAGTCTGTCCAGCGCCCGCCGCTCGTTCACTTCGCTGCCCTGCTTCTCGGCCACCAATTCCTTCAGTGGTGTATCACCCACTTGCGGTGCATAGATTGCAACGATCTTCGACTGCGTATCGGCGCGATCCGCTTCCAGCTTGATTTTCGTGGTTTGCAAAGCGAAGGCCATGGGCCGGGTCACGTTCTGCGCATCCAGCATCTTTTTGGTGGTGGTAAGAAGCGCGTCCAGGTTTTCAGACGCTTTTTCTATCAGCCCAAGCCTGTGTTGTAGCGCCTCCTTTTCCAAGCTCGGCAAGGCATATTGGATTGCCCGCTGAGCCGAAGAAGACGCGCTGTAGAGCGCGCAGTTTTTGCGCGCCTCATCCATCGTCAGCCCGGCCTTCCGCACATTGGAGAGGCTGCCGGAGACTCCCCACACCAGCTGCGTGGGCAAACCCGTGTTGGGCTGCGTCAGGCCCGCAATAGCGTTCGGCGTTCGCAGCAGGTTCCGCTGCGCCGCGGCCTCCTCGGTTACGTATTTGCAATAGCTCTGTTGCTCTTCGTCGCCCGCAAACGCCGCAGGGATCAGCAACATGCTAATCGTGAACGCCGCGCAAAGTTTTCCCTGAAGCGTTTTCACCTTTGCTTGGGTCAAGGGCATCGTGCGTCTCCTCAGAAGAATAGCGGTTTGCGGTTCAGGAACACCGTTTTCGATTTCGCGGATTCCGGATGGTCCAGCTGCATTTGCACCAGGAAGCCGCGGATGTCCGTTTTGAAGATGGGATGGGTGGCATGCTCTTCGCCCGAAAAAACCTGTTTCACCGCGCCTACCCTTTTGCACACCACCATGTTCAGGTAACAGTCGTACACCGCTGTGCCGCTGGACACCTGCCCCTGGTTGTCGTAGGGCACAAACGCGAAGTACGCCGCGCTATCTCCAGATGCGATGAGGTAAAAGGGCGACTGCTTCGCCGCGGTGAGCGCCTGTTTCAGCCGGTTGATCTGTTGCGTCTCTTCGTGGATCTGCTTTTGCGCCACGGCTATGGCAATGTCCAGCTGTGCAATCTCCGATGCCAGCTCGGCCTGCTTGTCCAGCACGTCCATGGACTTGGTCCCCGTGGTGGTCTTCTCGAGAACGCTGTCGGTCAGCAGCAGTTCGTTGATCTTGCTGTCCGTGTACGAACTCTGAGCCTGGTTGAGGGCCGCACGCTGCGTTGCGGCATCACCTTTGGTAATGAGCCCGGCCGAAAGGTCTTTGTCGATGGCGGCTTCCACTTCTTTGATCTGCGTCATGACCGCTTGCGTTTTCAGGTTGTCGGCTTGTTTCTGCTTGTCGAGTTCCGCCAACTGAGGACCGGTGGCCAAGTTGTGTTTCTTTTCCCGGGTGATGGCGGCTCTTAGTTCGGGCTCCAGCGCCAACAGAGCGTCGCGGTGCTGATTCATTTCTTCGACGCCGCCATCGAGCCGCCTCACATCCACGTTTAAGTCTTCCAGCGTCTGTCTGCTGGTCACCAGCTTCTCGGTGAAATCGAGGCTCTTGTCATCGGTCGGGGAAAGAATCACAGGCGCAGCCCAGGAGGTGTTCAATGCGTAGAAGCCCATGACAAAGCCGTACGCCAGCACGCCCAGAAGCACAACGTAGAGCGTCAATATGGCAAAGATCCGGTAGATCGTGACCACCGACTTGTACAGCATCGGTTGGAACACGGATGCTCTTGCCTCAGTTGGCGCTTTCTTGACGGGTGCTGTCGCCATCAGCGGCCTCCTGTTCCTTGGTACGCGTACCCCAATCCTTCGAATCCAACGTGCACAGCGCCAGAGTAGTAATGAATAAGCTGCTGACTAGCGACCAGGCCAAATAGGCGCCGAATGCGAGCGGGTTGTTGACCGCTTCCCTGGCGCTGTATTTTCGGATTACCCAACTCAAAACTGCTGCCAATCCCAGGTAAAGCACCAGTGGTGCCGGCCCGGCCCACGACATCGGATTGCCGGAGAGCATCGTGAACGCCACCAACAACCCAAGGATTGCTCCGAGCGGCGTCAGCACCAGCGTAAGCACGGTGTTGGGATGCAACGTCCATACGTGCAGCGGCAGCGTCCTCAACGTGTAGAAAAGATCACGCACGATGCTGCGCCGCCAGCGAAGCTGCTGCTTGAATAAGGTGGGCAGCGTGTTGGGAACCGTGGTCCAGCACAACGCATCGTTGTTGATGTACGTTCCGTACCCGCGCAGCAGCGTCTGATGGGTAAGAAACCGGTCCTCGCCTTGGTTAACGGGAATGCCGAACCAGTGCCGGCTGCGAATTTTGGGCTCAATCTCCAGCAGAAGCTCGCGCCGGATGGCGAACAGGCATCCGCTGATGCAACCCACGCTGCGCGTCCAGTTCTCCGGAACTTTGTAGACCTGAAACGCAGCATAGTAGATAAACGTCTGGATCGCGGTGATCGCGTTTTCGTTTGGATTTCGGACTCCGACTCTGCCGCCTACGGAGCCGATCTTCGGCTCCGAGAAGCACGCGGCTAGCTCCCGAATCGCGTCCGGATGAAAGATGCAATCGGAGTCGATGGAGATCACCATATCGGCGGTGGAGAGCTGGAGCGCATTACACACGCTTCTGGCCTTCCCGCTGTTGACGGTGTTCCGTCCCACTCTCACCGTTATGTTGGTAAAGTCGCGCTGCGCTTTGAGCATCCACTCGTAGCTGTCGTCCACCGAGCAGTCGTCTTGCGCGATCACCTCAAACTTGTCGTTTGGATAATTGCTTTTGCTGATGCTCTCAATGGTTTCGTAGACCGTCTTGCCCTCGTTGAAACAGGGCATGAGGACGCTCACCGTGGGCTGGTAGGTGTAGTCTTTTTTGACCGTCGTTCCGGGAACCGACCACTTCAGGATGAGCGCCAGGGTGTATTTGAAGATCGAGATCAGCAGGCAAAGGAACAGGATGAGCCAGACTAGAACCGGAGCCATGCACACCTCGCTTCCGGCACCTTGAAGTCGCCGCCAAAGATGCGCTTCCGCGCCGCGGCCTGAGCCGGGCGAATGTCATGGAGAGCAAAGCCGCTGGGCTTATCTGCGAACATAGTTCCACGATCCCGTTCCACCGCTCGATTTCCCTCGCCGGGACAATGGCGCAAACTTGTTCGTACATGTGACGAGCGGAGTGCCGCGGAAGTTACGCTCGTGCCTCGGTCTCCGTTATCCAGTACGCGCCCCTACTTGGCATCGCCGCCATCGTGGCCAAAGCATTTACTCTCGAATGTTATCAGCCGGCGCAGCTCTCTCCCCTGAATTCCCTGGGCAAGCGGCGAAATAGTCTACGCAGGAGGTCGCGCTGAACCGGTCTGACAAGCGTCAGCAACAATTCCATCGGGATGAAGTTGGAACACGGAAACTAGGCATGAACTGGCTTTACAGCGTTGCGACGACTTCGATTCGACGACCGCGTCCGGAGGCGCGAGACTTTAACTTTTCAGAGGTACACTTCACGGGGCAATTTCCCTCCTTACTTTGATAAGCACCTCCGTGCCGGGCGCAGCATCCGCGGGGCACGTCATTACGGCCCAGCGCCCCGGCGTAGCAAATTCCTGGAGGAGCACGACGAGTGCCGAAGGTTTGTCGCGCTTCACGCGCGCGAAGAATTTTCCCTGGCTATCGGAATAGACCACGGGACCGCCTCGCAACTGGATGGCGGCACCTTCCACAGGCTGATCATGCTCGTCGATGACCGCGCCGGCGATCATGAACTTGCCGCTGGCGCTGTGGCTATGATTATTCATGGCGAGCCCGGCGAGGGGCCCCTGCACGTAGCTGGAGGCGTATGTGGTGTACTGGACGTGCATCATGGGGTCGACGTTGGTTTGAAAGTTGAGCGCGGTGTCATGAATGCGCAAGGACACCTGCACCGTGGTGGTCTGCTGAAAGCCCTTGCCGCTGACGGGAAAGAAAAGCACGGAGTGATCGAGGCTGACACCGATTTTGTTGCCCTGATAGCCACCGCCAAAGGCATAGGAAGTCTGGCCCTGCAACTGGTTTACGATTCCCGAGAGAGTCCAGTGGCGGAAGTGTTCCTGGACCACGTGGACGAGCAGGACGCGGTGATTGGATTCGTAAAAATTGGAACGCAGAGTGACGGACCCGATGCGCAGGCTTGCGCCAGCGGATGCGCCAGTCGTTTTCAAAAGCCGGTACTGACCATCGAGGAGGGATGCCTGCAGAGTGATGTGGCCAAGGCCAGCGAAGGCGCTGAGGCTGTTGGTGGTAAGATGGTCGGCCAGAAAAAAATCGTTGTGAGTAGCGGAGAAGCTCAGGCTGCGGAGCGGCTGGAAGTCCGCCTCACCGGTGAAATATTTTTGATTTTGAAGGAGACCGGCGCTCCCCGCCAGATGGAGAAGATGATTCCGATAGGAGAGACCCTGCACCGCTGTGTGTTTGCCGCCGTCAATCACCGCGAGGGAAGAGAGGAGCAAGCCGTTGTCAAACTGGCGCTGGAGGAAAAAGCCGGCGCCGATGTGCTGGGCCTCGGCGGTGACCATGAAGGGAGTGGCGTATCCGATGCCGGTGGAACCCACAAACACGGCGAAACTCGTGTGCCGCGTGTTGCGTTGCACGAACAGGCCGCGCGTGCTGACGCCGAGCCCGGCGCCGTCAAAGGAATAGCCGAAATTTTTGTCACCTGCAGTGACGTCCAGGCCATGAAATTTGAAAGTATCGGAGGCCCCAAAAACAAAATGGCCGTTAACGAATCCGGCGGAAGCGCTGAGAGTGCTCTCCGGAAAGAAGGCCGTGATTTCGCCGCCGGTTCCACCGAGCAAGGTGCTGCGGCCACCAGAGAGCTGAAGAACCTGTGCGCTGGCGGGAACGCCAAGCAGCAAAACGCAGAGGCAAACACGGAGCATCAATCGAACGTGACGCCTGCCGCTGCGCGCACTTTCTTCCGGCAATCTTTTTGTTTTTCACAGGCGTAGATCGTGTGAGCGAGTTGGACGCGGACGAGTATGCCCTCCGTCGTGTGGCCCACGACCATCGAAGAAAGCAGGGCCACGGAGCAGGGGGGACCTGCGCACTTCAGTTGATACGCAAAGGCATGCGTGTCTTTCGGCGATATGCGGGCGCTCCCTTCTTCCAGCTTGAGGTCGACGCCGGGATCCAGGGGCCGATTCGTTGCGTGCCCGAGAGCATCCAGGCTGAAGCTGCGGGCCTCGACGCTGACCGCGAGCGCGGTCAATCCATTGTTGGTGATGGAAAACTCGCCGCGGCACTTCTTGCCGCATTCCACGATGATGGGTGAGACGGTTTGGGCTGAAACGGCCAGCCCGAAGAACGAGAACTGCAGGAGCAGCAAGGACAAGACTCTCTTCATGTTGCGCATTCCCTCAGTACAAAAAACAAATGCGGTTGCGTCTCAGCTCGCGCGCACCCTGCAGCGTGCTCCGGATTTACGTGGCTTGGGCGCTGATGGTAATGGTCCCCGTGTAACTTGTTACGGGAAAGTCCGTCGGGCTGATCAGCGAAAGCAGGATGCTATCCGAGTGGCTCCCCTGAGCCGTAACTCCGATTCCCCCGAAGATCTGCGGGCAAATAGCGCCTGGGTTCCCGGCCGCCACGTTGACGTTGGCCAGCGTGCAAGCAGCGGCGGTCCCGCCGTTGATCGAAGCGAACACGTCGCTGGCGGGAATATTCAGGGTGCCGTCGGTCAAAGCAGCTGCGATGGTTGCGAAGTAGGCGACGGTGAAGACGTTTCCGCCACCTACAGCAAGGTTCCAGCTGGTTACCACGGCGATCGTCGCCGAGGCAGTGGCGTTTCTAGAATTCGTTCGGGTGAAAACGATGCTGCTCGGCGTCGCCGCAACCGTCAGAGAACTCGCAACCGCGAACGTCAGGCTGACCGCGGCCGCGTTGCTTGTAGTCTGGGCCGGCGACTGAGCCGCGGACATGAGGCTCAACGTGACTGCGGCAATGACTGAGGTTACTTGTCTAAAGGTTCTCAAGGTAAACGCTCCGTGATTCGTTTTAGCTGACTGCGTGACGCGAAACAGCCGCAACCTTCTTGTGCGACAGGCATAAAGTGAAGTTTCGGGGTCGGTGCGGTCCCCACCCAAATGCTAAGGCGACTATGGGCGCAGAGGGTTCTATTTCCTATAGTACTAACGTTTATTTATTAGGAAATACTCACGATGTGCAATCAGGAACAACCGGGCGGCTGATCTGATCGCGGGACTGGGGCTTTTGACTTGCGGATTTTTTCGGCGCGCGTTCCCGCAAAACCTGCGCCCCGGATTCGCGCGGGATCCACTACAGTGTCGCGATAACCTCGATTTCGACGAGGGCGTCCTTGGGGAGCCGCGAAACTTGCACGGTCGAGCGCGCCGGCGGTGCGATCGTGAAATACCGGCCGTACACTTCGTTCATGGTCGCAAAATCGCTCATGTCCTTCAGGAATACCGTCGTCTTCACCACGTGATTGAGGTTCGAACCGGCCGCTTCCACAATGCCCTTGACGTTTTCCAGCACCCGCTCGGTTTGCTGGCGGATTTCGCCCGCCACCATTTCGCCGGTTTTCGGATCGAGCGCCACTTGCCCCGAAACGTATAGAAAATTATTCGCGCGGACAGCCTGGGAATAGGGCCCGATGGGTTTCGGTCCGCGATCCGTCAAAACGCTTTGCTTCATACAGTGATCTCCTCTGAGTTTAGGGCCGTGGTTGCGGCTGTTTCATGGGCGCGCGAATTCGGCGGCTTCCACGCTGGCTTTCGTTGCGCGTGCAACATCGCGCACAAGGCCACTTGATTGTAACGAGGAATCGCTTGCAAACAAAATGAGCTTGCGATTAGGTCTTGTAACGGAGCGGCGTTTTCAAACGTTTGGAAGGCTGTTGCGCGAATCCGTCAGCGGGACCGCCGGCCGTGAGTGCGCACGAAGCCGGTATTCGAATGATTGCGCGTGGCCTCCCGGAATGCCGCTTCCTTGTCGGCCTGCGCATCGGTCATGCCCTGATTGACGCGCTCCATAATCTGCTTTTCCGTGAGCCCGGTATTTTTCAGTCGCCCGATTTCCGCGCTGCTCATCGTTTTCAGGCCTTTTAGCCGCCGGTGCAGAATCGTATCCACCGCCGCATCGGAAAGCCCAACCAGCCGCAGCATGACGGCGTCTCCGCTGATGACATCAAGCTGGTCAATTCTAGCGATTTCCAGAACTTGCGATTCGGTATATCCAGCGTGCGCCAAGTTCACCGCGGAATCCGCGCTGCTGAAAAGATGCTGATGTGCTCGCGCATCGGTGACCATGGTTACGCAGGCCTCATCACTGAGCCCCGCTTGCTTTAACTTCACGATCTGGGACACTTCCGGGTCCGAGGTATTCAGCGTCTTCAACTGCTCGACGCTGCTGGACCACATGCCCACCTGGTCGAGCGGACGATAATCCGTGAGCGGATGCTGATGACATCCGCCCAGGCGGAGGACCAACACACCGAGAAGCAAGAGCGAGTTGCGCATGATTCCATTGTATCGAGTGCAATCGCCAAGGCTCAGGGGTGTGTTTTGCGAGATACCCGGCGAAAGGACAGGTACGATTCGTTGGGCCAAGTACGGCCGAAGGGAACCAAGCGGAACGACCTATTGGCCGGCTTGATAGACGCGCTCCACGCCGTGCACGCCGGAAATTTTTTTGATGTTCACGAGAATGCTTTCCAGCTGGCGCCGGTCCGCGATTTCCAGATTGGCATCAATGCGCGCGTTCAGCTTGTCCGGGCGGCTTTCCAGATTGTGGATGTTGGAGCCGGCGCTGCTGATGACCGCGGTGATATCCGCTAGCAAACCCGCGCGGTCCTTGGCGCGAATCGAAAGCTGCACGGGAAAGGTTGCCGAACTTCCACCGCCCCACTCGACGGCGATGCGTCGTTCGGTCTGGTACATGAGGCTTTGCACGTTGGGACAGGTGCGCGTGTGCACGGCGACTCCGCGCCCGCGCGTGATGTAGCCGACAATTTCGTCCCCGGGAATCGGGTTGCAACACTTGGCGCGATAAACGAGAAGGTCGTCATGGCCTTTGACGATGAGCGGCGCTTCGCCAAAGCCCAGCATGCGCTTGACGGTCTTGACCAGCGTCGGCTTGGTATCCACGACTTCGGGCTCGGCCGCCTTCGCCGGTTCGCCCAGGACGCGCGTGAGAACTTGGCGCGCGGAATATTTTCCAAAGCCGACCGCGGCATAGAGATCTTCAATCTTGGAAAGCCCATAGTCAGTAGTCAGCTTGAGCATGTCGGCTTCAGGAATTTTCTTCAAACTTCGCCCAAAGTGCCGCGCTTCGTTTTCGAGCAGGCGCTTGCCCATTTCGGTGGCTTCCTCGCGCTCCTGCTCGTTGATCCAGTGGCGGATTTTGCTTTTGGCGTGCGAGGACTTCACGAAGCTCAGCCAGTCGTGGCTGGGGCGGTGGCCCTTTTGAGTGAGAATCTCGACGACGTCGCCACTGGTGATTTCATGGCGCAGCGAAACCATTTGCCCGTTCACTTTCGCGCCCACGCACTGATGGCCGACTTCCGTGTGCACCAGATACGCAAAATCCACTGGAGTGGCTCCGCGAGGAAGCTCCATCACGCGGCCCTTCGGCGTGAACGCATACACCTCGAGCGGCGCGAGATCCACTTTGAGCGTGGATAGAAATTCGCCGGGTTCCTGAATCTCCTGCGACCATTCAATCAGCTGGCGCATCCAGGTGATGCGCTGGTCGTCATCCTCGGACGCAGGTTTGCCGGATTTGTATTTCCAGTGCGCTGCCACGCCTTCTTCGGCGATACGGTGCATTTCCTGGGTGCGAATTTGCACCTCGAAGGCCTGGCCGCCGTGCAGGACCGTGGTGTGCAACGACTGATACAGATTCGGCCGCGGCATGGCGATGTAATCCTTGAAGCGTCCAGGGACGGGCCGCCAAATGTGGTGCACCACACCGAGCGCCGCGTAGCAGTTGCGCTCCGAGTCCGTGATAACGCGCACGGCGAGCAGATCGTAGACCTGCCCAAGTCCGCTATCCTGGCGCACGGTTTTCTGATGCAAGGAAAACAAACTCTTCACGCGCGCTTCGAGCTCCGCAGGGATGCCGGCTTCCACCAGCTTCGTCTGGATCGTGGCCTGCACTTCCTCGAGAAATTTCTTGTGAACCGCATCCTTGTCGCTAACTTCCTTTTGCAGCGCAAAAAACGATTCGGGCTCGATATAGCGAAACGCCAGATCTTCGAGCTCGCCGCGCACCACGCCCATTCCCAGGCGGTGCGCAATGGGCGCATAGATGTCCAGAGTTTCGCGCGCAATTCTGTGCTGCTTGGCGGGCTCGAGGTATTCGAGCGTGCGCATGTTGTGCAGCCGGTCGGCCAGCTTGACGAGCACGACGCGGACATCGTGCACCATCGCTAGGAGCATTTTGCGGACGGTTTCCGCCTGGCGCGTCTCGGGCGCCATCATGTTGAGCCGGCCGATTTTCGTGACGCCCTCGACCAGATGCGCGACCTCTTTGCCGAAGCGCTCCTCGATGCGCGAGACGGGATATTCCGTGTCTTCGATGGCGTCGTGGAGAAGCGCGGCGGTCAGCGTGGTGGCGTCAAGCCGCATGTCGGCAAGAATGTGCGCGACTTCGAGAAGATGGGAGAGATACGGTTCGCCTGACTGCCGGAATTGCGCGCGATGCCGCTCCGTCGCAATTTCGTACGCGCGGCGGACCATCCAGGGATCTTCGGAGGGGCGGTTCTTGCGCAGCTTTTCGAGGAGTTCCTCGAAACGCGTGTTGAGCTGGCGCACCGCGCGATCGCGGTCAAAGCTGAGAGGGATTTTGTCTGGCGACGGCATGTCCTAGTTTACGCCTGAAGCGTGCCTCCCGCGAATCAACCTTCCGCTCATTGCCAATATAAGGCGAGTCAAGCAGCGCTTCTTCTGATTTCCTTAATCCCATGCCCCAGGTGGCGCCGGAGAAGCGTCCTGAGAGTCACGCCATCGGCGTATCCGACTCGCGCCGCGATCTCTTCGACACTCTCCGTGGTCGTCTTCAGCAGATGAACGGCGCGCTCCACGCGCAGCTCCTGGAAATACGAGAGCGGCGACCTCCCCAGCACGGCTTGCATGCGGCGGGCCAGGGTCCTCTTGCTCGACCCCGCTGCTGTGGCGGCATCGTCCAGCGAAAACCCATGCGTCAGGCGGCCTCGCGCCCAGCGCTCGAACCGCTCGACCAGCGGATCCGAGTGCGCCAAATGATCGGTAAGGCTGTAGGCAGACTGCGACGGCCGCGAATCCACAACCAGGTATTTCGCTGTCAACGCGGCAAGCCTTGGGCTTTTCTGCCGGATCAGCCACAGGGCCAGGTCCATGTGGCTTAGCGCTGCTCCCGCCGTTACGAACTTCCCGGATTTTACGATCATCCGCGATTCATCCAGCCGCACCTTCGGATATCTTTGGCGAAAGAAGGGACCGAGCCACCAGGTGGTGGTCGAGTCCTGGTAATCGAGCAGTCCCGATTCTGCCAGGACAAAGGTCCCGATACACGCAGCCGCCGTGCCCGCGCTTCGGTCCGACCAGGAGCGCAGCGCCTGCGCTGCGTCGCCCACATCAGCTCTCGCCAGTGCTGCCTGCAGCGGGCCGGGCATCTTGAATCCGATCGCGGGAACCACCACCCAATCGGGAACGACGCGCATGGGGGCCGCTGCAACGGGAACGGTCAGCCCTTGTGATGTCTTCACCGACTTGCGCACTCCCACAATCGAGACGTCAAAGCGCGGCGAGGCCAGTCCG
>Ga0210410_10004988_pt1 | contig 11614 bp, 11 predicted proteins | sample IncBWC4MmetaG_FD_161058 | JGI IMG/M metagenome (GOLD analysis project Ga0210410, IMG submission 161058) | Forest soil microbial communities from Barre Woods Harvard Forest LTER site, Petersham, Massachusetts, United States - Inc-BW-C-4-M | ecosystem: Environmental > Terrestrial > Soil >... | reverse complement strand
ATAGGGCGGCACCAGGGGCAGCACGCATGGCGAGAGAAAACTGACCAGGCCTGCAATCAGCGCGGCGGGAATCGAGACATTGGGAATCATGCAGTGGTCGCCATGGTTGATCGTTCGCGGCAGCGAGCCTCATCCCGCGCTCAAGAAAGCGCCGGAGCTGACCCGGCCTGATGTAACGGATGGGCGGGAATGCGCAACCGAGCAGCCATGGCTCACGCGCCCGGGGCCCGCGATCGCCGGGATTTGTCGATCAACAATGCGGCATCAGGCGACCGCGGCGCTATTAGACCAGCTTCAGCAGGGGCCGGCGGCCCGGGCCGAGCGGCGTTTTCGGATCGTGCGGCCGCTCCGCCGGCGCGCCGGCCGGCAGCACTGCATCGCACAACGCCTTCAATTCGGAATCCGCAATGCGATGGATCTTCATCCGGAGTTCGAGGATCGCCACCGACACCAGTTGTGCGGTGTCGCGGTTGGCGCTGTCGATGAGAACCGCCCGGCACTGTTCGAGCGTCGAGAGGATCGAATGCAACTGTTGTTCTGAATTAGCCACCAGCTTTTCTTCCGTTAACGAGCTTGCGAGGTAAAATTCGTTCGATCCCGTCGGCGGTTTCATCGACTTCTCCATCAATTCCGGCGATGTCAGAACCGGCGCGGTGCGCCGCGTCGGCCGGCATGTCATCGAGGGCGCGGCTTTGCGATGCGCCCCACGGAAACGTGACGTCGGGTTTACCGCGCATCGATGCCGGCGGCCGGGCGATTCCGCGCGAACGATCGGGACGTTTTCGGAAATTTTCCCGCGAACAATCGGCGCGGGAAATTTCAGGCCGCCGCTTCGCCGGAGCTTCCGGCGGCTTATTCCCAAACGCTAAAACGCTCGCTGAATTTGCCAATGAAATCGCCAATACCCCGGGACTTACAACTGAAATCGCACGGCTCCCTTTTGAAAGGTCGAACTGGCTTGGGGCCGCGCCCGGACCAGGATTGCCGCCCGGGGGTTGCCGAACATGGGAGTCGCGATGCGTCCGCCCCAGACCCGTTATGGTTGCAGTCCGCACATTATTCTGGCGAGCTTAGCCTGCGGAGAGCACGGTGTATGCGTCCGCCATGGAATGGGGCGTTCCTCCAGAGGAACGCCGGTCTGATGGAATTTGCTTGCGGTCGCGGGTTTGCGGTCCAGTGTCGACGGCATCCTTCGGCCGATGTGATGGGTCAGGCGCCGCCTCTGGCAGGTCCGGTTGGCAAAGGCCGTTTTCCGCCACATCCGGGCGCAGCATGGCGGAATCCGGATAGCGCCGAGCCGCTTCGCGCGTTTTACGGGAAAATAATACCTCCCGTGGTTGAATTATGTCTCATTATTTCCCCGAAACGCGGCTGCATCCGTAGGTTGCCCGGCGGACCCTTGGCGCAAATCTTGCAAAAAACCAGTGGTTGAAAGAACGATTCATCCATCCAACCGGATTTAAATCGGGTATATAAGGGTGAAACCCTGACTCATATGGTTCAGGGCTTCTCTCGACCGAAGGACGGTAGAAACAGAATGAACAAATCAACGGCAAAGAAGATGAAGCAACGCAGTGCCGGTAAACCCGACATTGAACTGGGCAAGCGCATCAGACTGCGGCGCGTCGAACAAAAGATCTCGCAGGCGGAGCTCGGCGACAAACTCGGCGTCAGCTTCCAGCAGGTTCAAAAATACGAGAAGGGCGTCAACCGCGTCGGCGCAGCGCGTCTGCAGCAAATCGCCACCGCGCTCGATGTCCCCGTCACCTTCTTCTACGACGGCGACGGCAAGGCGCGCGAAGTTGAAAGCCTGTTGTTTCTCGACAGTGCGTTCAGCCTCAGGTTGCTGCGGGCCTATAGCAAGATCAAGGACCAGACCGTGCAGCGTCAGCTGGTGTCGCTGATGGAATCGATCGCTGCCAACGAAGCCTAGGCGGTTCCGGTTCCGGCCGAACTACCTTGCAGCGCCACGGACACGATCGATCAGCGCGAGCGGATCCGCCGGCGGCGCATTGCCGCGCCAAGCCACATGCTGGTCCGGCCGCGACAATATCAGCCCGCCGCCATGGAAAATGGCGGTCGCTGGCGTTTTGATATCGACCACCTTTAGCGGCACACCCCGCTGCCGAGCGGCAAGCTCGATCGGTGCTGCGTCCAGGTCTGGATCGAGCCGCAGCAACGTGAACTCCGGCCCCATCGCGTCATAGAGCGAACCGCCGTCCTCGCGGGTAAGATGCGGCGTGCGGCAGCCCGGGACTGTCGACGGCGCATAGACGTCCATCGTATAGGGCGGATGCTGCGACCCGTCATAGGCGATGATCGGCGACGCCTCGTAATAGCTGCCGAAATTGAGACCGGCGCAGGCATATTGCTTGACGTTGATCTCGTAGGTGAGACGCCCGACCTCCCGCCGCGCCGCCGCGCCCGCAGGCCCGGCGTCCTCGATTTCATCGGGGATCGTGCCGCGGCGGCGGATTTCGGCTTCCGCATGCGACATCGCGAAGCGCGAGACCTGGCTGGTGATCGGCCAGCGTTCCGCCTCATAGGCATCGAGGATGGCAGCGGGTGCCCAGCCGTTGAGGTGCGCAGCCAGCAGCCATGACAGATTCATGGCATCGGCGATCCCGGCATTCATGCCGTAGCCGGCATACGGCACCCAGATATGCGCCGCGTCGCCGGCGATGAAGGCGCAGCCGTTGCGAAACTTCTCGGCGATCAGCCGCCGTCCGTACCAATCCTCCTTCGAGATGATCTCATAGTTGAAGTCGGCGCCGACGCCGAGGATGGTGCGGATGCAGGCGTCGCGGTCCACCGAATCGAAATCGCCCTCGCCGGGCCTCATGTAATTGTGCACCAGCCAGCGCTCGCGGCCGTCGATCGCATAGACCATGCCGCTGCGGCGCGGATTGATGGAGCCGGTGCCCCAGGCGCGCTCGTGCCGCTGCAGGCCGATCAGATCGGGCGCGCGGATGAAGGTCGACTGCACGCGCTGCACCACGGCATCGCCGGAAAGCTCGGCGCCGATCGCCTTGCGAACGACCGAGCGCGCGCCGTCGCAGCCGATCAGGAAGCGGCAGCCCACGCGCCTGATCGCCCCGGTTTCCAGATCGCGCAAGGCCACGCTGGCGGAAGCCTCCTCGATCCTGACGTCTTCGACCACGGTGCGGTTGATGATGCGGATGCGCGGCTGCGCCGCCGCGTGCTCGAACAGGATCGGCTCGAGAAAGATCTGGTTGATGCGATGTGGCGGCTCCGGCGTCGGCCAGTTGCAGTCCGGGCCGTCCTTCGCCGTGAACCGGTCGCGGCGGCAGGGGATCGGAATCCGCGTCAGCTCCTGCCCGGTGAACGACGTGCGATAGCTGATGTCGTGCGGGTAATCCGCCGGCAGTCCGGCGTTGCGCACCTTGTCCGCAACCCCCAACCGGCGGAAGATTTCCATGGTGCGGGCGGCGACATGATTGCATTTCGGTTCCGGCGGCGCGGCGCGCGCCCGCGTCTCCACCACCGTGACGCCGATGCCTCGCCACGCGAGATCAATCGCCAGCGTCAGCCCGACGGGGCCTGCGCCAACGATCAGCACATCGGGCTCAATCATGTCAGGCATGAACAGCACTTTGCTGGGAGGACTTCACCGGGACCCGCGATCATTCCAGCTCGGCGCCGGAGTTCTTGACGATGCCGGCCCAGCGGTCGACCTCGGTTTTGATGTAAGCCGCAAAACTGTCCGGCGTCGATCCCGGTAGCGGCTCCAGCGCAAGGGCCGTGAGTTTTTCGCGGGTGACGGGGTCGCCAACCAGCTTTTCGATTTGCGCCGCCAGTCGATCGACGATCGAGCGCGGCAGGCCGGCGGGTGCCACCACCCCCTGCCACGCCACCAGTTCGAAGCCGGCGAGGCCGGCTTCGGCCAGCGTCGGAATGTCGGGCGCGGCTGCGACCCGCTTCGATGTGGTCACGCCGAGCACCGTCACCTTGCCGTCGCGGAACAGCGGCAGCGCGGCCTGCAGATCGACCACCATGAACGAAATGCGCGCGGCGATCATGTCGAGCATGGCCGGCATGCTGCCGCGATAGGGCACATGACGGACCTCGATTCCGGCGGCGGCCTTCAGCATTTCGGCGCCGAGATGATGCGGACTGCCATTGCCGGCGGAGCCGTAGGTCAGCCCCGGCGTCGCTTTGGCGTAGGCGATGAATTCGGACAGCGTCTTGGCCGGAATTTGCGGACCGACGATCAGCGCAAAGGGGACGGCGGCGACCAGCGCGATCGCGGTAAAATCCTTCACCGGATCGTAGGCCAGCTTGCGGTACAGGGTCTTGTTGATGGCAAGCGTGGTCGAGGTCGCCAGCAACAGCGTATAGCCGTCGGGCGGCGACCTCGCCACCAGCTCGGCGCCGAGCGCGGTCGCAATGCCCGGCTTGTTTTCGACGATCACGGTGCCGCCGAGCCCGCTCTGCAGCTGTTCGGCGACCATGCGGCCGAGCAGGTCGGTGGTGCCACCGGCCAGATACGGCACGACCATCTTGATCGGCCGGTTCGGATAGGCCGCCTCGGCCGCGGCCGGCAGCGCTTGCGAAACCAGCCCGCCGCCAAATCCGGCCAGCGCTTCCCGACGCGTCAACAGCATGCGTTCTCCCCGGGGCTGGTATTTGTTATGGGATGACGCCCCCTGCGAACCAGTTTAGCGGTTGGCGCGACATATCAAAGACCCCCAGGGTCCAATTCGGGCCTGGTGGTGTCGGAACGGGCGCAAGCCGACTTAATCAGACCGCAACTCTCATGGGCTATGTTCGTTAACGCGCTATCTGGGGGATCAGGTCCGATCCCTCATCGTCCGGCTGCAACGGCCGGACCTGTTGATTTCACACCCGGCGTCCACGCGGCGCATCCCAAGGGCAACAACATGCGAACATTGACACTCCTTGCCATGGCCACGATGTTGGCGGCCGCGCCCGCGTTCGGCCAGAGCGCGGCCCCGGCGAAGCCGGTGACGGTGGCACCCGCGGCCGGGTCCAACCCCGCGCATGTCGTCCCGGCAAAACCCGCGGTTGTTGCATCGACCCCCGAATCGCGTTCGGCGGCGGCGTTGGCGCTGTCGCATGAGCCGACCTACGACGAAGGCACCGCGCAGCGCATCAAGGAAGCGGCGCTGAGCTATTCGGATATCGCCGTGCGCGGCGGCTGGCCGGCCATCCCTGCCGACGCCAAATTCGCGATCGGCGTGCCCGGCCCGAACGACGATCTGCTGCGCAAACGGCTGATCGTCTCCGGCGACCTCGCCGACGACAAGGCCACCGGACCTTTCGACGAGACAGTCGCCGAAGCGGTCAAGCGTTTCCAGGTGCGCCACGGCCTTGCCGCCACGGCAACGGTGACGCCGCGCACGCTGGCGGCCCTCAACGTGCCCGTGCAGAAGCGGATCAAGCAGCTCGAGGCGTCGCTGGAGCGGCTGGAGAACATGAAATTTTCGTTCGGGCAACGCTATGTGGTCGTCAACCTTCCCGCGACCTTTGCCGAGGCAGTCGAAAACGACCAGGTGGTGCGGCGCTATCGCGTGATCGTCGGCAAGACCGAAAAGCCGTCGCCGACGCTCACCGCCGAGATCACCAGCGTCAATCTCAACCCGACCTGGACGGTGCCGTCCTCGATCGCCAAGACCGAAATCTCCGCGCATATGCGCAAAGACCCCGGCTATCTCGCGCGCATGCACATGGAAGTGCTGGACGCGCATGACAACCCGATCGATCCGCATTCGGTGGACTGGTCCGGCACGCATGCGCCGAACTTCACGGTGCGCCAGCAGAACGGCGCCTTCAACGCGCTCGGCGCGGTGAAGATCGACATGCCGAACCCGTATTCGGTATACATGCACGACACCAACCAGCGCAATCTGTTCAGCGACGACTACCGCTTCGACTCGCATGGCTGCTCGCGGGTCGACAATGTGCGCGACCTCGCCGCCTGGCTGCTGTCCGAAGAGATGCCGAAATGGAATCGCGCCGCGATCGACGCCGCGATCTCAACCGGCGCGCGCCAGGATATCGCGTTGCCGAAGAAAGTTCCGGTCGCCTGGATCTATCTCACGGCGTGGATGACCAGGGACCAGACCGTTCAGTTCCGCAACGACATCTACGACCAGGACGAGCAGCTGCTGGAGGCCACCGCCGAGGAAGCCGCGTTCTTCAACCAGGCCGCCAATCACCCGCTGACGGCGCATCTGGCGCAGTAAGTGTCTTGGGATGATGAGGGCGGGGCCGATGGTAACGCGGCTCCGCAATTCTTTCGTGGGCGCCGGATCTAACGAAACCGGCGGGCCTAAAGCCTCGCATTCGCCATCATCCAGCTAATCAAGCTCGAACGCTGAGCTATAGTCACGCTTCAGAGTCCGGTCTTGGTGCGTTTTATGCAGGATACAATTGCCTGCCACCAGCAGGTCGAGATCGCTGCCCATGAAGCAGCGGAACGCGTCCTCCGGCGTGCAGACGATCGGCTCACCGCGCACGTTGAAGCTGGTGTTGACTAACACCGGGCAGCCCGTCATCTCCTTGAAGCGTGTCAATAGCAGGTGAAACAGCGGATTGGTGTTGGCATGCACGGTCTGGATGCGGGCCGAATAATCGACATGTGTCACGGCCGGAATTTCCGAGCGCGCAACGTTGAGCTTTTCGATTCCGAACAGTGCCTGTTCTTCTGCCGTCATTTGGCGACGCCTGTCTTCCCTGACATCGGCGACGATCAGCATGTACGGGCTGTCAGAGGCGTGGTCGAACCACTCCGCGACGTCTTCGCGCAGCACCGCCGGCGCGAAGGGACGAAAGCTCTCACGGTATTTGACCTTCAGATTGAGGTTCTTCTGCATGCCGGGCGAACGCGGATCCCCCAGGATCGAGCGCGCGCCGAGCGAGCGCGGACCGAATTCCATACGCCCCTGAAACCAGCCCACGGCTTTCTGCCCGGAAAGGGCCTGAGCCGTCGTCTCGATCATCTCGTCCTCACCCAGGACGGCGAAGCTTGCCCCCGCTGCCGTCAATCTTCGCTCGATCTCCGTTTGAGGGAAGCTCGGACCGAGAAACGCACCGGACATTCCGTCGGCGCCATTGGTTTCGCGCGGCCGCTCTTTGAACAGATGGTAGGCCGCAAGCGCTGCTCCCACCGCACCGCCGGCGTCGCCCGCGGCCGGCTGAATCCAGATGTTCTCGAAGCGGCCGTCCCGCAAGACCTTTCCATTGGCGACACAATTGAGCGCCACGCCGCCGGCAAGGCAAAGGTTGCGCGAACCGGTCTGCCTGGCGAGGCTGCGCGTCATCCGCAGCACGGCCTCATCGAGCACCGACTGGATCGAGGCTGCGACGTCCATGTGAAATGCCGTCAGCAGCTGATCCGGACTTCGCACCGGCTGACCGAACAATTCGGCAAAGCGATCGTTGGTCATGGTGAATCCAGTGCAGTAATCGAAGTAGGACATGTCGAGCCGGAACGAGCCGTCCGGTTTCAGGTCGACCAGGTTGTCGAGAATGAGCTTGGCGTATTTCGGCTCGCCGTAGGGGGCGAGCCCCATAACCTTGTATTCGCCGGAGTTGACCTTGAAGCCGGTGTAATAGGTAGCGGCCGAATAGAGCAGCCCGAGCGAATGCGGAAAATGAATCTCCTGGAAAATCTCGAGGCGATTGCCGTTGCCGACGGCCGCCGACGTCGTCGCCCATTCGCCGACGCCGTCCATGGTGAGCACGGCTGCGTGCTCGAACGGCGAGGGGTAGAACGCCGAAGCTGCGTGGCTCAGATGATGCTCGCAAAACAACAGCCGGCTGTTGTCGAAATCCTCGGAGAATTTCCCGAGCTCGTCGCGCAGCAGGCCCTTCTGGAACAATTTCTCGCGCAACCAGAGCGGGATCGACATCTTGAACGAGCGAAACCCGCGCGGCGCCAGCGCGATGTAGGTCTCTAGCAGCCTTTCGAATTTGAGAAAGGGCTTGTCGTAGAACACGACATGATCAAGCTCGTCAGCCCGGACGCCTGCCTCTGCAAGACAATATCCGATGGCGTTGTCTGGAAACGCGGCGTCATGTTTCTTTCGGGTAAAGCGCTCCTCCTGCGCCGCGGCCACGACCCGGCCGTTATCGATCAGCGCGGCGGCGCTGTCGTGATAGAAGGCAGAAATGCCGAGGATCCGCATCGCGCCGTCTAGAAAAGAGTATAGATGAACGGCGCGATCACGGAGCCCTTGGTCAGCACCACGAGTCCGCCGAACAGCACCATCATGATCAGGACAGGCAGCAGCCAGAATTTCTTCCGGATGCGCATAAACCGCCAAAGCTCAGGTACGAGTTCCATGTCGCGTCCTTTAGAACTGATCTCTCATGGTCTCGGGCGAGGGTCCGGGAGGCTGCCGCACGATCCAGTAGCTCTCCGCGTCCGGCTGCCGTTTAAGCCGCAACAGATCCTTCCCCAGCAAGCGCATGACCAGCCCGGTGGGTAAAACCGTGCCGTAGAACAGCAACGCCATCACAACGGGGTTGACCACCCTGTGCAGCAGCAGTCCGAACTTCAGCCAAATGCGGTTGAGCGGATTGAGGACCGAGGGCCGGAACAATCCCGCCACCAGAAACAGCGCAGCCCATCCGCCGGTCCACGGCCACAGCCGGCCCGCATGCCAGACATTCAGCAAAGTCACGGCCGCCAGTGCTGCAGCCATGACCAGCCCGAACGAGCGGTCGGAACCGGCCACGACCTTTTCCTCACGGGAAAAGACTTCATGTGTCGACTGTTTCATTTGACGCCCTAATCATTATCGATTGCTTGGAGCCGTCCCGCCCAGCCGAGAAGCCTGGCTGCGCGAACCACGATATCGATCGGCGATGATGCTTGCCGCCGCCAGATTGCCACGTGCATCCCAATGATTGTCGCAGCGATGAAAAAGATCGTCATAGTCGACCGGCATGTTTTCGGCCATGTCGATCACATCGACATTCGAGTGGACCGTTTGCAGGGACAAGATTGTTTTGTACCAATATTGATCGTTGTAGGGGCGTCCTGAACGAATCCGGGCCAAGTCCGCCTGATTTGGAATTACGAGGATCATCACCTTCTTGTTTTCGGCTTCCGTGACGACCTTTTCGATGAAATAAATTGCGGCTTGCTGTTGAGCGAGCGTTGCGTCGTAATAGCCGCTGTATCCGCCCTTCTCGATGGAATTGTCACTGAACAGGTATTTGACGGTTCGCAGCGCGTTTACACTGTAGGTATAACGAAGAAGAAAGCGTTTGATGATGCTTAGCTGTGCTTCCTGGTATTGCTCGCTTTTAGCTGCCCGATCAGAATAAAATATATCGTACTGGCCGTTGTTTGCTTTCTTGTAATAAGGTCGATACCAAGTCGGGTGCCAGTTCTTCCAAAATGAGAAATCGTTGTCGGTGAAATCATTCGCAGGAAGGAAGAACAAAATAATTCCATCGTGGTCGAACTTTTTCGCGAGATTTTGATAGATGAGATAATATTGGACCGGGCCGAAATACCCATCGGAACCAAAATTATAGATGTCGATACCGAGGGATTTCTCCAATTGTGCCTGGGCTGTGTTTTCGATGTCGACACCCCAACCCTCGGCGAATGAATCACCAAGTAAAATGTACCGAGGCCGTGATTTCTCTTTTACATAGCTGAACGAAGTATCCCGAGCCCCGAAATCGTTAGAATCGTAGCGCACATCAAAACAACTCGAGCGATGTCTATCTGTTGCGTTGGGCTTGTGCCAAGAACCCCACGACTCCTTTTGCGTGCGCCAATCGAAGCCCGAATTTCGTGGCTGATAGACTTCAGGAACATCGTTAAATAGCAGCAATTCGGATTTCGTGGCGACAAACGAAAATAGTTCCAGGCTAGCCAACGAAACAAAGACGGCCAACAAGATATTTTTCATTGATGTTAACTGACGGTTTTGCCGCGGCACCCCGCTGAGTGCCCGCCAAATTAATATCCTTCGTACTCAGCAGTTGGTATTCTGTCGCTGGCCAGTGAAAGCGCTGCCCGTGCATCTTCGCGATAACTGTCCCAAAACTCTATCGGTACGTCCTTGCTTCGCCATGCCCGTTTTGCAGCGACGCTCGCTTGATCCGAAAGTCGTGCTTGCTGAGACTCGTAAATGCGACGCCCAGCTTCCTCGACAATATGGTCGCTAAGCCGCTTACTCACGAAAACCTCGCCCCGGCGACTTTACCCGCACGGAGTGTTTCGCAAACCAGAAGACGGGAGCAAGAGGAATAACGGGGTACTCCTTTGAAGATTGGACATTGGCCGCGCCAACGAGGTGATTGAATAACATTGCTAATTGCCGCGGTGCACGAGTCTGCTCGTGGCATGGCGACGTTTCGCCGCACTGCAGAATTTGATCGCTATCGGGCATAGCGGACATCGAGCAAGCCGCGCCAATCGAACGCGATTCACGAGGACACGCTTTGGGATCATCAGGGGTATTTCCGAACCCGCCAAAAAATGGCACCAGGTCTGGCGACTAAGTCAGCGATGGATTTTCAGTTTGGGAGCAGACCATGATGATCCTTCACCACGGCTGGCGCTCGAGCGCATCGCGCCGGGTGCGGCTCTGCCTCGAGGAAAAGGGGCTCGCTTACGAAAGCCATCATGTCGACATGGCGAGGATGGAGCATCATTCGCCGGAATATCTCAAGATCAACCCGAACGGCGTAATCCCGACGCTGATCCATGACGGAAAGCCGCTGCACGAGAGCGGCACGATCTGCGAATATCTCGACGAAAGCTATCCCGATCCGCCGCTGCGGCCGGCCGCGCCCTACGAGCGCGCGTTAATGCGGAACTGGATCCGGCACATCGATGGCCTCATCCACAACCTCATCATTTTCAACTGGCGCCACCATCTGCAGAAGGTCGCCTCGCAATGGTCAGACGAGGAACTGGCCGAAAAGCTCAAGAACATTCCGAGCAAGGAGCGCCAGGAATCCTGGCTGCGGGTGGCCCGAAAACCCTACACCGAGCAAGAACGTGACGCGGCGCGGGCCAAATTGGTGGAGTTGCTGGACAAGATGGAAGACGCGCTAAAGCCGTCCGGCTGGCTGGTCGGCGACGCCTATTCGATCGCCGACATCGCCGCCGTCCCCTTCGTCAAGCGCATCGACGAGGAGATCGCGCCGGATGAGGTCACGGCGGCAAGACATCCCCGCGTGACCGAATGGTGGACTAAAATCCAGGCCCGCCCGGCCTTCGCGCGGGCGAAGATCGGGCCGTTTCTGGATTCGTGAATTTCCTTCCGGGGTTCGGCGCCACCTCTCCCCTTGTGGGAGAGGCATAGGCCGCCTTCGGCGGCCGTCCTTCAAAAAGAACGCCGAAGCAACGCTTCGGCTATGTCGCATCGAAGATGCGATCCGGGTGAGGGGTTGCGGCATCGGGACTGCCCGCGTGGACCCCTCACCCCAACCCTCTCCCACAAGGGGAGAGGGAGCTCACCGCCGTTGCGGAGACATCGAACCAATGCTTCAATCCGATCCAAGCGACAGAAACTTTCACCAACAACCGAAAGCCGCCCCCATGCTGGACGTCCCCAAGAAAAATGAAAAATCCTTCGCCGACAGCAAGATCCTGCAAAGC
>Ga0210410_10004987_pt1 | contig 11616 bp, 6 predicted proteins | sample IncBWC4MmetaG_FD_161058 | JGI IMG/M metagenome (GOLD analysis project Ga0210410, IMG submission 161058) | Forest soil microbial communities from Barre Woods Harvard Forest LTER site, Petersham, Massachusetts, United States - Inc-BW-C-4-M | ecosystem: Environmental > Terrestrial > Soil >... | reverse complement strand
CATCAAACTCGCTGTTGCCGAGCCCGAGTTGGTTACGGCGAGGTCGATGTTGCCGTCTGCGTTGAAGTCTCCTGAGATAATAGAGACAGGCGTGTTCCCTGTGGTGAGGGAGGCTCCCGACGTGAAAGTACCGTCGCCTTTTCCTTTGAAGATGTCTACCCTTTTTTTATTGCTCTCCGCTACTGCGAGATCAAGTTTGCCATCCGCGTTGAAGTCCGCAGCGACGATAGCAGCAGGACTTGTTCCACCTCCGGTCGAGATGGGTGATCCGGAAGCCTGATTAAAGGTAGTCCCGTTTCCCCCACCCAGCATGACGCTGATACTGTTGGCTGACTGGTTCGTGACGGCAAAGTCGAGATTGCCGTCTCCATTAAAATCTCCCGCAACGATGGAGGACGGGCCTGCGCCAACGCTAATCCCCAGCGGAGTAACATCGCTGAACGCACCTGTTCCATCGCCCTGCAGAATAACCACCACATTACCCAACAAGTAGGTACTAGCCACCGCAATATCGGGAACGCCATCCCCATTAAAGTCACCTATCGCGAGTGCTGTAGGAGTATTGGGAACTACAAAGAGGATGGGTAAGGAATAAGGTACCTGCGCATTGAACGTGCCATCGCCTTTTCCAAGCAGAATGGAAACCGTTCCATCCGAACCGTTCGCCACGGCCAAATCGAGCTTGCCATCTCCATTAAAATCGCCAGCCACAATAGCGACGGCGCCATTGCCGGTCGCCGGCTTCGTCGTTAATGCCGTGAAGCCACCCAGGCCATCGCCCTTCAAAATGCTTATGTTCTTGTCGTTCGCGTTTAGCACTGCGAGATCAATAAGACCGTCGCCGTTGAAGTCCCCAGCGGCCACACCCTGTGGATTATTGCCAACCGTAACTGGTGAGTTGCTGCCTGCTATAGTCTGTTGCCCGATTGTCCCCGCGGCAAGCAGCCCTGCACCCAGGAATAGGTTGCTGTTAGTCGTATCGAGGAGAGACACACTTCCAGTGGGCGAGAGAGTGGTGGAACCCGTTCCAACGATGGTCGCGGTCAGAGACCAGTTGCCAGCCGATCCGCCGGTCTGAACCAGACTGGCAGTCGTTGGATATAGGCCTGTCAGTGCTACGCTTTGTGCCGTTGAGGAGCTAGTTAAATAAGTCTTTGGCGCATTGAAAATGGCTACGATCGAGTGTGTACCGATTCCGCCAAGCTCCTGTTGCAGGACCGCGTTGCCTTTGGTGCCGTTTGCCGACTGTACCTGGACAGTGCCAAGCACCTGCGTGATGCTGTTATAGGTGTCGCGGAAGGTAACCGTCCCACCTGCCATCGGTGTCGCGCCTGCCTTCACCGTCGCCGTCATCGTAAATACGGATCCGTTGGCCGCGCTCGCAGGATTGACGGACAGCGTGGTAGTAGTAGCCGTCTGCGCGCTTGCGATGGCACAAGACGTTGCAACAAAAAACGCAACCCACAGAGATGTCAGAGGACGTCTCTGAAGAGAATTTCTTCTGCAATTCCTCGGCCTATTAGAAATGTCTAATATTTTGCTGGGGTCGTCGAAAACTTGTGGCAGTCTAATTGCTTCAGAATGTAATGCCGTTAGGAGGCGCAACTGCGAAAGCACATATCTTGTGGCAGCGACAAAAAACCAACGTGAGTTCCACGTAGCTTTTGCGGACGAGACTGACCGGCAGAAGCGGAGTGGGAATGCGTCACCCCGCAAAACCTTCATAATTACAGGCATTTCTGAACCTTTCGACGGATGCAGCGAACTAGCGTTCGTTTGTGGAAATTGCCCTTCGTGTCGTGCAGGACAACGAGGTTTTCTCTACAAAGCCCTCTGAGTTTGCTTACACGGTGAGCAATAGTTTTCGGTAACAAGCTCTCGCTCAACCTGTTACAGGATCGATTAGCTTGCGCATCCCAGCTATCACTCAAAGGTGTGATAGCTACGAACCTCATGGTCAATTCCTGGCCCAAATCGGCACAATTTCAGTTGGTGCCACGCTTGTGGCATGAGATCGCCTTCAGTCCGTCACCACTGGTTTTCACTACTCAACAGTGATCTTGGTCTTCTTTTAGCTTTTTTGTCCGTTGTGGCCATCGATCAGCTACTACGCGCTGGTTGCGATATTGAAATACGCCAGCCTTCAGCTAAGCAGCGCGTGCCTGCAACTTTTGTGGCATGTTTCAAGGCTAGATGCGGCGCCTGTCATTCTTTTTCAGGATAGTTACGCTCCTCGGACAGAAGCTTTACAATCTTGCAGTCTGCTTCGGCGTCATTTCACACAGAACGCACGTCCTGACTTGCATGTCGACTCCTCATCTAATTAGGCGTTTAGGATGGAGACTATGAACATCAACTTTTCAGGCAAAACTGTACTGGTCGCCGGCGGAACGGGTGGCTTGGGGAACGCGGTAAGTCTCGCATTTCTGGAGGAAGGCGCGAGAGTGGTGACGACCTATCGCAAGGAAGAGGAGTACGCCGCTCTGAAAAAAGCGGCCGGGGCGAAGGCGGCAGCGCTGGAAGGGTCTCTCGTCGATGTTACCGACGAACGTGCAACTGCTGAATTAATCGCCGGCATTGTCGCTCGACACGGTAGGCTGGATGCGTTGGTGAATACTGTCGGTGGCTATGCAGGTGGTGTGACACTGTGGGAGCTGGAGACGAAGGTCTTCGACACGATGTTGTCGCTCAACCTGCGCTCGGGTTATGCCCTGGCTCGTACCGTGCTGCCTGTGATGCTGAAACAACGGCATGGGTCCATCGTGAACGTGGCGGCAAAGGCGGCGTTCGATCATGGAGCAGGTGCAGCCGCATATGCGGCGTCGAAGGCCGCGGCGGTAGCACTGATGGATTCGCTGGCCGCGGACGTGAAGGGCACCGGGGTGAGGGTGAACTCGATCCTTCCAAGCATCATCGATACAGCCGTAAACCGGAAGGCTATGCCGAACGCCGACTTTACCGCGTGGCCTAAGCCTGAGAAGATTGCGCACGTCATCTTGTTCTTGTGCAGTGATAACGCGGCGGTGATCCACGGTGCGGCTGTTCCGGTCTATGGAAATAGCTAGGGAGTCGCTAATTTTCCGCGTCTTCCAGATGCCGGTATTCGAGAGGGAGTGGACTTGTGAGAGGTTGACGATGAGAATGTTGGCAATGCACCAACTGGGAGGCCACTATGCGACCAGGCTGTGGGGCTCCTCTTCTGATTGGGTTAGTCGTTGTCATTGTGCTGCCAGGGCAGGCTGGTACGCAGCCGAAACAGCCGGGACTGCAGCATCTTCCGCCAGCACCCTACACGGCCCTTCCTCCGGTCCCCGCACTTTCATGTGATGTGTCGGCGGCAAGCGTGGCGGCGGGGCAGAGCGTTGAGGTGACGACGCGGGTGTTACGGGGCGACGCGAAGGGGCTGAAGTATACCTTTGAGACAAGCGCGGGCAGGCTGACCGCTGCGAGCGCGAATGCAAGTACGGCGCGGCTGGACACTGCTGGCGTGATGGGTGGGGAGATTAATGTTACGTGCGTGGTGATGGATGCGTATGGACGAAAGGTTTCCTATGGCAAGATGATCCGCCTGGGCAGCGGGAATACTTCGGGTGGGTTGCCTCGACACTTGCCTCCCGCTGCCAAGGGCCCTCCTCCAAAGGCTGAGGTACCGGAGGTGGAGCACGTTGCGCCTCCGCCGCCTCCTCCACCTCCTGCGCCGGTCGTTACTCCGAAGCCCGGAGCGCCTCCACCGGTTGAAGCCGCAAAGCCGCCAGCGCCACAAAGACCATCGCGGTTTCCCACTGCTTCGCCTAAGCCCGGGACTGTGTCCTCCGCTGGAACCGCCTCTTCTGACAGGAAGCCCGCTGCGGATGCGGGAACTAATGAGTATGCCGAGGGATTGGCGATTCAGAAGTGGGAGAAAGAGCTGAAGACGGGGAAGATTGAGTACAACCTGCCAGCGAAGATGTCGCTACCGGATGCAACGACGGTGAGTGTGGTGGTACATGGGTACGAGGACGTTAGCGGACCGGTGCCTGCGGGGGCGCAATCGGCCGCGCTGAAGGTGTCGCAGCGAATGCGGGTCGTGTTGAGCGCGGAGGAGAATCCGAATGAGTTCAAGATTGAGCCGGATGGAATGGAGGACGTGCAGTTGGTGCCGATCGATGGCACCGCGCGGTGGCAGTGGAAGGTGACTCCAAAGGAGCCGGCGACGGACCAGAAGCTGACCATTCGAGCGTTGCTGGTGTACCCGAACGATCCGAACAAGGCGGACGTGGAGATTACTAGCTATACGGCCGAGGTTTCGGTGCAGGTGGGGAGCCTGTGGGAGTGGACCAAGTATCTGTTCTGGAACGATCCGGTTGGGTTGCTGAAGTACCTGCTGCCGGGAGGCGCGGGCTTTGCGTTTGTGGCGGGGCTAGTGGTGTGGTGGTGGAAACGAAAGCATCCGGAGAAGAAGGACAAAGAGTAGCTACAGAAGGTCGAATGCTCGCAATCGTGTGGCAGTGTGTTGGAAAGTTATGAAAATTGTTTTGTAGGCACAGAGTATATACAAGCTGGCTGGTGGCAGATAAGGCGATTTGCGCCTAGGGGAATGTCGTGACTTTAGGTGTGGCGCGATGGGGAGCGAGGGCAGTGGGGCCGCCGGTGTTGTTGATGACGTTGCTGATTTCTCCCTTGTCGTCGAGAGCGACAGTGATCATGTCGTGAAAGCGAACATTGGGATTGACCGGGACCTCAATGGCGCGAGTGAGCACGACATCCGGATGCCGGAAGACGCTGTAGACGCCGAGTCCCCAGGCTTCGTGAGTTGTGACAGTGTCGGCGACTTTATAAGAGGCCCAGCCGTTGGTGCCAGGGGCGCTGGTGTAGCTGGGTTGGTCGGGAGGATCGTAGGGGATCTCGGATTGGTAAAAGTAGGTGCGGCCGGCGTTGCCGTTCCACAGGACCTGGAACTGCTGGTGATGCTCGACGAAGAGACCGTAGATGGTGACGCTATTGCCATTGACGACGAGGCCGTTTGCGCTTGTGTTGCTGGTCCAGCCGACACCAGCGCCGTGATCGGCGCGCCAGATCCAGGTGTGATCGACGATGGTGTCGTTACTGTTGATTTCGAGATTGCCCACGGTGCGACCGACGCCGGCGCCGCCTACGCGGAAGAAGACATCGTGGAGGGAGATGGGATTTTTTGCGTGGCTGGCGCCGGATTTGTTTGGTCCGATCTGGAGCAGGACGGGCGACGATGTTGGGCCTGCGTCGAAGAGGAGACCGGCGATGATGATGCCGTCAGCGTCTGAGGTGGTCATCGCGGCGGTGCCGTTGGTGGGGTGCAACGTGGCGAAGCCGAGGCCCATCACTAGAGCATTGGGATGGGTGACGCGGATGGAATCGGTGAGTTCGTAGATACCTGGGGTGAGGAGGAGATTCTTGCCCTTGGCTAGTTGCGCGTTAATCGTTGCAGCGTTGTCGCGGTTTGGGTGGGCAATGTAGAACTCGCGAATGGGAATGGTTTTTCCGGATGTTGATGCGGCGTGCCAGGTAATGCCGGAGCTGTTGGTGCGCAAAGACGGTACACGGACGCTGTAGTTACCGGAGGAATCGATCTCGAGAAAGGGTTTTTCGCGAACGATGGGGGTTTGCGCGATTTTTGTGTACGGCGGTTTGGGCCATTCGCCTTCGGGTGGGTTGGGGACGCCGACGAAGACCATGTTCCAGTTTGCGCCGGTCCAACTGCGCCACTCGCTGTTGCGCGAGATCCACTGCTGTTGGGGGCCGGCGGCGACGTTGCCGTCGATGAGAGTGTCGGACATCCAGCCGCCGCTGGCCCAGCCGCCGTTTTGATGGAGGACGATGTCGCCCCGTACGTGCATACGGCGGAAGGGTACGGCTTGTGAGACGGCCCATTGCATGGAGCCGCCGGTGGGGGCGACGGAGAAGTTTTCGGCAGCGCGCCAGAAGGTGGTGGTGGCATTGTTGTTGCGCGCGGCGGCGTCAGAGTGGACGTTGCCGGTGATGTTGACACTCTCCGGTGAGGAACCGAGTCCAAGAACCTGCGTGTAGAAGCCGATAGGAACATCGATGTTGTAGTTGCCGGGGAGGAAGAGCAGAGCGTTGCGCTCGGGGCCGAACTCGTTGCGGCGTTGCGTGGCATAGACCTTGTCGATCTGCGCCTGGATGGTTGCCGATGGCATGGACGGGTTAAAGACGAGGACGTTGGGGCCGAAGTCCGGAATGGCGGCGGTGGCTGCAACCGCCGGACAGGCAATGGACGCGAACAGGGCGAGAGAAAGAGGGAGCTTCGTCGTCATTGTCATTCGGGTTTGCCGAGGGATTTTTCCTTGTACGCTCTTTGGAGGATGAAGAAGGCTTGTTTTTTTACGCCCTGGTCAGAGATGAGGCCCTTGCGGTTGAAGTTGTCCTGGAGGCCTGGGTTGACGCGGCGAGCAGAGCGGAAGTCCATCAGTATCCAGGGGCTGGTGCCGCGGAGTTGCGGGATTTTGTTGAGCATCGCGATCTGGTGGTGGTAGATCTCGGCTTGATATTCTTCAGTCCACAGAGCCGGTGTAGTGCTGCCAGCGGGCGCGTGGTTGCCGGCTTTAGCGTCGCCGCCCCATTCGGACATAATGAGGGGTTTCTGGTAGCGGATGTCCCAAGTGGTCGTGTCGGCGCCTTCAGCATGTTGCTCGTACCAGCCGATGTACTCGTTGGTGCCGATGACGTCGAGGGCTTTGCCTAGCGGGTCGTCGACGATCTTTGTAGTGCCGCCGGCTGGGTTTTTTTGCGTACGGACGAGTAACGCAGCGGTGACCAGGCGGGAGGGGTCGAGTTGGTGGGCGAGGTCGACCATAGTGGTGAGGTACTTGGTGCGGGCTTCGGTGTTGGGGGTCTCGTTGGCTACGGACCAGAGAATGATGGAGGCCTTGTTGCGGTCGCGGCGGATCATCTCGGTGAGCTGCTGTTTGGATTTTGCGAGGACGGCGGGGTTGTCGAACTGGAGGGCCCAGTAATCGGGAATCTCAGACCAGACCATGAGGCCGAGACGGTCGGCTGTGCGGGTCATGCGCTCGTCGTGGGGATAATGGGCGAGGCGGACGTAGTTACAGCCTAACTCTTTGGCCCAGCCGAGGAGGGTGTCTACGTCTTTTTGTGAGTAGGCACGCCCAGTGCGGTAGGGGGCTTCGGCGTGGATGGAGATGCCGCGGAGAAAAACGGGCTGGCCGTTGAGGAGTATCTGCGTGCCGCGGGTTTCGATGGTGCGGAAGCCTATCTCGTCTTCGATCCTGTCAGAACCTGATAAGAGTTCGACCTTATAGAGCCTGGGGTTTTCCGGTGACCAGAGACTGAGGGATTTGGCCGGGATGCTGATCGGGGCACGAGAGTTGGCGTCAACGGTGGCTTCTGCTTTGGCTTGGAGTTCGGGGATGGTGACGGTGACCGGCGTGCCTGCAGCGGCACCTTCGACATGGACATAGCCTTCGATGAGGTCGTGGTTGGTGCGGCTGAGGTGCAGGTCATAGTCGTCGATGAATTGTTGCGGCACTTCGACGAGGGAGACGTCGCGGGTGAGGCCGCCGTAGTTCCACCAGTCGGTTTGCAGGGTAGGGACGCCGTCGGCGATGCGGGTGTTATCGACGGAGAGGACGACGAAGTTTTTACCGTCTTTGAGGACGCCGGTGATGTCGCAGTCGAAGGGAGTGAAGCCGCCCTCGTGCTCGCAGATCTTTTTCGTGTTGACCCAGACGAAGGTGCGGTAGTTGGCGGCGCCGATGTGGAGGAAGGTACGGGTGTTGGGCTTGGCGGTGTACTCGAAGTCACGCTGATACCAGATGGGGCCTTCGTAGTAGAGGAGCTCGGGACGCTGCGTGTTCCAGTCGCCAGGGACTTTGAGCGTGGCGGCGTTGGCGAAGTTGTAGTCCTGCGGGTGGCCTGTAGGGTCGAAGGGGGCGTTCATGAAGAAGCCGTCTTTGCGAAGCTCCTGGTGAAACGTGTAGAGGCCAGTGGCGTACTGGTCGACGATGACGTGCCATTCGCCATTGAGGGAGATGGAGGGGCGATGGTCGATGTTGACGAGGAGGGTGGTGTTTGACTGGGCTTGGAGCGGAGCGATGGCTGCGGAGATGAGGAGGAAAGTGGCGATGAGGCGGACGGAGGGTTGCAGCATTAAGGGTCTCCAGTGATGATTGGCGCTTTCAGTGTGCAGTGAAGTGGGAAAAGCGCTCCGGAGACATAATACTTCGGTCTTTGAACAATCGCTTGTTTCCGCTTCGGTCGAAATGACGATTCAGCGATTTGGGCGTGTAGACGGCAAGAGTAACTACAAAGCAAATCCCTTCGGGGATGACAACCAGAAACGCAAGAAAGACCACAACTGCAACATCAATTGCAGATCCAGGTGGCTCTGGTTAGTGGGAGAGACGAGCTAATGCGGTTCGGCTTGGACTTCTTCGACGGAGGGGAGGAAGAGAGAAAAAACCGAGCCATGGTGAATGGGATGCTGATTGCTACGGAAGGTGAGGCGACCCTGATGGCGGGAGACGATGCCGGCGGATATCCAAAGACCTAGTCCAGTCCCATTGAGATCTTTGGTGGTGTAGAAGGGCTCGAACAGGCGGGCCTGCACGGCGGGTGACATGCCATGGCCTGTGTCGGCGATGGTAATGCGGATGCCTGGACGGCCCTGAGGATATTGCGAGGAATAGTCTGTAGCGTCATGTGCACGGACGAGGAGGCGGCCTCCCTGGCGCATGGCATCAATGGCGTTGGCGATGAGATTGTTGAGCACCTGGCGTATGTCGTTCTCAAAGCACAAAACCGTGGTAGGGGAGGCGTAGGTAGCCTCAACCTTGATACTGGAGTTGGCGAGACGGCCCTGATAGAGGTTGAGGACGGCGTCGACGAGTTCTGCGGCACTGACGTGAGTGGCGCGAACGGCCTGGCGATGGAAGCGGAGGGTCTGAGTGGCAATCTGGCAGACGCGGGATAGCTCGTTCTGCGCAGTGCGGACGTAGCTGCGGACAATTTCGGGGAGTTCGCCGGACAGGTCGATAAGGTAGAGGAGGTTGGTGATGGCCTCGAGGGGATTATTGATTTCGTGAGAGATGGAGCTGGCGAGGCGGCCAACGGCGGCGAGCTTCTCACTCTGGATTAGAGCTGCTTCGGCCTTTTTCTGATTGGTCATCTCCAAAATGACGGCGGTGATGGCCTCGACTTTATTGTTGGCGTTATAGACGGGCGAGTAGCTGACGTTCCAGTAACGGTGTTCGCCGGGCCGGGTCGGGAGTTCGCCTTCAAGAAGGTAGTTGCGAACGGATTGGCCGGCAGCTGCCATCTCCAAGAGTTCTTTCAATCCAGGGAGGGGAGCAATATCGGTGATGACCTGGCCGATGATCTTCTCTTTGGGGAGGCCTATGGTCTGAGCTTGACGATCGTTGATGCGCAGGTAGCGAAGCTCAACCGGATCGAGGAGGGAGAGACCGATGGGAGCATTCTCATAGATGGTTTCGAGCTCTGCACGCTGACGCTCGGTTTCCTCCTGACGCTGCTGGAGGGTCTCGGCGAAGGTCTTGCGGTCGTCGATATCAATGGCGACACCGAGCCAGTGGAGGATTTTTCCGGACTCGTCGCGGACAGGTTGGGCACGAACCCACCACCAGCGAGCGTGGCCGTCGCGGGCTCGAATGATGCGGGCTTCGAGATCGTAGTCTTCGCCGGTGGCGACGGAGTGGTTCCATGTTTCGAGCACGCGTTGCCGGTCGTTGAGGTGAAAGGCGCCGAGCCAGCCCGCGCCGTTGAGGTCTTCAATGGTGAAGCCGAGATAGTCGAGGAAGTTCTGGTTGGCGTAGGTAATGCTGCCGTCGGGCGCGCCCATCCAGATCGCCTGGGGATTGAGGTCGGCGAGGACGCGGTAGCGGGCCTCGCTGGCGACGAGAGCTTCCTCGTTCTTTTTGCGTGCGGTGATGTCGATGGTGAGGCCGCGGAGATGGGTGGGGACGCCATCGACCATGACGGCATGACCGCGGCTTTCGAGCCAAAGGATTCGGCCGTCGGCAGCACGCACCTGGAAATCCTGCACGACCATCTGGCCGGTTTCAACGCCACCTTGAATGGAGGCGACGATGATGGGGATGTATTCGGGAAGAACAATCTTCTTGAAGGCGCGGTAGTCGGGTATGTCCTCAAGGGGATGACCAAAGACTGGATACGACCCGGGCCCATAGGTGACTTTGCCGGTGGCATATTCGATGTCCCACGTGGCGACGAGGGCAGTCTTCTGGATGGAGGCGAGAAGATCCTGTTGCTCCTGGAGGACGATGTCAGCCTGGCGGCGATCAGTAATGTCGCGGAAGAAGAGGACAATGCCGTCGTCAAAGGGGCGGGACTGAATGGAAAGCCATAGATTGAGAGGATCGGGATAGAAGACTTCGAATTCGCCGGCGACTCCTTCGTCCATTGCACGATGAAGATGATCGAGAATTTCGCCGGATTGGTTTGCGGCGGGAAACTCCTGCCAGAAGTTTTTGCCGAAAAGCTCGCCCTTTGGGCTGAGCAGCTCTTTAGCCCGTCGATTGAGAAAGGAGAACTTCCAGTCACGGTCGATGCTGGCGACCGCATCGGTGGTGGTCTCGAGGACCTGGCGGAGCTGGCGAATAGAGGTGTCCCGAAGGAATTCGGCACCCTTACGATCTGTGATGTCGCTGGAAAAGACGATGATGCCATCTTCATACGGGCGGGCGGACACTTTGAACCAGACGTCGAGAGGTTCGGGGTAATATGCCTCGAATTCGGCGGGGATCCGCTGCTCCATTGCGGCGAGGTAATGGGAGCGGAAAGGCTCATGCCGGTTGGAAGGGAACCGCTCCCAGAAGTTTTCTCCGATGAGGTTGTCGGTCTTGAAAATGGAGAGGGCGGCGCGGTTGGCGAAGGTGCAATTCCAGTTGCTGTCGATGCAGACGATGGAGTCCGCGTCACTGTCGAAGATTTGTTCCAGCTGACCGACTGCCTGGTCGCGCCGGCCTTCGGCGCGTTTGCGAGCGGTAATGTCGCGGTAGTAGAGGGAGATGCCGTCGTCGGTCGGAAGAATGTGAACATCAACCCAGATGTCGAAGGGTTCGTAAAAGTACTCGACCTGCTGAGAGATGCGGGTGTGCATGACGTCGTGGCAGATGCGTTCCAGCTCAGTCCCCAGAGTATCGGGAAAGAGTTCCCAGTAGGTTTTGCGGTGAATGTCGGCTGGTTGGATGCGGCTGATTCTGATAGCTTCGGCGTTGGCATAGGTGATGACCCAGTTGCGGTCGAAGCAGAAAACAGCTTCGGGAATCTGCGCGATCAGGCGCGCAAGATAGTCGTTCTCCGCGTCGGCCTCCCGCCGGAAGCGAGCGCGCCGATTGATGGGGACGGTTGTGGAATCGGTCATCCGATCGAACATGAATATGCCGCCAAGGACGTAATGCTACATCTTACCGGGGAATTGCAGAGAATCACGTGACGTCAGACTCCCGATTCGAGACGGTCGACACGATCCTTTAGGGTTTGAAGCGCGGCGATAAGGGTAGCGACCTCGGCCTCAAGCTGAATGATTCGCTGAGTGGTGGGATTGGAGATGCTGGCTTCGGATCGGTCTTGGTGCGGGAGTGA
>Ga0210410_10004986_pt1 | contig 11616 bp, 8 predicted proteins | sample IncBWC4MmetaG_FD_161058 | JGI IMG/M metagenome (GOLD analysis project Ga0210410, IMG submission 161058) | Forest soil microbial communities from Barre Woods Harvard Forest LTER site, Petersham, Massachusetts, United States - Inc-BW-C-4-M | ecosystem: Environmental > Terrestrial > Soil >... | reverse complement strand
CTGCTGCCGGAGCGCATGGCGTCGCATTTTGCGGCTTCCGGAGCACCGAACGGGTGGATGACGAAGTCGCAATTTCTCACTGTCTACGCCATCACGATTGTGCCGGCGCTGGTTGTCGAGTTCTGGATAGGGCGCGGCATTGCGAGGACGTCAAAGGCAAGGCTGAATTTGCGCAACAAGGAATACTGGCTCACCTCCGAACGCCGCGACGCTACGTTTGCCTATTTTGAAAGTTTTTTCGCGTGGTATGGCTGCGCGCTTCTGCTCCTCGTGGTGTTCGTAATGGGGCTGGCCATGCGCGCCAATTTAACTCCCACGCCCAGGCTCCCGACCGGCCCGACGATCACTGCGCTTGTCGCCTTCGCCTTCTTCAACGTCGCAGCAGTAGTTACTGTCTTCCGCCGATTTTCCACGCGGCGATAGGCAGACGGATTAGCGGTGACAGGCCTCAAGCCGCAACTTCTCTCGCGCGATAACGACGAACGCGAATCTTGCTTTCGAATTTCAGGGCGCGAGCAAGATCGTAATTGGACTGCATCCGCAGCCAGACCTGGGCGGTGCCTCCGAAGGCTTTCGCAATGCGAATCGCCATTTCGGGACTAATTCCGGCCCGCTCGTTCACGACATTATTGAGCGCCTGCCGGGAAACGCCGAGCGCCTTCGCGCCCGCCGTCACGCTTAAACCAAGCGGCTCAAGACACTCGTCGCGCAGGATGCGGCCCGGGTGAGGCGGATTCTTCATAGGCACGTGCGATCTCCCTTCCTAGTGATAGTCCGTCAACTCGACATCGAACGCGTCCCCGCCTTCAAAGCGAAATACGATCCGACAATTGGCGCGAACGGCAACTGCCCAGAAGCCTTTGCGATCGCCCTTTAGCGGATGCAGGCGGTAACCGGGGAGATCGAGCGCTCGCAGGCTGTCGGCCGCGTCCAGTGTCGCCGGGATATTTTCGATTCGACGCAGCAGATCGGCTCGTACGAGGCTGCGATCGCCCAGCTCAAAAAGCCTTTTCAGGCCTTTGTGCCTAAAGCTTACGATCATCCAAGCTGAGTGTATAGCGACAATTGTCTCTTGTCAATCTCAAGATCGAATGACAATATGCTCTACCACAATGCTCTGTCACAAAACTCCGCTCCTTGTAGCGCCTGGACAACGGTTTCGCTACAATCACGCCCGGCCGGGGTGTTTCTCCTTGCGCCTCCGAGAAGGGGGTTTCGATTGAGCTTCAGCCAGCGCCTCCAGGAGATTCGCGATGGATTCGAGCCCGCCTTCTGGGTTGCGAACGTCAGCGAAATTTTCGAGCGCCTCGCTTACTACGGCGCGTTTTCCTCGCTGGCCAACTACCTTCATGAATCGCTGAATATCCCCACCGAGCAAACCGGCTCGCTCGCCGGCCTTTTTGGCGGCATGGTCTGGTTCCTGGCGATCCTGGGCGGAGCGGTGGCGGACCGGCTGGGATTCCGCCGCGCGCTTTCGCTCGCTTACCTCATCCTCGCGTGCGCGTATTTCCTGATCGGATCGCTCGGATCCGCTTGGATGGCACCGATTCGCCATTCCGTGCCTCTTCTCGGCCTCGTCGCGTTCGTTCTGATTCTGCCTGCGCTGGGTATCTCGATGGTGAAGCCGAGCGTCGTGGGCACGACCGCGCGCGCGTCGAGCGAAAACGTGCGGTCGATCGGCTACTCGATTTACTACACGTTGGTGAATATCGGCGGCGCGGCGGGGCCCTACGCTGCGTCGTGGGCCCACCGCCATCTTGGAGTGGAGAACGTCTTCCGCGTCTCGGCGCTCAGCGTCCTGCTGATGTTCTTCGCCGTACTGCTATTTTTCAGGGAGCCACGGCGCGGCGGCGACGTGAAGACGGCGACCGTCGCGGAGACGGCTCGAAATCTGCTTGCGGTGCTCACCAATCCTCGATTCCTGATTTTTCTGCTGATCTTTTCCGGCTATTGGATCGTTTTCTGGCAGCAATACATCGTCTTGCCGATCTACATTCATGGGTACATCGATCCGCACGCGGATGTAGAGCTGATTCTCATCACGGACGCGGCTACCGTGATCTGCCTGCAATTTGTGGCGACCTATCTGACGCAGAAAATTCCCGCCTTTCGCGCCATCACGATTGGGACGCTAGTGTCCGCGCTCGCGTGGCTGATCGTGGCGTTCCATCCTGCCGTGTGGGCCGTCGTGCTTTCGATTTTTGTCGTGGCGATCGGCGAAATCATTCTTTCGCCGCGCTACTACGAATACGTCTCGCGCCTCGCGCCGCCGGGCCAGCAGGGCACGTACATGGGCTTCGCCTTTGTGCCCATCGGAATCGGCTCGCTGATCGGGGGATGGCTCGGCGGGCGGCTCATGCATCACTTTGGGGAGGTCGCGCAGCGGCCCGAGCAAGTGTGGTGGGCTATCACGGGAATTGGGATCGCTACGACGCTGCTCCTGTGGCTGTACCACTTTTTTGTGAAAACCGATTTGCCCTCAGGCGCAAACTAGTTCATTTTTTCGGTAATCGCTCCTCGATCTCCGAAGTAACAAAGAGGTGACATCTCTTAAACAAGCGCTGAGGAATCGTGCGGTTCAACCGCATGATTGCCTTGAATGAAGGGACGCCTCCTCACCGGGTTGTTGCTGGCGGCCGTTGCGCTGGTCTACGGCAATACGCTGGCGAATCAGTTCGCCATGGACGACGAACTCTACATTCTCCGCAATCCCCAGGTCACCGACCCTTCTTTGCAACAGCTGTTCACTCCGAACCCGGTCAGCACCGTGTTCCGGCCTGTCGCTTTTGCCACTCTCGCGCTGAACTGGGAGCTGAGCGGGCCAAATCCACTCAGTTATCATGTACTGAACCTGCTGTTCCACGGCGCCGCAACCTGGCTGCTGTACGTTTTGCTGCTGGAACTTTTTGGCAGCGCGCCTGAAGGAACGGCGGTGGCCTTCGCGGCTGCGCTCCTTTACGCGGTTCATCCTATCCACACCGAGGCAGTGGCCTGGGTCGTCGGGCGCGCGGAGATTCTTGCCGCCGGGTTTCTCTTTGCGGGCTGGATTCTTCATTTGCGCGATCGTCCGGCCGCATCGCTTGCGTGCTTTGCCGCGGCGATGCTCTCGAAAGAATCCGCCGTCTCGTTTTTACCGTTGGTGCTCCTCGGCGACTACGCGATCGGCGAGTGGAAGCCGCGCATCCGATACGCGCTTGCCGCCGGCCTCACGTTGCTTTACCTCGGAGTTCTGTGGAAAGTCGAGGGAGGGCGATTCGGCCCGGCGGAAATCCCTTTTGCGGATAACCCACTCGCGCATCTCCCCGCAGGATGGAGAATGTTGAACGCGCTGCGCGTAGCGTGGAAATATGTGGCGCTTCAGATTTACCCCGCAACTCTCTCCTGTGACTATTCGTTCAACCAAATTCCAGTTTTCCGCGAGTGGCGCCACACCCTGCTGGCAGCGATGGCCTCTGCCGTAGTACTGGGCGCTTGGGCTTGGGCATTGCGCAAAAAGCAGGCTGGATGGGCCCTCGCGGGCGGCATTTATTTCGCTGGCTTTGCGGTGACCGCGAATATCCTCATGCCGACGGGAACGATCATGGGCGAGCGGCTGGCCTATCTTCCCTCCGCGGGATTTTGCCTTTTGCTGGCGCTCGGCTGGGATCGGATTCGACGGAAGAAAGAGCTTCTTGCGTGGGGATTGCTTGGTGCGATCATTCTCGCGTTCTCGGTGCGCACGGTTCTGCGAAATCGTGACTGGCGGGACACGTTCGCGCTGTACTCCGCGGCCGTGCGCGCTGTTCCGAACGACGCCAAAATGCACGCCAACCTTGCGGGCGAGTATTTCTCCCGCAATCAGTTGGACATGGCCGCCAAGGAATACCAAATCGCGGTGCGCATCAATCCTGAGGCGCCGGACACTCTGGCGTTTTACGCTGCGCTCGAACTACAGCGCGGAAATTATCAAGCCGCCGCCGAGATGATGGAGACGGCGCTGCACATGACCAGCAGGAACGACCTCAACTACGATTTTATGGTCGTAACGTTCGCATCGATCCTCATGAAGACGAATCATTCCGACGGAGCGCTCGAATATTTGGACCGCGAAATCGCGGAAGCGCCCTCATACGCCCCGGCCTGGTCCACCCGCGCGGCACTCCATTACCAGCGCGGCGAATTCGCAGAAGCACGCACGGATGCAGACTCGGCATCTCGTCTAAATCCCGAAGACGCACAAGCGCAAGATGTTCTGAAGCGGATCGGCGCGCTCACGCAGACCCAGTCTTCACACTAAAGCAGTTGTAGCGCCGGCCTTCAGGCGGGCACTCTCACCGCGAGCGTGGACACCCAAAGGTGAGTGTCACAGGATCTCGGCGGCCAGGGAAACCACTTCGTCGGCAATGGCGAGGCTGGACGTCAGACCCGGCGACTCAATACCGATCAGCTGAATCGCTCGCGGCACCTTCGGATCGCGTTCGATCACGAAATCTGCGATACCCTCGTGGCCGGGAGGGACGAGCTTGGCTCGTATCCCGGAATACGCAAGCTGCAAATCGGCGGCTTCAATTTCGGGCAGCATGGGCTTGGCGCGGCGAACGAATTCCTCGATGGGCAGACGGTTCCGCTCGTAATCGTTTTTCTCTTCAATGTAATCCGCTGTGGGCCCAATCAGCACGGTATCCCAAAGCGTCCGTGTCAGGTGAACACCGAGGCTCAAACCATCCGCGTGGGGAAGGGGATATACCAAATTGTTAATCAAATGCGATTTAGCCCGCACCAATTCGCAATATTCCCCACGCACTGGATAAATCCGGTACTCGCGGTTTCCCAGCATGGCTGCGATCTCATCCGCGTACAGCCCCGCGCAATTGATCACGCAGCGCGCTTCGACGGTTTCCGCGGAGCCGTCCGCTCCTTGTCCGTCTTCACCCTCGCAAAGCGTCACGGCGATGGAATCGGCGCGCGGTTCGAGCCGGACCACGCGAGTGCGCGTGAGCAGGCTCGCGCCCTGCTCCGTGGCGATGCGGGCGAGCGTCTTGATCAGATCTTCCGCAGAGATGATGCCGGTCGAGGGCACTTCGAGCGCAGCGAACGCCTCGATATGAGGCTCGCGCGCTCGCACCGCGGCCCGGTCTACCACGCGCAGCCCCGCGACCCCGTTGGCGCGTCCATTCTCGGCCAGACGTTCGAGTGCGGGAACTTGGGAAGCATCGAGGGCTACAACCAGCTTGCCGCAATTCCGGTGCGGCACGTTGTGCGCCGCGCTGAACTCGTACAACATGCGGTTGCCCGCGACGCACAACCGGGCTTTCAGCGAGCCCGGCGGGTAGTAGATACCCGAATGAATCACGCCGCTGTTGCGCGTGCTCGCTCCCATGCCGAGCTTCGGCATCTGCTCGACGAGAAACACGTCGCTCCATCGCCGCGAAAACGCGCGTGCCACCGCGCATCCCACCACGCCGCCGCCGATGATGACGATATTCGCGCGATCCACGCTAGACAGGATACTAGAGGTTCGAAGCTGGAGGTTAGAGGTTGGATGCAACCGGCGACTTGGAATGAGCGCGCGCTGCCACGAGAAGATACGCGCTCAAACCACGCCTGTATGCGGAATTTTGGTTTGATTCAAGCGCGCGCGGGTGTAGAAATGTGCGTTGCTTGAAAAACTACTTCAACGATCGGACCCTTCGGGAGGATGGCAATGTCTTGTAAAGCGTCTCGTACGTCTGGGTGGAAAGTCATTCTGCTGTTCGCCGCGCTGATTTTGCTTGCGGGGAGTTTTTCCACTCTTTCGGCACAGACCGGCCGCCCTGAGGCGCCGCCGTTTGATGCGGCGCGCATGACGATGCAGCCTCCGCCTCCGGAGGGAGTCGCGATTCGCGCCGGGCGCTTGTTTGATCCTCGCACGGGAACGAACCTCGCCAATCGGGTGATCGTGATTCAGAGCGACCGTATAACGGATGTGGGGCCAGCGGACCGCGTGAAGATTCCGGCGGGAGCGCGCGTGCTCGATCTAAGCGGCGCGACCGTGCTTCCCGGACTCATCGACCGCCACGTTCACTTGATGCAGGACCACGAGCCGAATGAGGCGCGCGCGCTGCTTGTCGGACAGCATTACGCCCTGGCGGACCTCTACGCGGGGTTCACAACGGTCCAGGACATGAATTCGCCATTCACGTATGCGACGGTTGATCTGCGCGATGCGATCAACAAAGGCACAATCGTCGGGCCCAGGATGCAAGTCACCGGCCCAGCCATCAATCCGAGAGGCGCTACTTATTATCCCGCGCCATCGGAAGTCGGCCAGTTCGGCATGGGTCCGGGGCTGCCGGTTTGGCAGAACGCGCAGGACGTCAACTCACCCTGGCTCGCGCGCGCGGCCGTTCGCGATCATTCGCACTACGGCACCGACTGGATCAAGATTTATGAGACGGAAGACTACGAGGGGAGCGGATATCCCATTCCGTCGGGCGCGGGCGCGTTCATGCCGGACGGCAAAATGATTACCGTGCCGTCGCTAACGCTCGAGGAGAACCAGGCCATCGTCGATGAAGCGCACCGCCGCGGATTGAAAGTGGCCTGCCACGCCTATGGCGGCGAGGGATTGCGAAATTGCCTCCTGGCGGGAGTCGATCTGCCCATTCACGTGATCGTCGGCGTGACCGGAGCTGAAGGATTGGACGACGAGACGATTCGGCTCTTCAAGCAGCCGCTGGCCGATGGAACGATGCGTCCCGTGAACCAGACGCTGTGGGACCTCGCCGGCCCGCTGGAAGTGGCGGACTTGAAGGTCAGCGGCGGCAAGAAGACGCGCTTCGCACTGACGGAATTCAGCTTCAAGCGCCTTGTCGCCGCGGGCGTCACGCAGATTTTCGGCAGCGGCGCTTACACCGTGGGGCACGGCGTGCAGGCCTATCAATTCGGACTATACGTGAAGTGGGGCATGTCCCCGGTTCAGGCACTGCGCATGGCCACCAGCGACGCCACCGTCGGGCTGAACTACGATTTGGGCAAGCAGATCGGCTACGTCGAGAAAGGAAGATACGCCGATCTCGTTGCCGTCTCCGGCAATCCGCTCGAGGACGTTACGGAAATGGAGCACATGAAATTCGTGATGAAGGGCGGCGTGGTATATCGGAACGATTTGACGAAGTAGCCTCTCTCTCGAATATCTCAGCGCTCAATCGAAAAAAAAAGGCCGGTGCGTTGGTGAAATCCCTTCGCACCGGCCGGTTGTATTTTTAAGAGAGTTAGAACCCGAGCTTCAAGCCGAGCTGCATGGTTCGCGCGCTTCCCGAACCGACCAGCGGATTGCCGGCCATGACATCCGGAGTGGCGCAGCCGCAGCCGAACGTGCCCGCCTGGCCTCCAGGGTCGTTGCCGACGCCGTAGCCGGCCACCGAACCATACGGATTGGCGTAGTTGGGATGATTGAACAGGTTGAAGAACTCGACGCGGAACTGGGCGCTATATCGCTCATGGAACGTGAAATTCTTGAAGATGGAGAAATCCACGTTTTTGAAGCCGGAGTCACGGAACGTGTTCCGGCCCAGATTGCCGAAGCTATTGGGAGCGGGTGGGGTCATTACGGAATTCCCGGCAAGGAAGCAGCCGAAGGACGCAAGATTGCCGACGTCGGCAGCCTTGGTGGTGCAGTTGCCCCACATGGTTCCGGCCTGCGACGAGGTAAAGTAACTCGCGCCGCCCGTTATGCCGCTGGTTGAACTGCAAGCCACGTCTCCCTGTGCCGTGACGGCAAAAGGAACTGTAGGAGTCGGGGTATTCGGAATCACAGCGCAATAAGGAATCGAATTTGCGCCGCGGGATTTGAAGTCAGCGGGATTGCCGGAGAAATTCCAGCGGTCCGTATTGTCTCCGCCCGCGAAATTGTTCGTGGAATCCCACACGGTCCACGGCTGGCCGCTTTGCAGAGTGATGATCGCGTTGAGCTTCCATCCTTCCAGCATCTGGGCATAGCCCTTGATCGCCGGGATGTCGTAAGTCGTCGTAAGCGTGAAGCGGTGCCGAATGTCAAAGTCGCCGCTGCCATACTCCAACTGTGGGTTGAAGCTGTCCTGCGGCAGGAATGACTGACGATTCAAGGAGTTGGTGTCCAGTCCGTGGCTATACGAATAGCCGGCGGTGAAAGAGACTCCGTGGGACATCCGCTTGGTCAGGGTCGTCTGCAGGCCGTTATAGTTGGAGCGCCCGTCGTTCGAGAGCTGGTCCACGAAACCAAGCCAAGGGAACTTGGTCCCGACAATCGGGCTGGGGTTTCCATTGGCCAGCGTCTGATTCAGGTCTCGGAAGCCCTCCAAACGCGATCCATGAGTACCGACGTACTCAACCTCCAACGAGAGATCGTTGCCGAAGGCGTGCGTGACTCCGAAATTCCATGAGGTGACGTAAGGAGTTGTGAGATTCGGGTCAACCGACAGGATATTGCACTGTCCCGGGTCCGACCCCACGCCGTCTCCGCACGCGGGAGTGACCGAGCTCGGGAAAACGACGCCGTTCCAATTGAGCGCGCTCTTGCCCACTTTGGCTACGAGAAGCGGATTTGATCCGGTCCCGGGCGTCGTGACTCCACCCACTACGATGTTGGCTGCTGTGGGTACGGCTGCGACCGTCAACGCGGTGCTGTTTTGAAGGTCGCCCTCCTGCAACAACGTCGCAATCGTCAACACCGAGTACATGATATTGAATCCGGCGCGAATGACGGTTGTGCCTTTCCCGGTGACGTCCCACGCTAGCCCTACACGTGGCGAGAGGTCCTTGTGATCGGGTTTCCAGAGACTGCCTCCAAGTTGCGACTGATCCGCCATTCCGGACGCCGAATTCGGGTCAAAGCTGCCGAAGAGGCCGTTGGCCTCCACGACAGGCGACACGTACGAATACCGGAGACCCAAATTCACGGTGATTTTGGGGGTCAGGCGCCAGTCATCCTGAGCGAATCCGGCGTACGACATCCAGTTGGAAACTCGAGCCGGATTGCCGGTCAGGAGAAATCCTCGCGACGGGTTTCCGGAGAAGAAGTCTTCGAGAGGCGTACTGCTGCCGCCCATGGTCTGGCCACCCTGGAAATCGATGCGGCCCCTTGCGGTGTCGAAGGAGGCGGAGTCGACTTCGATGTGGGCAATCTCGATGCCGAACTTGAACGTGTGCTTGCCGATCAAGTAGGACACATTGTCCTGGCCATCGTAGTACGGGTTGTGGAAGTCAAACGGCCTATTGTGCCAGGTACCCAGCTTCTCAAAGCCCGTGAGGTTGATGTTCGGTAGTCCGCCCGGGCTCGTGATCCCGGTGTTGATGGGATAGCCCGAGGCCGAGCCATTAGCGAGAACGTTTGCGTCAGCCGGGAAGAAATTGAAGTCGACCTTGTCGTACCCGAAACGCATTTCGTTGACCATGTTGGAATTGGGCGTATAGACCCAACTCCCGGACGCTGTGTAGGTCCGGATCGGCGCGTTATCCTCGAACGCCGCATTCACGAACGGGTGATCTTCCCCCAAGCTGGAGTAGTTGCCGATCAGGAGCAGCCCGTTCAGCGAATTCTTGTCGTTGATGTGATAGTCGATTTTTGCGACGCCATTGTCGCTGACATTCGTGTTGGGAAATGTGCTCGTGAAACCCTTCGCTGTACCGGTATTCGCAGGCCACAAGCCGCCGGTGCAAGAGTATGTGCTCCACGCCGCCGAACCATTCGCCGGCAGACCAGTAGGACAGCCCGCCAAGGCCAGGCTGACCGGGCTCACCGTCAGGCCTGCCGCCTGCACAGCCTGGAGCGCATCCACCATGCTGAGCTTTGGACTCGCGCCACCGAGTGAATCCGTGACTGGAATGCCGCCCGTGACGATCGCGTTCCCGACGAACGATCGCAATCCTTCGTAACCGGCGAGGAAGAAGATTTTGTCCTTCTTGATCGGTCCGGCGACCACGCCACCGAATTGCTTCAGCTGCGCGGGCAGCCGGTCGCAAAAATGCGGGATGGGGTTCACGCAGGTCCCGTTAGACGGCGCTGGGTTAAAAGCGTTCCGCGCCGCCCAGGATTCGTCGCGGCCGAAGGCGTACGCCGTGCCGTGGTAGGAATTGGTTCCGGACTTGACCCCGACGTTGACGACGGCGCCGGGCTTCCAGCCGAACTCGGCCTTGGCGTTTTCCTCGAGGTTGAATTCCTGAATCGCGTCGATGGGCAGGATCGTCGCTCCATCCGTAAAGGGACTCGGCATGTTCGCAATGGGGCGCGAGTCGTAGAAATTGGCGTTGATGATGCCATCCACCATCCAGGCGGATTCATCGGGGCGGACACCGTTGGAACTCTGTGTCCAAGGGCCGCCGCCGGGCTGCACCGTAACGCCGGGGCGCAGGGACAGTAGGTTCTGATAGTTGCGGCCATTCAACGGCATGTCATTGATGTCGGCGTTGTCGAGCGTGCCGCCGAGCGTGGCGTTCGTGGTTTCCACGAGCGGGGCGGCCTCGGTAACGGTTACGGTCTGTTCCTGTTCGCCGGGTTGCAACGTTAAGTCCACCCGAATTTCCTGGCCGACTTGAATCACAACGTTGGCGCGGTCCAGCCGTTTGAACCCTTTTGCCTCGGCGCGAACCGTATAGGTTCCGGGGGTCAGATTGGGCGCGTTATATTCTCCGGCGTCGTCCGCTGTGAGCGTACGCGTGACGCCGCGCTCAACGTCCGTTACGGTAACCGTGGCGCCGGCGATGACGCCGCCGCTTTGGTCGGCGACGGTGCCGAGAATCCGGCCGTTACTGGATTGCGAAAATGCGGGTACGCTAAGCAAAAGCAGAGCGAGCATTCCGCCCAGCCACTGCATCGCCGCAAGGTAAGAACCACTCCAGGTTCTCTTGCGGATTAAATTTAGACGATTCATTCCTGGACCTCCTGTCCATAAGATCGAAACCGTTGATTCGGAATCAGGCTCGAACACACCCCAGACCCCAGTTTCAACTGCCCACACACACGCACCGCTACGGCCTCAAATCAGACCCTTCCTCGAAACAGCCACGAGAAATCCTCTGACGCTCGCACTCGTATTGGTTTCGGACACACATCACCGAAACATTTTTTAAGTAAGGGAAGCGTTCGCGATGACGACCGCGACGCAGGGCCCGGAGGAGGTCACGCTCTACGCGGCCGGAGTCTTGGACCGGACCGCGTTACAAATGGCACCCACCCTGGTAAAACTACTTGGCCGATTTATTAAGTTCTGATTCCAGTATAAAACCCCATGGAAAGAGACCCAACACCCTTACTTATGATGAGCGAATTTTGATTCCTGGGGTGACGTGTGTCAAGAAGATTTTTGGCGCATGCTGTCATGTCTGAAATGCAGACGCGAGGTCGGGCGATAACTCTTCGGCAATGCTCTAGCGATGAGCAATGCAATTTCCAAACTCTATTGATCGGACTTTGAAATGAACTCAGGCTCCCGCGAACTTCCTCGGCAGTAGCGAAGCTCGCGCCAAACAATCCGTAAAACGAAAACGGGCGCGGCCTCTCTCCGAGGCCGCGCCCGTTTTCTGAAAAGCAGCCGGTGCAAGGAACGATGCCCCTCGCACCGGCCGGTTAGATAGTTAGAACGAGAGCTTCAATCCGACCTGCATCACGCGCTGACTGCC
>Ga0210410_10004985_pt1 | contig 11616 bp, 11 predicted proteins | sample IncBWC4MmetaG_FD_161058 | JGI IMG/M metagenome (GOLD analysis project Ga0210410, IMG submission 161058) | Forest soil microbial communities from Barre Woods Harvard Forest LTER site, Petersham, Massachusetts, United States - Inc-BW-C-4-M | ecosystem: Environmental > Terrestrial > Soil >... | reverse complement strand
GTCCGCGGGAATTCCGCCGGCCATCAGTTCGCATTTTTCCTGTTCGGCGGTGGCGACGATGGCCGCGGCATTCTGCAGCATGTGATTGCCCAAGAAACGGTGATAGACGCGTTTCAGGAAAAAGTTGCGAACGATGGGCACGAACATACCGATGGGTTCGACGACGTAGGGAATCTTCCGCTCTTGCGCTACGACGGCGGTGCGTGGGCCGAGGAGATCGTAAAGGCCGAAGATGTGAACCACGTCGAAATTTTGCAGGCGGGCGCGCAGGTAGCGAGGCAGGGCGGGATTCCAACTGGCGGCGTGGTAATGAAACCAGTTCGCGAGGTAGATGGCTTTAACTCCGCGAACTTCGCGTTTCTTGCCGAAGGGGCTGTTTTCGGCGGGCGGTTCGCCGGGGAGTTCCGGGAGGCGGCGTTCGAGGCCCCAATCCGCGGTGAGGACAGTGACTTCGTGGCCCAACTGAGCGAGACCTTCGGAAAGTGCGCGTACCTTTTCGGGCGGGCCGCCAAACTCAAAAAAGGGGGCGTAGCTCTGCGTGACGTTCAGGATTCGCATAGTTCGCGGAGGATTTTCTTAAATCCCTTGGAGAATATGTTGAAGCGGTATTCGTTTTCGACGCGCTGGCGGCCGGCTTCGCCCATCTGGCGGGCGTTTTCCGGATTGGAGAGCAGGGTGTCGATGGAGGTGGCGAGTTGGACCGTATCGCCGTGCTGGACGACGTAACCGGTGACGCCGTCCTGGATGACTTCGGGTGCGCCGCCATGTGCGCCGCCGATCACGGGTTTTCCGTGAGCCATTGCTTCCAGATAAACAAAGCCGAAGCCTTCGCCGCGGCTGGGCAGCGCGAAAATTTCCGCGGCTTCGTAGCAGGAGGAGAGTTCGCCGTAGGAAATGTCCGTCAGAAAATGAACGTGACGCTGCACGCCGGAGTCGCGAGCGACGTGTTCGAGCCAGCCGCGATCGTCGCCGGAGCCGACGATCGCCAGCTGCAAGTCCGGCCAGCGAAGGAGAAGGCGCGACATGGCCAGAATCAGCGTGTCCATGCCTTTATAGCGTTCGGAGGCGAGCCAGCGGCCGACACTAAGAATCACCCGGCCAGGTGGAAAATCCGCGGGAAGAGGAGAGGAGGGAGCACCCGTAAATTTTGTCGCAAAATCGGGATCGAGCGCCCACGGCAAAACACGGATCCGGTCGTGGGAGACGTCCTGAACGTTGATGAGATGGTCCGCGGTGGCTCGGCTGGGGGAGAGCACTATCGTGGCGCGGCATAAGGCGTTGCGGCGCGTTGCGGGCAGCGGCTCCCAGACTTCGATGCCGTGCGTGCAGACGATACTTTTCATGCTGGGTGCGAGCAGCCGCATGTAGCGGAGGAGCGGCGCGAGATTTGGATGCGCGGCGAGGACGAGTTTCGGGCGGCGGCGGGCGGCGCGAATGGCGTTGGCGGCGAATCTCAGCTTCCCGCGGTGCGCGCCGGTGAAGACGAATTCGCGGTCCCCGACGTGCATGCGATGGAGTTCCTGGGTGTCGTTGAGGCTGAGGAAGCGGGATTCCATTTTGTGAGAGGCGGCGTACTCGCTCATTACAAACGCGAGATGGCGGCCGGCGCGTTGGATGCCGCCGGGTGCGTTCAGCTCGGGGAAGAGGCCAATAAGCACGCGGTGAGTCTGACAAACCCGGGATGGGGATGGCAAGAACTGGTTGCGGGTGGGTTGCGGGATTTTTGAGTGCGGGAGCGCAGCTCCCGCTTTTACGGCGTAGAATCTTCGCCCAATTTGAGTTTTGAGAAGGCGTTTGGTTCGTAAAAGCGACAGCTTCGCTGCCGCACCCAATAGAAGAGCCTCCCGATTTCAAGACGTCGACGGTTGTTGGATCGAAAGACGGATTACCGCGACGGCATCGCGAGCGCGGCGATTTCCTGGAGGCTGTCGACGTAGAGGTCGGCAGGCTCGGTTTGGCGGTCGTGCTGGCCGAAGCCGTAGTTGACGGCGATGGCAAGCATTCCGGCATTGCGGGCTGTCTTTATGTCCACATCGGAATCGCCGACCATGGCGGCCTCGCGCGGCTGGGCGCCGAGGTCTTTCAGAATGGCTTGCGCGCCGGCAGGGTCGGGCTTTCTCTTTTCGAAGCTGTCGCCGCCGTAGACCGCGCGGAAATATTTTATGAGGCCGAGAGCTTCGAGGATGTCGACGCTCATCTTTTTGGGCTTGTTGGTGAGCACCGCCATGGGGCGATCCTGAAGCGATTCGAGGCCTTCGACGACACCGGGGTAGGCGCGGGTCGCGTCCAGGTTGTGTTCGCAGTAATGCGCGAGGAAAATTTCGAGGCCGCGCTTGCGGTCGGCTTCGGCCACGTCGGGGCCGAGCGCGTCGGCGACAAGACGCGGCGCGCCGTGGCCGATGTAGCTCGCAACGGTGGCGAGGGGCAGAACTTCCCGCTGCATTTCACCCAGCATGAAATTGACGGAGTTTACGAGGTCCAGCTTCGAATCGATCAACGTACCATCCAGGTCAAAGAGGAAGGCGCGCACCGTGGAAAAGTTTGCGTTAGGCATAGCCTACTATTGTAATACGCCACCCAGCTCCCGTTCAGCCGCAGAGGCCGCTTGGGGAAGAGGGTCGCGGTCCGATTGCCCGGCATGACTATGTTGGATGATATGCAGACCGGCCAGAAGAAACTGACCGGACTTAGTGAGAATTAAAAAGGGGCCTGGCCATTTCTTCCGGAGACGCCGTCTCCAGGTTTTCCGCCTTCCAACGCATGGCGGCTGTAATGCGGGTCCGTCCGCTCGGGTGATCGAAAAAGATGAACTCCTCAACAGGTGTTGGATCAAGCTTGCGATATTCTCCCAGCAGCAAATCCACGTTGGCTTCGCCATCGGGCTGACGAGCTGCATTCAGGCCGTACATGTCGGCCTCGAACTCCACGGTGCGGGTGATGGTGTTGTTCACTGGCGTCATGAGAAAGAAATATATGGAAAGCCCAATAGTGGCCAGCGGCAGTTCCGCGACGTCGGTCATCCCCCGGAGGCCCCAAGTCTCTCCCCAACGCGAAAGGCCAAAGTTGATGAACCAATTCAGGAAGGCGAACCCGATCACCACCACGACTCCATACATGACTACGCCTTTGTAGGCATGGTTAAGAACATAGTGGCCCATCTCGTGTCCCATGGTGGTTTCAATCTCCGGCAGAGTGCATCGGTTCAGGAGGTTGTCGTTCAGCGAAATTCGCAGCGTCCCGGCGAAACCGCTGACGTTGGCGCTCACCCGGTTCGACTGCCGGGAGGCGTCGAACTCGTAAACATCGGTGGCAGGAATCCCGTTCGCGCGCGCCATGCTGAGGATTGGATCTTTGATTCGGGAATCCTGCAGCTTCGTGTACTTGTTGAAGAGAGGAAAGATGTAGACCGGGGCGATCAGGCTGACAACCGTCAGAAAAAGGATGCTTACCACTGCTCCCCAGACCCACCAGTTTTTTCCCAGGCGCCGCACCAACCCGAAGAGCAGCATGATCAGAATCCCGCCCAGAAGGACATTCACAACGAACGCAATAGCCTGTTCCCGCATCCACGGCCCAAACGTCTGATTCAAGAGGCCGTATTTGTGCTCGCGGAAGTAGCCTTCGTAAACGGTGAGCGGGAAGGTAACCAGGTATGTGATGATGATGAACTGCACCCAGTACAGCGCGGTCTGAAGCGCGCTGATGCGTGTGATGCGTTCGGCCAAATCGCGCATGCGCATGGACCACCGAAACCTGAGCAAAAGCCACATTACCAGCACCGTCGAAAGAAAATCCCACAAGAGCAGCCAGTAGCCGCCTTCGAAATAGGAGTTGGAGCGGGCGCGTTCGGGCGGCGGCATTTTTGCCAGATAGAAATCGACGGCCGAGTTGACGTCGAACGATTCTGCCGAGGCATGCGGAGGGGCTACGGGCACTGCGGAGGCAGGGGCAGCGACAACTTTCTGCGCCGACGCGGCGGCCGCGAGGAGGGTGCAGATCAGAACGAACTGAACAACGTGTGCCATCACACGGACCATTTGTCCTCCTGCTGCAGTCACGGGACACCTTTAGTTTTTAATGACTCCCAAAGGAAACCTGGAAAAGAATCCGGAGTTCATAAGTGTCAGGAGTTATAGCATGGAAACTCTGTTTTTTAGCTGAGGCTTGCTCAGCAGGGGATAAAAATCCGGGCCAACTCCGGCATTGCTATCTTTTTCGGATGGCGGGGAATTCGCGTAAACTAGAGGGCTACTGTTGCGACAAAATTCTGGTAGGAGAGGCCATGGCCTTGGTTTATCCGTTTCGCGCTTACCGTTATAACCCGGAGATTGCTCCGTTCGATCGCGTGCTGACGCAGCCGTACGACAAGATCTCGCCGGCGCAGCAGGAGAAATACTACGCTGCTGATCCGCACAACCTGATTGCGGTGGAAAAGGGGCGGACTTCGCCGCAGGACACGCCGCTAAATAATGTGTACACGCGGGCGGCCGCGGCGCTGGAGGCGTGGATTGCGGCGAACGCGGTGAAGCAGGATGCGGCGCCGGCGTTTTATGCGTACACGCAGGAGTTCACGGTTCCGGGAAGTTCTGCGCGGCGGACGCGGCGCGGATTTATTGGCGCGGGCCAGTTGGAGGATTACGCGAACAACATTGTCTTCCGCCACGAGCACACGCTTTCCGGGCCCAAGGCCGACCGCCTGGAGCTTTTGCGGCACACACATACGCATACCGGGCAATTGTTCATGATTTATTCGGACCCGGAGAAACGCGTGGATGCGATTCTCAGCGAGGTGGAAGCGGCGGAAAAGCCGGTCACGGAATTGCTGGACGAATACGGAGTGACGCACCGTTTGTGGATGGTTGCAGATCCCGGCCGGGTCGCGGCGATTCAGAAAGCCATGGCAGAGCAGAAGCTGGTGATTGCCGACGGCCACCATCGTTATGAGACTTCGCTGAACTTCCGGAACGAGTCGCGTGCGAAGGCGGGCAAATTGATTCCCGACGCGCCTTACGAGCGCTCGATGATGACTTTTGTGAACACGCACAGCGAAGGGCTGACGATTCTACCGACACATCGAGTGGTAAACAATTTGAGGGATTTTTCGTGGAGCGCGGTGCGGCGTTACCTGGAGCCGTGGTTTGCGACGGAGGTTTTTTCGTTCGCTGGCGATTCGGAGCGGGCCGCGGCTCTGGAGAAATTTCGAACCGGTTTGACGCTGGCGAAGGCGCAGCGCGCCATCGGCGTCTATCCGGCGGCGAGTGCGGGTTCCAAAGCGTTTTACCTTTTGACGCTTCGCCCGGAGGCGGACTTGGCGCATATCCTGCCGGGGCTATCGCGGTTGCAGCGGCAGTTGGATGTGGTGCTGCTGCACCAGGGAATTCTGGAGCCGGCGCTGGGCGTTACGCCGCACGCGGTGGCGTCCGAGTCGAACCTTTCTTATGAGCGGGAATTTGCGGCGGCCATCGAGGGCGTGGATCGCGGAGCGCAGGTGGCGTTTTTGTTGAATCCGGTGGACGTGGACGTGGTGATGAAGGTGGCTACGTCTGGAGAAGTGATGCCGCAGAAGTCGACGGACTTTTATCCGAAGCTTTTGAGCGGGATTACGATGTATCGCGTGGGTGAATAACAAATAAGAAAGGGCAGGCTGAAGCCCACCCCTACTGGAAGAATCCTTCGCCGCAACGAGTCGAGAAAATTACTTGGAGAAGCTGGCGACTGCTTCGGCTTCGGTGTTGTAGACGTCGAAAATGGTCATCAGCTTGGTGATTTGCAGAACTTCGGTGAACTTCGTGCCCAGATGGCACAGCCGCAGCGACGAGCCCTGCGCCTTGGCGCTGTGATGCGCCGATACCAGCGTGCCGAGGCCCGCGCTATCAATGAACGTGATGTTGTCCATGTTGAGCACGATTTTCTTTTTGCCCTCGGCGATCAGCGCTTTCACTTTTTCGCGCAGCGCGTTTGATTCTTCGCCCAGCACGATCCGGCCGTCCATAGCAATGACGGTCACGCCGTCCACTTCCCTTGGTGTCATCTTCAATGCCACGTTAATTTCCTCCTGGTCCGTGTACAGGTCCGGCGGCAACCCGGCCCGGAACGGCAAAGCATATCTGCTTTTGATAGATTTCGCAAAGCGGTCTTTTCAGGGCTCCGGACCGCCGGGCGATTCTTAGTAGTAGTCCGCGCAGGACATGTAATACCCGCACACGTTGCAAACAAGTTTGCAGCGCCGCGACTCCAGCCGCTGCGAACATACAGGGCAATACCGTGAGGCATCTTCCTGCCGGTGAGTGGAAGTTTCGCTTGCCGACTGCGCTGACGGGCCAGACTCCCCGACCACCACGCCCTTAGTTGCCGCAAGGGCGATTTCCTGCTGACCGGTATGTTTCACGGCCTTTCGGTTATAGCATAGTCCCGGTTGGCGGGGAAGCCCAGCCGCCATGCCGAAATCGCGGGAAACAAATCGGGGTAACGTTGAAGCCGATGGGCGCGTCTAATACAATGTAGAGCAGTCAAGGGCCTTATCCGGGGTAGCGACCATGCGACGGACATTCCTAGCTTTCCTTCTTGTTTCGACATTCCCTCTCATCGGGCAGGCGCAGCAGCATGGCGGCGGGGCAATGCCAGCCATGTCTGGTGCACACGCGTTTGTTGCTGCCGCGCCGATGGCGGTTGCGCATGCCGCGCCGGCTCGTTCTTCCGCTTCCGCGAGGCCGCTGGTCCACAGCGCACCGGTTGGCACACGACTGAGCGCCACGCCTAGAGCGGCGCATCCGACCGGCTGGAACCACACGACTACTCGCCGCAGCAATTTTTCGACCGACCCGGTTTTTCCGAACGGGGGATTTTCGACGGACGGCAATGTTCCCGGCCTCGGGTTCGATTACCCCCATTTTTTCGCCACCCATCCTAACGCCGGGCGCCACCGCTTCCGCAACGATTCCGGCTTTGTGATTCCTTTTATTGATGGCGGCTTCTATATGCCGGTTCCGATGTACGCGGACCAGGGCGCGCCTGCGCCGCAGGCTGATGACGCTGAAGCCGCGAACCAACCGCCGCCTCCGGATCCGACTTCCGCTAGGGCTAGCGATAGCAGTTTCAGGGACCGCATGCGTTCCGAGCCGCTTCCGCCGGAGCAGACTGAATATGTTTTTGTGCGCCAGGATGGCAGCCTGATTTTTGCCGTGGCGTATTCCCTGATTAACGACCGGTTGCAGTACGTTACAGCGGAGGGGCTGCGCCGTACGATTCCCCTGAATACACTGGATTTCGCCGCGACGCAGCAGTTCAACGAACAGCGGGGCGTCTCGATCCGCCTGCCCGCATGAGGCGGGCCTGCCCGCGGTAGGCGAGAAAGCGTTTCAGTCCACACTCAATTCAGTTTTTTCGGATTGGCTCGGGCATGACGTAGCCCGAAGAGGCGGGCAGCCCCGCGCGTTCGAGTTGCACGGTGCTGTGTTCGATCTGAAAGTCCTCCGCAAGTTTCTTCCGAATGGCGGCGATGATTTTTTCGCATTGATCCATGTGCATGTCCGGGATGCGGGCGTGGCAGCTGAGGGCGTTGTGCGAGCCGCCGAGCGACCAGATGTGGATGTCGTGAACCTCGTAGACATTTTCGATCGTGAGAATGGCGCGGGCTACTTCTTCCACGCCGGCGCATTTGGGGCGGCCCTCCAGCAGGATGTGCGCCGAATCGCGCAAAATGCCGATGGAGGAATAGAGAACGAGCAGGCCGATGGCCAGCCCGAGCAGGGGATCGATCCAGGCCGCGTGGGTGTATTGGATGACGACCGCGCCGACGATGATGGCGATGTTGGAGAGCGCATCGCCGAAGTTGTGAACCAGGATGCTGCGCAAATTCAGGTCGGAATGGCCGCGCACCAGGGCCAGCGTGATGCCGCCATTCACGAGGAGCGCCGCGATAGACGTCCAGATCATCCAGCTTTCGACGACTTGATGGGGTGAGCGCAGACGGTCGATGGCTTCATAACCCAGCCAAAGCGAAAGGACCACTAGGACGATTGCGTTGGTAAACGCGGCCAGGGTGCCGGAGCGGTGGTAGCCGAAGGTTTTTTCGGAGTCGGCGGGGCGCTGCGCCCAGCGCATGGCCAGCCAGGAAATTCCGAGCGCGGGGACGTCGCTCAAATTATGGACTGCGTCATTCAGCAGCGCGACCGACCGGCCGAGGAAGCCGCCGAAGACCTCCGCGACGACGAGGCCGAGCGTGGCTACCATCGCCCAGGCGAGAACTGAAGGGCTCATCGGCGGATGAGCATGGTCATGGCTGTGGCCGTGCGAATGGTCGCCCGCATGGTCGTGCGAGTGACTGTGGCCGGCGGCGTGGGAATGGGTGTGCATTGCTACCAAGTCTATTCTACGAGCTTGCGTTCCCGGGCGCATCCCAAAGTCTTAAGCTGTTATTGGAAACTTTGACAACAAGCCCAGCGAATTCGTTGACGCTCCTACCCGCGACTGCCACTATCACACAAGGGCACACGAGGGACGGATGGGCAGGGTTAGCGCTGCCCATGGCAGGGGTCATCCAGCACCGCGCAGAGACAGATGAGCAGCCCGATCGCCAAACTGAGCTTTTGGGGAGTCCGTGGCTCGACGCCGACCGTCGATCCGGCCACGTGGCGCTATGGCGGAAACACGCCCTGCCTGGAATTCGTGGCGCCGGATGGCACGAAGTTTATTCTGGATTGCGGCACCGGCTTGCGGGTGTTGGGAAATCGTTGGGGCGCGGAGGGTTCGGCAACTTCCGCCACAACCCACATTTTGGTGACCCACTATCACTGGGATCATATCCAGGGGCTGCCGTTCTTCGCGCCCCTCTACGATCAAAAGAATCAATTCCAGTTTTACAGTTTCCGTTCGAAATTCCTGGGGCCCGATTCGCTGCGGCAGGTGTTTGAAGCGCAGATGGCCCTGCCGTATTTCCCGGTGGATTTCTCCGCGATGACCGCGCAGCGGAAGTTTCGCGAGGTAGATGGCGGGGAGTCCTTTCAGATTGGCGAAAATAAAGTCACCACCCGCTGGCTGAATCATCCGCAGGGCTGCCTGGGATACCGCATCGAGACTCCCGCGGGGACGGTTGTGTACACCACGGACAATGAGCCCGGAGTTCCGGCACTCGATATGAATCTGCGAGAGCTGGCGGCGGGCGCGGATATTTTGATCAATGATGCGCAGTATTCGCCGGCGCAGCTTGCCCACGACCGCAAGGGCTGGGGCCACTCTTCGTGGAGCGAAGGGGTGAGAGTGGCGCGGGAAACCGGCGTAAAAACACTGGTGCTGTTTCATCACGACCCGGATTCAACGGACCGGATTGTGGATCACCTGCTGCGGCAGGCGCGCGAGGAGTTTGATTCGGTCTTTGCCGCGAGCGAAGGAATGGTGATTACGCTGGGAGCGGCGAGCGAGCCGGTGCAGGCGCACATGCCGGGTTCGCGCACATCGCTGCGGCGGGAAGCGCAGTTCCAGGCATGCGTTACCGGGGTCACCGCGGAGGGCCAGAAGTTCGAGGAAGACACGCTGGTGCGAGATCTTTCGATTCAGGGCGCGCTGATTTCATTGAAACATAGCCCGCGGATGCAATCGGAAGTGCAAGTGGTGATGCGGGCGCCGGGGACGAACGGCATTCAGGAGATGGTCCTGCGCGGCTACGTGGTGCGCATCGAAGAGGGAGTTGAAAAAGGCACGACGGCCGTGGGCGTGGTGTTTACGGACTAGTTCTGAAGGCGACGGAAAAATCAGGCGACGCAGCAAATTTCCCTAAAACTCAAGTCAGCTTAATTTGGCAATTTTCTGGTCGAGATGTGCCAGGGCGGCTTCGAGAGATTTTCTGTGGTTGGGATTTGTGGCTACTTGCAGGTCGTTGACGATTCGAATGCGGGAAAGTTGGAGGTCGCGGCATTCCTGTTCCCGGCGCAATTCGTCGGGGGTTTTTGGTCCTCTGCTCGGAGAGGTGCTCATCGTTTTTTTTGCTTCCACTTGAGACTCGACATCTTTGCTCTCCCAACCGCGTGCCATGGCTCTAGTTTGACACACTTCCGCCAGAGGATTCGATGCTTCAAATTGCGGGCGTCGCCCGGGCTAGGCACCCGCTGCTCGTTGCTTCCGAACTACGCTCGCGGCCGAAGGGTTTGCCGCGAGGATGGATTCCTCCGCCAATCTGGCGAAGCGTTCCGCGAAAATACCGTGGTAGGAAAATTCCGCCTTGTGATCTCCCCAGCGAAGCTGGAGCAGCCAGCCGCTGGCGTCCGGCTCGAGCCGTATGCGGGCGATCTCCGTGATGGGAATGACGACAAGAGGATGGAAGTGGGAGTCGAGCGCCCAGATGTGCTCGGGGGAAATGAACAGACGGACGCTGGCAGCGGGCGCATTACCTGGTTGATAGTCTCCGCCGCTCACAACCGTTTGCGCGCCGAGCTCGCGGGCTTTGCGATCGGTGCTGGATTCGGGTTCGGCGGGAGGAAGCAGGATCGCCAGGACGAATAAGGCCAGGCCAAAAATTGCCGTCATCCAGCCGTTCCAAAGGCTCAGCGGCAGGACCACGAGCGCCGCTCCGAAGCAGGCGAGCGCGAAACGGAACAACGCCCAGGAGCTTTTGTTGCGGTGGAGTTGCAGCAGGCGCGGGAAACGCCGCAGCGCGAAGAAGAGGGCTGCACCCAGAAAGCCGCGCAGCCTGGGCAGGAATTTTGCCTGTTCGGCGGCGATGGCTGTGGGCGTCGTGCTCATGGCTGGAGTGCCGTCTATTTTACATCAGGCTGAAGCCCTTGTATCTCCCTCATTCTGGCAAAGGCCCGGCGGACGTGGGGGATGGCGATGGAGCCGCCGACCACGAGGGCGACGTTGAGGGCGTCGATGACCTCGTCGCGTTTCCAGCCGATTTCCCCGCAGCGGACGAGGTGGTAGGTGATGCAGTCGTCGCAGCGCAGAACCGTGGAGGCGACGAGGCCGAGGAGTTCCTTGGTGCGGACGTCGAGCGCGCCGGCTTCATAGGCCTGGTGGTCCAGGGAAAAGAAGCGCTTGATGCCGAGGTGCCCGCAGTTGAGGATTTCCTCGTTGAGCTCGGCGCGAAATCTATTAAAGTCGTCTACTTCGTTGGGCATGAATCCTCCGCGAGACCGCTTTTGCATTGTATCGCCTGCGAGACGCATCGGAAAAACTAGAGGACCACCTCGGTCAGGGCTTTGTGGGCGAGATCGAAGGCGCCGGGCTTTCCGGCGAGGACGAGATTGGCCCACTCGACGCCGGCGTGGGAGATGCGGACGGCTTCGCTGGTGAGGGATTCGGGGCCGCCGGAATCGGAGTTGCCGAAGAAGATGCGGTCCATCGGTTTCGAGGCGATCATGCGGTTTTTTGTGTATTGGCCGGGGACAGCCATAAACATGGGATGGCCGCGGCGGTAGATGCGGATTTCGACGGGGTCGACGTTGAATTCGGGTAGCAGGCCCTGAAAGTCTTTGAGGGCTTTTGCCGCCAGCGTCTTGCAATCGGCTTCGTCGAGGAGAATGGAGCGTTCGGATTCGCGCAGCGGGGTGTAGAAGGTGAGGATGTTGTATTTCGGTTTGTAGCCGGGATTGTTGCGGATGGTCCAGTCGGCGACGATGAAGT
>Ga0210410_10004982_pt1 | contig 11619 bp, 10 predicted proteins | sample IncBWC4MmetaG_FD_161058 | JGI IMG/M metagenome (GOLD analysis project Ga0210410, IMG submission 161058) | Forest soil microbial communities from Barre Woods Harvard Forest LTER site, Petersham, Massachusetts, United States - Inc-BW-C-4-M | ecosystem: Environmental > Terrestrial > Soil >... | reverse complement strand
TTTGGGTGAGTCTGATATTCACTCTCTTTTTCCGCCTCGACAGCGTCATGATGCATAACTCGACAGAGAGGGATGCTCGTGGTGTCTGACGAGTTTGCTGCCTGTGCAGGAGCGAGTTGCTTGCGCCATTTGATTTCTTTGGCCGTACGAAAGTTGATATACAGCGAAAGCAACCGTGACGCACAAGATCTTGCGAGATATTCCCGATGTAAGGTTCCACTGGCGAATGCTTGCTCGCAACGGACTGGGTAAAATTACCCATTGCAATCCCGTTGTGACCAAATTGTTCTATATCACCAGCGCGGGTGTTCGTCGCGAGGGTCTTGTCTATATCGGTGATAGTACGCTGCTTATCTGCCAACATTTCCGGCGACATAGATTGGCACTGTGCTTGCAGATCAACCAGCAGGGCGGAGGTTACAGTGAGAATTCCGCGAGTTCGAGAAAGAGTAGTGATTCTAGGCCGGGATGGAATCTTTCTTGTGGTCTGGGTAGACACTCTGCGTCGGGTTGCGGACTTGATTCCTGTACACGAGGCTGTGAATCTGGAAGAAGACGTTCCCTTCGCGGGAATTCGGCAGTGGGAAGATAGCCCTCAGTCATCCACAGAAGACTGAACTCGCTCTCACTTGCGATTCTCCGGGTTGGGTTTGTCGCCGCGTTGACCCTTGTTCTGCTGACATTTGCGGCGGTTCAGTTTCAAGAGCACCCTCTGTGCTGTCGCGCTGAGCAGCGAATGGCCGACACGCATCAGATTCGTCCCCACCATTGATGCGATTCTCCAGCATGGGCACGCACTTCAGATGGTGACCGAGGCGGAAGATCTCTGCGGGGCAGAATCGAAGTTACCCACGACGCAGTTTGCGCTGCCGCAAGTTGGCGCAATGCAGTTGCCAGATCTAACAAATTGCCCCATGATGATACGAAATACCCGGCGTTATTGTTATCTACAATAAGCGGTCATCACTGCGCTTTACATCGCCGCTAAGAATCGGATCGAGGGGGAACAGACGATGAACATCAAAAAGTTGATACTCTTCGGGGGCGCCTCGGTGGTCGTCGCGGGAGCCTTGGTATATTCGCTCGGAATCTTTCCGCCGATCTTGAGCCACCACGGACTCGGCGCCATCGGGAAGCGCGACGTGTATCGAGCTCAGCAGCCGGCGGACGCATCTGTTACTCCGGGCGCTGCCCCGGTGGCAATGAAGGCAACCGCCGAGCGGATGAAGAACCATCAGATCCCGGAACTGCAGAACGGCCAGATGTTTCAGTTGAATAACGGTCACTTCTATCAACTGAACAACGGCCAGGTTGTTGCCATGCAAAACGGCCAGGTTGTTGCCATGCAAAACGGCCAGATGCTCGAATTCCAGAACGGCATGGTGTACCTGATGAACAACGGGCAGCTGGTCGCGCTGCAAAGCGGCCAGATGTATCAACTGAACAACGGCCAGGCGTTCCAGATGAACAACGGTCAGGTGGCTCTATTGACCAATGGTCAGGCAGTCGCAATGAACAACGGTCAGATGTTTCAACTGAGCACCGGCCAGATGTACTTCTTGAACAACGGACAGTTATTCCAGCTGAACAACGGCCAGTTGAACCAGTTGAATAGCGGCCAACTGTTCATGAACAACGGCCAGATGTTTTAGTTGAACGACTGGCTGGATTCAGGCGCAAATGAAGCCGTAAACGCCCTCAAGAGGATGGCGCCTCTCTTACTAAAGCAACGGGAGCCCCCCGCCCCTAGCTCACCGATGCTCGGAACCTGCTAATGGATGAGAGACCCGTAGGGGGCGAATTCAGGCCCGCGCGACAATTGACTCTTCGCAGCGCCATTTGGCCGCTGATGCTCTGCATGTTACTGGCCGGCAGTTTTTCGGCGCGGGCCCAGCCGCGGCTCTACACGCAGGAAACCAGGCAGTTCCGGATCATCTACTATTCACCCCAGCACGAATACCTCGCTCCATTGCTGATCCGCTCGCTGGAAAACGCGGCGCAATTCTATCGCGAGAAATTCGGCTATGAGCCCAAAGGAAAAATCGCCATCCTGATCCAGGATTTCGACGACTCAGGATATGGGGGCGCCGGAACGGTGCCCGTCAATTTCATTCAGATAGGCATCGAGCCATTCAATCAGGTCTTTGAGACTTTGCCATCGGCGGAGCGGATGGGGCTGATGTCAAAGCATGAGCTGATGCATATCGTGATGGGCGACGAAGCGGCCCCGCGCGACACCAAGTTCCGGATGATTTTCTCCGGCAAGGTCATGCCGAATAGCGACGATCCGATCTCGATCCCTTTCAGTTTCCTGGGCAGCCCGCGCGTGTACTCCCCGCGCTGGTTCCATGAAGGGGGCGCAGTTTTTATGGAAACGTGGATGGGAGGCGGGCTCGGACGAGCGCTGGGCGGTTACGACGAGATGATGTTTCGCTCAATGGCCCGCGACCAGCGTTATATGTACGACGTGGTGGGTCTCGAGTCGGAAGGAACGTCTGCCGATTTCCAGGTCGGCGCCAATTCGTATCTATACGGGACGCGTTTCATGAACTACCTGGCGCGCCAGTATGGCCCCGAGAAACTTACGTCGTGGCTTGTCCGCAGCAACTCGAGCCGCGCCTACTTCGAAAGCCAGTTCCGCAAGGTATATGGCATGTCTCTCCGCGAAGAGTGGCACCAGTGGATTGCGGGCGAGCGGGAGTGGCAGGACGCTAACCTGAAATTGATTAGGCAGTATCCGGTGACAACGGTGAAGTCGATCTCGCCGAAGATTCTTGGATCCATTTCGCGGTCTTATTACGACACGAAAGATAATGTGATTTACGTCTGTATCCGGCATACCGGCGCTATGCCGTATCTGGCGGCGATTCATCTCGACTCCGGCCGAGTGGAACATCTCACGGAAGTGCGCGGCGGTGCGGTTTACGATGTCGCTTCACTCGCCTTTGATCCCGACGGTCGCCGGCTTTTCTTTACTACCAATAACAATCGTGGGCTGCGCAGTCTGTATGTCTTCAATCTGCAAACCCGCAAGCGCGCTCTCATCGGCTCTAACGTACGGGTGGGCGATCTTGTCTATTGCCGCAAGGACGGCTCTCTATGGGGAGTGATGCATAACAATGGCCTATCGAGCATTGTGCGCCTGGAGGCTCCCTTCAAATCGCTGAAAGCGCTTTACACTCTTCCCTACGCCTCCAATTTTTCCAATCTCGATTTTTCGCCGGATGGAACGCAACTGACCGGTGCGCTGACCGATGAGACCGGAACTCAACGACTCGTCCGGTACCAGACGGGCGGCCTGCTGGAGGGAAAGACGGAGCACGAGGTCTTGCATGACTTCGAGTTCGATTCACCGGACAGCTTCACCTTTTCGCCGGATGGCCGCTATCTGACCGGGTCATCGTATCTGACCGGCGCGTCGAATCTGTTTCGTTTCGATTTGGAGACCAGGAAGCTCGAGGCGCTCAGTAACACTGAAACGGGACTCTTTCGTCCGCTGCTGCTACCGGATGGAACTCTGGCAGCGTTTGAGTATTCGACCCGGGGATTTCGCTTGGTGAACTTGCCGGTTCGAGTGATCGATGATGTAAACGCGATTCCGTACCTCGGACAAGCTGTCGTCGACAAGTACCCGGAACTGAAATCGTGGAAGCTCCAGTCTCGGAATAACATTGACGATCTCCAACTGCGCACTTATGCGGGCTTTTACCGTCCATTGCGCCACATCGGGCTGCAGTCAATCTATCCGATCGTGCAGGGCTATGAGGACGCCAAGGCTGGGGGCCTGCGCGCGGACTTCGGCGATAGCCTGGGTGTCAGTCATATCGCGACGACTCTGACCTATTCTCCCGGCAGTTCGTCGGCGCTGAGAGATCGACTCCATTTCGGCCTGGAGGCTAACTACTGGGACTGGCGGCTCTCCGGGTATTTCAACAAAGCCGACTTTTACGATCTGTTCGGGCCTACGAAAGTGGGGCGCCGCGGCTTCGGGCTGGTCGGAGGAAAGTACAAAAACCTCATTCACGATTCGGAGCGTACGCTCAACCTGACCGTGAATCTGGCCGGATATTCCGGCCTGGACCGGCTGCCCGATTATCAGAACGTAACCGCGTCGCACACAAAGTTTGTCCGCGGCACGGCGGAACTGGCGTATTCGGATCTGCAAAAATCGCTGGGCGCAATTGAAGACGAACGCGGAGTGCAATGGAAGGTGAACGCGGACTTGGATGACACCTTCCCCAAGGTCTTTCCCCACCTGTGGGGGGAATACACCCGCGGATTCCTTCTCCCTCTCAGAAACTCGTCGCTTTGGATCCGCTCGTCCGCGGGCGCGGCCTCTGGCGACGCAAACGATCCGTTCGCGAGCTTCTACTTTGGAGCCTTCGGAAATAACTGGGTTGACAAGGGGGACTTCAGCCGTTATCGCCAGTACTATAGCTTTCCCGGCCTCCATATCGATCAGATCGGCGCCAAGAGCTTCGCCAAGTCTCTGGCCGAATGGGACCTGACCCCGCTGCACTTCCGCAATCTGGGAACCACAAAGCTTTACAGCAATTGGGCAAGGCTCGCGTTGTTTACGGGTGCTCTGGGGGCAAACCCGCTCAGCGATCAGCGAAGTGGCCACGTGGACGGCGGTGCTCAGGCCGATTTCCGGCTCGTATGGTTTTCTCAGGTGAAGTCAACTTTCTCGTCGGGGTTCGCCGCCGCGCGTGACGATGCCGGACACACTGGAACCGAAGTTATGTTCTCGCTGAAAATCTACTGAAGACGTCGCAGGCTTCGCTCGCTGACGGACGCAGCGCCGGATCGCGATCGAGCATGCGCAAGATCAATGCATCGATCTCCGGAGGAATGTCGGCGCGCAGCGTGGAAGGCGCCGCTACAATACCGCATTCGATGGCCTCAAACACATCCAGAGGCGTGCCCCCCGCGAAGGGATGCCGCCCCGCCCACAACTCGTATAACAGCGCACCCAGCGAGAACACGTCCGATGCGCTGCTGGCCATCTCGCCGCGGAGTATCTCAGGCGACATGTACAGCAGCGTGCCCGAGAGCGTGCCGGATATGGTTCCGGACGCACCTGTGGAATTCGGCTCCAGAGACACGGGTCCGGCAAGGCGGGCGAGACCGAAATCCAGGACCTTCATCACTCCGTCTTTGCGAAGGATAATGTTCTCGGGTTTGATATCGCGATGCACGACTCCAGCGGCGTGGGCCGCAGCCAAAGCGCGAGCAGTCTGTTCACACCAATCCACGGCCTGTGCGGCATCCACAAAGCCAGCCTCAATCAGTTTGCGAACGGTGGGACCCTCAACCCATTCCATCGCAATGAACAATCCTGCAGGCGAGTCTCCGGAATCGCAAACCGTGACGATGTTGGGATGGTGCAGCGCCGAGACTGCGCGGGCTTCCGTCTGGAAGCGGTCAACTGCGTGCGGGCTCGCAATAAGATGGCGGCGCAAGATCTTCAGCGCGACCGGGATTCCTGAAGCATCATGCGCCAGGTAGACTTCGCCCATTCCTCCAACGGTGATCAGACACTCAATTTCGAACTTCCCAATCAGCTGGCCCGGGTCAAGCGCACTGGGCTGACTCTCCAGCAGGTCCGCCGCGAGATGAACGGGTGGCGCGGCGAAGAAGGCTCCGTCGTCCGTCTTGAGAAGCGATTCAACTTCTGCCCTGACTGGCGGACTCGCGGAAGCGAGCAGAGCCTGGCGCTCGTTTGCCGGAAGATCGATCGCTTCGTTAAACAGCCGTTCAATCTCTTCCCATTCGGCCCCTGGATTCATGCTCCCTCGCCGTTCATCTCGCGCATCAGCCAGGTGCGCGCCAGGCGCCAGTCGCGATTCACGGTGATGACGGATACTCCCAGGGTTTCGGCGGTTTCCTCGATACTCAGGCCTCCGAAGTAGCGCATCTCCACAACTCTGCTTTTGCGCGCGTCAATGGTCTCCAGACGTTTGAGCGCTTCATGAAGCGCCACAACCTCGGCGGCCTCCTGATGCACCGCAAGCTGGACGTCGTCGAGCGATATTGCGACTTGCCCGCTGCCACGCTTTCGAGCATGACGGCTTTGGGCATGATTCACCAGGATCTGCCGCATGGCGGTACAGGCAACAGCGAAAAAATGGCAGCGATTTTGGAAAGAGGCGTTTTGGGCGCCGGCCAGCTTGAGATATGCCTCATTGATCAGCGCTGTTGGCTGAAGCGTGTTGCCTTGATCCAGCCCTTTCCAGGCGCGTCGTGCTATCCGATGCAACTCGTTGTATACGAGTGGCATTAGTTCGTTAAGCGCGGCCTCGTCGCCCTTGCCCCAGGCGGTGAGAAGGCTGGTGATCTCGCCGTGAGGATCCATGTTTCCCAATCTCCGGAATGATTCCGTATGATACATCGGACCATCGCATAGTTGCGCTTGTCTTGGTGGCAACCCGGCACTTACCCTCAACCTATCCCCTGCCCAAGACGATGCATCTCCCACAGATCGCGGCGAGTCTGCGGGAGCAGCGGCCGGATTGCCAGCATTCCGATCGGTCCGATACTTTTCTCCAAATAGGTCAACTCCGTGAACATGCTCTCCAGTTCGGGGTCAGGAGCGACTTCGAGACCCACTTCCCGAAGCAAAAGGTTGCTCTTGGCGCGCACGCTGAGTTCGACGGTCAACTGAAGAAAAGACAGCATGTCGCCGCGGAGTTCCGGCGGGAATGCTTCCTGCAGAGACATCAAATAGGCGCCGACCCGCGTCTGCTGGAATTGTGCCGACCCGATCATGTTGAGTATCTCAATGTCGCGGTCCATCTTGCCCCCGAGCCAACGCCGCAGAGACTGTTCGCTGAAGTAGAATACGAAGCCCAGGATCAACGGAAGCCCCACCACCGCCGCAACCATGGATACAATCGGAAATTGCAGACTTTGATTGAATAGCGAGTGAAGGACAATCGCGGCCAGGAGGCCAGGCGCGAAAAGACGAACACTGCGCCACTGCCGGCTCTCGAGCAGATAGGCGGAGATAGTCGCTCCGAGTGCCGCCACTCCTCCGTGCATGATGGCTGTGCCAAGCCCACGCAAGATCCAAGTGCCTGGCCCGCTCCCCGGCAGCAAATGGAGGTATGTAATGTTTTCGACCAGCGCGAATCCCGCACCAATGGCGAACCCGCAGATGGCCGAATCCGCCATGAACGCCACGCGCGCCGTGGTGATAAGGAATATCCAGCCAATCGCCTTGGCGAATTCTTCCACTACTGGAGCGCCAAAGCGGGCGTACTCATCCTGGCTTCCTGGGAACTGTTGAAAAATGACCGTATTGATAGCGAAGCAGAGCACCGCGGCCACACCGCCGGCCCCGAGCGAGGCCAGGACCGTGCGCGATGAGACCAGCTTATAGCTGTCTAGCGCTCGAAGCGCGGCGAGAAACAGAAGCACGGGCACCAAAGCTAATACGACGCGAAGTACATCGCCACTGTGCATCGGCAGGTTCGCTCCCCTTTCCTCACAAGCTCGGAAACAGGGCCGAGCAATTCGGCTTTCACAACCAGCGTCGAATTAGAGTACCTGCCAAGCTATCGCTCAGTCCTCCATAACCGCCGATTCGATTGAGTCGTGCGGAGGGAATACTTGGGTGAGTCTGGTTATTTCGAACACTTGCAGGACCATGCCCGTCAGACGGCAGATCCGGAGCACTCCACCTTTGTCCTTCAACTTTTTGGCAATTGTAAGGACAGAACGAAGACCTGCGCTGCTGATGTATACGAGATCGCCTAAGTCGACAACGAGGCTCGTAAACCCCTCCGACATGCAGGACTCGCACTCTGATTCAAAATGAGCGGCATTCTCGGCGTTCATGCGGCCGGCCACATGCAACACAACCTTAACCCCAACTTGGACGCGCTCAATGTTCATGATTACTCCTAGAGTGCCTTATGCCCCAGGGAACGTCAATTACTGTGATGCCCAGCCGGTTGCTTGCCCATCGATCAGTTGATCGAGCGGTGATTGAGAGTCGTTTCCCAAGCATCTTGATCTAGGTGCTGGTGCACCTTTGGCCTTCCGCGCAAGATGCCGATGAAGTTGCGACAGGTGAAGGGTGGCACCCGTTCAGGCTCTGGTTGACCAGCCGCACCAATTGCAACCGCCTGGCGCCGATCGAAACCGCTATGCCACCTCGCCAACTCTTGTCGCTGTCTTCGCCGCCATCAGGTTGGCGGCTCTCGCGCAGGCGATCAACTGAAGCATCAGGACCACTACGCCAATGACAGTGAATGCCTCAAGTTGCAGATCGACGAGGCTGCGTTCAAGGCCCCTAAAAAATTCACTTGCCTTTTGTGCGGACCAATGTGTTACATTCGGTAACATTATGGACGGTAACACCAGGTCGAATCACGATCCCGCCGGGTTGGGCGAGCTGGAACGAAGCGTTCTGCTCATTGTTTGGCAGCTGCGCTCGGTGACCGCTGACCAAGTTCGAGAGGAACTGAGCCGGCCGCTCACGGACTCAACAGTTCGCACGGTGTTGCGACGCCTCGAGGAGAAAGGGTACATAACTCACAGCCTCGACGACCGCGCGTTTGTTTACCGTCCTGCACAATCGCGGCAGCGTGTAGCCGGCCGCGCCGCTCAACGAATTGCTGACTGGTTCTGCGATGGGTCCGTCGAAGCATTGTTGGTGGGCTTGGTCGACTCCAATTTGCTTGACCACTCCGAGCTGCAACGCCTCGCCAAGCTTATTGCCACAGCGCAGAAGAGTTCCACAACCGTGACGAAGGAGGATCAATGATCTCTTTCCTGATCGAAGCAGCTTTGCGTTCACTATTAGTCGCCTTCATAGTCGCCATTGGTCTGCGAGCCCTCCGAGTCCGTAATGTCTTCGCGCAAAAGACGGCTCTGGGACTCGTCCTGGCCGGAGCACTGGCAATGCCATTGCTGATGCCCGTCGCCGAGCAATTTGAACTTCTGCCCGCGAATGCGAGCATCCATCCCATGACTCTTCTAGAGGAATTGCAGGCAAAAATCCTGGCCAAGAGCGGATCCGGGAGCCGCAATGGGAATGTGTCGAGCCCCGTCGCGGCACCTGCCGTAACTGAGAACCCACCGCGGACGCAAGGCTCCTCCGCCGGCTCTACCCCCGATACCGCGCCCAACCTGGGCGCCAAAGAGCCCGGTCCGAGCAGCACTCAGCGCACTCTTGTGCCGGGAGAGCCCGTCGCCGGCAGTGCCCGGGAAGGCGAGGAAAAACAGCTGTCCCGGAAGCATCACGTAGCTTTCTCGCCCTCGGCTCTGGCTTTCTCCATCTATCTCGCCATAGCAGCGGCGCTGCTGCTGAGACTCGTGTTTGGACTGAGGATGGCGCTTCGCTTGTGGTTCACGGCCACGCCGATTACCGCTTCCGAAATGTCTGGAATCCCCGCCTGGCTTCGACTGCGAGCCAGCACAAGAGTCTCCTCGCCCCTGACCATTGGTTCTGGCATCGTGCTCCCCGCTGACTATGAAAAATGGGACCAGGAAAAGCTTCGCATTGTGCTTGCTCACGAGCGCTCCCATATTCGTCAAGGCGACTTTTACCTGCAACTGCTTGCCGGTCTTTACGCCGCCCTTGTCTGGTTCAGCCCGCTGGGCTGGTGGCTGAAAAAACAACTCGCAGACTTGGCCGAGGCCATCAGCGATCATGCCGGAATCGAAGAAGCTCGAAGCCGCACTTCTTACGCGGCCATCCTTCTTGAATTCGCGGCCGCGCCGCGCCCAACCGCATTAGGAGTCGCAATGGCACGTTCTGGTAGTCTCAGCCGGCGGATTGAACGTTTACTCAATGACCATACTTTTCGCCAGTCCTTTGCCTACGGCCGCCGCGCGCTCGTGGCCGTCGTGCTCGTGCCCGTGGCCCTTTTCGCTGCAACCGAAGTAGTACGGGTGCAGGCTGCTTCAGGAACGCCTGCTGGCAGTTTCGCTTTTCTGCCTAGCGCTGGTTCTTCCCCAAAAGCAGCAGCAGCGCCTTCAACCGCGAGAGCTGAGATTGCTGTCGCTCACCTGGCTGCGACGACCCCATCCTCGGTGACAACGATTGCTCCTGCCATCGACACTCAATCTGAGTCGAACGGCTCCATGTCTTTTGATCGCGCGCTCTCGGTCAGCGGTGAGACGCAATTGTTGATCTCAACTGGCTCAGGCAATATCCATCTCACGCGCGCCACCGGCTCCCAGATCCACATACACGGCCAGGTCCATGTAAACGATGATGGCAGCCAGGAACAAGCTCGTCAGATCGTGGCGAATCCTCCAATCGAACAGAACGGCGATGTGATTCGCGTTGGAAAGCAACACGAAGAGCACTGGCAGGGAATCAGCATTGACTACCAGATCGAGGCCCCCGCCGGAACGTCTCTTGGTGCGACATCCGGCTCGGGCGATATCGTCGACGAAGGCGTTGGCAAGAATACAAAGCTCGAAACAGGCTCAGGCGATATTCGTGCCAATGGCCTCGAGGGCGCCTTCGTTGTAAAGACCGGCTCCGGAAACATTACCGCGGAACAGACCGGACAAGGAGATGTAAAAGCCGAAACCGGGTCGGGAGATATTGAGATCAAAGACGTCCACGGCAGTTTCCACGCTCAAACCGGCTCGGGGGACATCAAGGCGACTGGCACGCCCTCGGCGCCCTGGACTCTCGAGACCGGCTCCGGAAACGTCGAAATTTGGTCTGGCAGCGCGCCCTTCACCCTCGATGGATCAACGGGATCAGGTTCGGTGACCAGCGATCACGAAATGTTGGTGAAAGGCTCTCTCGATCACCATCACATCACTGGAAATCTGAATGGCGGCGGGCCCCTGGTCCACGTCGAAACCGGTTCAGGTGATATTCATGTCCACTGATGAACGCAGCCCCCTTGGCATCTATTTAGATTCTGGTGCTGGACATTTGTGGCGGGGCATGGCAGGAGCTAAAACTCCAGACAACTCATTTAGAATCTGTGGTAGGCGAGGCGGGGCTTGAACCCACAACCCCCGGCTTAGAAGGCCGGTGCTCTATCCAGTTGAGCTACTCGCCCACGATATCTTGATTGTACTTCGGACTTCCCTGATCGGTAGAGCCGATGGCCAGCACAGAATCTGCCAGGACATCGAGGGCGCTGGACAGCACTTCCTCAGCCTCCTGGGCTGAGGATCCACATGCCGTTACGTAGGCAGTAATACCAAGCCTGACCGTGTCGGATGTGATGAGGGCGCGGCGCACAATCGTGTCCACTCGGCTCTGACGCAAAGGCCGCGAACGAAGGCGGAGGCACAGCTGTCTGCACCAATCTACGATCGCATCGAGCGGCGAAGGAATTTCGGCACAAACCGGAATCAGGTCGATGTAGCATCCCAACGCTTGGGCGGCTTGCTTCGGGTCAGCATCCAGTTCGTCCGGATCGAATCCATCGACTGGCCACACATCGCACTTGACTGTCCAAACGGGTGAAGACGGAGAGTTCAGACGGATCAGCGTGTCTGCCAGCGTGCGCAGTTGATCCGCTTCTCGAATCTCAACAATATGCACGGGGGCTTGGCGCAGGTCGACATATCCCTCCCATGCAGCATCGATGACCGGCGCGTCTGGCGCGATTTCAATTTCCCAGTCCGCTTCCATTC
>Ga0210410_10004981_pt1 | contig 11619 bp, 11 predicted proteins | sample IncBWC4MmetaG_FD_161058 | JGI IMG/M metagenome (GOLD analysis project Ga0210410, IMG submission 161058) | Forest soil microbial communities from Barre Woods Harvard Forest LTER site, Petersham, Massachusetts, United States - Inc-BW-C-4-M | ecosystem: Environmental > Terrestrial > Soil >... | reverse complement strand
AACGCCTTCCGCGCCGACAACAAAACCTCCGACGAAACCCTCCGTACCGCAGTCCAGCAAAATCTCGACTCCATCGCACAACGCCTTACCTACTTCATTGGCGAGGTGAATCGCAGTCTGGTCGAGGCGCGCGAGGCTTTGCACAGCCGCCTGACCGAAATCTCAGGCGAGACCTCCACCCAGCAAGAAAAACTTCGCTTCACCGTCGAAGACCGTCTGACCAAACTCAACCAGGACAACACCGCCAAACTCGAAGAGATGCGAGTCACCGTCGACGAAAAACTCCATGCAACCCTGCAGACGCGCCTCACTGAATCGTTTGGTCAGGTAACCACACATCTCGGCGAAGTTCAGAAGGGTCTCGGAGAGATGAAGGAGCTCGCCACGGGCGTAGGCGACCTCAAAAAAGTCCTCTCCAACGTCAAATCCCGCGGTGGTGTGGGCGAGTTCCTGCTCGGCCAGCAGCTCGCCGACATGTTCTCCCCCGAACAGTACGTCCACAACGCCCGCATCAAACCCACCACCACCGAGGCCGTCGAATACGCCCTCAAGTTCCCCAACGGCGACGGTACCAGCGTCCTCCTCGCCATCGACTCCAAGTTCCCCCGCGAAGACTGGGAGCGGCTCGAGGATACCTACGAGCGCGGCACCCCGGACGAGATCGCCGCTGCGGGCAAAGCCTTTGAACGCGCCATTCGCGGCCAGGGCAAGCTCATCTGCGACAAATACATCGACCCGCCTACCACCATGCCGCACGCCATCATGTTCCTGCCCACCGAAAGCCTCTACGCCGAGGTCGTCCGCCGCCCCGGCCTTCAGTCCGAGATCCAACAGAACTGCCGGGTCACAATCGCTGGCCCATCCACCTTTATGGCCATCCTCACTAGCTTCCAGATGGGCTTCCACACCCTAGCCATCCAGAAAAAAGGCGACGAGGTCTGGCGTGTCCTCTCTTCCGCCAAAAACGAGTTCGAGAAGTTCGGTGGCCTGATGGACAAGGTGAAAAAGCAGGTTGACACCGTCCAAAACACCCTGGGCGACATCACGAGTAAGACCAAAACCATCAATCGCGCCCTGAAAAACGTCTCCAGCCTCGACACCGGAGCCCCGGTCTCCAACCTCATCGGCTTCGATGAGATCGCCGGTGTCGCTCCCCTCCTTGCTGCATCTAACGAGGAAGAGTAAAACAACCCCCTCCACTGGCCTACACCCAGACTCCGCTTTGCTTTACACTCACAAAGGCGCTCAGTATGCTTGAGGTTGGCCGTGTCGACCATAGACCGCAACCGACGGCAAGACATTCAGACCTTGATTCCAAGACATAAACAGGAGAACGAAATGGCAGCAGTAGACGAAAAGGTAAAGCAGATTATTGTCGAGCAACTTCAGGTGGACGAAGCCGAAGTCACCCCCGGCGCAAGCTTCCAGGAAGACCTCGGCGCCGACTCCCTCGACGTCGTCGAACTCGTCATGCAGTTCGAAGAAGCCTTTGATATCCAGATCCCCGACGAGGATGCCGAAAAGATCAAAACCGTCAAAGACGCCGTCGATTACATCGAAAAGAACCAGAAGGCGGCAAAATAAAAAATGGAGCAACGTCGCGTCGTCGTAACCGGCCTCGGGCTACTCTGCGGGGTCGGCAAAACCACCCCTGAGGTCTGGAAGGGTCTCCTGGCCGGCAAAAGCGGTATGGCCGAGATCAAAGCCTTCGATCTCACCGGCCACCCCGTTCGCTTCGCCGCCGAGGTCAAAGACTTCGACCCGCTCCTCTTCGTGGACAAAAAAGAGGCCCGAAAAATGGGCCGCTTCATCCACTTCGCCCTGGCCGCCTCAGCCGAAGCCATGGCCCACGCCAACCTCCAGGTCACCGACGAAAACCGCGACCACATCGGCGTCCACATCGGCTCCGGCATCGGCGGCTTCGACGTCATCGAGCGCGAGCACATCAACCTGCTCAACGGCGGCCCGCGCAAGGTCTCGCCCTTCTTCATCCCCGGCGCCATCATCAACCTCGCCGCCGGCCACGTCTCCATCAAGTACGGCGCACGCGGACCAAATGAGGCAACGGCGACCGCCTGCACCACCTCCGCCCACGCCATCGGCGACGCCTTCCGCCTCATCCAGCGCGGCGACGCCGACGCCATGATCGCCGGCGGTACCGAGGCCTCCATCACCCCACTCGGCGTCGCAGGCTTCGCCGCCATGCGCGCCCTCTCCACCCGCAACGAAGACCCCGAACACGCCAGCCGTCCCTTCGACAAGGATCGCGACGGCTTTGTCGTCGGCGAAGGCGCCGGCATCCTCATCCTCGAAGAGCTCGAGTTCGCCAAAGCCCGCGGCGCCAAGATCCTCGCCGAGATCGTCGGCTACGGCCTCTCCGCCGACGCCTTCCACATGACCGGCATGGCCCCCGAAGGCGAAGGCTGCTACCGCTCCATGAAGCACGCCCTCAAGGTCGCCGGCATCGCCCCCGAACAGATCGACTACCTCAACGCCCACGCCACCTCAACCCCTCTCGGCGACGCGCTCGAATCCAAGGCCATCGAAACCCTCTTCGGCGATCACGCCCTCAGCCACAAACTGCTCGTCAGCTCCACCAAATCCATGACCGGCCACCTCCTCGGCGGCGCCGGCGGCCTCGAAGCCGGCATCACCATCATGGCCATGCTCGAACAAACCGCACCCCCGACCATGAACATCGTCGAGCTAGACCCCCAGTGCCGCCTCAACTACGTCCCCAACAAACCCCAGGCCGTCAAAATCGACTACGCCCTCTCAAACTCCTTCGGCTTCGGCGGCACCAACGGCTCCCTAGTCTTCAAACGCTGGACCGAATAACCCGTGTGCCTCACCACGCACAAAGGCCCGGACTCGCTCCGGGCTTTGTTGCATTCAAGCAATTCTGCTCTGCGAACTCAATTTCCCGTCCCTGACAATTGAACAGAATCGGGCGAGCTCGCCGCGTTACTCACAATCTGAAGAATCGCGCTACGAGCTCCCGAGGCGGCCGGACTGAATGAAACAGAGATCGTGCAGTTTCCACCCGGCGCCAGACTGCTTCCGCAGGTATTGCCTTGAAGTGAAAAGTCTCCCGCATTCGCCCCAATGAACATGGTCCCAGAGACCGTCAAGTTCGCGTCGCCGTTGTTGGTCAGAGTAACCGCTTGCGGAATTGAGGTCGTGCCCTCATTCCGCGCTGCGAACGTAAGGGACGAGGTCGACAAAGACACCGTTGCCACCCCACCGGTTCCAGACAATGACAAATAGGAGAGCTCACCGGTCACGGTGTCATTCACTTGATAAGCAGCGCTACGTTGACCGGTCGCAGAAGGATGGAAGGTGACGCTGACCTGGCAAGGGGTCTGCGTAGCGCAGGTCCCCGGCACCAGTAGAAAATCGCCTGGAACGTACCCAGAACCAGTTAGAGCCTGAAACGTGATAGGGTCGCCGTTCGAAGCCGAAATCGTGGCAGTCTGGGCAGCACTTGTGGCTCCAACCGCTGTGTTGCCGAAGGTCAGGGTGGGCGGCGTAACAGTAAGGTTCGCAGTCGCCTGCAAGGTAGCGGTTTCGGACAGCCCGGATATCGAATCGGTAATGGTCAGCGTCGCAGTCCGCAGACCCGCCTGAGACGGGGTAAACACAACACTCAAAAAGCAGGTACTTGCAGGAAAAAAATTACCGGTACAGGAATTTGTCACGGCGAAATCACCCGCGTCCGCCCCAGTCACACTTGTCCCTGAAGGCAGCACCTGCGTGCTGCCATTGTTCAAAACAGCAATGGAAGAAGATGGGGAACTTACACCCACCCGTTCTGCCGAAATGTAACCGGGGGTGATCGTAAACGACGGCCCGTCGGCGATCCCAGTTCCACTCAACGGGACATTCCCATATCGCGTTACGAGTGTCGCTGTACGCGCTCCGAGGCCGCTTGGGGTAAACGTCAAGTAGAGGTAACACGTAGACAACCCCATGCTGTTACACGAATTCCCTGAAGGAAAAGCAAAGTCGGACGCATTAGGCCCGATAATCGATCCAGTGAAGCTAGGAGGTGCGCTTTCACCCGAGCCTCCCGAGGTGGCCTGTAAGACCTGAGACGGAGTGGTCACTCCCAGCGCCCAACTGCCAAAATTGATCGGGGTCGATTGAAAATTTATGCTTCCCGGTAGGTTTATCGGCAATGTCTGGGTACCCGCCTCGTCGGTCACAGTCATCGTAGCCGAGTACGTGAAGGGACTCAGCGAGTCAGCCTGTACCGATATGGTGCAGATAGACTGTGCAGCCAGTGTCCCGCCGCAATTGTTGGTCTGCTCAAGAATAGAATAAGGCTGACCGCTAAAGGTGATGTTTCCGATCGGCACCGGCGTCGTACCAAGGTTCGTCACCGTCACCAGCTGTGGAACGCCGGCCAGAGTAAACGTCAGCGACGAAGGCGACAGCGTAACCGGACCGCCTGACCCAACCAGCCCTGCACCCGACAGAGGAATCGCCACTGGAGAGTTGATCGCTCCACTCTGAATCAACAAAGAGGCGTTCCGAGGCCCAACTGCCGAAGGGGTAAACTGCACCGGCATCAGGCACGTTGCTCCCGCAGCCAGGCCGGGGCTTGACACACAAAAGTTTGACGGAGGGACGGTCGGATAGACCAGGCCATAGTCGGTTGCAGCCGGTCCGGTGACAGATATTCCGTTGAATGCAACCGCCGTTGCTCCGTTGTTCGTCACCGTCACCGTCTGTGTTGACGGAAATCCCAGATACGCCGCAGGAAACGTCAATGAGTCGGCAGAGACCGACAGTCCCGTCGGTGCTGCGAGTCCCACCGTCAAATCAGCGGGCACTGCCGCCAACATCGGCTGAAACGGCGCCGTCGCCGTCACCAACCCGAAGAGACTCGAGACATTCGCCGTCGGATTATTCGCAATATTCAACCCTGCCCCAATCACCTCCACTGGAGCCGCACCGCCACTCGGAGTCGCCGCGGCAAACAGCGTTCCGCAGGCCGACCCATCCCCCGCAACGCCCCCAGCCGAGTTCACGCAACTCGACAGAATGTCCGCCAGCGTATTGAGTTGCGCCACCGGCACCGTCGTCCCCGCCGGCACATTCAACCCTGGAGCCGTGCCCGTCGTCGTATTCACATACTCTGACGCCAGCATAAAAGCGCTAGCCAGCCCCGCCGCATCCGTGGTCCCCGACCCAATGCTGCTGTACGAGCTCATAAACGGCGCCAGCGACCACACCGCCGCCACCGTCGTCAGCTCGTTGATATTGATAAACGTCGACGGCCCAAGACTCCCGCAAGGCCCAAGCGCCGCCATCAGCGCAATCGCAGCATTATTCGTCCCCGCACTCAGCCCCGGATTCCCGCCCGTCGCCGTGATGTAGACCAACGCCGACGCAGACGGGCAGGTATATAAGCCCGTAATATCGAAAATTCCGTTCGCATCGGTGGTCACCGCCTGCCTCAGCAACGGCGTCGCAGGGGAACCATCGCCCGTCGTCCCCACCGCATACAACCGAATCGTCGACCCACTCACCGGCTGCTGCCCCCCATGCACACTGCTGTGCCGCACCAGAGGCTCAGTCACCTTAGCAGGCGGATTCGTCGCACAGCCGCCAAGCAGGAAAGCCAACAGGAAAAATCCACAAACAACACGCAGCGAAAACCAGGGCTTTCGAATAAGGGTCAAGGGAGGGCCTCTGCAAAATCCAGCACGCTCAGTCTGACCCTGAACACGTCATCGATCAAGTTAATTCGCACCCATCCCGTCAACAACCTCGGCGGCCAAAACAAAAGGCCCGGACTCAACCCGGGCCTTTCTCACATCGCCATATCGCTCCGGTCAAACAGCGTCAACCGCTAATAGCCGAGCCCGCCACCTTCAGCAGAACATACAGAAACCACCACCCAAACACCACTACTGCCGCCGAGCTGCGCTTGATCCCCGCAACAATCGACACCCCCAGCGTCATCAGCAGCCCCGACCAGATCGCAAACACATCGATCGCCGACAGCAGCGTCACCAGCCAGTGCGGCAACTCCGTCCCCGAAAGGTAATACCCGATGTTCGTCCCGATAGCATTCTGGATATCGAACGAATCCCCCGACAGGCCTGCATAAACCGAGATGATGACCAGCAGGTTGAAGACGAACAGCGGCAGCGTCCCGTAAAACCACACCGCCAGCATCTGCTTATATTTCGCCCGCCCGCCAAAGACGAAGTTGGCCGTCGCCAGCAGAACCCCTCCGCATATCACCCCAAACAGCAAGCCAAGCACCGGAAAGGCATACGAAAATTTAAACTGCGACTCAATTCGCCCACGTATCCGCGCCGCATCGCCGGGAGTCGCATTCGCCAGCGTATCCTCCAGCGTCTTCGAGTGATGGATCACACCATCCACCAGCGTCGGCAGCCCAACCTTGTTCAGGATCACATACGCGAAGGCCAGCCCCAGCACCGCACTCAACAAATACGGCAGCCACCAGCTCGCATCCCGCAGGATGTCCGTGAAGGTCTTCGTCGGAGCGACAAACGTATCCACCACGCGCTCCACCTGGCTCAAACCCGGTCCTGCCGGCTGTCCTTCCAACGCCACGCTATCGCTCATCGTTCTCTCCCGCGCACGTTCACCGTTCTCCGGATACCTCGGCAAAACAGCATTTTTAAGCGCTGCCGGATTGTAGCTCTCCTCCATCAAAGCCCCAACAAAAATCTTCTGCAAAATCGCTTTGGCGCCGCCGCCTTGAGCTCAGCCAATCGCAACCCCGCCGATCAAGTCAAGATCAGCCAAAACCTTCGAGGGAAGTTGCAGCGTGGCAGCCTCGAGATTCTCCCGAAGATGTTCGACCGAAGACGTGCCCGGAATCAGCAGGATGTTGGGCGAGCGCTGAAGGAGCCACGCCAGCGCAACCTGCATCGGCGTAGCCTGCAGCGACGCTGCCGCCGCATCCAGCGCCGACGACTGTAACGGACTGAACCCTCCCAGCGGAAAGAACGGCACATACGCTATGCCTTGCCCCGCAAGGTCATCGATGAAGCCGTCATCGCTCCTGTGCGCCACGTTGTACAAATTCTGCACGCAGACGATCTCCGTGATGGTCTGGGCCTCCGCCAACTGCCGAGCGCTGACGTTACTCAATCCCAGATGACGAATCACTCCCTGATCCTGCAGCTCAGCCAGCACCGTCAACGGGTCTTCAATCGATCCCTCCGACGGCCCCATCACTCCTCCAACCCGAAGATTGACGACATCCAGCCTGTCGAGCCCAAGGTTTCGCAGGTTGTCCTGGACGCCATCGATAAGCTCCCGCCGCGAAAGCGCATGAATCCACGACTTGTCCTCTCCCCGGCGCGCTCCCACCTTGGTAACAATCACCAGCCCGTCAGGATAAGGATGCAGAGCCCGCCTGATGATCTGATTGGTCACATGCGGACCGTAAAAGTCGCTGGTATCGATATGATTCACGCCGGCCGCAACCGCCTCACGCAGAACCGCGACCGCTCCGTCCACATCGCGCGGCGGTCCCCATACCTGCGGGCCGGCAAGTTGCATCGCCCCATAGCCCATGCGGTTCAAAGTCATCGAAGTGCCAGGGAGCGTAAAGCTGCCGCCAGTATTCGTCTGTTCCCTCATTCCGTCTCTCCTCTAGTCTGTCTAATCTTCCTAATCTGTCGCGTCAGTGCTTCCTGTGGTTAGATGAAGAAAGCTTCAGGTTAGGAGTTCGCATTTGCCCACGCGTTCGTCAGTCGTCTTAGAGCCACGGAAATCGCCCGTTCAAGCCCGCTCGGCGGCCAGCGTGGACGCGATTCTCCAGGCCACCATTCAGGTTCTGCTCCGGGTCGGCAAGGATCGCCTCACCACAACAAGAGTGGCGTTGCGGGCCGGTGTCTCGGTCGGAACCCTCTACCAGTACTTCCCCAACAAGAGCGCGCTCCTGCAGGCCGCCTTGAAACGCCATCTCGACGCGGTCACTGACGCCGTCGAACTCGTCTGCAAGGAACAAAATGGCAGAACCCTCCGCCAAATGGCCACCGCCCTCATCACCGCATTTCTTCAAGCCAAGATGAAAGATGCAAAGACCAGCGTCGCGCTCTACTCCGTAAGCTCCGACCTGGACGCAGCGAGGATCGTGCAGCAGACAGGAATCCGATCCAATAAGGCCATCGTCCGCATGCTCGAGTCCGCCTCCAACCCGCTCACCACCGATCCCCGGCTCGTTGCCTCCATGCTCCAGGGCGCCATGGTCGGGGTCAGTCGGAGAATGCTGGAATCCGGTGCTCCCGAAAAACAACTCGACACCGTGCGCCGGGAACTGATCTCGATGACATGCGCCTATCTCGATGCATGCTCCGCGCGTCTTCCATAAGCCCCACCTAGTGCGGAGCCACGCTGTAAATCGTGTCACGCGAAGGCAACAGAGCTCCAACCGCCACACCTCCCAGGCCGCCAATCACCGCGCCAATCCCGGCAGGCAAGCCTCTGCCTCCAACATCAAAACAAAACGATTGCGTCGTGCACCCTTTGTGCGTCGCCGCGCCGATCGCCGCTCCCACCCCCGCGCCCGCCGCACCCACCAGCAGTGTGTTACGCAGACGATGTCGATTCTCCACCAGCTTCACACTGCGAACATCCTGCTTCGGAACACTCTGTTCGCCTGCCTTCGCGCTATAGACGATCGCCGTCTCAGAGACACTCGCAAAAACCCCGGAGTGTTTCTTCGACATCGCATCGACGACCTGAATCTTCTGCCCCGGCCGCAGCCCGCTCAGCTTCGTCCAATCCGTTCCAGAAGCTCGATCGATCTGTGCCAACACACCGCAGGGCAGACCAAAGATGCAGAAAACCAGCCACAGCTTTCGCATAAGCACTCCCACATGTCTTTCTTTGTGGCGGCCAGCATAGCATCGTTTCCACACAACTCCGCGGGAGAATTGTTCTCCCCGCGGATCAGTCAGGATCGGTCACGAGAAGCCACTTCGTTCAAAGGGTCCATTGTCGTTAATTTAGAAGGGCTTCTTGAGCACCTTACCAGTACCTTTGACGATCTTCCCCGTCCCTTTTGCCGTACCCACAGCGACGTCCTTACCGGCAGACGCTCCACCCTTCCCAACCGCTCCAGCAGCGTCCACAGGATGAAGAGTAGCCAGGTCTCCAGCGCCCTTACCAGTACCCTTGGCAAGATTGCCTGCACCCTTACCCGCACCTTTTCCGATGTCCCCGCTGCCGCTTCCCATATCGCCACCAGCGCTGCGGCCATGTTTCTGCGCCTTGGACTGGCTCGCATCTGGCGTTGTACTCGATTGACTTTGGCCATAGGCGCTTACGCTGAATGCAAGCAGCGCCAACGATAAGATTCCCGCTGTTCTTCTCACGTGTCTTACCTCCTGCTACTTATTGGATGCTGCAAGCGCACGTCAGTCTGCATGGGTTTATGCGCGCCCGTCGCGAAATGGCCCGGGTATCGTCGGCCAGGCGACTGCACCATCTGCAGATGAGATAGAAGTGGTTACAAGGCATCCGCCGTATGCAACGCCTGCTCCGGCTGGCGGCTCTTCGTCAGCTTCACCGCCGCCAGCATCATCCAGATCAGCCCCAGGTACCGCGTAATCGGAATCAGAAAGTTTGCCGGGTAGGTCACCAGACTGAGGCAGGAAAACTCTCCCGCAACCGCGATGACCATTCCGAAGACAAAGAGCCATCGCGGAAGAAAGCGGTAAAAGTAGCTGGTGACGGATACGCCCGCCGCAAACAAACCGAATCCCACCGCATAAGCTGTTCCACCAAACAGAAAGCTGAGGAAGAAGACAGCCTTAACCAGGGACGCCGACGCCGCGACATCAGGCAACGACAACACCCAGCCCGAAAGTCCGGAAAGAATCAGCGCGTTCGCGGCAGTCAATCCGCCAAACAGAGCGATGTTCGTTCCAGTGGCCCGAACTCCCAGAAAGCGCAACCGGCTGACCATGGTGACCGCAAAGAGCCCCAGGGGCACCGCGGAGGCAAATAAGAGAAAGTTGCTGACGCGGACAGCCGCTGCATTCTGAGCGAAAAACGCCCGGACAACCTCAGCTGCCGCAAACGGGTTGACGTATGGCGCACCACCGTGACGGAGCGCCGCTGCCGCTACGAGACCGCCCACAAAGATAAGAATGTGGGTCGTCCCAAGCAGAATCAAGGAGGGGCCGCGGAATTGCGAAGACGATTTCATAATGAAATCATTTGTATCATAAATGATTAATTTATGCAATAATAAGCGCACACGATATGAATCAGCAAGATACGGGACCAGATCCAGGAAAAGATAAGGGAAAAGATCTACCGGCGTTTCTACTCGCCCAAGTAGGAGCCTACGCCGCAACCCAGTTCGCGGAGCGATTAGCTGCCCTGCAACTCTCGCCACCTGACGCAGGAATCCTGAGACTCCTGCGTCGCTCGGCGGGCATCAGCCAGCAGGAACTTTCCGCGAAGCTGCAGATCCATCCCAGCCGCCTCGTGGCCATCCTGGACAATCTCGAACAGCGAAAACTTGTCGAGCGCAAGCCAAACCCGCAGGACCGGCGGCTCTACTCCCTCCATCTGACAAAGGATGGCAGCGAAATCCTGGAGCGAATCGGCAAAGTAGCGCGGGAGCATCAGGACGCGCTCCTCTTAACCCTCACCGGCGACGAACGCGCCAAATTAGCGGAATTGCTGCACAGAATCGCCAACGCGCACGCCCTCACCCCAGGCGTTCACCCAGGCTACCAGCGGATGGGAAAAGCAAAACCCACCGAGCCCAAGCACCCTTGAGTGCGCCATTTTGCCTTTGCATTTTGGTTTCTCTGAGCTAGCCGTTTTCAACGCGCGCTTTTATATCCGAGTACGCCATCTCGATGAGCCTGCTGAGCGATGCAGCGTCTGTGGCCGTTCCCGGTCTCAGCTTCACATGGCGCATGAACTTGCCGGTGCCGACCAACAACCGGGCCGGATCCGGCAGCGCTGCGCCGTGAAAGAACCCCACGTTGACGTGCGAAGCGAATACATTGACGTAGCCAAAGGGCGCATCGCCCAGACAAGCAACCGGACAGCCGTCATGCAATGTCTCCCGGACTTCATCCCCGCACTTTCGCATCACCTCAAACCACGCATGCGCGATGGCTCCCAATTCGCCTCCATGCGCTTTCATCCACGCATCGATGGCGGGATCGCGTTCGACAGTACCGTTGAATCGCAGCAACTCCGCTCTCATCGTCGCTCCATCTTCTCTTTCGAATCTATGCCATCCGGCCTACCTGATGAAGGCTACCGCGGAGCTGCAATGGCGATAATCAGAGCGAAGTAGGCCGAAGCCAGAATGCCTCCTCCAAAGAATTGGCCCCATTGCTTCCCGCGAGGCTGCAGCTGAAGAAACCCGGCCACGCAAGCGACGATGAGCAGGAAATGGGCCACGCCCCCAACCGTCACCATCATCGTCTCCGGCCGGCTAACATCGCCCGTGCGCACAAGAGACCAAAACAGTACCGCCCCTTTCTGGAAGAGATGAGTCACGAACAAATTGAGGCAATTCCAGGCCGTCGGTATGATGACCCCAATGCCAAACCCCCAGGGACTGTTTCGTCGAGTGAGCACGATGACAGCCAC
>Ga0210410_10004979_pt1 | contig 11622 bp, 11 predicted proteins | sample IncBWC4MmetaG_FD_161058 | JGI IMG/M metagenome (GOLD analysis project Ga0210410, IMG submission 161058) | Forest soil microbial communities from Barre Woods Harvard Forest LTER site, Petersham, Massachusetts, United States - Inc-BW-C-4-M | ecosystem: Environmental > Terrestrial > Soil >... | reverse complement strand
CGCCAAAGCGGCGGCTCGACCGCGCCATGGTGTCGACGGCCTGGAGCGGGGCGCATGATGCCGATCTGGTCTGCGTGCTGCTCGATGCCAAGGCGGGGCTCGACGACGAGGCGGACGGCATCCTCGCCAAGGCGGCAAACGTCGATCACGACAAGATCCTCGTGCTCAACAAGATCGATCTGGTGCCGCGCGAAAAGCTGCTGGCGCTGGCGCAGGCCGCCAATGACAGGTTGAAATTCGTCGGCACCTTCATGATCTCGGCGCTGTCCGGCGACGGCGTCAGCGACCTCCTTCAGGCGCTGGCCGCCATGGTTCCCGCAGGCCCGTTCCTCTATCCGGAAGATCAGATGTCGGATGCGCCGATCCGCCAGCTTGCGGCCGAGATCACCCGGGAGAAGATTTTCCGGCAGTTGCACCAGGAACTGCCGTATCAGTCGACGGTCGAGACCGACAGCTGGACCGAACGCAAGGACAAATCGGTGCGCATCGAGCAAACCATCTTTGTGGAACGTGAAAGCCAGCGCAAGATCGTGCTGGGCAAGGGTGGCGCCGCCATCAAATCGATCGGGGCCGAATCCCGGAAAGAGATTGCCGAGATACTCGGCGTCCCCGTACATCTGTTCCTGTTTGTCAAAGTGCGCGAAAACTGGGGCGAAGACCCCGCCCGCTACCGTGAAATGGGACTAGAGTTCCCCAAAGAATAACAACGGCAATGCCATGAACCTCCCGCGAAACGTCTTCCGGTTTGAAATCCTGCTCTATGCGTCGCTGATCCTCGATGCGCTGTCGGTGGCGTTCGAGGACCGCACAGTGACATCAGGCAACACCGAGCAGACGATCCTGGCGCAGAACGTCATCTCGGCCTGCCTGATCCTGTTGATGCTCTATCTTGTCTACCATGCGGCGCGGCACCGGAAGAACTGGCCGCGCTGGGTGCTGGCGGCCGCGCTGGTGCTGTCGGGGATCTCGCTGATCGCGAGTATCGGCGAGAGCGGGCTTGCGCTCGACAGCGGCATCGAGATCGTGTCCTGTGCGCTCACGGTGGCCGGGCTCTATTATTCCTTCACCGGGGATGCGCAGGGCTGGTTCAACGCGTGAGTGTCTTGCTCGTCATTCCGGGATGGTCCGAAGGACCAGACCCGGAATCTCGAGATTCCGGGTTCGATGCTTCGCATCGCTCCGGAATGACAGTCAGGTGAGTTTCCGGTGACCAATAGACGGATTACGCTGCGCTAATCCGCCCTACATGCTACCGTTTCAAGTTATGGAATGGTCCGACGACGGCATCGTGCTGGGTGTGCGGCGGCATGGCGAATCCTCCGCCATCGTGGAGCTGTTGACGCGCGCGCATGGCCGCCACCTGGGCCTGGTGCGCGGCGGCGCGGGATCGCGGATGCGGCCGCTGCTGCAGCCGGGCAACGGCGTCCGCGCGGTCTGGCGTGCGCGGCTCCATGAGCACCTCGGCACCTATGCCATCGAAGGTACGCGACTGCGGGCGGCAACCCTGCTGTCGTCGCCCCATGCGGTCTATGGCGTGACGCATCTGGCCAGCCTGGCGCGGCTGTTGCCGGAGCGCGACCCGCATGAGGACATCTACGACATGCTCGAGCAAACTTTGGACGATTTCGACGACGCCGCGGGCGCCGCGGTGCATCTGGTGCGGTTCGAGCTTGCGATGCTGGCCGAGCTCGGTTTCGGCCTCGATCTGGAGAATTGTGCCGCGACCGGCGAGACCGACGACCTGCTCTATGTCTCGCCGAAATCCGGCGCTGCGCTGTCACGCACGGCCGGCGAGCCTTGGCGCGACCGCCTGTTGCGGCTGCCGCCATACTTGCGCCAGGGAGACGAGCACGCCGGCGGCTGGTCGGATCAGGATCTGCAGGACGGCTTCGCACTGACCGGGCTGTTCCTGCTCCGCAACGTGCTGGAGCCGCGCGGACAGGGCCATTCCGATGCGCGGGATGGATTCATCAATGCGGTGATCAGGAAGCGCGCGAAAATCCAGATTTCGTCGTCCTGAGGCCACAGCCTCCACGCTGCGCGCACCGCACACGCCACCTGCGGTTCCACCGCCACAATTGATCGACAGCTCTTCGCTCTCGCAAGTCCGATTTAATTTGCGCTGATGATCAGAGTCAGATTCTCTCGTACACGGGAATCTATTTCGGGGGGCACCATGTTGACGCGTGTACTCGGCGCTGCGGCGCTGAGCCTGGTTTTCTCGTCCTTCAATTCAGCCGCAAGCGCCGGAACCATGCAGCGGATCTCCTGCAGCGTGGTGCGGTTCTATGTGGCGAGGTATTCGGCGTCCGCCGCGGAGTCGTACGCGCGCAGTCATGGCGCATCCGACACCCAGATCGAGGCCGCACGGCGTTGCCTGAAGGATGCGCCTGCGCAGACCGCCGACGCGGCGCACTGGTTCACGCGATAGCCGCCGTTCGCTGCAAAATTTCCCCACACTCGCCATCTTTTGGAGCGGGTGGAGATGGCAGGCTCCCATCGTAAGTTGAGTTTCGCGTGGGGGAGTGACGCCATGGACACGGATTTCCAGACCAAGGTGGAGAAATACGAGGGCAAAGCTGCCAAATACAGGGAGGCAGCCATCAAGGCGGCCGAAGGTGCCCAGCGCAACATGTGTGAGGTCCTTGCGCGCTATTATGGCGAACTGGCCACGGATTTCCGGCAGGCCGTGGAAAAGCGGAAGACGGCGTAGCCATACCCCTTGCACCTCTGATCGGTTACCCGTAGCGCAGGGAAAGCAGGGTTTTGCGCGGCTTGTGGGTCGGACTGCCCTGATTCGCGCCTTGTCCGATTCCGGCGAAGCAGTTATCCCGGTCGCATGGGAAAACCACTGATTCCGCCGAAGCCGCCAGAGATTCACGAGGTGCCGCTGCGCGAGGCGCTGGAGCAACGCTACCTCGCCTATGCGCTCTCCACGATCATGCACCGCGCGCTGCCGGATGCGCGCGACGGCCTCAAGCCAGTGCACCGGCGCATCCTCTACGGCATGCGGCTCCTCAATCTCAATCCCACCGCGGCGTTCAAGAGATCGGCGAAGATCGTCGGCGACGTGATGGGCTCGTACCATCCCCATGGCGACCAGGCGATCTATGACTCCATGGTGCGTCTGGCTCAGGATTTCTCCTCACGCTATCCGCTGGTCGACGGCCAAGGCAACTTCGGCAATGTCGACGGCGATAATCCGGCCGCGATGCGCTACACCGAGGCGCGGCTCACTGATGTTGCGCGGCTGCTTTTGGACGGCATCGACGAGGAAGCGGTCGATTTCCGTTCGACCTACGACAACAGCGGTAAGGAACCCTCGGTTCTCCCCGGCGGCTTCCCGAACCTGCTTGCTAACGGCGGGCAGGGCATCGCGGTCGGCATGGCCACCTCGATCCCGCCGCACAACGCCGCCGAGCTCTGTGACGCCGCGCTGCATCTGATCGACAAGCCCGAGGCGCGGTCGAAGACGCTTCTGAAATGGGTGAAAGGTCCGGACTTCCCGACCGGCGGCATCATCGTCGATTCCAAGGAGGAGATCGCGGAGGCCTACGCCACCGGTCGCGGCTCGTTCCGAACCCGCGCCCGCTGGGTGCAGGAGGAGGGCGCGCGCGGCACCTGGGTGATCGTCATCACCGAAATTCCATACCTGGTGCAGAAGTCGCGGCTGGTCGAGAAGATCGCCGAGCTCCTGAACGAGAAGAAGCTGCCGCTGGTCGGCGACGTCAGGGATGAATCGGCGGAAGACATCCGCCTCGTGATCGAGCCCAAGTCCCGCACCGTCGATCCCGAGCTGTTGATGGAATCGCTGTTCCGGCTGACCGAGCTCGAGAACCGGATCCCGCTGAACCTCAACGTGCTGATCAAGGGCAAGGTGCCGAGGGTGGTCGGCCTTGCCGAGTGCCTGCGCGAATGGCTCGACCATCTGCGCGACGTGCTGGTCCGCCGCTCCAACCATCGCAAGGCCGAGATCGAGCACCGGCTCGAAGTGCTCGGCGGCTACCTGATCGCCTATTTGAACATCGACAAGGTGATCAAGATCATCCGCACCGAGGACGAGCCGAAGCCGGTCTTGATGAAGACCTTCAGGCTCACCGACATTCAGGCCGATTCCATTCTCAACATGCGCCTGCGCAATTTGCGCAAGCTCGAGGAGATGGAGATCCGCGCCGAGGACAAGAACCTCCGCGGCGAATTGAAGGGCATCAAGACGTTGCTCGGCTCCGAAAAGGAGCAGTGGGACAAGGTCAGCGAGCAGGTCAGGAAGGTCCGTGACATGTTCGGACCCAAAACGCCGCTCGGCAAGCGCCGCACCACCTTTGCCGATGCGCCCGAGCATGATCTGGCCGCGATCGAGGAGGCGTTCGTCGAGCGCGAGCCGGTGACCATCGTCGTCTCGGAGAAGGGCTGGGTGCGCACGCTGAAGGGTCACGTCGCCGATCTCTCGACGCTTGCCTTCAAGACCGACGACAAGCTCGACCACGCCTTCTTTGCTGAAAGCACCTCGAAGCTGCTGCTGTTTGCCACCAACGGCAAGTTCTACTCGCTCGATGTCGCCAAGCTTCCGGGCGGCCGCGGCCATGGCGAGCCGATCCGCATGTTCATCGACATGGACCAGGATGCCGCGATCGTCTCCCTGTTCGTCAACAAGGGCGGCCGCAAATTCCTGATTGCCAGCAGCGAAGGGCAGGGTTTTGTCGTCAACGAGGACGATTGTGTCGGCAACACCCGCAAGGGCAAGCAGGTGATGAACGTGACGATGCCGGCCGAAGCCAAGGCGATCGCGGTCGTCGCCGGCGATACTGTCGCCGTGATCGGCACCAACCACAAGATGGTGCTGTTTGCGATCGACCAGGTGCCGGAGATGGCGCGCGGCCGCGGCGTACGGCTGCAGAAATACACCAGCGCCTCGCTGTCCGACATCACGACCTTCGATTCCAAGGAGGGCCTGAGCTGGAAGGATGGTGCCGGCCGCGATCAGAGCATGACCATGAAGGAATTGTCGGATTGGCGCGGCAATCGCGCCGACGCCGGCCGTCTCGCGCATGGCCTGCCGAAGTCGAACAAGTTCGGCAAGGCGGTGGAGTAGGGCCACCACGCCAGTCCAAAGATGAGTCGTCATGGCCGGGCATAGCCGTTCGAAGAACGGCGTCGCTTCCGCTTGCCTATGCCCGGCCATCCACGTTTTTGGTATGGTAAGAAAGACGTGGATGCCCGGCTCAAGGCCGGGCATGACGAGTCCGTGGGAGGCGGCGATGCTTGGCATGCGTTATATCGTGCTGCTTGGCTTACTCGTGTCGTGGCCGCCTACCGCTCTTCACGCCCAAACCATCCCCGGCGCGCTGCCGGAATCCGCGCAAGCACTCTCGCACGGCCAGTGGCCCGCCTATGCCGGCACCAACGCCGCGGCGCACTATTCGCCGCTGACCCAGATCAACCGCGACAATGCGAAAAACCTGCATGTGGTCTGGCGCTGGAAATCGCCTGACGCGGCGATCCGTGACGCCAAGCCGGAGATCGGTCCGGGCTATGTCAATGAATCGACGCCCCTTATGGTTGATGGCGTGCTTTACACCTCGACCTCGCTGTCGCAGGTCGCCGCCATCGATGCCGCCACCGGCGAGACCAAATGGGTATTCGACCCAAAGATTTACGAGAACGGGCTCGGGCCACCCGCCAACCTCGGCTGGACCCATCGCGGCGTTGCCTATTGGCGCAAGGGCGACGACGAGCGCATCGTGATCCTGACGGCTTTCGCACAGATGGTCGCGCTCGACGCCAAGACCGGAAAGCCCGTCCCGGATTTCGGGACCAACGGCCGCGTCGATCTCAACCTCGGTTTGAGGCGGCCGGTTTCGCCGCATTTCTACACCATGACCTCGCCGCCGGTGATCGTGCGCGGCGTGATCGTGGTCGGCTCGTCCGTGCTGGACTGGTGGGGCGAGCGGCCGTCGCCGGTCGGCGACGTCAGGGGTTTCGATATCGCGAGCGGCAAGCTGCTGTGGACCTTCCATACGGTGGCGCAGGGCGAGGAGCCTGGCGCCGAGACCTGGCAGAAGGACTCCTGGAAGGAGGCGGGTAACGCCAATGTCTGGGCGCCGATGAGCGCCGACGAAGAGCTCGGCTATGTCTATCTGCCGGTGAGCACGCCGACCAATGACTATTACGGCGGCCATCGGCCGGGTGACGGGCTCTACGGCGAGAGCCTGGTCTGCCTCGATGTCACCACCGGCAGGAAGGTCTGGCACTACCAGCTCGTGCATCACGGGCTCTGGGACTATGACCCGCCGGCGGCGCCGAACCTGATCGACATCACCGTCGACGGCAAACCGATCAAGGCGGTCGCGCAAGTGACCAAGCAGGCCTTTGTCTATGTGTTCGATCGCATCACGGGCAAGCCGGTCTGGCCGATCGAGGAGCAGCCGGTGCCGGCGTCCACCGTGCCGGGCGAGCAGGCGGCGAAGACCCAGCCGATCCCGTCAAAGCCCGCGCCGTTCGATATCCAGGGCGCGACCGACGACAATCTGATCGATGTTACGCCGGAGATTCATCAGGAAGCGATCGCAATCGCCAAGCGCTCTGACCGCGGCGGCATTTTCACGCCACCGTCGGAGCGAGGCACCATTCAGGTGCCCGGCACCGTGGGCGGTGCAAGCTGGTCGGGTGCGGCGGTCGATCCCGAAACCAATCTGCTCTATGTGCCGACCGTTCGGATTCCGATGCTCATCACCGTCGGCAAACCCGAGACGTGGGAAGGCAGCTACGATTTCATCGGCCGTCCGTCCTATCTACCAGGGCCGCGCGGGTTGCCGCTGCTCAAGCCGCCATTCGGCAGCATCGTCGCCATCGACATGAACTCGGGCGAGCACCGCTGGCGCATCCCGATTGGCCGCAGCATCGCAATGCCCCCGGTGATGCTGTTGAAGTCGACGGAAAATTACGGTCTGCCCGCGCGCAGCTTCGCCCTGGTCACCAAAACGGTCATGATCGTGGTGCAAATGGGATTTCTGGGTCCGGCGCGTCTTCTTCCGGGCGTCTACGCGCCGATCAGGGATCTGAAGAACGTCGACCCGCATCTATCGGTGTACGACAAGGCGACCGGCGAGAAGCTCGCCGAGATCGAGCTGCCGTCGAACGCCGGCGGCGCGCCGATCACCTATATGGCCGGCGGCAGGCAGTACATTGTCTTTCCCGTCGGCGGCGGTCCGGTCCCGGAGGAGCTGATCGCGGTAGGTTTGTAAGTTTCAGATCAAACCCGCAAGCCGCAGCGCGATCCCCGCGGCGCAGGCGCCGCCAAGCACGGTGATCATGCCGAGCTTGAAGCGGAAGATCGCGGCTGCGGCCGCCACCGCCAGCACCAATGCGGGAATGTCGATGCTGTGCAACAGCGGTAGGTCGAACGACAGGCCATAGCTGTGAACAGGCGTCGTTTCCCGGAACAGCATGTGCAGCGCGAACCAGATCGAGAGGTTGAGGATCACGCCCACGACCGCTGCGGTGATGGCGCCGAGCGCACCGGCCAGCCCCTTGTTGCCGCGGAGACGCTCGATATAGGGCGCACCGACGAAGATCCAGAGGAAGCAGGGCGTGAACGTCACCCAGGTCGCGAGCAGGCCGCCAAGCGTTGCCGCCCACATCGGCGGCAATGTGCCGGGATCGCGATAGGCGGCCATGAAACCCACGAATTGCAGCACCATGATCAGCGGCCCCGGGGTGGTCTCTGCCATGCCGAGCCCGTCCAGCATCTCCGGCGCCTTGAGCCAGTGATAATGCTCGACCGCCTGCTGTGCGACATAGGCGAGCACGGCATAGGCGCCGCCGAAGGTCACCATCGCCATCTTGCTGAAGAACAGCGCGATCTGGCTGAAAGTGTTGGCCGCGCCAAGCGCGATCACGATCGAGGCGACGGGCACCAGCCACAGCGCCGCCCAGAGCAGGCCGACGCGCAGCGTGCGTGCTGAATCGGGGCGGGCGTGGTCGGGCACCTCATCGCCGAGCGCGCTGTCGGCGCCCGCGTCCTTCGCATCGCCATGCCCGCTGCCGGCAAATTCACTCCGGCCGCTCTTCGTCCCGAAATAACCGATCACGCCGGACGCGATGATGATGATCGGGAAGGGGACGGCAAAGAAGAAGATGCCGATGAAGGCGATTCCCGCCAGCGCCACCATGATGTTGTTGCGCAGCGCGCGCTTGCCGACGCGCACCAGTGCTTCGATAACAATCGCGAGCACCGCGGCTTTCAGCCCGAAGAACAGCGCCTCGACGTACCAGACGTTGCCGAAGGCGGCGTAAACATAGCTCAACCCCATGATGGCGATGATGCCGGGCAGAATGAACAGACCGCCCGCCATCATGCCGCCGGCGGTCCTGTGCATCAGCCAGCCGACATAGGTGGCAAGCTGCTGCGCCTCCGGGCCGGGCAGCAGCATGCAGTAGTTCAGCGCATGCAGGAACCGGCTCTCGGAGACCCACTTCTTTTCCTCGACCAGGATGCGGTGCATGACCGCGATCTGCCCCGCGGGCCCGCCGAATGAAAGCAGCGCGACCCGCAGCCAGACCTTGAAAGCCTCGCTGAAGCTGATGCCGTGACCGGCATCAGCTCCCGCTTCGATTTTATTCGTCGCATCCATCACGCCTTGACCTTACCAGCCGGCCAGTTGTGGGTCTCGGAGGTCGCGTCGCGGCACCAGCGATAGAACGCGTCATACAGCGTCATGCCGGCCGCGAGCTGCTCGAGATCGTCGTCATACATCCGCGACAGCCCGAGCGAGGCCGCAAGCAGCCCCGCCGCTTCCGGGCAAAGGTCGAGCCGCGCGGTGTCGGCCGCGCGCACGATCGTTGCGAGCCGCAGCAGCGCCGGCGTGGCGAGCCCGAACTCCTCGATCATGACATCGAAGGTGCATTGCTCACCGCGATGGCTCCAGAACACGTTCTCGACGTCGAACGGCGCCGCGTTGAAACGCTCCCCAACCGCGAGCACCTCCGACGGCGCCACGAACAGGAACACCGCGGCCGGATCGACGAACCGCTTGATCAGCCAGGGGCAGGCGATGCGGTCGATCTTCGGCCGCGCCCGCGTGACCCAGACGGTGCGGCCGCGGGCGTCGCGCGGCGGCAGCTTGTCGGCCGGCACCAATGGCAGGTTGGAGGCCTTCCAGCCCTCAAAGCCGCCATCGAGCGTTTCGGCCTCGGAATTGGCGTTGCGCAGCCAAGCTGCGCTGCCTTGCGCCAGTTTGGCCCCACGCAGGCAGACGACCACGGCCGGCCGGCCGGAAAACTCGCCGCTCCAGTCGGCGGCGTCCTCGTGGCTCCGCCTGACCGCGCCCGGAATCAGGCGGGGGTCGGCGGCAAAGTCGGCTTCGGTGCGCACGTCGATCAGGACAGGCGCGTCCGCCGTGCCGATCAGCCGCGCAAGTTTGTCGGTGGATATGGTGGTGAAGGATGACATGGTTTGCGTCCTCGCAAAGAATCGGGACGCGATACTTGGGCATGCCGCCTCACGGGGGGATCGCAATACCCCCTCAAGGCGATTACAGCGAAACTGGTGCGGCCTGTCAATGCGCTTGCGACCCGGGCGCCAGATGGACGGCGCCATGTGATAGTATTCGCTTCTAAAATCGCTATATCGCATGCGAAATCCCGGAGGTTTCGGAGGTCGTCCGATGCACACCCATTCTCTCGACCAGCGCGTACACGATCACGTCTTTCTCGGCGAGAAGCATGAAGAGAACGAGCGCCGCACCTGGTTCGTGGTCGCATTGACGCTTGTGATGATGGTCGGCGAGATCGCCGCCGGCTCCATCTTCGGTTCGATGGCGCTGCTGGCCGACGGCTGGCACATGGGCACCCATGCCGCCGCGCTTGGCATTGCGGGAGCGGCCTACCTGTTCGCGCGCCGGCAGGCTGGCAATGCCCGCTTCTCGTTCGGCACCGGCAAGTTCGGCGATCTCGCCGCGTTCTCCAGCGCCATCATCCTCGGCATGGTCGCGGTGCAGATCGCCTATGAGAGCGTGCTGCGCCTGATCTCGCCGGTTCCGATCGTCTATGGCGAGGCGATCGCGGTGGCCTGCCTCGGCCTCGCCGTCAATCTCGTCAGCGCCTGGCTGTTGCGCGACAGCCACGATCATCATCACGGCCATGCCCATGAGCATGATCACGACCACGACAGCGATGACCACGATCATCATGGTCACGATCACCACCATCGCGACAACAATCTTCGCGCGGCCTACATCCATGTGCTGGCGGATGCCGCCACCTCCGTGCTCGCCATATCAGCGCTGGTGATTGCGATGTTCTCGGGCTGGAACCGGGTCGACCCGGCGGTGGGCATCGTCGGCAGCTTCGTGATCGCGAGCTGGGCCTACACGCTGATCCGCGACGCCGGCCGCGTTCTGCTCGACGTCTCCGTCGACAACAGGCTGGAGCAGGCCATTCGCGCGCGCCTGGAAGCAGGCGACGACCGCGTCACCGATCTGCATGTCTGGCAGCTCGGTCCCGGGCATTGCGCCGTCGTGATCTCACTGGTCTCGGATGCGCCGTTGCAGCCCGCGATCTACAAGGAGCGGCTGCACGATCTCAAGGGCCTGAGCCACGTCACCGTCGAGGTCGAGCGCTGCGCGCATCATCATTCGGATCAATGCTGAGCTGTTCTTGAGTCGTTCGCCGTCAAGATTTGACGGAATCGGCGGCAAGTGCATGCTGCCGTCATGTTCGGGAATTGCCGACTGGCTCGCATGAGCGACGGTCATTATTGTTTTGTGCGTGATCTCGGTCCTGTCAAAGGCGGGAAGGGCATGAAGCATCATGAAGTCCTCGTCGACTTCAACCGCCGTGGAATCGCGGCGTTGTTGATGCGTCTGCTCGCGCGCACGCAAAAGAGCAACTCGCCGCGCCGGCGCGTGCGGGAGTCTGCAGGCTGGGACGAGACGCTGGCCGCGAGCGTCAGCGCAATTGCTCGACCTTCGCCGCCATATCGGGATATCGGCTGACGCGATAGGTCGCGTTATCGCATTTCAAGACCCAGACCTCATAATCCGGTCGGGACCGCCTTGCGTCCCGCCTCGCCGACAAAGCCTTTCCACAAGCAATACCCTGGGTACGGATTTGCGCCGCGAGGTCATCCTTGGGCGTTTCGGCCGCCGCCGTCGCGATCAAGCCGCCATTGCCCTGGAAAACGCCGACAAGCATCAGCGACACCATCACCGGCAGGCTTTTGTACTTGCTCATCGTGCATCCCCGGGCGTGATCGGAAGGCCAGAGTTTATCTCGGGCGCAGCATAGAAGATTGACCGGCGGCTGCAAAGCTCGCGAGCCTGTCCGAATACTCACTTCTGCTGACACGTGCTGACACCAGATGGAGCCCACGCATGAATAGCGTGCGCTTGTCCTTGCAGTTGGCGCCGTTGTGCCTACCATCACCGTGAGTTCGACAGCGGAGTGTTTGGGGTGGGCGAGTGGCTCGGCGTTTCCATCGCGTTGCTGTCGAGTTGCCTCGGCGGCACCGCTGCGGCGATCACCCGCTACCTCGTCTCGGGCGCCGATCCGATTGCGCTCGCGATCCTGCGCTGGGGCATCGGCTTTGTTTGCGTCCTGCCCGCCGCGCTTCTCCTGCCAGTG
>Ga0210410_10004978_pt1 | contig 11622 bp, 9 predicted proteins | sample IncBWC4MmetaG_FD_161058 | JGI IMG/M metagenome (GOLD analysis project Ga0210410, IMG submission 161058) | Forest soil microbial communities from Barre Woods Harvard Forest LTER site, Petersham, Massachusetts, United States - Inc-BW-C-4-M | ecosystem: Environmental > Terrestrial > Soil >... | reverse complement strand
CGCGATCAGCTCACGGACCGCCGAAGTTGGAGGCGTAACGCTGCATTACCTAACGGCGGGACACGGCCCGGCTCTGATTCTGCTGCATGGCTACACGCAGACTTCACGCATGTGGCGGCCCATCATCCCGCAACTCGCCGAGAAATTCACGGTGATCGCACCTGACTTGCCCGGCATTGGCGACTCGTCGATCCCCAAGGACGGTCTGGACATGAAGACGGCTGCGATCCGCATTCATGCGCTCGCCAAGTCGCTCCATGTCGACAAGGCTAGAGTTGTCGGCCACGACATCGGTCTGATGGTGGCATATGCGTATGCAGCGCAGTTCCCTGCAGACACCGAGAAACTGGTGGTACTGGATGCTTTCCTTCCCGGAGTACCCGGGTGGGAAGATGTCTACAACAACCCTGGAATTTGGCATTTTCGTTTTAACGGCCCGACGCCGGAAATGCTGGTCCGCGGACGCGAGCGGATCTACTTCGACTATTTCTGGAATGACTTTGCCGCGAACAAAACACATTCGATTCCGGAAACCGATCGAGCCGCCTACGCGGCAGCCTACGCTCGTCCAGGCCGAATGCACGCGGGTTGGGCCTACTTCGTCTCTTTCCAACAAGCTGCAAGAGATTTTGCGCAGCTCTCCCAGACAAAGCTGACCATGCCGGTCCTCGCCATCGGCGGCGACAAGGCTAATGGAACTGTGCTCGGCAACCAGATGAAACTCGTTGCGAACAACGCGACCATGATCGTCCTGAAGGATACCGGCCACTGGGTACTCGAAGAACGGCCCAAGGAAACAATCGAGGCGCTGATGAAGTTTCTGTGACGGCTGAGGTGGATCTCGTGGAGAACCGCAGCGAATGAAAGGAAGAGCCAGAATGTTCAAAAGTATATTCGTGATCCTGCTGTCCCTCGCATCAGTCACGACCGTGACGAGAGCGCAGACCCTCCCGCAGATGCGCATGACACCTGCAGAAATCAAGGCCAGTCCGACAGACAACAACCAAATCGGTAGCTCGGGCCTCTCTGGCGTTCACACCAAGGTTCTGTTCGGCGATCCTGCCAAGGCGGGCTTTTACTCTATTCTGCTGTTCGTGCCTGCTCACGTGACGATCAAGGCGCACACGCACAGGGATAACCGGGTGGCGACTGTGGTCTCGGGCGAATGGCACTTCGGCTACGGCGATCATTTCGATGTGAAGAGACTGAAGACCCTGCCATCGGGCAGCGTGTATTCCGAGCCGGGAGGCGTCGAGCACTTCGCGCAGACCACTGACACAGCCGTCGTCGTGCAGATTTCAGGCTACGGGCCAACCGACACAAAGTATTTTGATCGCACCAACGATCCGGCGGCGAATCGATAATAAAGTCCGCGAAAATCCACAGGCATTGGGAAGGGCACTGGAACAAATTGTTGCGTGACGAACCTCGGATCTTTTCCTCTCCTGCACCTACCGGAGCTTCCGTTCAAAAACTTGTGTTTCTGGATCGCGGTGGGTTGCAGGATGCAGTCGAGTGAAACCGGACACTTGCGATTCCCAGGCCGCACCAGTTCCTGGTTAGGTAGAGCAAGGATAAATACGAATTATCATGACTCATTATCGCGAGCGGGAGCCCAGGGTTTAATTTTCTTCAGTTCGGGGTTGTCGAAGTTCAATGAAACGCAGGTGACCTGCGACGTCATGAGTTGACTGAGCACCTTGAGATTCGTTTTGTTCTGCAAAAGCTGTTGAAGCACAGCGGTCAAGTTGGTCGAGATATGAAGGTTCTCTCTTCCTTGCTGAGTTCACGCCGAACGGATTGTCGTAAATTGGTTTGATTTCTTATGTCGCCTCTGCTGCGATCAGAGAGGATACTGTTGCCGACACCCGAACAGATGATTGAATAGCTGCTCATGACTCTTCCCCCGTGTGGCGCGTTTTAGAACATTCCATTGGGATTGGCACGGGGAATATTCGGCGCGATCATCGGGGCTGAGTTCTTCGGGTCTCCGACCAGCTGTAAGGCGTCCCAGTGCTCGATCGCCTTTCCGTCAGCGTCCATTTTGTAAATATCGACACCGGCGATTCCTGTGTCCTGCGGATCATCGTTGAAGAGATTCAGAAAGTTCACGTGCGCCCACACGTAATCGCCGACGGCCATAATTCGGTGAACGACAATGCGCGCGCGCGCGCGTTCGCGCGTGATCTTCCCAAAAAACTGGCCCAGTGCTACAGGACCATTCGGAATTAGGGGGTTGTGCTGGATGTACGCCGGGCTCAAGAACTTGGCCGTCCCCTCCTCTGACTTTTTCTGGTTGATCATCAGCTCGTAGAGGGCCAGGACGTTGTCCTTATTACGAACGGCACGGCTGTCATTGGGATCGACCAGTACAATCATGGAAGTTCTCCTCTAGAGATTTGACTCCGAAGTTTCGGTATCGAGACCCGGCTCTTACTACTCCAAGCCGACCACGTGGAGGCGCATCGCATCCTGCTCGGCATCGGTAGATTCATGGACGAACCGAAGAATTTTCTCGGCGTCTGCGCCCACTGCTCCCCGGCTCGGAGCAGGGACTTGCTCAGCGAGCTCGATGACTCGACGGGCGGCCGAAACTGAATCAAGGCCACTGCTCTGCATACGATTTAGTGTTGTCGCAAAAATGTCGAAAGCCTTTCCGTACAATCCGCGCTGCTCAGATGTCATTCGATCGGCGACTCGCTTTAGTGCGTCGGCCGTCTTAGCGGGGCCTCCAGTTTTCATATTGCCAGCTACAGCCAAAACTACATCAACGCCAAACGGCTTCAACTCCGCGCGATAGACGGCAGCGAGCGCGTCAAACGCGGCCTTCGATGCGCCCGACGGTCCGTTGAAGGGGAACGGCAAAGTAGCCGTAATCGTACTGACTTGCACAATTCGTCCCCGTGCCTTCCGCAACGCGGGGAGAAAGGAATTCACAACGGCGAGAGCGCCGAAAACATTGACGTCAAATTCGCGGCGGATGGCGCTGAGCGGCAAAACTTCCAGCGGGCCGGGCGTCAGGATTCCAGCGTTGCTTATGAGCAGATCGAGCCGGCCGTCAGTCTGATTTGTGACTTCGTCCGCCCAAGCCTTGACGGCGGCTTCGTTAGTAATGTCGCATACCGTCAAAATCACCTCGCCATCTGATGCCTTTTTTAGATCCGCTATCTCCTCTGGTGACATCGCTGTCCCGAATACGCGGTAGCCCTTCGTCGCGAGTCCAAGCGCAATGTCCCGGCCAAGCCCGCTCCCAGCACCGGTGACTGTCGCAGAACGCTTTCCTTGTTGGCTCGTACTCATCTTCGTGTCTCCTCGGAAATCAATAGGCAACCGAATGTCTGATTCGCGGTCGAAGCTCCAACCGCCTTCGCGAGCCAGCGCCGTTTCGCGAATCTCGTCCATGACAACTCAAAACCGATACGTAAGCCCCAGGTTAAAAAACACGATCTCTTTAGACGGGGGAGACTGCTGCAAGAACGTCCCCGTGAGGAAACCAGCGAGATTCACCGCTGCCAGGAAATGCTCACTTATCGCCCAACGAATTTCCAGATTGGGTTGGCTACCGATATAACGGGCGTCACTGAGATTCGCCGGCCGCAATGGCACGTTCCCAAAAGTGTAAAGCGCATCTTTGGTGCTCTCGCGCCAGAACCAGATCCACTCGAAAGTTCCGGTTACGTTCTGACGGGGATGGAAAACAAACTGAGGCTGGACATCCAATAAGTTTGCTGGCCCGATGAATGCAAACTTTGGGCCGAAATAAGCTCCTCGCGGAAACAGAACGTTTAGTGTTCCCAGCGTATTCGATTGGCCATCGTCTCCGCTAAGGGCATCCGCTTCGAAGCCGAAACGCGCGCGCCACACCGGGCCGGGAAGCGTCCACCCGATATTCGCTCCAACTCCCCAAGCGCGGATCGAGCGATTCCCGAATGAGCCCCACTGGAACCCAGTCTCAACGTTATAGTCAAAACCTGCCGTGGGTGGTTCGTTGGGCGGGCGATTGAAAAACCGCGCTCCAATCGTGCGCCGTTGCTCTCGTGCAGATTGGTTTTGGTACGTCGCCGACTTCGCGTCGTAATCTAGAAAGTAGACATCCGACATGAACTGCGAATTCCAGCGCACATTCGAGGCGTACACGCCCCAAAGAGTGATCGCAGTGTTGGGTACATCGTCCCACGCGCCAGGATTGGTTTCTACCGGCTTGACGGCGAACAAATCGATACGCCCCTTCGGCTTGTCATACCCTATGCGGATGCCATCGAACGCGCTCCGTACGTTCACCCCTTCGTTGTCATCAAGAAGGCGCCCTGTTCCGAGTGAGACCTCCTGACGTCCCACGATGACATCCCAGCCGGGGTGGCGATCGTGAAGATTTCCGCCGAACTCCACGAAACATTCATGTCCATCGGCAACATCCTTGTCGATTACTGGCCGGGGTCCAGCTTTCTTGTCACCCACGTCGTCAAACGCCAGCGTCACAAAAAAACGAACGTGATCTCCCAGGTGTAGGTCAGCACTCGGCATAAATCGTTGGAAAACGTAACCGGTCAGATCTTGGGGTCCGGCACCCCAGGCGTTGTTACCGAGATACTGAAATTCCGTCCGACTCTCAAAGCCGAGCGTTAGAAAGTTGGTCCCGGAGTGGTTGAGCGGAATGAATTTCAACCCGTCGTAAGGATCGACTCGCAGAGATCGATCGCGCAAAAAGCTCCAGTCTTCAAATCTCGGGAACGGGCCAAGCGCAGGCCTTACTCCCGGCTGCGGAGCATCTACCGGTGAGGGATCGGGAGTTTGTGCGTTCGCCACACCCGCGACGAACAGGCATAGCCCAGCAAAAAGCAAACAGTGCCCCAGTGTAGCGACGTTGAAACGTTCTCCAAAATGGTGCATTGATTCTATTCTCAACGACGCAAAGCGGCGTCCAGGTTATTCAAGACCCCGAGCTGAGCAAAGATGATCGACCCCTCTGGATAGCAGTCGAAGCGTTTGATTTTGCCGTGTTCGAGCTCGAACACGTCGCAGCACGGCGCGTCCATTTGCTTGCCCGTGGGAGGCAGTTCGCCAAAGGGAAGCCGCAGCGGGCCGTCGTGCGTGCCCTGTAGTGCCAGTTGCACGATGACGACATCGCCATCGACGTAGATCTGATATAGCTCGCGATGCATATTGGAAAATGCCGTGCCGTAATTGCGGACTGGGTCGGCGAGGGTGCGATGACGGTAGGTCACGCCCGCAGAATTGTCGATGAACACTCCATCAGGCGTAAACAGGTTGATCCAACTCTCCAGATCTTTCCGTTCGGCAACCGCGTACGCGTTACGAACAGTAGCCACATTTTCATTGTTCATGAATACGGCCCCTTGTCGGTGTTTGAACTTTGCGCAATCTGGGTTCCCCAATAGCGGCATCGAATGACCAACAACTGTCGCTAGCCGCCCACCCGTTCGGGAATCTCGCGCTTGACCACCAATGAATTAGCAGTCACGACTTACTCGGCGTCAGACCTCGACCTCTTTTCCAGCAGGATCGCTGTGGAAGCGCGTGGCGCCGCCTGTTCTGAATGATCCAGCGGTGCCGAAGCTGTCCTCTTGAAACTGGAGGTAAGCAACCTTGTTCCCTTCGAACCGAGCCAAGAGGCTGAAAGGAGAAGTGATTTCTTTTCCGGTCACGTTCGATTTATAGGTAAACGAGCCGAAGAAGGCCACTCGATTACCCTGCTCAATGGTGTCAGTAACCTTGAAGTCGAGTGTCTTCCAGAAGCTCTGGATCCCGGCAAAAACCTTGGGGAGCTCTTCGGGTCCCTTGTGAGTGCCGGCCCAGGGTTCAATTTTTTTCAGTTCAGGGTTGTTGAAGTTTAGTGAAACGTATGTCACGTCCGGCGTCATGAGTTCGCGAAGCACTTCGAGATTCGTTGTGTTTTGCAGAACCTGTTGAAGCACTGCCGTCAAGTTGGTGGACATCTGATAGTTCTCCTTTTCCTATTTGGTTCGTTCTTGCTTGAACGGATCCAGCGCTTGCGAGTCTTTCTACAGCTTGTACAGCGCCTTGGCGTTGTCGTAAGCAATCTTGCGACGGTCGCTCTCGCTGATCGCTACTGTATCGATGAACTCTCCCCCCTCGGCGTAATCCTCGTATGGGTAGTCATTTGAGAAGAGGATGCGATCGGCGCCCATGGTAAGAATCGTGCAGTGCAGCGCCTGGGTATTGAAGTTGCCGCTCGTGGTGACCCAAATGTTCTCCGCCATATAGTCGACCAGGCGCTTCTTCGTAAAGCGGCCATTCGGACTGAAGTTGACGCCGTGCTGAATGCGCCAGGCAAAAAACGGCAAGGACTCGCCGAGATGTCCCAGCACCAATTTCGCGGTCGGAAAGCGATCGAAGATGCCGCTATAAACGATGCGCAGCGCATGTGTCGCCGTCTCCGGAGCGAAACCCCAGTTCGCGCCGGTAAGCTCTGGATGGTTGTCGTACATTACTGCGTTGTGCGACGCGCGTGGGTGAAGGTAGAGCGGCACATCAAGCGCGGTCAACGCTTCCCACAGCGGTGTCATCCGCGCATCGTCAAGATAGATCAAATTGTCTGGGCTCTCGACCTGCGTGTATCCGTTTATCATGACGCCTTTGAAGCCGAGCGTAGTAATGCAGCGTTCAAGTTCGCGAACGGCTTGCTCGGGGTCTTGGAGTGCGAGGGTGGCCATACCGATGTAACGGTCCGGATGCGCGCGCACTTGGTCGGCGAGAAAGTCGTTCACTATGCGAGCAGTCTTCGTCGCTTCGACTCGGTCGAGGATGCCCTGCACGCCAAAAGTACGAAACCCGGCACCGAAGGAAAGCAGGACTTTGTCGACGCCCGCCTCGTCCATGGCTTGAAGGCGCGTCGTGTCAAAGTCCAGAAGCCGCTCCTGCACGAGCGCAAAATATTCCGGCCCGAGATGGCCAACGGCAGCCTCTTTGCGAGTCTCGAACCGACCTTCGCTATCTCGCATGAAGACGATGGGGTGGCCGAAGTGCTCTTCAAGTGCGATTTTACGCAGCGGAGCAGGGTCGGGCGGAGTGCCGAGTTTGGGCAGACTAGGTACAGTCATCGAGTTTCTCCTGTGAGGCTCATGAAGTTTGTGTGCGTGGTTTACCTTCCGGTGCGGGCGCTACCACACGGATTTGCGTTTTCACTTCCTGAAATTCCTCCATGGCGCGAGCACCGCGCGCACGTCCGATTCCGCTGTACTTGAAACCGCCCTCCTCGAAAGCGTCGTTGATGAGCCCCCAAGTGTTGATCCACACGGTGCCGGCCTTGATGGCGCGGGCGACTCGCTGTGCACGATCGACATCTTTGGTGAAGACCGCGGCAGCCAAACCGTAGACGGTGGCATTCGCGCGGGCGATTGCCTCATCCTCCGTCGCAAAAGTCTCGAAGCTCAGGACCGGGCCGAATATCTCTTCTTGAACCAACGGAACGTCGAGCGCTTCCGTCTCCAGCATGGCAGGGCGATAAAACGCACCGGTCGCCAGAGGGCCATCCACGATCGGGCCGCCACGAACGATGATGCGAGCATACCGAGCGGCATCTTTGACTATGCGATCGATGCGCTCGACATTGGCTTTGTCGATTACCGGACCCATCTGGCTATTCGGGTCATCAGCTCGCCCGACCACAACCTTCTCCAAAAGGGACGCGATTCGTTCCCGCCACGCGTCAGCAACGCTTCGCTGTACGAGGACTCGCGAGCCGGTCATGCAGAATTCCCCATTGAACTGTATGAGTGCCGTCACGACGAGCGGTGCGACGGTCTCAATGTCGGAGTCTTCAAAAACAACCAGCGGCGTCTTCCCACCTAATTCGAGACAAACCCTCTTGAAAGTCTGTGCGCCCTTTTCGGCGACCTGCCGACCGACCTTGGTGCTGCCGGTATAGTTGATAACGTCGACGTCGGGTGATTCGACTAAAAGTGGTGCTCCTTCGTTTCCAGCTTCGGTGAAGATATTCACCACACCTTTTGGCAGGCTCTTGGTGGCCGCGACCGCTTGCATGACCAGGAAGTTCGTCAACGCCGTTTGGCCGGGCAGCTTGACGACCGTGGTACAGCCGGCCGCTAACGCCGGACCTAAGGCGCGGACTAATAGCGCGAGCGGGGAATTCCAGGGGACGATGATTCCCGCGACGCCAATCGGCTCGCGCGTGGCGGTCGCGAATACGCCCGGCGCGATTTCAGCTGACGTGCCTGTCTGCGACAACGCAGTTCCAGCGTTGTAACGAAGAGTAGACGAGCTCCAGGTGGCTTCGAGTGTCGCCTGAGCCAACGTCTTGCCCTCCTCGCGGCTAATCGCCAGCGCAATCGCGTCGGCTCGCTCATCAAGTCTGTCAGCGAGGTCGAGAAGTGCCCGCGATCGGAGTTGAGGATCATGAGACCAGACGCCTGCGTCAAAGGCTTTTCGCGCGGCGCCGATTGCGGACGCCGCTTCGGTTCGGCCGCCTGCGGAGTACTGCCCGAGCACCTCTCCAGTCGAAGGGCTAACGGAATTTGCAACTGTGGAAGAACCGATCCACTCGCCATTGATCCAATGACGCGCCGGCTCAACGTTTGGGGCAGTTTTGGTACTATTCATTTTGCAGCTCCTTTAGGCGAAGCGTCCTGCTTCCTCGAATGTCAATCTTGGGTTGCGCGGAAAAAGGTTTTCATTCGATCCGTACCCGATGGAGCAAAGGAAATTGGATTTGATGCGTGTGTTGGCAAAGAATTCGGAATCCACCGCCTCGTTGTTAAAACCAGACATTGGACCGCAGTCCAGTCCCAACGCGCGCGCCGCCAAAATCAGATAGGCGCCCTGAAGGCTGCTGTTGCGAAAAGCAGTGGTCTGCGCGACCAGGGGGTCGGAATAATGCGCCTGCATTTCCTTGCCGCGCGCGGGATACAACTTCGGCAATTGTTCGGCGAAGTCCAGATCATATCCGACGATGACTGTGACCGGTGCCGCGAGAATCTTTGGAGTATTGGTGGGCGCAGCAAGGGCTGCAAGCCTGCTCTTGCCCTCGGTACTCCTGACCCAGACAAAGCGCGCCGGGCAAGAATTTCCCGAAGTAGGCCCGAATTTCATCAGATCATACAGCTCGCGTAACTGCTGTTCGGTCACCGGCTGTTCGGTCCACGCGTTACGCGTGCGCGCTGTCCGGAACAATCGATCGAGAGCCTGGTCATCGAGTTTGTCGATCATGTTGTTCTCCACCGCGAAATTCCTACGTCGGCAATTTGGCCTAATTTACTGATAGAATTGGCAGCCATTTCCACGCGTATGATCCGGTTGCTGGCGACGCTGGTGAGTTTCATTCCTGGCTTGTTCACCGGCAAGACATCTGCGTGTTATTTCTTTATTATTTTGGATCTTCGCACGGCGCAGAACATCAACGCCCCGGGGTAACGAGGTCTCATGGTCGTTCACCTGTCGGAACGAGTACGATTCGGAAGTTTTAAGCTGGACCTGCGAACCGGCGAACTTATCGGGAATCAGGCAGGGGAAGGCGGCGCTCCGGTCCCGAAGGTTCTGCTCCGGGAGCAGCCATTTCAGATTCTTCGAATCCTCATCGAACGCCGGGGCGAAATTGTCACCCGGGATGAGATCAAGAAGGTGCTTTGGCCGAATGACACTACCGTCGATTTTGACCGCAGCATTAATGTGGCGATGGCGATACTCCGGAAAGCTGTCGCTGATAACGCTGAGAACCCCAAATATATCGAGACTCTACCGCGCCGAGGATACAGGCTCATAGTCCCGGTCGAACGGGAAAGCACTCCGCAACCCCCGAAACCGGAAAGTCTGCAAACTTCGGAAGTCGAGCGGCGTCAGGATCTGCCGGCAGCCGATAAACAACTCCGCACCGGCCTCCCTTTGGGACGAAGTTGGTTGGCGACGGCTGCGGCAATCGTGGTTCTGTTCACTGCGGCTGGTCTGCTTTATGGACGCTTCCGCGGTAGGACTACGCTTTCTGCTTCCGACACCCTCGTTCTTGCGGACATGAATAATCAAACTGCCGACACTGCTTTGGATGACGGCGTGAACAAAGCTCTGCAAATCGCCTTAGAGCAAACTCCGTATCTGAATCTTCTGAGTAGCGATAAGGTTCGTGAGACCCTCCGGTTCTATCGACTGAGCGAAGATACCCGGATCACGCCGGATTTAGCTCTCAAAATCTGCCGCGAAACGAATAGTCGCGCAGTCATTTCCGCATTCATTCGCGACGCGGGTAACCGTTTCCGTGCCGGGTTGAGCGCGATTGACTGCCAATCCGGCAAAACTGTGGAGCAAGTGATTCATGAAGCGGAAACTCGCGAAGACATTGTGCGGACTTTCGGTTTGTCTGCTTCCCAACTGCGCTTAAGGTTGGGTGAACCGAGCGACTCCGTACGCAGATTCAATCAACCCCTGGATCGAGCGACGAGTTCTTCGCCAGACGCTCTACAATTCCTGGCCCTTGGATACAAGAAGCACTTAAGCGGGGACGTTCCCGCCGCCCTCGCCTACTATGGCCGCGCTATCGAGAAGGATCCGGATTTCGGGCTCGCATACGCGGCCCAGGCCAGCGGGAACAACTGGCTTCACAAGGATGATCTGGCTTTGGTCGCATCCTCGAAGGCTTTCGAACATCGCAGTCGTCTCACCATCCCCTCACGGTTTCATGTGGAAGCAGTCTATTACGGAGATCGACAGGAGTGGGATAAAGAGTGCAGTGTGTCCCAGCAATGGGTGCAAGACTTTCCGCGCGACGTTTTCGCGCGCACGAATTTGGCCTGGGGCCTCCAACGTTTGGGACGGCACGACGAAGAGTTAAGTCAAGCTCGCGAGGCGGCGAGGCTTCTTCCCGGCGCGCCCACTCTATTGGACTTGCTGGCTGCCGCAATCTACGCACAGCGAATCGACGAAGCAAGACAGGCATACGATGAGGCCATCTCACGTGGAATAGACTCCCCTCGCCTCCACCTGTACCACGCACTTCTCGCTCTCCTCCAAAATGATACCTCCGAAATGCAGAAGGAGTGGACCTGGGCAGCGCAAGAACCTGTCAGAGGCCGCTTCGTCCTCTACCGGGAATCCAGAGCCGAGGATTTCTATGGGCGCTCGCGTAACGCTCATCGCTTAACACAAAGCGATGTAGACTCCTCTATGAAAGCCGGGTTCCTGACGGATGCTGCCGGCTTTGAGAGCCTCGAGGCTTTGAGCGAAGCCGAGATCGGGAATCGGCGACAGAGCCAGGCGTTGGTCACAGACGCTATCCGGAACAGCCAGGACCGCATTGTCCTGGTTTTGGCCGCACTGACATACGCTCGCGCAGGAAATACAAAACAGTCTCAAGAGCTAATGGCAAAGTTAAGTCAGCTCTTCCCCGACGATTTTGCGATCCAGGCTTTCAACTTGCCTACCACGCGAGCGGCGATAAAGCTTGAGGAAAATGATCCTGCCGGTGCCATTGACATTCTGCGGCCGGTAGCTCCGTACGATCTGGCTCTCACCGACGCCTTTTACTATGCATATCCCGCGTATCTTCGAGGCCTCGCTTATCTCCGGCTCAAGAAAGGGGAGCTTGCAGCGGCCGAGTTTCGCAAAGTTCTCGATCACTCTGGTATCGGCGCCGGT
>Ga0210410_10004977_pt1 | contig 11623 bp, 17 predicted proteins | sample IncBWC4MmetaG_FD_161058 | JGI IMG/M metagenome (GOLD analysis project Ga0210410, IMG submission 161058) | Forest soil microbial communities from Barre Woods Harvard Forest LTER site, Petersham, Massachusetts, United States - Inc-BW-C-4-M | ecosystem: Environmental > Terrestrial > Soil >... | reverse complement strand
ACGACCAATGCAGCCATCATGGTGCTGGCGTCGGCATACACAAAAACCACTGCCTCGTGGGTAGTGGGGAGCGGAAATGGCGCATTGGATACGGGCGCTATTGCCAACACCACTTGGTATCATGTTTTTCTAATCGAGCGCGTCGATACCGGCGTCACCGATATCCTGTTTTCGCTATCTGCAACGTCACCGACGATGCCGGCAAGCTACACGCTGTTCCGTCGCATCGGTTCAATGAGGACAGATGGCTCGGCGCATTGGCTGGCATTCACGCAGACTAGCGACAATTATATTTGGGCCGCGCCGGTTGCGGATGTGACATCAGGAGGACTCACTTCTGCCTCCAGAACTGCTACGACGCTTACTGTTCCGACCGGAGTTGTCGTGCAGGCGCTTCTTTCTGCCAACGCCTTTCCGGGGAGTTCGCTCAGGATTCGGATTGCAAGTTTGCAGGAGAATGATGTTGCTGTGACAAACCAAAACGTCAATTTGTTTCCCGTAGGAACGGCGGCTTCAACAGGCAATTTTGCATTGTTGGTTAATACTTCCGCTCAGATCGGCGTCAGGTCTGATACCAATTCTGCATCGGGGGCGCTCTGGATTTCCACCTATGGCTGGATCGATACGCGAGGAAAGTGAAATGGGATTGGCTAGATATCTGACAAGAGGAACGGTCTAAATGCCATTCTCTGGCAATGTGTATACACCTCCGCTCGGCGCGGAAAATGCTGTTCCTGGCGCTGTTCTGCAGTCCGCAATCTGGAATTCGATTTTCACGGACATGGCGGCTGCGCTCACGCAACTCGCGACGCAAGCCAACACGACGCCTACGTGGTCCAACATCATGGCACCGAACGGTGGGTTTTCGGTGTGGCAGCGCGGTTCGGGATCGACTTCAAGTTTTGCGATCAATGCGTCGACGACGGCTTACACGGCGGATCGATGGTACATCATAACGGGGGCTAACCAAGCAAGCGTCGTGGCAGCGGCCACGGGGTTGACGGCGGCTGCGCCCACCGCGCACGCGGCCAAGATCACGCGCAACAATGCTCAGACCGGTATTACGGCGATGACGTTCGCCTATCCCTTGACGCTGGATGAGGTCAATCGCATTCGTGGGCAGCAGGTTTCATTCAGCGGTGCCGCCAAGGCAGGCGCGAATTGGTCGCCCACAAACGGGACCTTGACGATCAGTCTACTGGTTGGCACCGGAGCGGCACAGAAAGCTGGTCTAGCAGGGGTCAACTTCACCAACCTGACGACACCTCTTGCGATTTCGGTCAATCTAGCTGCAAGCGCGTCGAATCTTGCGATCTCCGGCACCAGTGCGGGGGCGGTCGCCGGAACAGCGACGCAAGGCGAATTACAGGTTACGTGGACGCCGACAGGAACCGCAGGAGCGGACGATTCGATCACGCTGGATCAGTTCTGCCTCGTGGCCGGAACGATCGTGCAGAGCTTCGAGGATATACCGTTCGATATTTCGTTGCGGGAGTGTAAGCGTTTTTATCGAAAGAGTTTCCCCTACGGGACGGCACCAGCTACGGCAGCGGGGCTTGCCGGATCGCTTGGGGTTATGTCGGCCGCAGCGGCGCCGGTTTCGCTATATGTGCAATTTGAGCCAGTCGAGCTTTATGCAACGGCTGCGATTACGACATATAACCCTGTCACCGTTTCTGCCGCGTGGTGGGACGCTGATGGATCGGCGACGTTAGCTGCGACGATCGAAAATACATCCCAAGGCCCCAAAGGGCAATTTATCTATAGTGCAACGGCTGCGGCAGCCGTTCGTCGGATTTTCATTCATTACAGCGCAGATGCTGGAATCTGATTGATTATCTTGTGGCGCAACGCTCGTGCATCCCAGAGTGCATTATGCTGGATGGCACCCTGTAGGTCTGTGGGGTAGGCATCCACGCGGGTGATTTCGAACGCGATCGATGGAATGTTGACCATCTGGCCCGGTCCAATGATCAGCGCCTTGCAGAAATATGAGATATCGTCAGGCCAATCGGCGATGATGCAAGGTTTCGGATCGGTCATCAGGAATGCGGCTATGACATTGCCGAGTCGATCGTGCGCCCCTCCGAGAGGCTCAGCGCCTTTGCATCGGATGACCGGAAGCACATTTTGAGCGACCCATGGCACTGGTTCGTTAAGCAGGGGGACAACTCGGTAGAGTTCTCGCCCATCATCCCCGACCAGCGCGAGACTCAGCAATTCACCGCCCATGCCGTTGAATTCAGTGTCGAGAAAATATCTCACAGACTATTCCTTTTTAGGGTCAATACGTGCCATCCAACGCGCGCTCGACGCGCTTCAGGTAGTCAAGAAATTTCAGCTCTGCCGGCGTCGTGTCCCTGTTCTTGAGTTCGATGATAGCTTTTCGCGTTTCATCATAAACTGCGGCCCTCCAGCAATGATGCGTGGCGAACTTGCGAGGGCAGGGGACGGGAGCATCGTCGGGATGACAGCAACACGCTCTGGTGTCGGGCTCGGCCTTGGCTGCTTGATCCATGTTTAGCTCTCCTACGGCTTTTCGAACAAAAACCAATGTAAATTATCTAGACTGGTTAATCTTTTCCAGACAAAGCCATAGCCAAGGACTTTGAGTTCCGGAAATTGTGTTAGCCATGCTTCGCCCCAGTCTCGACGCCACATTATACCCTTATGTCCACGGTACGATATTTCTTCAGGAACATTGTTGTAGTATTCGATTGATAGCAGCCATCTTTTTGATACGCGGTAAATCTCCGAGAGCGCTCGGTTAAGGTCTGCCGGCGGGACATGGATCAGCACGCCGGACGTAAACACCAGATCGGCCGCGTCATCGCCATAGGGCAGCGCGGAGAGATCGCCGGGAATGGCGGTAGCTACATCGGCCATGGCCTTGCGTGCCGCCTCGTTCGGATCGCACGACATAAGCTTGATGGGCGCACGTGACCGCTCATAGATCATATCGATGGCGCGGAGGTTATCTCCGCATCCGCCGCCGACTTCGATCACGGACTCCGGAAACGCTTTCGGCTTTGGATCGGCCTTGTTGGCGTTTTCCATGACCTGAAAAACATCTCCGAATAGGCGGGAACGGTTTTTGATCGATTCCCAATTTGAGCCGTTTCTTTGTTGGTAGGAATCGCCAAACCCGCCCCCCCAAGCTTTAATAAGCTCTGGGGACGGACCAGCTTTAGGGCCGCGCTTAATTCGGCTTGGTGCCATCGGTCACCATCTCCAATAATTGTTTTGTTTGTTGCAGATTGGTCGGATCATCGGCTCCCAAACCGGGAAGTTTCACCCTAGCAATCAATTGCTCCAGCCGTTCAAGATCGGCTGGGTAATCGATGCAGAGATTGATAGCTGATTGGTCAGTTCGTTGCTGGACATTAGCTCGGCGAACGCCCTTGCGCTTTTGAGCCCAGACTCCAACATGCTCCCGATTGTAGGCGAGCGCCTTACGTTTTGATGCCGAATAATCCGGATTGTCTTCTGATTCGATATGGGCCGCCTCCAGACAATCAAATGTCATGGCTTCAACGTCGAATCCTTTGGGGTATGTCCGTTTCGGAAATATGTTGGAACAGTAATCGAGATTTTGCGACTTAAGCAACGCGACGACCTCGCCCGCGACGACCGGATCAAACAGGGGGCAGTCGGCCGTAATACGAACGATGGTTTCCAGTTCGAAAGTCATCGCAGCTAGATAATAGCGCCGCAGAACATCGTCCTCGGGTCCATAAAACGTCTCAACGTTTAACCGCTCGCATAATTCGCCCATGGGGGCGGACGCTTTATCCGAAGGCATCGCCACCACGACTTTTTCAACGAACGGAATCAGTTTGGCGCGTTCAATAACTCTCTCTAAGACGGGCTTTCCGGCAAGCAGCGCCATGGATTTCCCCGGAAATCTTGTGCTGGTCATGCGAGCCTGAATCACCGCGCCGATCATGTCTCAATCCTCACCGGCAGGAATCCGCCGTTCCGGCCTCTCTTGAGCCAAGGCTTCCCGCAGATATGGCAGCCCTTTATCGCTACTTCCTCGTGCGGTGGCTGCGCATTCCCGATAGCTTCGAACATGCCTGACAAAATGATCTCTCCCGACTCGATATCGCCCAGCAGCCTGTAAAGCGGGTGCCCGTCCTCACATTTTACGATATCGCCAGCTCGACCAAGTATCACTGTTCAATCCTCACAGGAATGCCGTCGCGGGCGAGGTATTCTTTACAAATCTGGGGCGTGACGTTTGAATAAAGAAAGATCGTCGACGCCGCGACCGCATGCGCGCCGACGCTGATGGCCTTCGCCATGTCGCCGGGGCCAGAGCACCCGCCGTTTGCGATGACCGGAACCGTCACGGCCTTGCAGAACTGTTTGAGTGTGTCCGTATCGTATCCGACGCGTGTACCATCGCGGTCCTTGTTCGTCAGGATAAATTCTCCAGCGCCCATCTTTTCCAAGAATTTGGCTCGAAACATCATCATGCCGACATCTTCGAAAGTTGGTTCGCCATAATCGATTGCGACTACGATACATTGCGATCCGAACTTCTGGGAAGCTTCCCGGATGAAATTCGGCGCCGCATGGGTGCGAATCACTACCTTGTCGGCACCAGCATTGAGCAGCCCGCGAATGTCCTCCAGCGATCGGATTCCGCCACCTACAGTTACCGGGCAGAACAGCTTGGACGTGAACTGCTTGATGGCCTCGAACCGTGGTGACCGTTTTTTTGGCGTCGCGTCGATGTCCAGCAAGATCAGTTCGTCACAAGTGCGGTTCTCATAGAGCATCGCGGCCGACATCAGCGAGCCGACGAACCGGCCGGGGCGCTCGAAACCAATGGGCTTAACGAGGCCCCGTTCGTCCCAGAGAAGCACGGGCACCACTCGGGTTTTAAGAGTCATGGCCAAGGCGAGATAAGACGAGTTCCGGCACCTTCGCGCAAAGCACGTCCTGCTGGAGCGACCCGTCGTCGCTGGTATATGCTTCAGGTCCGAGCGCTTCGCCGATTTTGATGATGAGCCCGCGATAGTATTCTTCATTGCGAAGATGCCGCGCGGCGGTTTCGCACCACCCGTTTCGCTCGCGGATGGCCTGCTCAAGTGTTTCGGGAAGCGGCAAGTTTTCTTCAGCCCAAGATTTCTCAGTCATTTGCACTCTCCTTTGCCAGCGTTAGTTGGATAGTCTTGAACCCGAGCCCTTCGAACATCGCGATAGACCAGGCATTGCCGGGCGCGATGTTGGCGAGGAATTTCTTTCCGGGGTGCATGTCCATCAAGAGGCAAACAACCATCTCGCCATAGTGCTTGCCTTGGTATGCTTTGAGGATCGATATCCCGATCTCGTTCTCATAGGTCAGATAGGTCGCGCCGATTGGTTCATCTCCCGAAAATACGATGTACCAAGCTTTGTATGGCAGCGAATCAACGAAATCCGTGTGCTGATCAAAGGTCGGCATTTCGCGGTGGCTGATGTTGGCGACCGGATCGCGTTCTTTGAGCAGATTGTAAAGAAACCCAACCGCTAGACGCGATTTTTTAATCTCTTTGTAGACATCAACGAGTCGAATCACGACGACGCCTCGTCATTAATGCGGAACAGCGGGCGAATATCGCCGTTAACGTGCGAACCCACGAACAGGTCGCGGTTCGTGAAGGTGTCACAGACTTCAAGAAACTCCAGCACGCTCATTCCGAGCGGAGCTAGGATTTCTCGGAGACGCACACCGAGATAAGTTTCCGGGAACATGGCGTCGCGCTCGGCTGCGATCGGCGCAGCGTCTTTCCTGCTGATAAGCCCCCGCCGAATGTGATTCGATAGGATGTCAGTCGCCCGTCCGTACCCGTATTTAACGTAGCGAAGCCAGTCGTGCGCTGAGACCTGTAGATTGTCCAAGTTTTCATACCCAAGATAAGAACCCTCAATATGAGTGGGCCAAATCTCAAACCCGTGTTGCGCTGCTAGTTGCGCATTGGCCAATCCTGACCACGGGAAAAACTGGCCTAGGAAGATTCCGTTCGGCGGATCATTGATGAGATCAGGATAGTGATACAATTCACCAATCTGACCTAGTGCAGCCTCCACATCGGCGACGCGCAGACCGTTTAATCCGCCGAACTCGTTTAGCCAATCTTGAGTGAGATTCGTGGCCTTCTGGGCCTCGACTGGTCCGCCATATTCGTTCTGGCTGCACTCACCCCAAATGATCAGCGGGATTTTCCTGATCGACGCTTCCCGAACCGGAATCGAAAAGATCGTGATGTGCTCTGCCCATGAGATATCCCCGATGGTCTCAAGCGTGAATCGGTTGATCTTACGCCGGATCACGGGATTCGTCTTGACCTCGATATGGTCACAGCCGAGTTTCGCGATATTGTCCAAGTTCCGTCGACCGATTGGCGACAAGTGGTCGGTCTCCGCCGTGACCGCCAAGACGCGCAGACCCCATTCCAAAGCCGTCAGGACTTGGTAGTGGCTGTCTTTGCCCCCACTGACGGGCACAACGCAGTCATACATGGAACCCCTATCAGCAGCCTCCCTGCGGACTTCTAGGACCACTTTGCGGAAGTCGGCGGCGCGGGCATCCCAATCAATCAGTGAGCGGGCGTCGAAAGCTTGGCAAGCGGAACAAAGGCCGGACTCGTCGAAAGTCAGGTCAACTTTTTCAAAGGGATAAATGCATCGACGACAATATACTCGATTCATGCTCGCGCCATCCTTCTGTCGAAAGCGTATTTTGCCGCGCACTTAAGATGGACGAATTGATTTCTGTTCGTATGTTTACTCATATTGGCAGGATCATCGTATGTCTTGCAGAGCCAGCACTTAAACCAATTTGCATTTCCACATGCATTGTATGCATCGTCTCTTTGGTGAATTAATTTGTGGTATGAACTATCTGGGCAAACAACGAGGTTGGTTGGTTTGTTATTTGACCTATTTTTGTCAACGTGGTGGACCACCGCTTTAGGCGGAAGTTTTTTGCCGAGAGCGGCTTCAGCTACTGCCACATGCCCTCTTTCCTTTATCCCGTTTTTCATCGTGACATGATAGCCGTTCTCAAATCCGCCCATCCCAAACTCACGTCTCAATCTTTCAACTGGACCGATTTCTCCACGGTTACGCTTTCTCTGAGCGTGAATGTTGCATAGGCCATGCCTGAACGGTCCTTTGCCAGTGCACCCCTCCACTGAACAACTAGAGCGCTTGAACCTAGGGATTAGATCGGTGTGGCCGTTTCTGTACCAACGCCAATAATGCAATTTGCAATAGCTATGCTGGTAATTTGGCTTATCGCATCCTTCGACGGAGCAAATCGTCATCGCATCGCCCTTATTTTCGCAACGTATTCCCGAAACTCGTCCGGTGTGGACGAAAATGCATCATCCGGCGACGGAACATCTGGTAACCGCAGGTGCCGTTCAACCATCGGACAGCGTGACGTGACGAATCGCATGCTGTTGGAGTGATCCGAGACCCCGAGCGCGCCGTCCTCTTTGCAGTCGTATTCGGTCGCGCGGAGAATCGTCACGCCGTCCATTGGGCGGACTGACATCACGATAGGCTTTCCGGTCGCCACTACGGCGTTAATCAGGTCGCCGTCCAGCATTTCGAATGCGCTGATCTTGTAGCGGGGGCAACCCAGTGTTTCGAGGAACGCGACATCTTCCGGATGAAAAACGGAGCTGAACCAGGGGATATGCGCAAGCTGTGCCGTCGCGATCAAGATCGGAAACCAAGCCCTCGGGGTGTGGGTTTTCTTGTAGAGGTAGAGCAGAGTTTCATGGTGGAAGTCGGTGGCGAGTTGAACGACGCGCGGATTCTTGGCACGCTTTTCCGCAAGACGTTCAGGGATGAATGCTTGCAGCTTCACTGCATCCGCACCGCAAGCCTTCGCTTCTCGAATGAGGCGCGCGGCATTGGCGAGCGAGCCTCCGTGAGCGCCACTTATTTCCGCGACCACCTCTGTCATCGAAAGATTCGCATGGTTGAAAGATCGGGATAGGGATCATTGGGCAAGTCAGCATTGTGCTTTGGCAGGAATGACAGCCGCACCAGCCCTTCGGCTGCGATCTCCGGCGACATATAGCAGTGCCAGCCGATCATATCGAAGTCGTCATTTTTCGGTGCCACGCCCTCTCGGCGACCATCGAATCGGGCACGGCGCAGCCATTTATCCGCATAGGGGTTATCGTGGAGTATTGCGCCGCCTTGTTGAATCCCGCAGATTTTTTGCCAGTGAAACGACACGCAGTGCATGTGATTCGGCACAAACATGCCGCTAGTGAAGCGGCGGGCGCTGTCTAGAATATTGAACGGCTTGAGCTGATATTCGCCTTCCCAAACTTCATCCCGAAACTCGACTTTATAGCCAGCATGGATGATCGACATCGGGACGCTGACATAGGTTAGTTTTGGGATCGAAATCGTATCCGGAGGCGGACGATTGAAGCCTCCAACGGCGCACAGAACCTGCTTGTGCACGGCGCACGCCAGCAAGATTGCCATCGTGCAAGATGAAGTTGTGACCGCGTAGCGACTCCCAGTGTATTCGCAAAGCGCGGCCTCGAATTGGCGAACTACATCAAATGGATTGCTCATTTCACCCGCTCGATTGTCTTGCCGCACTTGGTGCACACGTCGCGGACGTAGGTCTTTGCCCGAAGGCGTTCCATAAACTGCCCAGTGCCTATTCCGGAAATGCTTTGGAACGCAGCTAGATCGGCCGGACCAAGATCATATCGCGCCTCAAACTTGTGCGAGCCGAACCAACTATTCTGGCACCGATGGTCGGTGGTTCTAAATTTGGTCGCGCCATCGGTCATGATGAACCTGCGGTGTAATTCGTCCGAACCCCACTCGGTCATTTGATCAGCCTCCGCAGATCGTCGACCGATAGCCTTCGCGCTTTGTCGCTCGAATTGCCTTCGGCCATCGATTCGTGCAGCTTTTCGAAAGATGGAAGGCCGGTGATTCGCATCTTGGCCCCCATGGCCTCTGCAAGGTCACCCAAGCGATATGCTGGCAGCGTGGGAATCGCTATCTCGCCGCCTTTCATCGTCTTGGCGGTCGTTAGAACAAGGTCCACGGCTTGTTCTATGGTCATAAAGAACCGTGTGCACTCCGGATCAGTGACAGGAACGGTGTCAGCGCCAGACGCAAGGATAGATTCCCACTTGGGTACAACTGATCCAGTTGATCGCCATACATTACCGTAGCGCGTCGCGCCGAATCGCGGGCCACTTTTCCCACGCATGTTATTTGCTGCAAGAAACATGCATTCTGCGATGGCCTTGCTGTGCCCATACGGGCTGATCGGTTGATAGGCTTTATCCGTTGAGAGAAAAACCGCCCGTTCCACGCCAGCGTCCATTGCCGCATCAATCACATTCTGCGTGCCGACGACATTAGTACGGACCAATTCATCCGGATTGTAATTTGCGGTTTCGATGCGCTTGAGGGCCGCGGCGTGGAATACCGTATCTACATCTCGAAGCGCACGTTTGAGTCTGTCTTTATCCCGCACGTCCCCGATCATCATTCTTAATTTTTCATGACAATCAAGAGGCGACAACTCTTGATGCATTGTGGCTTGCCGAAATTCGCCCCTCGAATAGATAACGATGCGTTCAACGGTTGAATTTAACAAACGGCGCGCAAGTGCTGTACCGAGAGCGCCTGCACCTCCGGTGACCAAGACACTTTTCATTGCGCCGTCGTCCTTTCGACCGAAATTATTGGGTCGGGAGTAAGTTGATCTTCATCGGTGAGATGGCGGACAGCTTCATTCCCTAAATCAAGCGCACGTTGAATTTCTTGATTCAAAATCTGGATGTTTTCTGCATCCTTTGGGTGATTGGAGCCAAAAGTGACTTCCACCCGAAATAGGAAGCGTGGATGGCCAAATCTTACGGCCCCCGCTCTGAAAACAGCTTGGAAAAAGTTGATGGTCGCTTGATCAAGATTGATTTCGGAATCGTCGGAGGGGTACCAATTTTCACGCCCGACATATCCCTTAGTGGCCTTCTCAATTGCTATCGCCAATTCGAATGATGGCTGCATCACACCATTAGCCACGTTTGAAATGGTGGGCACTCCGACATTGCATTCTTTCGCGATATGAGAATACGTAACGCCGTAGGTTTTTCGATATTCTTGAAGATTCATTTTAGAGTTTCCTTATTTCGGCAATCTATAATGAAAATTTCCTTCGGTTACAAGAAATTTTTCTTTTGAGTGAAAATGATTGCGGGCATCAATGGGATGCGCTAAATGGAAGGACCGCCCTGTGACTAGCAGGACGGTCCAGAACCGCTTGTAGGGCAAGCGGGCAGCGATGCAGGCGTTATTTACCAAGCCAGCATCATGCTTTCAAGCCCTAAATCCCCCTTCGGTTCCTTGGCACATAGCCAGCGCACCGAATATCTGCGCCAAATCCGCAGGAGCGATCTTGCGGGAGCAAGGGCCGGAGGGCACCGGCAGAGACAAAAGGCCATTGCTGGTCAAGCCTGCCCCGTATGGGATGGCACCAGAGGCCAAGGTGAGCTGCACCCGTGACGTGGTTCCGGGCAAGCAGATGTCGGCGCGAATCGCTTGGATTGGTTCGCGCTGGTAGCGATGCATACGCTCAGCAAACATACGGCGCTCTCGCAGGGTATCCCCGCCGGCCGAACGGTCAACACGTTCGGGATTGCTAATCCAAGATGTTAGGAAACCTCGATCGGCTCCAGACAGTAACGAATGGCGCGCGAATGCGCCCAAGCTGCTTGACCGAACCGATTTTCTAATTTTTCGTTCCATTTTTAGCTACTTCTATGTCTTGTTTCCTGATGCTCACCACCAGTAACGAATGCTGCGGCTTTGCAACCTGACCAGTTTTAGAATAAAGGTTAGGCGCGAGGAGAGACGCAATGCAGCATCCATACACACAGCTTCAGCCCGAATATGCTGGCGACATTGCTCATTTGGTCATCACACGACCGCTCGATATCGACAATGCGGCCAAGAAAATCCTCCAACCGCAAAATATTGATCGTTACATCGCGGCTTGCCAAGGCACTGAGGTTCCTCCCGCATTCGTCGGGGCTTTGGACATCAGGGAGGACGATTGCAATCCCCGGCTCGGGCTGGGTCAAGGCGATCCATGGAATCAGGTGTCAACCCATGTGCCGCGTGGATTTGGGCCTTTCCCGTCATGGGCGACGGCGGCGCATTTCTATATCCACTATGACCACCTCGACGACAACTCATCCCCGTGGTCGATTGAGTACGCTTGTTTCAAGGGAGAAGTTTGGAACGGATTCGGCCCTCGCGCGCATGGACGTGCGACGGGATATCTCTGGTCCGGGACTTCGATTTACACAGGGGGAAAGTACGTCGCGGATGGCGTGTGGTCTTCCACCACCAAGGACGTGCAACTCGGTATCATTCCGATCATCCTCCGCATTGGCCAGTTGCGACCTGATCTTGCGATCGGCTCCTCTTTGCCGAATGTGCCGGCTCCTCCGGTCGCGCCAGCCGTGCAGACTTCTCCGGTCGGCGTCGGCGGCGGCACACATCCCACGTGGTGGGTCCAGACCGCTCTCAACGCGCTAGGTGCGCTGCCATTACTCACGGTGGACAACAGCTA
>Ga0210410_10004975_pt1 | contig 11625 bp, 10 predicted proteins | sample IncBWC4MmetaG_FD_161058 | JGI IMG/M metagenome (GOLD analysis project Ga0210410, IMG submission 161058) | Forest soil microbial communities from Barre Woods Harvard Forest LTER site, Petersham, Massachusetts, United States - Inc-BW-C-4-M | ecosystem: Environmental > Terrestrial > Soil >... | reverse complement strand
GCCGCGCGTCACGCCGGTCAGCCTCCGCGCCGCCGATGCGAAGACCGACGAGGTCGCGATCACCTATGCCGGCCATTCGACCTACTACATCGACACGCCGGGCGGCATTCGGATCGCGACCGACTATAGCGGCGCCTACACCACCGGCCGGCTGCCCGATGTCGTCACCATGAACCGGGCCCACGGCACGCACTACACTTTATTTCCGGATCCGCGCATTCGCCATGTGCTGCACGGCTGGGGTGACGACGGGCAGCCGGCCAGGATCGAGACGCGCATCGGCGATGTCTTCATCCGCAACGTCACCACCGACATCCGCCGCTATTACGGCGACGATTCCGGCGGCGAGATGATCAAGGACGGCAACTCGATCTTCATCTTCGAGGTCGCCGGCCTCTGCATCGGCCATCTCGGCCATTTGCATCACAAGCTCGACGACAGCCATTTCGCGGCGATCGGCCGGCTCGACATCCTGATGGTGCCGATCGACGGCACCTATACGATGTCGCTCGACGGCATTTCGGACATCACGCGGCGCTTGCGCGCTTCCGTGGTGCTGCCGATGCACCGCTTCATGACCCCGCTCGACGAATTCATGCGAAAGATCGGCCAGCAATTCGCCATCGACACCCGGACCGAGCGGACCCTGACCATTTCGCGGGAGACGCTGCCGTCAACGCCGACGGTCATCATTCTCCGCGGCGTTTGATTCCCCACGGTTTTGCCCCTTGCTGGTAAGGCTATTTCGCCTTACATTTGGTCCCGAAAGATGAGGCCGCCCGTGAGCACGCTTACCGTTACCGCCAAGGGACAGGTTACCCTGCGCAAGGACATCCTGAAGCATCTGGGTGTTCAGCCCGGGGAGAAAATCGCCGTGGACAAGCTTCCCGACGGCCGGATCGAGGTGAAAGCCGCGCGTCCTACCGGCAAGATTTCGGATGCTTTCGGTTATCTGAAGGGGAAGGATGGCCCGTCCTTGTCGATTGAGGAAATGAACAAGATCGCCACCCGGGGCTGGGCCGGCAAACGATGAAGATCACGGCCGACACCAATGTGCTGGTACGGGCCGTTACCGAAGATCATGCGTATCAAAGCATATCCGCCCAAACAGCACTGAAAAAAGCGGAACTGGTGGCAATTCCGATACCCGTGCTATGCGAATTGGTCTGGGTGCTGTCACAAGGTTACAGGATTCCGTCCGCCGAAATTGCGGAAGCAATCCGGCGTCTGGTGAATGGCGCGAACGTCGCGGTTAACCGGCGGGCGGCGGAAGCTGGATTGGCGCTGCTCGACGCCGGCGGTGATTTTGCCGATGGCGTTATCGCTTACGAGGGAAACTGGCTCGGCGCCGACACGTTTGTTTCTTTTGACAAAAGGGCCGTGAAGCTGATGCAGGCACAAGGCGCGGTCGCACAGGTTCTGACGTAACCATCCCATCGCACCAAGGGAGTGACGATTCATGGTCAGCAGCAGCCTGCCTGCCTCCAAGAGCGGGCTCTATGCCGATCCGCGCGAGAACTGGCTCAGCCTGCGCAAGGAAGAAATCCTCGATCCGGCGCGCCCGATCGTCGATCCCCATCATCATCTCTGGGATCGCGGCGGCCAGCGCTATCTGATCGAGGAACTGGCGGCCGACATCGCCTCCGGTCACAACATTATCGCAACCGTCTATGTCGAGGCCCGCTCGATGTACCGGGCCGGGGGTGCGGAGGAAATGCGCCCTGTCGGCGAGGTCGAATTCGCGGGTGGCGCGGCGGCGATGAGCGCGAGCGGCGGTTACGGTGATGCCGCGATCTGCGCCGGCATCGTCGGCCACGCCAACCTGTTGCTTGGCGAAGGGGCGCGCGCGGTGCTGGAAGCGGAGATCGCCGCCGGCAACGGGCGCTTCCGCGGCATCCGGCATTCGTCCCCCTGGGATGCGAATCCCGACGTCGCCGGCATGTATGCGCTGCGCCCGAAAGGGCTGCTGCTCGATGCGACCTTTCGCAAGGGCTTTGCCTGCCTCGCGCCGCTCAATCTGAGTTTCGATTCCTGGCTGTTTCACCCGCAGATCGGCGAACTCGCCGATCTCGCCCGCGCCTTTCCGGACACGAAAATCGTGCTCGATCATTGCGGCGGCCCGATCGGCGTCGGCGGTTACGCCAACCGGCGCGAGGAAATTTTCAACGGCTGGAAAGCCTCGATCCAGGACATCGCGACATGTCCCAACGTGGTGGTGAAGCTCGGCGGGCTGGCGATGCGGCTATTGGGTTACGATTTTCACGAACGTCCGCTGCCGCCCTCCTCGGAGGATCTGGCCGCGGCGTGGCGCCCCTATATCGAGACCTGCATCGAGGCGTTCGGTCCCGGCCGGGCCATGTTCGAGAGCAATTTTCCGCCGGACAAGGGTCAGTGCAGCTATCAGGTGATCTTCAACGCCTTCAAGCGCATCGCCGCTCCCTGTAGCGAGGCCGAGAAGACCGCGTTGTTTTCGAAGACGGCGACGGATTTTTACCGGCTCAGGCTTGGCTGATGGCTACCGCGGCAAAGGGCAGCGCGCAGCTCGCACGCCTGCCGTCGAGCCGGTACTCCGCTGCGAGCAAAATTTAGTTGCCGCTCCAGTAGATTTCTCAACGATAGCTTGTATGCTGCCCATGTTGCAATGTGAGATATTTGGACTTCAGGGTGCGTCACTGATTTTTCGAAGGGAGCGCTCATGTGCAGTTTCATTCGCAAATCTTCTAAATCGATTGCTTCCGTGGTGATGACGGTCCTGATGACCACGACCGGCTATGGAGGATCCTGCGACATCCTGAACGGCGCCGCAGGCAAGCTTCGTGATGGCCAACTCTTCTACCGTGTCGCCGGGGCCACGGATTGGACGGAAATGCCCGACGCCGGTGTGAGCCTTGGGGACGTAAGAGCGGAGTTTGCCTACGTCCTGAAAGAAACGTTCGAAGCCGGACGCGCCGGCGTCGTGATTCTCAAGACGGGACGCATGCGGCAGGCGGGAGAACAGCAGCCGGATCCGCAGCAGAAGACCGTACGTCTGGTTCGGCATTTCCAGAAATTCGACAACACGCCTTGCAAAGGCGTGATGTATTTCGGAAAGGATCTCGTTTCCCCGAAATCATATGACGACTACCATGATGTCGGAGCAAGGACGCCCGACGATGCGATCCTCGACAACTTCCATTTTGAATACGCTGCGCGCAGGCGCGGCTGCCATATGACAAACAGCAAGCTGGGCGACTCACTGGCGCCACGTGCTCGCAGCAACCGCGGACAATTCTCGTTCGATACCGATGTCGTCGATTTCGGCACCTATTATCAGGTGTTGGTCATGTTGCGTGTGGAAACCGCCAGCGCGGCCTCCGGGAAGATCGCCTCGCAGCGCGTCGAGACCCGGCAATACCGGCTCGTCCGCGATCAGGCTGAGTGCATTTCCTTCAAATACCGGGTGCCCCCGAACGCGGCGTTTCTTCGCATCAACGATCTCGAAGCCCTGTCCGACCAGGGCGGCTCGACGCTAAAGCGAGCCATGGAGCATCGCTGGACATTGTCGTCACAGTAGCCGAAACGCCCTCGTCGGAATGCATCCCGGAGCTCCAGCATGCCCGATCAAGCCGACAGGTCCGCAGCGCGAAAAGTATCGGAAACGCCGACCGATCGCGAACAGCGAATGCTCGCATCCGCTGAGGAGGTGATCGAAGCGGAAAGAAGGCACATTCGCCCGCCCAATTCCGAACCCGTCGACTTTTGGGGCATTGGCCTGTCGGGCGGTGGAATCCGGGCGGCCTCGATGGCCTTGGGTGTTCTCCAATCGCTGGCGGAAAACGACCTTCTAAGACGATTTCAGTTTGTTTCGAGCGTCTCGGGAGGAGGATACATCGCTTCTTCGCTGCAGTGGTGGTGGTCGAAGGGACGCGTCACCGCTGAACCTGGAGCTGAAGGGAAACCATACACCGGCGCATTATTCGGTACCGGTCCGCAGGACTTTCCGTACGGCCCGGCGCATCCCGGCTCGGCCGGCGCCGGCCCGCCGTCATCGAGCGACGACAAGGCAAACGAAAACGGTCCGGCCGAACCCGTTCCGGGTTCACCACATCCGAAGGCGCAGCTAAATCTATCATTCCTTCGGGCTCACAGCTCTTATCTAACTCCCGGTCAGGGCCTCAACATGTGGTCCATGCTGGGGGTTGTGCTTCGCACGGTTACCATCAGCATTCTCACCTGGTTGCCCCTTTTGACCGCGCTGATGGCCGTGTTGGTGTTCATCGTCGATCCCTGGGTGAGCAGTGCCGCCGAAGGACTATCTCTGTTTGCGCCATTCGGGCCTGTTATCGCACCCGAATGGAAATCACATGAAGCGGGCTCGCCGGTCGTCGATTTTCGCTATCATGCGATCTTTGCCGTCCCTCTCCTGCTGTCCTACCTTTCGGGCGCTGCCTTCATCTGTGCCGCGGTCTTGTTCGCGCTGGTCAGCAGGACCCCTCAGGATTCAACCCGCCGGCCCGCTCTCATTTGGCCTGTCCTGGCGATCGCCGTCGTCGCCGCGCTCATCATCGCGATGTTGAAAACGTTCGCATCGCTGGACGCCTCCGCAGTGTTTCTCCTGGCAATTGCCATTGTTTTTGCGGCGGTTGTCGCGATCACGACGATCGTCGACCGACTGACGGATCCGGAGCTAAATCCGAGCTATCTCCTGCGGAGAAGTCTTGAAACCTCGATGGGCAGGCTTTTCGTCCCGACGCTCGTCGGGTTCGCGATCGGCACCATCCCGTTAATTCCGTATTTTCTGGCTTCTTACGACGCAGATCATGTCGCTAAAACCGGGACAATCAGCGGTTCGGTAAGCTTGCTGACCGGCTCGTTCAGCCTCGCGGCAGGCATCGCGTCCTCTCTCTATGGGTACTACACTTTTCTGCGCAACATTGTGCCGAGCCTGGTCGGGCAGATCGCGGCGACGATAGGAGCGATTCTTTATATTTACGCGACGCTCGTACTCGCTTACGCGCTCGCGTTCCTGTTGGTCGTGCCGAAGGACTTTGTTTCGGACCAGATCGCCCAACCCCTGCAGATCGGCATTTCGGCTGCAATCTTTCTATCGGCTGTTATCGCGCTGCGCGGAAACATCAACTTCGTCGGCCTTCATCGGTTCTATCGCGACCGGCTGATGGAAGCCTTCATGCCGAGCGACGCCTCCGTCGCTGCGATGACTGCCCAGTTTTCGCCCGTCGCGGACAGTCTCCCGGTACCGGCGCTAGCTCCCCTGTCCGCTTCCGGCTTGCCCTATCCGATCATCAACGCCAATGCGATCCTGATCAATGACCCGCATCGCAAATACGCGTCTCGAGGCGGCGACAACTTCATCATCTCGCCATTGTTCGTCGGAAGCACCGCGACCGGATGGCAACCCACGGACGACTACATCGCCAAGAACGGCCCGCTGACGCTGCCATCGTCCATGGCGGCCTCGGGAGCGGCCGCTTCCGCGAGCGCGGGATATATCGGCACGGGCATTACGATGAACCGGCTTGTCTCCGCCGTAATGTCGCTTCTGAACATACGGCTCGGGCTTTGGGTTGGAAATCCGTTCCACAAGCAACGCAGCAGGGTCCTCAGAATACCGACGTTTCTGAACCCAGGTCTTGTGTCCGGTATCTTCCAGCATTCGCATACGCACCGAAACAAATACATCGAGCTGACCGACGGCGGTCACTTCGAGAACCTGGCGCTCTACGAATTGGTTCGGCGCCGGTTGAAGGTGATCCTGATCGTGGACGCGGAGGCCGATCCGAAGATCAGCCTCGCTTCCCTGGTGTCCGCGTCGCGACGCATCGAGGAAGACTTCGGCGCCACACTGGAGTTCGAGAACGGGATGGGACCGGCGCAACTCATGATGTACCCGCCCGAGCGCGGATATCCGGCTGACGTCCGTTATGCGACAGCGCCATTTATGTTTGGCAAGCTGGCCTATCGCCACGATGTGGAGAAGGAAGGCGTTCTCATCTACATAAAATCGACGCTGATCGAGCAGATGGATTTCACAACCGCCGGCTACCTGGCTTCGAATCCGGATTTTCCGCATCAATCGACCGTCGATCAATTCTTCGATCCCGCGCAATTCGACGCCTATCGCTGTCTGGGGTTTGAAAGTGCCAACGCAGCGATTGCGGCGCTCAAGCTCGACGGGGCCGGACCACGCGTGCCAAAACCTCCAATGGCGGCGGCCTCGAAGGACCCGAACGTCAAAGAGTGAATACCCCGACGTCGCCTACAGGCGGCCAATGCGATTGGAGTGACAGACCACCATGAAACCACGAATTTTTTCGCGGATTGTTTTGGGATGCGTCGCACTCCTAGCGGCGTCGAATTTCGCGGCGCAGCCGGCCGATGCGGCTACCGTGGTAGCGCTCGGTGCCAGCAACACCTATGGCAAGGGCGTGGCGCGCAACCAGGCCTTTCCCGCGCAGCTCGAAGCGATCTTGCGGGCCAAGGGGCTCAATGTCCGCGTGATCAATGCCGGCATCAACGGCGACACCACCGAGGGGATGTTGCGGCGGATGGACAGCGCGGTGCCGAACGGAACCAGCGCCGTGATCCTGCAGCCGGGCGGCAACGACGGACGCAAGGGCAGCCCGGATCGCACCGCGGAAATTCAAAGCCGCTTGAGCGCCCGCGGCATTCACGTGATCATGCTGCCGAACAATGTGTTCAGGGGGTTGCCGCATCAGCCCGACGGGCAGCATCTGACCCCCGAGGGCTACCACATGGTCGCGGAGCAGCTCTCGTCCCAGGTCGCGGGCGCGATCGGCCGCTAGAAGCGTTTTGGCGGCGCGCGAAAACGCCTGGAACTTTTCAGGCTCTCCCCTTCTTTACTCCGGTTGCGCACAGCCGGGGAATCGAAGGTGAAACGATCCGGAAACCTCCCTCACATCGCCAAGGCCCGCGGCGAGCAGCCGCGCGGCAACCGGCCGATTACCGACAGGGAGGCTGATGACGTCGAGGAGATGTCGAGCCCGCGCGCGCCGGTGATCTACGAAATCGTCCGCAGGCTCGGCGATGAGGAGATGGACCGGCCGATCACCTCGTTGTGGTGGTCCGGGGTTGCGGCCGGGCTCTCGATCAGCTTCTCGCTGCTGGCGCAGGCGGTTCTGAAATCGCATCTGCCCGAAGCCCCGTGGACGCTGCTGGTCTCGAGCCTCGGCTATTCCGTGGGCTTCGTGATGGTGGTGCCGTCACGGCAGCAGCTCTTTACCGAGAACACCGTCACGGCGGTGCTGCCTGTCATGGCGGACCTCAGCCTGACCAATCTGTGGCGGCTTGGCCGGGTCTGGAGCGTGGTGCTGGTCGCCAACATCGCCGGCACCCTTGTCGCGGCGCTGCTCTGCAGCCTGACGCCGGTGCTGACGCCGGAGCTGAAGGCGACCATGCTCGACATCGCGAGCCAGCTCAAGGATTATGGCTGGATTGAAATGGTTTTTCGCGCGGTCGCGTCCGGCTTCCTGATCGCGACCATGGTCTGGCTGCTCCCCAGCGCCGAGGCCGCGCAATTCCACGTCATCATTCTCATCACCTGGTTGATCGCGGCCGCTGGCTTCACGCACATCGTCGCCGGCAGCATGGAGACCTTCTTCCTGGTGCTGAACGGACAGCTCGGCGTCCCGCCGAATGGTTACCGGCTTCTTCGTCCCGGTCCTGGTCGGCAATGTGATCGGCGGCACCGCGCTATTCGCGCTGATTGCCTATGCGCAGGTCATGAGCGAGATATGAGAGACTTCTCAAGCTGAGCTCACAAGGCTCGCAGGCCGGCGCTTGCCGGCCGGCGCCAGCGTTCGCTTGATCTTGGAGAACACCCGCAGCGCGAAGCCGAGCATGGCCGGATTGGTCTTGCGGCAGAACGCCAGCTTCTTGACCCGGCCCTCGACATGCCATTTGGCGTGGGCGCCGTCCTTGAAGAAGATCACGTCGCCGGGGCCGTAGCGGGTCGGACCCATGGCATCGTTTTCAAGAACGATCGAGCCTTCGAGAATGAGGATCGTCTCGTCGAAATCGTAATACCAGTTGAATTTGCCTTCGCTGCATTCCCAGACGATGGTCGAAGCCACCCCATCCGCGCTGTGCGAAAGCGCGCAGGATTGCGCCACCGGATTGCCTTCGATGATCCAGGACGGCTCGATCGGACTGGGCGTCAGATTGACCACGAGATTGCCGGTTTCAATCAGTGTGCGAGACATCGTGGACCCCACGTAAAATTCAAAAACGGCAGAAGATGCAAAGGGATGCAGGCTGGCGAGTTTCGCCGCCAAGCTAATAATAATCGCTTAAGCCTTTCTTACGGGTAGCGCTGCAATCAGAGCAAACCGGCTGCGACAAAACGCAGCAAATCGCGGCTCGTCCGAAGCCGAACGACCCGGCGCAAACTCCGTGACAAGAAATCCGGAACGCCGCGCGGCCCTTGCGATTTTGCCAACACGCCAAATATGACCAAGCCGGTCCTTGGACGGGGAATACCATGATATCTGAGAAGACCATGCAGGCCGCGGTCCTCGACGGCCAGGGCGCCGCATTCCGGCTTGCGTCCGTCCCCCGGCCGGCTCCCCAACCCGGGCAAGTCCTGGTCAGGATCGCAGCGAGCGCGGTCAACCCGCTCGACCTCAAGATACGCGCCGGCCAGGCCGCGCACGCGCGCCAGCCCTTGCCCGCGATCCTCGGCATCGATCTTGCCGGAACGGTCGAAGCGGTCGGCGACGGCGTGACCGAATTTCCGGCCCGGCGACGAAGTCTATGGCATGACCGGCGGCGTCGGTGGGCTGCAAGGCTCGCTGGCGCAATACGCGGCGGTCGACGCCGACCTGCTGGCGTCAAAGCCGGCCAACCTCACGATGCGCGACGCCGCAGCGCTGCCGCTGATCTTCATCACCGCGTGGGAAGGCCTGGTCGATCGCGCCGGCGTGCATGCGGAACAGAAGGTGCTGGTCCATGGCGGTGCCGGTGGCGTCGGCCACATCGCCGTCCAGATCGCGCGCGCCTACGGAGCGGACGTGTTCGCAACCGGCTCGGCGGCCAGCCAGGCCTGCATCAAACGGCTTGGCGCGATGCCGATCGACTATCGGGCGATGACGGTTGAAAACTACGTCGCCAAATACAGCGATGGGCGCGGCTTCGACATCGTCTACGACACCGTGGGCGGCGCGACGCTCGATGCCTCCTTCAATGCCGTCGCCCGGTTCGGCCATGTCGTCAGCGCGCTCGGCTGGGGCACGCACGCGCTGGCGCCGCTGTCGTTCCGCGCCGCGAGCTACTCGGGCGTGTTCACGCTATTGCCGATGCTGACCGGCGAAGGCCGCGCGCATCACGGCGAGATCATGCGCGAGGCCACGAGGCTCGTTGAAGCAGGCAAGGTTATTCCCCGCGTCGACCCCCGAAATTTCACGCCGTCGAGCGTCGCCGACGCCTATCGCGCGATCGAGGCCAGCGACACCGCCGGCAAGATCGTGGTCGATATTAGCTGATAACGCTAGCTCTTTCCCAAGCCGCGCAGCACCAACTCGTTGAGCCGGTTGGCGAACGCCGCCGGGTCTTCCGGCAGTTCGCCGTCCAGAATCTGCGCCTGCTCCAGCAGCAGCAACGACAGATCGCGCCCCGCGCTCTGCTGCCCGGCGATGGCGGCGACGAGGGGATGGCGCATATTGACCTCGAGGATCGGTTTTGTCACCGCGCCCCTGTTCTGCTGCGCCAGCAACCGCTCGAGCGCGCGGTCCTGTCCCGCCCCTCCCGCCACTAGGCATGAGGCGCTGGTGGTGAGCCGCTGCGAAGGGCGCACGTCGGAGACGCGATCGCCCAGCACGTCCTTGATGACGGCGATGGTTGCGGCCTCGTCGGCGGCCGGCTTCTCCTTGTCGGCGGCGCTGTCGTCGAGCAGCGGGATCAATCCGAAATCGACGTCGCCCTGGCTCAGCGATTTCAGCGGCTTGCCACCGAAATCCAGCGGCGCCGAGGTCCAGAAGGCATCGACGGGATCGGTCAGCAGCAGCACCTCGATGCCGCGCGCGGTCGCCGATTCCAGCTTGGGATTCGACTTCAGCCGCTCGATGCTGTCGCCGACCAGGTAATAGATCTCGGTCTGGTTCGGCTTGAGGGCCTCGACATATTGCTTCAGCGCGCGTTTCTCTCCCGCGGTCGTGGTGAAGCGCGACAGCGCCAGCAGTTTCTCGCGCCGCTCGAAATCCTCCCAGATGCCTTCCTTGATCACGGACCCGAACGCGTCCCAGATCTTGGCAAAGGTCTCCGGCTCCTTGTCGGCGAGACTTTCCAGTTCGCCGGTCACCCGGCCGGTCACGGCTTTGCGGATCTGCGCCAGCTGCGGATTGTTTTGCAGCATCTCGCGGGAGATGTTGAGCGGAAGGTCCTCGCTGTCGATCACGCCGCGGATGAAGCGGAGATAGCCCGGCAACAGGTCGGCATCGTTGGCGATGAAGACGCGGCGGACGTAGAGCTTCACGTGTCCCTTGCGGGTCGGCTCGAACAGGTCGAACGGTTTTGTCGACGGCGCGAACAGCAGCACGGCGTAGGACTGCCGGCCTTCGGCACGATAATGCAGCGTCATCGCCGGCTCGTCATAGGCGCCGGTGATGGAGCGGTAGGCCTGCGTATAGTCTTCGGGCTTCAGCTCCGATTTGGACCGTTGCCACAGCGCGCTGGCCGAATTGATCTGGCGCGGCTCGCCTTCTTCCGGCTTGAGTTCGATCGGAAACTGGATGTTGTCGGAATAGGCGCCGACGATCCGCTCGATCTCGTAGGTCTCCAGATATTTTTTCGCATCCTCCTTCAGGTGCAGAACGATTTCGGTGCCGCGCGCGATGCGCCTGGCGTCGTCGTCACTTGCCGGGGCAATGTCAAAACCGTTGCCGCCGGACGAGATCCAGGTCCAGACCTCATGGGTGCCGGCGCGGTGGCTGGTGACGGCGATGCGGTCGGCGACCATGAAGGCGGCGTAGAAGCCGACGCCGAACTGGCCGATCAGGCCGGCGCCATCCTTGGCTTCGGTCAGCCGGGCAAGGAAGGATTTGGTGCCCGAACGCGCGATGGTGCCGAGGTTGTCGATCAGTTCCTGCCGATCCATGCCGATGCCGTTGTCGATCACCGCGAGCGTCCCGGCCTTCTTGTCGGGGACAATGCGGATCCTCGGGGGCTCGCCGTCGGCGGTCAGGTCAGGCGCCGCGATCGCCTCGTAACGCAGCTTGTCGAGCGCGTCCGAGCCGTTCGAAATCAGCTCGCGCAGGAAGATATCGGTCTCCGAATAGACGGAGTGCACCATCAGATTCAGGAGCTCGGCAACCTCGGCCTGAAAAGGTTTGTGCTCGGCAACGGTATCCGTCGTCATGATCGGTCTCGCTAACATCTCGGAGGGGAAAGCCAGATATAATACAGCGGCCGGGGCTGGCAAGATTTAGAGGTTGGGCTTCGTATAAAGTTGCAGCAGGCCGGTGGCGGCTTCGCCGGCGCGTCGCGCGATCTCGCGCGGGGTGGGTCGCTCGGCGGTTCGCAGCAGCAGGCCGGTCATCAGGGTGCCCCAGAGCAACCCGACAAAATGCTCAGCCATCTCGGCTGGGTCGCCGTTGAGCAGCCCGGCGGCGCGGG
>Ga0210410_10004973_pt1 | contig 11628 bp, 10 predicted proteins | sample IncBWC4MmetaG_FD_161058 | JGI IMG/M metagenome (GOLD analysis project Ga0210410, IMG submission 161058) | Forest soil microbial communities from Barre Woods Harvard Forest LTER site, Petersham, Massachusetts, United States - Inc-BW-C-4-M | ecosystem: Environmental > Terrestrial > Soil >... | reverse complement strand
TACGGGAAGCTGCAGGTGCTAGCAGTCCTGTGAACCAACTGCCGAAGAGCGTAGTGCGGTAAATCCGCACGCTACGTTCTGTGGGAGCGGGAGGCGGGCGACCGCCTCCCGCGACCCGGTGGGCGCTCAGAAATGGGCGTCCCTACCGCGACAGAGCTCAAGTTTTTTCAATTGGTTAGAAGTCGGCGTGTGCACCGGAGGCGCAGGCAGCTCAGCGAACCGGTGTGGTCAGGTCACTTGCCATCCTGGGCGGACTTCTTTGTCTGCATGCGGGACAGCAGAAGCTCTGCGGAAGCCGTTGAGACGCCGGCTCGCTGCAGCATTCGGATTTCGAATTCCTCGCGAAGCTGGCGAGGCGGTCTGCTTCTTTCTCCGACAGCCATGGTGCGATTAATGAAAGAGATCAGACCGCCGCCACACCGGTCCCGTAAGTGATACCCTTTTCTTTGAGCCAGCGCCGGTAGGCGATCGAAGATGCGTCGGCGCGGGTCGGAATTTCAGCGCGCGGCTCCAGCGGCAGCAGCGCGGGACGCTGGTTTTCGAGGATGATGCGATCCTGCAGGAATATCAGTTGCTGAAAATGAATCAGATCGGTCAGCGACGAGACGTCGTCAATCAGGAACATTACCGGATGAGCGCGGCAGCGGTCTGGATCGAGTGGCTGCACGAAGAGGCAGATCAGATCCCAGCGGTTCGCCGCGTTGGGACAAGTCTTGTAAAGCAGGGTCGCGAACGGATTGGCGACGCGGTACATATATTGGGTCATGATTCCGCCTGATGCCGACAGCGCGGCCTGCGGCTGGAAGAACTGGCAATTCGTCGCCCACACCTCATCGACATCGCGGCGGATCTCGGTGGTGTAGTGCAGCACTTCGGTATGCGGCTCGGCTCCAAGTATATCGGTATGCACAAACGGGAAATGCGCCATGTCGAGAAAATTCTCGACGATGCGAAGGCCCGAGGTCCTGACCGAGATGGCGCCGCAGACGATGACGCGGCGGCCGGTCTCATCGGCCTCGGGAATCGATGGGAGATTGGTCGGAGGCGTTCCAAGCGTGGTCCAGAGATACCCGTAGCGTTCCCGCGTCGGTAGCGGCGCGTCATTTCCCTTCACGGTGACGCGGATGGCGCCGGCATCGTCGCGGGAAACCACGAGATCGACACCCAACAACCGGTTCGGTGTGCGTCCGATCATGATATCCTGCAGTGCCTCGACGCAATACCACTGATCCAGGGCGGCCTTTTCGGCGGGGCGGCTCATGCTTTGCTCCCTCGGTCGGATCGTTACGCGGCTTTGGCGTAGATGCGCTTCATCACCCCGGAATGATCGGCGATCGCGGCTTCAACGTCGAACTTGCGGAACGCGCCGCTGCCGATGATCTCCTTGCCATTGATGAAGGAGTAATCGACCCGGAACGGTCCGCACATGACCAGCGCCGCCAGCGGGTCGCGCTGTGTCCCCGACAGGCCGAGCTGGTTGAGCTTCACCGCGATAAAATCCGCGCACATGCCCGGCGCAAGATAGCCGATATCGTCGCGGCCGAGAATGGCGGCGCCGCCCCGCGTCGCCATTTCCAGCGCTTCCCGTGCCGACAGCGCCTTCGGCGTGCCGCCGAAGCCACCGCGCCCGCCTGGCTGTTCCGACAGATAATGATCGGGCGCCACCCGCTGCAGCATCATGGCGAGGCGAGCTTCCATGAAGATATTGGAGGTGTCATTGGAGGCCGATCCATCGACGCCGAGTCCGACGCGGACGCCAGCGTCGAGCATTTCGCGAATTTTGGCGATGCCTTGGCCGCAGCGCATGTTGGCGGAGGGGCAATGCGCTACGCCGGTGCCGGTGTCGGCAAAGCGCTTGATCTCCTCGGTAGTCATGAAGATCGAGTGCGCGAACCAGACATCGGGGCCGAGCCAGCCGACCGAGGCGGCGAAGTCGACCGACCGCATGCCATAGACCTTCATGCAATAAGTCTCCTCGAACAATTCCTCTGCGAGATGCGAATGCAGGTGAACGCCAGGATGTTTCCGCGCCAGTGCCGCGGCGTCGCGCATCAGATCCGGCGTCACCGAGAATGGCGAGCAAGGCGCCAGCACGATCCTTTTCATCGCATGACGCGAATTGTCGTGATAACGGTGGATCAGCCGCTCGGCGTCCTTCAGGATCGCCTCCTCGTTTTCGACGCAGCGATCCGGCGGCAATCCGCCCCTGCTTTCGCCGCGCGACATCGCGCCGCGAGCCGCGTGAAAACGCATGCCGATCTCGTGCGCCGCGTCGATGGTGCTGTCGAGGGTGCAGTTGTTCGGCAGGATGTAGAGATGATCCGAACTGGTGGTGCAGCCGGAATGAATCAATTCGGCCATGGCGACGCTGGCGGAAATCCGGATCGCGTCGTCGTCGAGTTCAGCCCAGATCGGGTACAGCGTTTTCAGCCACACCAGCAGTTCATCGTCCTGCACCATCACCCGCGTCAGGTTCTGATACATATGGTGGTGAATATTGACCATGCCGGGCATCACGATATGCCCAGTGAGATCGAGCACCTGGTCGGCTTGAACAGTGGCAAGTTCAGCCGTGGTGCCGACGGCCTCGATGACATTGTCGCGCACCAGGATCGCTCCATCCTTTAGTTCACGACGTTGGTCGTCGAAGGTCGCGAGATGATCGATGTTCTTGACCAACAGCGTGGGCATCAGCGGACATCCCTGTAATATGGTTCGCCGAGTGCCGCGGGGGCGGCCATTAGCCGGCGCACGCGATGCCAGGCGAGAACCGGCACGATGATGAGGGCGATGGTTCCGAGATAGGGCAGCATCGACAGGATGGGCGCTGCGATCGGCCAGTTACGCGCCTGGCCGATGAATCCAAGCGAGGTGATGCAGCCGAACAGCAACGCCGCCAGTACCGCGTTGATCGGGCGATAGCCGGCGAAAATCACCAGCGCCACGGCGATCCAGCCGCGGCCGGCAACGACGCCCTCGGACCATGACGGCACGAACGCCAGGGTGAGATAGGCGCCGGCGCCCGACGCCAGTGAGGCGCCCGCGACCACGTACCAGAAGCGGAATTCTTGTACGGCAATACCGGCTGCGTCCGCCGCCGCCGGATTTTCCCCGACAGCGCGCATGTTGAGGCCATGGCGGGTGCGAAACATGACGAAATGCAAGATTGCCGGCAGCACGATGTAGATCAGATAGACCAGAATGTTCTGGGTGAAGATCGCCCGGCCGATCAACGGGATATCGCTGAGATATGGAATAGCAACTGGCGCAAAGGTGGCAGGCGCCGGCATCCCCGAATAGGCCTTGCCGACGGTTGCGGCGAGGCCTGTGCCCATCAGTGTCAGCGCCAGGCCGCACAGCACCTGATTGGCGCGCAGGATGACGGTCGCCGCCGCGAACACCATGCCGACCAGAAAGCCGATGCCGAGCGCGAACATGAATCCGAGCACAGGGCTCGGCTTGGCGATGACAGTGGCAATCGCGGTGATAGCGCCCAGTGCCATCAAGCCCTCGACCCCGAGGTTGACAACGCCGACCCGCTCGGTCAGCACTTCACCGAGCGCCGCCAGCGCCAATACGCCGCCGGCGAGGATCGATGTCTGCAGCAGTCCGGCTATGATGTCCATGCCTGTCCTTCAGACCGTAGCGAACTGGGTGCGGACGATGCGATAATGCGCGAGTTCGTCGCCGATGGCGGTGAAAAACAGGATCAACCCAGTGATCGCGAGCACCGTCGAGGTGTTGACGCCCTGCGTCTGCAGGATGATTCCAGAGTTGAGGATCACCGCCATCAACGCGGCCCCGGCCAGCACGCCGAGCGCCGAACCGCGGGCCAGCACCGCGACCATGATGCCGAGATAGCCGAAATTGTTCGAAATGCCGCCCTGCAGGCGGTGCACTGTGCCGGCCAGTTCCAGCATTCCGGCGAAGCCTGCGATGGCGCCTGACAGCAGCATCACCGAAATCAGATGGCGGCGGAATGGCATCCCGGTATATTTCGCCGCCTGTGGATTGGAGCCGGCGATCCGGACCTCGTAGCCCCAGCGGGTGAAATTGAGCAGGCCGGCGACTACCACCGTCAGCAGGATCGCCAGCGGAAAGCCCCAATGCACGCTGCCCCAGAATTCCGGCACCTCGTGTCGCACCCGGGCGGTGGTTCCAAGTGCGTGTCCGCCAGGGTCGAGCCATGGGCCGGTCGAGACGTAGTAGGCCAATAGCGTGCCGACAAAATTCAATAGAAGCGTGGTGATCAGTTCGCTGACGTTGGCATAGGCGCGCGCCAATGTCGGAATCAGAATCCAGATCACGCCGCCGAGCATGCCGGCCGTGAACATCAGTGGCAGGATCGCGACGGTCGGACCCGGGACGAACAATCCGATGCCGGTCGCCGCAAAGGCGCCAGCATAGAACTGTCCCTCTGCGCCGATGTTCCAAGCCCCGATCTTGAGAGCTGTGGCGACGGAGAGCCCGGTGAGGATCAGCGGCGTGACCAGCAATCCGAGATCTTCGAGCCCGAAGCTGGAGCCGAAGGTTGATGTGATCATTTGCGACGCCAGCGCGATCGGGTGGGCGCCGCCGATCGCGAGCAGCAGGCCCGCGCACACCAGCGCCAGCACGATAGCGACGGCGCGCGCCAACAGGGCGACGGCGGGCTGCGGCGAAGGCAGATACTGGATGCGGAACGCCAAGCTCAAATTCCTGTTTGCTCGATCGTCGCCGTCGCGCGCCGGCCGCCCATCAGCATGCCGATCGTCTCGATATCTGTCGATGCCGTGTCGACGACGCCCATGATTTCGCCGTGGAACATCACCGCGATGCGATCGGAGATATTGAGAAGCTCTTCGAGCTCTTCCGAAATCACGACCACCGCCACGCCGGCGTCGCGCAGTTCGACGAAATAGCGCATCATGGTATTGATGGCGCCGACGTCGAGGCCGCGGCTCGGATAGGCCGCGATCAGCAATTTGTCGGCGATCCGCATTTCGCGGCGAGCGACCAAGCGCTGCTGGTTGCCGCCGGAGAGATTGCGGACCGGCATCGCGAAATCGGGAACGGTCACTGCCGCCGCCTCAGCGATGGTTTTGGCCAGCGCGGACGCGGTGCGCGGCCGATACCAGTTTCCGATCGAGACCGGGACTTCGTCATATTCGCGCAGCACCGCGTTGTCGGTGACGCTAAGCGCCGGCGCGAGGCCGCTGGTGAGCCGGTCCTCCGGAATATGACCGACGCCGTCATCGGCGAAATCCCCGGCGCCGGCGCCGGTAAAATCCTTACCTCCGACCAGGATGCTTCCGGACGCTATCGGCCGCATGCCGGTTAGAACCTGGCTCAATTCCTTCTGGCCGTTGCCGGCAACGCCGGCGATGCCGAGGATTTCGCCCGCGCGCACTTCGATCGAAACCCTGTTCAGCGCGATGTTGCCGAGATCATCCTTCGCCGAAACGTCCTGCATGCGGAGCACCGCGTCGGACGATATCTGCGCCGCGCGCGGGCTTCGCTCGCGTAGATTGTTGAGCACGATCTCGCGGCCGACCATCAGTTTCGCGAGCATCTTCTGGTCGCAATCTCCGGCATTTTCGGTGGTGACCTTGCGGCCACCGCGCAGCACGCTAATGCGGTCGGAAATCTCCAGCACCTCGTCGAGCTTGTGACTGATAAAGATCACCGCATTGCCGCGCGACACGAATTCGCGCAGCGCCTTGAACAATTCACGCGCCTCTGCGGGCGTCAGCACGGCGGTCGGCTCGTCCAGGATCAGCACGCGCGCCTGGCGCGCCAGCACACGCAGGATTTCCACCCGCTGCTGCTCGCCAGTCGAGAGGTCGTCGATTCGTGCACCGGGCCTGACGGCGAGATTGAGCGAAGCGGCAAGCTCCGCGGTGCGTTGCTCCAACGCCTGCGGACTGATTCTTGCCGGTGTTTCCGACCAGCCGAGATGGATGTTCTCCGCGACCGTGAAAGCTTTCACCAGCTTGAAATGCTGATGCACCATGCCGACGCCGGCGGCGATCGCGTCGACCGGCGAGGCAAAGGCCTTGGCGTAGCCGTCAATGATGATCTCGCCGGCATCGGGCTTGTAGATGCCGGTGAGAATGTTCATCAGGGTGGATTTCCCGGCGCCATTTTCGCCAAGCAACGCGTGAATCTCCCCGGCGCGGACCTCGAGATCGATGGCCTCATTGGCGACAACGCCGGGAAAATACTTGGCGATGCCCTTGAGATACACAATCGGCGGCGTTCCCGGAGGTTCACGCCGAACAGCAAACTCGGGCATCGCATCCATATGGGGTCTCTGATCCGCTCCGCCTTAGAACCCCGTTTCGATCGGATCGGACCGGGGCTCTAGTCCTCGTTTTCAATGCGTGCTCTTCGCGTGAACTGGCACCCGTTTGTCTCGAAATCCCCTTCACGTGAGGGGATCAAATGCCCTTCACGCCCTCGATCGACCAATCCCAGTTGTAGAGTTCGGCTTCCGTCATTTTCTTTCCGGCGGCGACCTTCACATTGCCCTTGGAATCCTTGATCTCGCCGACGAACGGGCTCCAGCCGCCGGCGATCTTGTCGCGCACCGCGTCGGCCTGCTTGCGAACCTCTTCCGGAACGCTCTCGCCCCAGGCGTCGCGATCGATGCCGCCGCCCATCGGCAGAATGGTCTGCGACGGCGTCCATTTGCCTTCCAGGCGCAAGCGGACCTGATCGACATAGAATTTCTTGAAGTCGATCACGATCGACGAGACATAGGCCTTCGGTCCGAAGCGGCGAATGTCCGTGTTCCACATCACCGCCTTGGCGCCGCGCTTGTCGGCGACCTGCAGATAGCCGGACTCGTCCATGATCCCGAACAACAGGTCAGCGCCGTTGTCGAGCAGCGCGGTGCCGGCCTGGGTCGCCGCCTGCGGATCGAACCAGGAATTGATGGCGATGACCTGCATGGTCGCATTGGGGTTGACGCTGCGAGCGCCCATCAGAAACGCATTGGTACCGGAGAACACCGACGGCACCGGGAATGAGGCGACATAGCCGAGCCTGCCGCTTTTGCTCATCAGGCCCGCCGCCACGCCGGTCACATAGGTCGGATACCAGTGCGCGAGGTAATAGGTGCTGAGATTGTCGAGCGGGTTGCGGCCATCGCATTCATAAAACGCGACGTCGGGCGACCGCTTGGCCACGTCGTACAGGAAGTCACCATAGTTCGATGTTGCGAAGACCATATTGGCGCCCTGCGACACAAATTGCCGGAAGGTGCGTGAGGCGTCGGCGGAATAGGGAATGCTCTCGACGAACACGGTCTTGAGCTTCGGAAACGCGGCCTGCACCGCCTTCATTCCCTGGTCGTGGCTCCAGGTCCAACCTTCGTCCGCCACCGGCCCGGTGTGGCCGAAGGCGATGACGGCCTTCTCTTCCGGGACGGCGGGAAGCGGGCCAGCGGCGTGGGCTGGGGGGATCAGCTTCGGCAGCATCAGCGACGTGCCGGCGGCGGCGCCAAAATTCAACAGGCCGCGTCGGGAGAGATTGCGCAGGTCGATCATATGAAACCCTTCCGATGTTGACGATTGCAGACGCCCGCTCGGGCGGAAAATCGTCGACCTCGGGCAATTACGCAACAATTGTGCCAAGCCCGAATTCGCCGACGCCAAACAATTTCAGAGCCCCCATGTTCGGAATAGGGGATATTTTCTGATGATATTGCTGCGCTGAAGGCAACACTTGACGGGCCATTTTCCCCCTGCCTACAAGCGAAGCTGGGACCTCGGCCCAAGCGCAATGCCATGTGCAATGCGTGCGCGCAGAGTGATCGTTTGATGTGCAGAATGACAAACATTGAGACAATCCGGCGCGCGGCAAAGCTGCTTCAATCCCGCAATGTCAGGCCAAACGCATTCAAAACCCACGCAGGCGCCGATGTCTGAAAACGCCAGCTTCGTTTTCAGCGGAAGATTGCGGACGGATGTTTTCGTTGAGTTTGTGCGTCACCGGGCGGCGCGGCTCGATCTTGCGATTGATATCGGCAGTGTCAGCGACGAGGCCGTCACACTGACGGTCCGCGGCGCGAGCGATCTCGTCGATGCGTTCGAGATGGCGTGCAGCCTGGGCCCGTACCAGTGTCTTGTTCTGGACGTGACTCGTCGGACTGGTCTGGCGGCGTAATGGAGATGGACATGAGTTCGGCAGGCAACTGGCATCCGGTGGGATTGTCGCATTCGCTTGAGGCCGGAAACTCCGCCGGCACGCGGCTGCTGGCCAGGGAGCTGGTAGTATGGCGTGACACCAGCGGCGTCGCGCATGTCTGGGAGGACCGCTGTCCGCACCGCGGCATGAAGTTGAGCTTCGGCTTCGTGCGCGGCGATCACATCGCCTGTCTTTATCATGGCTGGCAGTACGATCGCGGCGGTTATTGCCAGTACATTCCCGCGCATCCCGATCTCGATGTGCCGAAAACCTTCAAGGTGCCGGTCTACCCGACGCAGGAGCGCGGCGGCATGATCTGGACCACGCTGTCCGAAAATCCGGCTGATGTGCCGGACGATCGCGGTGATACGCTGCCGTTGCGCAGCCTCTATCTCGACTGCGCCAGGGATACCGCCATAGCAGCCCTGGGCACGGTCAGCCTGACACTGTTCGTATCGCAGGGGCAGGCGGACACCATCGTCAATCGGGTGACCGAGACTCTGTACGAGGTGTCCGCGGGTCAGGAGCGGCTGTTGATCGGCGTTCAGGCCATCGCGGACGACCGGACCGCGCTGCACCTGGCAATCCGCGGATCGCCAGACCTTTACGAGGGAAGAGGCCAACGCCATTTCCTCGACTGGGCGCTGCGGCTGCGTCACGTGATAGAGCATCCGCGCCACACCGCGTCTGCGCCGCGCAGCGTCACCACGGAGGTGATCTGATGGCGGCGCCGCTCGTGCTCTATAATTACGAACTGGATGAGAGCTGCTACAAGGCACGGCTTGCGCTGTCGATGCTTGGCCTCGATTGGCAGGCCGTTGCCGTCGACGTCTTTCCCGGTAAGGAGCATCTGACGCTGCCCTTTCTGGCGATGAATCCATCGGGGCGCCTGCCGATCCTGAAGGACGGTGATTTTGTTATGCACGGCACCGAGGCCATTCTGGCGCATCTTGCCCGCAACCATGATCCGACCGACCGATGGTTGCCGGCGCAGGGAGAAGCCTTTGCCGCCGTCATGCAATGGCTGAACTTTTCCGCGCGCGATCTCGACGCCACGGTTGCCGCTCGCCAGCATTCGCTGTTCGACACGCCAGGAGACGAGGCAACGCTTCGTGCGGCGTCATCGCGTGCCATCCGGATCATGGACGATCACATGACGGCGCGCGGCTTTGCGCGCGAGGAATGGTTTGCTGCGCCGCACGCCACCATCGCCGACATCGCGCTGTTTCCCGCCTTTGCGCTGAGCCGCGATTTCGGCATTGACCATGACGAGTATCCAGCCCTGCGGCGCTGGGCGCGGCGATTTCGCGCGCTGCCCGGCTTCAGGACCATGCCGGGCATTCCGGACTATCATTGACGACTGCAAGAGCGATGGGGGACCACGCCGTGACATCATTGACCCGCTTTTCGGTTAAGCCGCTGTCCGTCCTGACGCGCCAGCTTGCTGCCGTCGCATCCGGCCGCGCCGATCCTGATCTCGTGATCAAGGGCGCGCGCGTGCTCTCGACCTATTCCGAGCGAATGCTCAAGGATCGCGAAATCTGGCTGTCGGGGGGCCGCGTCGCGGCGGTGAAACCATCAGGCACTTACAAAGGCTCCGCGGCAAAGGTGTATGACGCGAAAGGCGGGATCGTCGCGCCGGGTCTGGTCGATCCGCACATCCACATCGAATCCAGCATGGTGACGGCCTGCGCCTATGCCGAAGCGGCGCTGCTCAATGGCACCACCACAATCTTCTGCGACAGCCACGAAATCGGCAATGTAATGGATGTCGCGGGCGTTGAAGCGATGCTGGAAGACGCGCGGCAGGCGCCGCTGTCGATCTTCCTGACCGTGCCGAGCACGGTCCCGGCCACGTCGGCACTGCTCGAGACCGCGGGCGGTGATCTGACGGCGGCCAAGATCGCCGCGCTGTTTGATAAATGGCCGGAGGCCGTGGCGCTCGGCGAGAAGATGGACTTCGTGCCGGTGACCATGGGCGACGAACGCAGCCATGCCATTCTCGCCGCAGCGCTGCAGCGCGGCCGGCCGGTGTCCGGGCATGTTTATGGCCGCGAATTCGTCGCGGCCTATGCGGCATCCGGTATCACCGATACCCATGAGGCGATCGACTGCGACATCGCCAACGACATGCTGGAAGCCGGCATATGGCTGTTCCTGCGCGGCGGTCCACCGACGACGCCTTGGCACAGCCTGCCGCAGGCGATCAAGACCATCACCGAACTCGGGGCTTCGCATAAGCGTGTCGCGGTCTGCACCGACGACCGCGACGCCCACGATTTGATGCTGTTCGGTCTCGATTGGGTCACGCGCGAGGCGATCAAGGCGGGCATGACGCCGGAACAGGCCTGGTCGATGGGCTCGCTGCATGGCGCCACCCGGTTTGGCATGGGCGAAGAGATCGGCGGCATGGGCGGCGGCCGCCGCGCGGATCTGGTGCTGCTCGATGACGGCTACAAGCCCGTCAACACCTGGTATGGCGGCGAACTGGTGGTCGAAAGCAGCAAGATCACGCCGCTGCTCGATGCCGCGCTGTCAAAGCGCTACCAATATCCGGAAGCGGCCTATCATACGATCAAGCTGCCGAAGCACGTCAGGTTGGTGCCGGAATTGCCGACCAAGGCCGTGGTTGCTCATACGATCAAGACCGAACTGCCCGGCATCACGCTCGGCCACGTGACGGTGACCTTGCAGCCGGCCAGCAACTGGCAGAGCCATTTCGACAAGCACGGGCTCTGCTTCGTCACGGTGGTCGAACGCCACGCCAAGTCGTCCGGCAATGTCGCTTATGGACTGCTGAGCAATTTTAACCTGAAGCGCGGGGCGGTGGCTTCCTCGGTCGGCCATGACAGCCACAACATCATCATCGCCGGCACCAATGAGGCCGATATGCAGGTAGCGCTCCGTGCGATCGAAGCCACGCAGGGCGGTGCCTGCGTGGTGATGGACGGCAAGGTCACCGCGATGGTGGCCTTGCCGATCGCAGGCCTGCTCTCCGACAGGCGCGTCACGGAAGTTGCCGACGAGGTGAAGGCGTTGAAGGCGGAATGGGACAAGGCCGGCTGCAGCATTCCCTATATGGGCTTCAACCTGATCCCGCTCTCGGTGATTCCGGAAATCCGCATCACCGACAAGGGCATTGTGCTGGTCCCGGAAATGGAAATCCTGCCGTTGTTCGAAGCGGCGTGATCCGATGGATCCATATCGGCTTGGGCTCGTTGCGACGCGGATCCATTATTTCCAGCTGGTCGCGCGGCTCGGCTCGATTCGCCAGGCTGCACTGGTCCTAAGCGTAGCGCCGTCGTCGATCAGCCGCGTGCTCAAGTTGTTCGAGGAGGAGCTCGGCACGCCGCTGTTCGAGCGCGTGCGCCAGCGCCTCAAGCTGACCAGCGCCGGAGAACTGATGTTATATCACGCCCGGGTCAGCACGGCTGAACTCAATCGTGCCTCCGAGAAAAT
>Ga0210410_10004972_pt1 | contig 11635 bp, 9 predicted proteins | sample IncBWC4MmetaG_FD_161058 | JGI IMG/M metagenome (GOLD analysis project Ga0210410, IMG submission 161058) | Forest soil microbial communities from Barre Woods Harvard Forest LTER site, Petersham, Massachusetts, United States - Inc-BW-C-4-M | ecosystem: Environmental > Terrestrial > Soil >... | reverse complement strand
CACAAGAAAACTCTGGAAGAGCTACTTGAAGATGCGCTGCACGAGTACACGCCGCTGGAACTGATCAACACGGTGTTGCTCGATGGGATGCGGACGGTTGGCGAGTTATTCGGCGCGCGCAAGATGCAGTTGCCCTCCGTGCTCGATTCCGCGGGCGTGATGAAGCAGGCCGTGGCCTATCTCGAACCGAAGATGGAGAAGAAGTCCGGCTCGCAACAGAAGGGCACCATTGTGCTCGCGACCGTGAAGGGCGACGTCCACGATATTGGGAAGAACCTGGTCGACATTATTCTGACCAATAACGGCTTCAAGGTCATCAACCTCGGCATCAAGCAGCCGGGCGACACGATTATCAAATCGGCGCAGGAGCACAAAGCGGATGCCATCGGCCTCAGCGGGCTGCTGGTGAAATCAACTTTGGAGATGAAGTATGTGATCCAGGACCTGCAGCGGCAGAAGCTGGAATTTCCAGTCATCTGTGGTGGCGCCGCTTTGACCAGAAAGTATGTGGAGGACGATCTCCGTCGCGAGTATTCGAACGCCGTGTTCTACGCCGATGATGCCTTTGCCGGCCTGCACATCATGGAAGACCTGGCCACAGCGAATGGCAAAAAGCAGGCCCGTCTGCAAGAAGGACGCACGGTGAAGGAGTATGCGAAAGCGGCCTCGGTGGACGAAGAGACCGGGCCGGTTTTCGCTGAGCGAAGCGCGGTGGTGAGCGATGCTCCCCGGATTCCGGCGCCTCCTTTTTGGGGAGTGCGAGTGCGCAAGGATTTCGATCTGCGCGAAGTTTTTCAGTACATCAACGATACCGCGCTGTTCAAAAATCAGTGGCAGTTGAAGACCGCGTCGCAGGAAGACTATGTGCGGCTCGTCGAACAGAAGTTTCGTCCCATCAAGCTGCAGTTGCAGGAAGAGATTATTGCCAGCGGGATTTTTGAGCCCAAGGTCGTGTATGGCTATTTCCCGGCTCAGGCTGACGGGAATGATGTGATCGTCTATGCGGAAACGGGTGCGGGTGCGCCCGCGCCACGCGAACTGCTACGGTTTACTTTTCCGCGGCAGCGCGAGGGGCGAAAGCTCTGTATTTCAGACTTCTTTGCTCCTAAGGCTTCCGGGAAAATGGACGTGATTGGCCTCTCTCTGGTCACAATCGGATCGAAGGCTTCTGAGGAGACGCAGCGCTTGTTTGAAGGCGGCGAGTACACGCGCTATCTCTATCTTCACGGGCTCAGCGTCGAGACAGCGGAGGCGCTGGCGGAATATCTTCACAGGAAGATGCGCGAGGAACTGGGCATTGGAGGAGAGGACTCGCCCCACATCCGCGATCTATTCCACCAGAAATATCAGGGATCGCGCTATTCGTTTGGCTACCCGGCGTGCCCCAACCTGGAAGATCAGACCAAGCTGTTCGCGCTCCTGCATCCGGAAGAGAACGTTGGCGTGAAGCTGACGACCGGGTTCTTGCTGGAGCCGGAACAGTCGACTTCGGCGATCATGGTGCATCATCCTCAGGCGAAGTATTTCGTGGTGTAGGCAACACCGGCGCGTGATGAAGCGAAGCCGAACTGCCAGAAGTCTGAGCTTTTCCGCAGAATGACTGAAGGGGAAACGGTTGAAAGGACCAGTCCTCCGCATTGCCGGCGCCGTCGTTCTACTGGCATTGTTCACCTATGCCGGAGACTATCTCTCGGTCCGCTACAGGATTCCGAAGAGCCGCGATCCGTTTTCCAACGTAACCATCCAGCCCTACTATGCGATTCACCAGAAGAATGGAAAAACTGAATACGATTTCGCAGCGCCAGAAATCCAGGTGTGCGTTCGCTCGCTGTTTCCTCATTTCGGCTATAGTCCATGCTGGTATGTGAAGCGGCATACCGAAAAGCGGATTGACATATGATCAGGTGCTACCATCGAACTGTTTTGACGAGCCGCGAATGATGGAATTGCAGATGACTGGAGCCTCCCGCGCAGTCGCATCTCCGCGTGTTGTCAGCATCGAGGACTTGCGGCCCATCGCCCGTCGCCGGGTGCCTAAAGCGGTTTTCGACTATCTGGACGGCGGCGCCGAGGGCGAAGTCACCCTGCGCGAGAACTGCCGGGCGTTTGAAGACATCTCATTTCGTCCACGTCATGCGGTTGTGGTCGAGGATTGCGACTTGCGGACGCGCGTCCTCGGCCTCGATCTTTCCCTTCCGTTCCTGCTTGCTCCCGTGGGGTACAGCCGGGTCATGCATCCTGGCGGCGAAGTTGCTGCGGCGCGGGCGGCCGGTGCTGCGGGGACAGCGTATATTCTGTCCACCATTTCGGGGCACCGGCTGGAGGACGTACGAGCGGGTTCCAGTGGCCCAGTGTTCTACCAACTCTATCTGATGGGCGGGCGCGAGGCTGCGGAAGCTGCGATCGAGAGAGCGCGAGTCGCGGGATTCTTTGCTCTGGTCGTCACCATTGATACGGCAGTCTCTGGAATGCGGGAGCGCGACCTGCGCAATGGCATGAAGGAACTGATCAGCGGCGGCCTGCTGGCCAAAGTTCCGTTTATTCCGCGAGTGCTGGGCCATCCCCGCTGGCTGATCGATTTTCTGCTCGATGGCGGTATGCCCGGGCTTCCGAACGTGGTTGTCCCCGGACAGGGGCCGATGGGGCTGATCGATGTCGGCGCAGCCTTAGCCCGAGCGGCGGTCACCTGGGCCGACCTGCGCTGGATTCGCCAATACTGGCGAGGGCCAATCGTGGTGAAAGGCGTCCTCACCGGCGACGACGCCCGCCGCGCTCTCGACGAAGGCGCTGCAGCCGTATTGGTATCGAATCACGGAGGGCGCCAGCTCGATTGTGTTCCAGCCTCTTTGCGCGTCTTGCCCGAAGTTGTGAAAGCCGTGAACGGTCAGGCCGAAGTGTGGATGGATGGAGGAATTCGCCGCGGCACCGACATCGTCAAAGCCATCTGCCTGGGGGCGCGCGCTGTTCTGTGTGGACGCGCTTACGCGTACGGTTTGGCCGCCGCCGGTGAGGCCGGGGTGGCGCGCGCAATTGAGATCTTGCGAGCCGATCTGGAGCGAACCCTCAGGCTGCTCGGGTGCCCGTCTATTGCCGCCCTGGACCGGTCGTACGTGAATGTTCCTCGCAGTTGGGAGTAGCCGTTTCCTGCACATTTTAGCGATTGACACGCCAGAATAATGCGGACATAATCTGGCGCTGACCGGCTGGAGCCTGTTTCCGCGGATTCTGTGTGAACCCGGGCAGTTGACGCTTTCGGCTTCCAATCGGACCCCGTCTCCGCGCAATTCAACGAACGAATCTTATTGGAGGTGTTCCGTGAAGCCTACTGCCATCTGGCTCTGTACGATCTTCACCCTCGTTTCCTTTGCTCTAACGATGGGGCAGTCAACCGCGAGCAGCGGGAGTACCAGCGGCGATGCGAACCATCCGATTACCGACAGCCTGAGTGGGAGCGGTACCGCTCACTTTGTGCCTCTCTGGCTCAGCACCACCAAGCTCGGTAATTCCAGCATCTTCCAGAGCGGACCAAGAATTGGTATGGGAACCAAGGCGCCTGGAGCCAAGCTGGACGTCGAAGCGCACGATACCAACATTCCCGCGATCTTTGCCCTGGGAGCCACCGGTGCACCAGGCTCGGAAATCTCCGGCACAGATGGTATTGACGCAAAGGGGGGCGACGCGGCTGCTGACAGTGGTACCGCGAACGGCGGCGCGGGAGTAGTCGGAACCGGGGGCGCCACGTCTCTGTTTACGACCGCGGGACCTGGAGGCGTGTTCACTGCAGGGGCAGGTGGCGGCGGCGACGGCATCGATGCGAGCTGCTCGCCTACGCCATGCTTTGCCGGCAACTTTACCGGCGACCTGAATGTGACCGGCGCGATTACTGCCGGTACTAAAGATTTCAAGATCGACCATCCCATCGATCCCGCCAACAAGTATCTCGTGCACGCTTCGGTCGAGTCGTCGGAGATGAAAAACATCTACGATGGCACGATCGTACTCGATGGAAACGGCCAGGCTGTGGTTGAGCTTCCCAGTTGGTTCGAGGCACTGAATGGGAACTTTCGCTATCAGCTCACCGCCATCGGAGCGCCAAGCCCCGGTTTGTACATTGCCCAGAAAATCGTGGGCAACCGTTTCACCATTGCTGGCGGTACGCCAGGTGTAGAAGTGTCCTGGCAGGTGACCGGAGTGAGGCACGACCGCTTCGCTGATGCTAACCCCCTAGTCGTGGAACAGGCAAAAGATGAGCGCGAACGCGGCTACTACATCCATCCTAACCTTTACGAGCAGCCGGAAGAAAAAGGGATCGAGTGGGCCCGCCATCCAGAGTTGATGGAGCGGATGAAGGAGCGACGTACAGGGGCAGGGGCAGCCAGCGAGCAGCCAGCCTGGGAGAGGTAAAAGGCCTGGTCTGGTTTTACGGCATGCAGTGCAAGCGAAGGGCACAGTGGAAACCCTTGCGAAGACAAACTGTGCCGTATTACTAATGTCGCCCGTTGAAGATATTGAGAACTCAATATGGCGGAGAGGGGGGGATTCGAACCCCCGATACCCGTTAAGGTATGTCCGCTTTCGAGGCGGATCGTTTCAACCGCTCACGCACCTCTCCGAACTGTCGTTGGTCGTTAGTCGGTGGTCGTTGGTCTGTTCTTTTTCGACCTCACTCAGTCCTTCCCCGAACCATCACCCTGTTTGTCCTGCCGAGCCCAGGTCTTGACCAACGACTAGCGACCAACGACTAACGACCTTCCCGCCGGCTTCTAAAAAACGTCTGCAACAGTTCTGCGCTGCGGCCGGCCAGGACTCCACTGCGGACTTCCATCTGGTGATTGAGCTTGGGATGGTTCAGCACTGCCATCACCGAATGCACCGCGCCTGCCTTGGGATCGTCCGCGCCGTATACTAAGCGCTTTAATCGCGCGTGCACCAGCGCGCCTGCGCACATGGGGCACGGTTCAATTGTAGCAAACAGCTCGCAGTCTCCCAGGCGGTGGTTGCCCAGGTCCGCGCCGGCCTGGCGAAGGGCAACAATTTCGGCGTGGGCCGTGGGGTCGGAGTCGGTGAGATTGCGGTTCCAGCCCCGACCGACGATCTTGCCGGCATGAACCACGACCGCTCCCACGGGAACCTCGCCTGCTTCCAGGGCGCGTTGGGCGGCGCGGAGAGCTTCCTCCATCCAAAACTCGTCAGAGACTGGGGCTGGTTGTTGGCTGTTGGTCATTGGTCGTTGGTCATGGTCACTGGAGTAAGGGCCAAACCATTGTAGTGGCGGCCTAGGTGGAGTTACCAAAGTAGGAGGCAGAATCTGCCACAGGTCAGGGCTTAGGGGCCTCTAGACCAACTGCGGGTTCAGTTCGGATAATTGTCACGTGGAAAAGAAACCCATCACAATTCGACCCCTCCATTTTGGCTGCTTTTTGGCGGTGCCTTTGGTTTTGGCGTTAGCCGGGTGCGCAGGTGTGTCGTCTAGCTCTCAGTCGTCCAAGCAAAATGGCGGGGCGGCCCAACTCGTAGTGAGTCCTTCCACCATGAGTTTTGGCGACATCGCCGTGGGCAGCAACACGGTGCAAAAGGGGACATTGACGGCTGGGACTGCCGATATTACGGTTTCCTCGGCGGCCTGGAACGGCTCGGGGTATTCGGTTAGTGGAATTACGTTCCCGGTTACCGTGCCGGCTACTCAGAGCGTACCGTTTACCGTCACCTTCGCTCCTCAGACGGCAGGGAGCGCGCCGGGCAGCATCGTGTTCGACAGCAACGCGATGAACTCGCCCACCACGGAAATCCTGAACGGGAGCGGTGGGCAACAGGGCTTGCACAGCGTCGCGCTTACCTGGAACCCAAGCACCTCGCAAGTGATCGGCTACAACGTCTATCGGCGGGTTGCATCGGGCGGCTCCTATACAAGGGTCAACACATCTTTGGACGCGAACACCAGTTACACCGACAGCGCGGTGCTGAGTGGACAGACTTACGACTATGTAACCACGTCGGTCGATTCGAGTAATTTAGAGAGCAGCTATTCGAACACGGCAACCGCAGTGATTCCTTGATCGCTCGATCGGAAGCCGCGCCCCTTCAAAGCTCCCGCCGCTGATCTCGACGTTTTCCCGCAACCTCTGAACGCGTTCCCTTCTCGAACGCGCCGGAACTGCGTTTTTCCGCAGAGTCTTCATTCGAAGATTTCAGCCACCCGAAACGGCAATCCCAGTGCGTCTTTGGCGGAGATGATGGGCTCGCCTTGCAGTTGCCAATCAATACTTACTTCGGGATCGTTCCACGACAACGTGCGCTCACACTCGGGATGATAAAAATCGGTTGCCTTGTAGAGAACGTGCGCGCCTTCGGAGACCACGCGGAAGCCGTGAGCGAATCCGGGGGGAATCCACAGCATCTGCTTGTTCTCGCCGGACAGGATGGCTCCGTGCCACTTGCCAAAGGTGGGCGAACTCCGGCGCACGTCCACAGCTACGTCGAGGATTTCGCCGGACACGACGCGCACCAGTTTTCCCTGAGGGTGGCACAACTGGTAATGCATCCCGCGGATAACATTTCGCGTGGAAAACGATTGATTGTCCTGCACGAATTTGTTCTCGATTCCGAGAGTGGCCATGACTTTTTCGTTGTAGCTTTCCAGGAAGAAGCCGCGGGCGTCCCCGAAGACTTTGGGCTCGAGCAGCAGGACTCCGGGAAGCGGGGTGGGCGTGGCTTTCATGAGAGCGAGTCGATCGGGGTTGCGAATATCATTTGCCGGATTGTCCTTAACTGTTACGGACCTTTGACTCAGTATGAATTTCAGCTGGGCCAGCACGGGCGTGGAGGCCCGCGCCTACATTGATTCAAAACACTTTTTCATTCAGCAATTGCAGCAAGTATGCGCCGTATCGGTTGTTCTTCATGGAGGATGCCGTGGCTTCCAGTTGCCCGGCGCCGATGTATCCCAAACGGTACGCAATTTCCTCCGGGCATGAAACCATCAGCCCCTGCCGAGTTTCGATAGTCTGGATAAATAAAGATGCTTCCAGCATGGACTCATGCGTCCCCGTATCCAGCCATGCCATGCCTCGGCCCATCACCACCACATCCAATTGCTTCTGTTTCAGGTATTGCTTGTTTACGTCGGTGATTTCCAGTTCGCCGCGGGCCGACGGCTTTAGCGACTTCGCGATGCTGACGACCTGGCTGTCGTAAAAATAGAGTCCGGTGACGGCGTAACGCGATTTCGGAACTTTCGGTTTTTCCTCGAGACTCAGAGCTTTTCCGTCGGAGTCGAACTCGACCACTCCATAGCGTTCAGGATCCTGCACAGGGTACGCGAATACCCGCGCGCCCGCGGTCTTGTTCGCCGCTTCCTGCACGCACTTAACAAGATCGTGGCCGTAAAAAATGTTGTCGCCCAGCACCAGGGCACAGCAGGAAGAGTTGATGAAATCCTTCCCCACGAGAAACGCTTGTGCGATGCCCTCCGGCCGGGGCTGAACCGCGTATTGAAAATTCAGGCCGAAGCGCGATCCGTCGCCGAGAAACTGCTGGAACCGCGGCACGTCTTCAGGCGTGGAGATGAGCAAGATATCCCGTATTCCCGCCAGCATAAGCGTGGAGAGCGGGTAGTAAATCATGGGCTTGTCGTAGATGGGCAGCAGACTCTTGCACACCGCGTGGGTCACGGGGTAAAGCCGCGTGCCCGATCCGCCCGCCAGAATGATGCCCTTGTACTGGGAACTTTTTTGCGTTGGCATGCTTCGTCGTTACTGTCCGTTCATTTGCAGTTTAAGCTAGAAAACATCACACCGAGTATTGGGTCGCGATCCACTGGCGATAGTGTCCGCTGGTGACTTCTTGAATCCATGCTTCGTTGGCCAGATACCACTCTACGGTCTTGCGGATACCGGTTTCAAATGTTTCGCGCGGCTGCCAGCTTAGTTCGCGTTCAATTTTGAGCGTATCCATGGCGTACCGCCGGTCATGGCCGGGCCGATCCTGAACGTAAGTAATCAGCTTGCGGTGCGGGACAACGGGATCAGCAGGCCGCAACTCGTCGAGAATCGAGCAGATGGTGCACACGATCTCGAGATTCGGTTTCTCATTTCGCCCGCCCACATTGTAGGTCTCGCCAACCCGTCCGCGGGCAAGAACGGTTCGGATGGCGTCGCAGTGATCGGCGACGAACAGCCAATCGCGGACATTCTGGCCGTCGCCATACACCGGGATGGGCTTGCCGTTCATGGCATTCAGGATGGTCAGCGGAATCAGTTTCTCGGGGAACTGATACGGCCCGTAGTTGTTCGAGCAATTCGTCGTAAGGACGGGCAAGCCATAAGTGTGATGATAGGCGCGGACCAGATGGTCAGATGCCGCCTTGGTCGCGGAGTACGGGCTGTTGGGCGAGTACGGAGTCGTTTCCGAGAATGGCGGATCCTTGGGACCGAGCGATCCGTAGACTTCGTCGGTCGAGACATGCAGAAAGCGAAATGCTTCTTTCCTCTCGCCCGATTCCGTCCAATAAGATCGCGCCTCCTCGAGCAGGCTGAATGTGCCGTTCACGTTGGTGCGCACGAAATCGTCGGGCCCGTGGATGGAGCGGTCCACGTGGCTCTCGGCGGCGAAGTGCACGATGGCACGCGGACGATGACGTCCTAAGAGTTCGCTGACCAGTTTTCGGTCGGCGATATCGCCATGCACAAAGCTGTAACGCGGGTCAGCTGAAACCTTTTCCAGGTTGCCGAGATTCCCGGCATAGGTAAGCTTGTCAAGATTCACGACCGGAGTGTTCTCGGCCGCGAGCCACTGCAAGATGAAGTTGGAGCCGATAAAGCCGGCTCCGCCGGTGACCAGAATAGGTTGGCTATCCACTAATGCATCCTAGAGTCGAACCAGCAAACCGTAAAGCATAAACCAGATTTCATCTCCGGTTCACCCTAAACCCGCGTCGGTATACTGGCCGCAAAAGGGTAGGTTTCGGTTGCCGCGGAATTCCTCTTGCGTTATCCTGTCAGGCACGAAGTCGGACGTTGCGCGAATGTCCCCGTTCTCGCCTCCCTCCAGCTTAAGGAACCCGATGCCTACCTATCGACAAGTTGTTATCGCCGCGTGGCTGCTACTTCTAGCTCCCGCGCTGCTGGCGCAAAAATTCCACGGGACCGTCTCCGTCGGAAACTACCCGCAAGCCATCACCGTCAACTCCTTCACCAACAAAATCTACACCATTGATGAACCGGTGAACGAGGTAACCGAAATTGATGGCATCACAAACAGTGCGACCAAGATTCCGCTGGGTTCGAACAAGCAGAAATCGCTGGATGGAGCTCTGGCCGTCAATCCGTTCACCAACAAGATTTACGCCGTGGACGGGGTCAACAATCACCTGGCCGTAATCGACGGGGCGACCCGAAAGGTCAAACTGGTTTCTACAGGAAACACGGCTTACGCGGTTGCTGTGAACCCCTACACCAACAGAATATATGTCGCCAACTTTGGCGATGGAACGGTCACGGTTGTGAATGGGGCCAAGCTGACTACATCAAGCGTGAAGGTAGGCGCTCAACCATTGTCAGTCGCAATTGACTACGCAAGCAATAAAATCTACGTTGCGAACAGCCAGAGCAACACTGTAACCGTTATCGATGGCAAGACCAACGCGACCGCGACCGTCCAGGCGGGAAGTTATCCGGCAAATGTGGCAGTGAACTCCGCCACTCATAGAATCTATGCCGTAAACATCGTCAGCAACAACGTCACCGTGATCAATGGCAAGACGAACTCGACCAGCACAGTTCAAGCCGGTTCATCCTGCGATGAACTAGGCATTAGTTCTCAGACCAACAAGGTTTATGTCGCTAATCGAAGTGGCAACAGCATCACGGTCATTGATGGAAAGACGAACGGAACTACGACGATTCCCGTAGGCAATACCCCGGATGCCGTGGCCGTCGACGAATTCCGGGACAAGATTTATGTCGTGAACTCGAACAGTGAGAGTGTCACCGTCATCGATGGCAAGACGAATGCCACATCCACGGTGCCGACAAATGGACAGGGATCGATCGACCTGGCTGCGAACGTGCTGACCAATCAGTTCTATGTTCTCAATAATTCTGGAAGTAACGTTTCGCTGTTCAGCGGCGCTGCCGGTGTTGTGCCATTACCACTTCTACATGAGTTGATTAGCGCGCCCAATGCGTTGCGATAGTCGAATGGCTGTTGGTTTCGGTGTCAGACCACGCCACGCTTCGCGGCTTCGCTGGGCTAGCGAGATATTCTGTTCCGACTACAATTCGCTTCAGAGGATCCATGTCGAAATCGCGAAGACAATTCCTGTTTCATACATCTCTTGGCTTGCTGGGTGCAGCTGTTGCGCACCGCGGCTACGCGCAACAATCCACGAGTTTGCAGGCGGCCACTCTTCCCACCAATGATCTGCAGATGAAAGATCTGCCAGCCGGCGCTCCGTCCGCGTTCGGCACCGGGCAGCCTGTTGGGCCTGAAGTGTCGCCCTCCACCTTCGCCGAAGCGGAGAAATTGGTGCGGGTGGAGTTGAGCGACGGCGAACGCGCTATGGCCGCCGAGAGTTGGCGGAGAACTCTGGCAGCCGTCTACGAGCGCCGCACCGGACCTCGCAAAGTCCCATTGTCGCCGACGCTGTCGCCCGCATCGCGCTGGAACCCCGTCCTGCCCGGACAGAAGCCTCCCGCGCGCGAAGAATTCATCCGCAGCAAGGCCGACCCGGGACCGCTGCCCGCGAATGACGCGGACATCGCGTTCGCCCCGCTGACCAGGCTCTCACGCTGGATCGAGGGACGAAAGCTCAGCTCCGAGCGACTCACAAAAATTTATATGGAGCGCCTGGAGCGCTTTGATCCCAAGTTGCACTGCGTGATCACGCTCACGCGCGAATTCGCGCTGGCGCAAGCTAAAAAAGCCGATGAGGAAGTCGCCGCCGGCAAGTATCGCGGGCCTCTGCACGGCATCCCCTGGGGCACAAAAGATCTTCTCGATACCGCAGGCATTGCCACCACCTACGGCGCCGAGCCTTTCCGAAATCGCATACCCACCGAGGACGCGGCGGTGGTGAAGCGTCTCCATCAAGCCGGCGCAGTGCTCGTCGCCAAGCTGAGTCTGGGCGCGCTGGCGCTCAACGATGTCTGGTTCGGCGGACAAACCATGAACCCATGGCTGCTGGAAGAAGGATCGTCGGGATCAAGCGCTGGCCCCGGCGCTGCTACCGCCGCGGGACTAGTGGGTTTTTCGATCGGGAGCGAGACCGGCGGCAGCATCGTTAGCCCGACGGCGCGCTGCGGTATTACCGGACTGCGCCCCACCTACGGCCGTGTGCCGCGCACGGGCGCGATGACTCTCTGCTGGTCGCTCGACAAGCTCGGCCCGATGACTCGCAGCGTCGAAGACACGATGCTGGTTCTACAGGCCATCTCCGGGCCCGACCCCGGCGACGTCGCCAGCGTCCCCAGCCGGCTGGACTACGACGCCAACGCCAGGGTGCAAGGGCTGCGCGTGGGCTTCTTCCCCGCCTGGATGAAAGACAAACTCGCCACCGACGTGGATCGCGCCGCTCTCGATGAGGTCAAGAAGCTGGGCATGGTTCCGGTCGAAGCATCGATTCCCGACTGGCCCTATG
>Ga0210410_10004969_pt1 | contig 11637 bp, 8 predicted proteins | sample IncBWC4MmetaG_FD_161058 | JGI IMG/M metagenome (GOLD analysis project Ga0210410, IMG submission 161058) | Forest soil microbial communities from Barre Woods Harvard Forest LTER site, Petersham, Massachusetts, United States - Inc-BW-C-4-M | ecosystem: Environmental > Terrestrial > Soil >... | reverse complement strand
GACCTCAGCAGGGGACATTCAGTTGGAAATTTACGACTCGAACGGAACCCTCGTGCGCAAGTTCAGCAGCGCAGACGCGCCAAAAGCGCCGGAAGAAGTTCCTTTCGTCGCGGAATACTGGATCGCGCGTCCCCATCCACCTTCGAAAGGGGCAGGGATGCACCGGTTCGTGTGGAATCTGCGCTATCCCGATCCACCGGCGGTGCACACACAATCTCCTTACAACTATCCGATTGCCGCGATTGTCGGCTCGACGCCATTGCCGCCGGAGGGGCCGCTGGTGCTTCCGGGGAAATATGAGGTGAGGCTGAAAGCCGGGGAGACAGTTTTGCGCCAGCCTCTGGAAGTGAAATTGGATCCGCGCGTCAGTGCAGCGCGAAGCGAATTGCAGAGCGCGCTCGAGCTGCAACTAAAGATTTCCACTCTGTTAGGAAAAAGCTATGCCGCGTTGCAACAAGTGAAAGCGTTGCGCGCGCGGATGGCGGAATTGGCGAAGTGTCCCAAGGATGACCCCATCGCTGCCGCGGCGAGCGCTTTGGACGCCAAGGCTGCAGCACTTCTTGGAGAAGCAACGCCCATCCTCGAAACTCCGAAAAGCGCCAGCTTCATGGCGGTAAACGATTCTTTGATCGATCTGATGGCCCTGGTGGACGGGGCGGACGCTGCGCCGTCGGAGGAATCGTTTGTGGCGCATCGCAGAATCTGCAAAGGTTTCAATGAGGCTCTCGGCGCGTGGCAGGAATTGAAGAACAAAGATGTTGCCGCGCTAAATGAGCTGCTGGGCAAAAATAATCTACCGGCGTTGCCCGAAGCTCCCGTCTTGCCTGCGGAAACGGATTGCGGGAATTGAACGGAGGCCTCGAACGGTTTGACACTTCTTTTGTTGGCGAAAACGCGCAGCTATTTCCCCGTCCCTGATTGCTGCAACGCCGCCAAATCGGCGAGGACTTCGGCGCTGTGCTTTTCCGGGTCCACCTTCAGATAGACTTTGCGAACAACGCCATCGGGGCCGATCAGGAACGTGTGACGCGCGGAAAACCTCGCGGCCGCGAAGGCCATGAGCGAATCATACGATGAAGATACTGCTTGTTTGGTGTCCGCCAGGAGCTTGAAGTTGAGACCTTCCTTGGTGCAGAACTGCTGGTGGGAATTCTCGTCCTGAACGCTGACGCCAAGAATAACGGCGTTTTTTTGCTCGAACAACGCCAGGTCGCGCTGAAAATTGTGGGCTTCCTTGGTGCAGCCGCTGGTGAAATCCTTGGGGTAGAAATACAGCACGACCCACTTGCCCTTGAACTCATGCAGGCTGACCGGCTTGCCGTCCTGCGAATTCAGTGTGAAATCCGGCGCGGGAGTTCCCTCAGGAGGCGCTTTCTCCCCGGTTTGCATGGCCTTCACGGCGAACGCGATGGCCAGTAAAGCGACGACTGCGAGAACGATTCCTGCGATTTTCATTTTTTCACCTCAAAACCCAAGACTGATTCCGGACTATTTTTATGCCCGGATTCCTGCGCGCGAAAATTCCGGATGGCCTCACCGTCATACCTCGCGGTACAGATACTCCCAGAAACGTGTCTATTCTTTTTGGCTGAACCGACCGAAGCCCACGCGCAACTGAACGGTATTGATCCCCGGATTCGGCGACGAAAGCCCGGCGTTCGAAATGTGCATGAAGCGGATTTCCGTGCTGACGTTATACTTGGTTCGCAGAAAGTGCAGGCCCACAGCTCCGCTGGTGGTGAAATTAATCTGCGAGGTGCCGGGCGGAGTCTTCACGTTGGTAAACAGAGTGCCGCCGCCAAGTTCGAAATAGGGAACCACACTGCGGTGCCTCTCCAGCGCCCATTTGAAAGCGAAGGGGTTCACTCCAGCGCCGTATGCAGTGCCGCCTTTTTGAACGACAAGAAATGCCGGAACGATATCCACCGCATATTCCAGACGGCCGCGGAGAAATCCAGGACCGTGGGGCGCGGTGAGAATCAGCCCATAGCGCAAGCCGAGATTCCAGACTCCATCGCTCGATTGACTTCCGTTTGTGCCATGGCCCCCGCCGGTCCAGATCTGGAGTTCGTGGCCGCCCTCGACGGGGCCCGCCTGAGAGCGGGCGGCCGGTACGCAGAAAAAGGCCGTGAAGAGGATGACGGCGATCGTTCTTTTCAACGGGGAGTCTCCTTCGGAGTATTCGATTCCTGGCACCGGGCTTGGGATGCAGACGAAGATATAGAACTTTCAGGCGAAAGGCGAATCTCTTCTAATTCATTTCAGGTAGGTGCGAACGATCTGGATGACGTCGTCGGCGGCCTCTTCGGAAGACTTGGAATTGCGCGGCATGTGATTGCGGATGTGGTCTTCCATCAGTTCGGCCATGAGGCTGTTGATGGCGCCCCGAGCGGCGGCGAGGCGCTGGAGCGCGTCCGCGCACGGTTCGTCTTCGTTGAGAGCCCGAAGAACGCTTTCGAGCTGGCCGATGACTTTCTTGGTGCGGTTGACGAGGTCGAGCTTTTCGCGTGAAGTATGGGACATTTTGCTTGCCTACCCAATAGGGGTAAGGCATCAAGGTTTGAGGCCCTTTGACAAGGGCCAGATGAACAGTAGAACAAAGGGGTAGGGTAATTCAAGCGGCGGCGCTCTGTGCCAGGCTGGTGATGCGGAGCAATCTTCCAGTGGCAACGAAAGCTCCAGAAGGAAAACGGCAACAGCCTTAGTTAAACATAGTTTACAGAATTAATTTAATGTAGTTAACTATAGTTACGTGCCATGAGTGCAGGGCATCCAAGGACGTTCATCGCCCGTTCACGAGCGGCGATTAGCCTAGGGAGATCGAGGCGGAGTGAAGCTACTGGACGGGAGAGATTCCGGATAGTGAAGAAGCTACGTTTAAGTTCCCAGTTTGCTATCGCGATTTGCGCGACGCTCGCAGCGTTTTTGTTCGCCCCGGCGGAACTGCGGGCGCAAGATTCGCCGCAGCCTCAGGCGCAGACACCTCCGGCGCAAGCCGATGCTCCGGCCAGCCCGCCCACCGATGCCGATCCCGAAGCGATGTTGCCGCATTTCAAGGACACGCGCTTCTGGCTCTCCGGGCAAATGAACTTCATCTTTCAAACTCATCCCGACTTTCACGCCGCGTACAGCGGGCAAAACAGCCTCAGCCCGCACTATGAGAAAGCCACCTCTCGCGTGTTAACGCTCTATACCGGCGTGCGGCTGAACGATTCGACCGAGATTCTGGTGGACATCGAGGAAGCCGGGGGCGCGGCGCTCAGCACCGGCCTCGGCTTGGCCGGAAACACGGATCTGGACATCGTGCGCAATCCCTCGCTGAGCAAAGCACCGTACCTCGGGCGCGCCATGATTCACAAAGTGTTCGCGTTGAGCAAGGATAAGATCGAGAATGAGCGAAGTTTTCTGTCGCTTTTCGACGAACTGCCGCGGCGGCGGCTGGAAATTCGCTTCGGCAAGTTCAGCATGCCGGATTTCTTCGACCAGAATTCCGCGGGCTCCGACACGCATTTCCAATTCTCCAACTGGACCATAGACAACAATGGCGCCTGGGATTACGCCGCTGATACGCGGGGCTACACCGTGGGATTTGTGGCGGATTACGAGGACGGCAACTGGGGTTTTCGCCTCGCCGAAGGGCTGATGCCGAAGGTGGCCAACGGAATTGACCTGGTGTGGAAGCCGTGGCAGGCGCATGCGGAAAATTTCGAATACGAACTGCGCCGAGGCATCGTGCCGAAAAAGGCCGGCGTGATCCGCGTGCTGGCGTACGTCAACCACGCCAATATGGGCATCTATGGGAATGCAATTGCTCAGTTTCAGGAACACGTGGTCGTGGTCCCCGAAATAACGAACCATCCCTGGCACATCACGGCCAAATATGGATTCGGCGTCAACCTGGAACAAAATCTGGCACGAGGCATCACCGCATTTGCCCGCTGGGGATGGGACAACGGAAAGACGGAGTCCTTCGCTTATACGGAGGTGGATTCGACTTTCGCCGAGGGTATCGTTGTGAACGGCACAAAATGGCATCGCAAGCAAGATCGTGCCGGCGCGTCCTTCGTGTCAAACGGGATCAAGAAAGATCATCAAGTCTACCTGGCGGACGGCGGGCTCGGTTTCCTCCTCGGCGACGGAAAACTCAATTACGGGCGAGAGAACATCGTCGAAGCGTTTTACACCGCACACGTTTGGCGCGGAATCTATATCGCTCCCGGAGTGCAGCACATCAATAATCCAGGTTACAACCGCGATCGCGGGCCGGTGGTGGTGCCGACGTTTCGGGCGCATCTGGAGTTCTGAGAACGCGTGGGAGTCGTGACAGTTTCGCGATAGTGAGTCTGGAAATTCTCTCAAATAGGATATTGGGGATGCTATCCTTTGCAAGGGAGCAGAGATTGAGGCTGCGGCCATGAGGCAAACGCTTTAGAAATGAGAAGGGCAAAACAAGTTCGCCATATTTTCGAGGGAACCGCGCTGCTGGTTCGCCTCTCGGCGTGTGCCGTGCTTCTGCTAGTGTCCGGAATCGTAACTTCTTCCGCACAGCGGCAAGAGAGTCCCGCGCTCTCTTCGGCGATCGGTGCGCGCTTTGCCATCGCTGATTTCGACGGAGATTTGAAACCGGATCTCGCCACCGTCCATGTGGGCGGGAGCAATGCGCGCACCACCCACTATTCCATTCGCTTCGAACTCAGCAGCGGGGTGGCGCAATCGATCTCGCTGATTGCCCCTTCCGGCGGGCTCCAGATTGTTCCGCAGGACGTGAATGGCGACCAGATCCCCGATCTGATCGTATCCACACAGTGGCTCAACCGGCCCGTGGCGGTTCTTTTGAATGATGGGCACGGAAACTTCACGCTGAGCGATCCGGGTGCGTTCCCGGACGTCATGCGAAATTCAGAATCCAGATGGTTGGGAACAGAAGCGCAAAGTTATGACCGTGCTGCGATTCCGCCTTCTCGTTCTGCCGCTAAGGCGTGTGTGGTATGCGCCACTGCGGTCCCCGCTGGGGACGATGCCGAGTTGATGCCGCGCTCGGCCTTTCGCTTCCACAATGAGCGACAAGACTTACGCTGTGCCGGCAGGGCTCCTCCTTTCGTTATTCATCACGTTTAAATATCCGATTCAAGAGCGCGTAAACTGGCGGTCCGGGACAGGCCGATATAGTTCTCTCCCAATCGCGGCTGCCAGAATTGATTTCGATTCGCTTTGGGCTAAGAAGAAGGGCCCTTCCGGAAGGGCCGACCCAGGGTATTTCGAGACTCTACCCAAGAGGGCAGAAGCAAGAGGAAACTGATATGCGGGTTGTCATGAAAGCTACATGCTTCGCGCTCCTGCTGGCGGCAGGATTGGCGGAGAGTTGTTTTGCGCAGAAGGCGCTGACGTGGCAAGAAGTGCGCGACAAGTTTGAGGCTGCGAATCCCACTTTGCGCGCGGGACAAATCGGTATCGACGAGTCGAAGGCGCAAGAAATCACGGCGTTCCTTCGTCCCAACCCGGGGCTCACCCTGTCAACGGACGGGACTCAAATCGCCCCTTACAAAGGAGTCTGGCAGCCACTCACGGGTACGCAGTTTGCTGCCAACTTCAGCTATCTGCACGAACGGCAGCATAAACGGGAACTCCGCCGGGAAAGCGCGCAAAAAGCGACGGGAATCGCCGTCTCGGGTCAGGCGGACCTCGAGAGGACTCTCGTCTTTGCCTTGCGGTCGACGTTTGTGCAGACGCTCCAAGAAAAGGCCATTCGCGACCTCGCGAAGGAAAATCTCTCCTATTACGATCATGTTCTGGACGTAAATCGCGAACGCTACAAAGCGGGGGCCATTGCGCAGGTGGATTTGGACCGCCTGGAGCTGCAGCGCGTGCAGTACGAATCCGATTTGCAAACCGCGGAAGTGAATCTGCGCACGGCGAAGATTCAGCTTCTCGCGCTGCTGAACGACCGCACGCCGATCGAGCAATTCGACGTCACGGGGCCGTTCGACTTCTCGGCGCAGATCGCGCCCCTGGATGAGATTCGGCAGACGGCAGTGGATACGCGGCCGGATTTAAAGGCGGCTTTGGAAGCCATCGACAAAGCCCAAACCGATCATAAACTCGCTATTGCGAACGGCTCAACGGATCCGACTTTGAGCGCGTGGTACACCTACAACCCTTCTTTCAACAACCCGTTTGACCACCAAACCCTCGGCGCAAGTGTCAGCATTCCCCTTCGCATCTTCGACCGGAATCAAGGAGAGAAGAAGCGCACGGAGCTGGACATCGACCGCAGCGGGAAACTGATGGAGGCCACGCGCGCGCAAGTCTTCAGTGACGTGGATTCCGCCTATGCGACCGTCAACAGCACGGTGATCCTTTTGCAACCCTACAAAGACCGATACCTGCAACAGGCCTCGAGAATCCGGGACACCATCGCGTTTTCCTACGAACACGGAGCAGCATCGCTGCTGGATTTTCTGAATGCGCAAGCCGATTACCGGAGCGTGCAGGTTAATTATTTGAACTTGGTTGCTTCCTATTTGAACGCCGCAAGCCAATTGAATCTTGCCGTGGGACGCGAGGTCCTGCAATGAGCCGGGCGAAATTTGAATGGCTGGGATGCGTTCTTGTTTTCGGCCTGTTCCTAGGCGGCTGTGGCGCGACCAAGGGAGATCCCAAAGCCGAAGCGCCACCATCCACGGTGGTCGAGAAAGAACAGGATCTCAATCTGGTGACAGTGGACAAGCCGGAGCAATTCCCGCTGTTCACGGCCGTCGCCCATGATTCCGCGTCACAGTTGACCGTTACGGGAGCGGTCACGCCAGACATCTCTCGAAGCGTCCCAGTCATTTCGATTGCCACAGGCCGCGTGGTGGAGATTCACGCGAGGCTCGGCGACACGGTGAAAAAGGGCCAACTCTTGTTGCGTGTTCAGAGCGCGGACATGTCCGCGGCGTTTTCGGACTACCGGAAGGCGGTCGCAGACGAAAAACTCGCTCGAATCCAATTCGAACGTTCCAAACTTCTCTACGATAAAGGGGCCATCTCATTGAACGATTTTCAGACAGCGGAGGACGTGGAGAACAAGGCCCAGGTTGATGTGGAGAATACGAGGGATCGGCTTCGCGTGCTCGGGGGCAGTACCGATCATCCGTCCGCGATTGTGGATATTCTTGCTCCGGTTTCGGGGGTGATCACGGATCAGCAGGTCACCAATGCCGCGGGCGTGGCGGGGTTGGGCTCGCCCAACCCTTTCACGATTTCGGACCTGAGTTATGTCTGGATTCTCTGCGACGTCTACGAGAATAATCTTCCCAGCGTGCATGTCGGCGAAACGGCCGAAATCCGTCTGAACGCCTATCCTGACAAGGTATTTACCGGCCGCATCGGCAATGTTCTTCCCGTGCTGGATCCCACGATACGCACGGCCAAGGTGCGCATCGAGGTGCGGAATCCAGGTTTGATGCGCGTGGGAATGTTCGTGACTGCGACGTTTCACGGGCAGAAAAAGGAAATGCATGCGGCCGTTCCGGCTTCCGCGATTTTGCATCTGCACGACCGCGATTGGGTTTACACGCCCGCAGGCGACAAGAAATTTCGCCGCCTGGAAGTGAGCGCCGGAGGCATGTTGCCGGACAAAATGCAGGAAGTCTTATCCGGGTTGCAGCCCGGGCAACAAGTGGTGACCAACGCGCTGGTGCTGCAGAATACGGTCGACCAATGAGCCTGAAGGAAAAAGCGGCAGGCATGAGGAATAGCGGATGATTCGCGCACTCGTTGAATACGCGCTGAACAACCGCTTCATCATTCTAGCGGTCACTTTTCTGCTCATTCTGTGGGGCGCTATCTCGTTCCACAACTTGCCCGTCGAAGCGTACCCGGACGTTGCCAACAACTACGTGCAAATCATCACGCAGTGGCCCGGTCGAGCCGCCGAGGAAGTCGAACAGCAGGTTACCATCCCGATTGAAATTCAAATGAACGGGATTCCGCATTTGGAGCATTTGCGGTCTACTTCGCTTTTCGGACTTTCCAGCGTGATGCTCATCTTTGACGACGAATCCACGAACGACTGGAACCGGCAAAAAGCGCTCGAGCGGCTGGGGCAAGTTACTTTGCCGAATGGCTTGCAGCCGCAGATGGGCACGGACTGGAGTCCCGTGGGCCAGATTTTCTGGTACACGCTGAGAACCACGAATCCGAAATACGACCTGATGGAATTGAAGTCCATCGAAGATTGGTTGCTCGAAAAGCAATTCAAATCCGTTCCCAACGTCGTGGACGTGTCCAGCTTCGGAGGCACCACGCGCGAGTACCAGGTGCGCATCGATCCGAACAAACTGGTCGCCTACGGAATGAGCATCGGCCAAGTGGAACAGCAACTCGCCAACAATAACGTGAACGCGGGCGGCAGTTTCGTGGAAGCCGGACTGCAACAGGTCAATGTGCGCGAGGTAGGGTTGGTCAAGAGTGTTCAGGACATCGCGCAGACGGAGCTCATTACAAAGAATGGCGCCGCGCTCCACGTCAAGGATATCGCCACCGTCATACAAGCGCCGAAAATCCGGCTCGGGCAAATCGGCAAAGCGATACACCGCGCCGACGGGACGGTGTTGGACAATGAGGATGTTGTCGAAGGGATTGTGCTGCTGAGAAAGGGCGCGGAGTCCGATGCCACGCTCACGGCCATCCACGCCAAAGTCAAGGAGCTGAACGAACACATTCTTCCGCCGGGTGTGAAGGTCGTCCCGTTCCTGGACCGTAGCAATCTGGTCCATTACACCACGCATACGGTGCTGCACAATCTGACCGAAGGAATCATTCTTGTCTCGATTGTTCTGTTTCTTTTCCTCGGCAATGTCCGCGGGGCGCTCATCGTCGCCCTGACCATTCCGTTCTCCCTTTTGTTTGCCTCCATCTGTCTCGAACTCAACAAAATTCCCGCCAATCTACTTTCGCTCGGCGCGCTGGATTTCGGAATGGTAGTAGACGGCGCCGTGGTAATGGTGGAAAACATCGTCCGACACCTGGGCCATAAGGACACTTCTTACAAGACGCCGATGGACCGCATCCGCGACGCGGCTCACGAGGTGCAGCGCCCTGTTTTTTACGCCATCGCCATCATCATCACCGCGTATTTGCCGATCTTCACCTTGCAACGCGTGGAAGGCCGGCTGTTCAAGCCCATGGCCTGGACGGTGGCGTTCGCGCTGCTCGGTGCGCTGATTTTTTCGATCCTCATCGCACCCGTGCTCGCCAGCGAATTCTTTGGCGAAGGCGTCAAAGAGTGGCCCAATCCGGTCATGGCCGCGCTCAAAAGTGGCTACCGCCGCGCGGTGCGTTGGGCGATCGAGCACCGGTTAGTGACTCTTGGCGTGGCTGGCGCGGGGCTCGCTCTTGCCGCCCTGCTGACGTTTGGGGGCTTCATCGGATCCGAGTTTCTTCCGCATCTCGATGAAGGCGCCATTTGGGCGCGCGGGACGCTGGCGCCCAGCACGGGGCCGACGGAGGGCACGCGCATCATGACGCAAGCGCGCCTGGTTTTCGCGTCCTTCCCCGAAGTGACGCAAGTGGTTTCTCAAGTGGGCCGGCCGGATGACGGCACCGACACGACTGGGTTTTTCAATACGGAATATTTCGTGGACTTGAAGCAAAAAGAAAAATGGCGCCCCGTCTTCCACGAAGATAAGGATGAGTTGATCGCCGCCATGGACCGGGAGCTCAGCAAGATACCCGGCGTGCTTTGGAATTTTTCGCAGCCCATTTCGGACAACATGGAAGAGGCCGTCAGCGGAGTCAAAGGCGAACTGGCCGTGAAGATGTACGGCGATGACCTGCGAGTCCTGGAAGACAAGGCTGACGAAATCGTGAGCGTAATGCGCAAGATTCCCGGAATCCAAGACTTGGGATTATTCAGGGTCCTGGGCCAACCCAATCTCAACCTCACCGTGGACCGCCAGCAAGCGGCGCGGTTTGGGATAAATGTTGTGGACGTTCAAGATGCGATTGAAACCGCCGTCGGGGGGAAAGCCGTCAGCCAAGTTCTGCAGGGCGAGCAGCGCTACGACCTTGTTGCGCGCTATCAGGCGCCCTTCCGCGACACGAAGGAAGCCATCGAGAATATTCGCCTGCTGGCTCCCACGGGCGAGCGCGTTTCACTCGCTCAGGTGACCAAGGTCGAAGTTCGTGACGGCGCCTCCGAGATTTATCGCGAAAAAAATTCGCGGTACGTGGCCATCAAGTACAGCGTGCGCGGGCGCGACTTGGGCGGCGCGGTCGAAGAAGCCATCGCCAAAGTCAATGAGCAAGTCAAGCTTCCCGTTGGCTACCACATCGATTGGGCTGGCGAATACGAAAGCCAGAAGCGCTCCGAGAAGCGCCTTTTGATCGTCCTACCCCTCACTATCCTGGGAATCTTCGTGATTCTCTACACCATGTTCAGCTCCTACAAGTGGGCCCTGCTCATCCTCGCCAACGTGGCCATGGCGCCCATCGGCGGTTTGCTGGCTCTTCTCATCACCGGAACACACTTTAGCGTGTCGTCGGGCGTCGGTTTCCTGGCCTTGTTTGGAGTTTCCGTGCAAACGGGCGTCATCATGCTCGAATACATCAACCAGCTTCGCGTTCGCGGGCATTCCATCGAAGACGCAGCTGTCGAAGGCGCGGTCCTGCGCCTTCGCCCCATCATGATGACCATGCTGGTCGCCACACTCGGATTGTTGCCCGCAGCCCTCTCCCACGCCATCGGGTCGGATTCGCAGAGGCCCTTCGCCATCGTCATCGTCGGCGGTTTGCTTGCGTCCCTGCTTTTGAGCATTTTTCTTTTGCCCACACTGTATGTCTGGGTGGCCCACGATGGAGACAAACTCCCGGCGCCCGAGGGCGAGTTCGCTGAGGAGTCTTGATTCGCACTCTGGTTTTGCTTGGAACGCGAGAACTTTTCCGGCTACCTGATCGAAATGTCTTGGCAGCGGTCAAAAACTCTGCTAACAAAGTTCCCCCGGATTCGTCCGAAGAACGAACGGTGGGTTGTGCTGTATCCAAATGCTCCGTGCTCGCGTGATTCTCGATCTTGTCTGGAGGAGTCTATGAAACCAGTTTTGCAACGGGCCCGCGATGAGGAGGTCCTCAGGAATTCCATGGTTTTCATTCTGATCCTGATGGCCGTTGCCGTTTTCTCTTTCGGCGCCAGCGCGCAGACCGTGGACGAAGTGATTGCGAAGAACGTTCAGGCACACGGTGGAGCGGACAAATTGAAGTCCGTGCGCAGCCTGCGCACCAGCGCAAAATTCACGCAAGGTTCGTTCCGCGCCGAGTTTCGCCAGGAGAACAAGCGCGCGGACAAGGTCCGGGAAGAATTCATCATCCAGGGACTGGCGCAGGTGCAGGCCTACGACGGCAAGACGGGATGGCAGATTTCACCGTTTGGAGGACGCAAGGATCCGGAGCTGCTCTCGCAGGACGATCTGAAGAGCCTGGTCGTGGATGCCGACATTGACGGCCCGCTGGTGGACTACAAAGAGAAGGGACACAAAGCGGAACTCATGGGCCACGATTCGATGGAAGGCACGGACTGTTTCAAGATCAAGCTCAGCATGAAGAATGGCGATATTCGCTACTACTATCTTGATACCGATTCATACCTCGAATTGAAAC
>Ga0210410_10004968_pt1 | contig 11638 bp, 8 predicted proteins | sample IncBWC4MmetaG_FD_161058 | JGI IMG/M metagenome (GOLD analysis project Ga0210410, IMG submission 161058) | Forest soil microbial communities from Barre Woods Harvard Forest LTER site, Petersham, Massachusetts, United States - Inc-BW-C-4-M | ecosystem: Environmental > Terrestrial > Soil >... | reverse complement strand
CGTGCGCTGAATCGTGCGCTGAATCGTGCGCTGAATCGCTCGATCATCAGCGGAACCACGCCTTGGCGGGCGCCTACTAAAATAACTGCTAACAGCGTAACGGTCGCGATGAACATAGGGCGATATTTGACGTGGTCAAAAACAATCAGGCTCGCCAGCGCCGTGATAGCGAATAAATCGAGGAGCCGCTCGACGAAGAATGCCGCGAAACTCACCCTGTAGGTTATCCCGTGATCCTGCAAATACAAGGAGCGCATGGCTTCTCCCGCTTTCGCGGGACTCACCGTGAAAGCGAAGCCGCTCAAGTAGTAAAGCAAGTGGCGCCCATGCGTCAGGTCGCGGCCGAGTCGATGCAGGTAGAACTGCCAGCGTTCGAATCGCAGCAGGTAGTTCAACAGCGACAGTGCAAGCACTGCCAGACATCCTCGCCAACCGAGCTGCCGCAGCGCATCCGCGAGTTTCGCAGAGTCGGTCAGCATTGCAATGCAAACATACACTGAGGCTATCAACAACCCGACTGCAATCAAGGCGCGCCGTTTGGTTCGGCTCCATCCCGGTACGATCTGCGACAAATAAAGGTCCTCAAGGTCAAGTTGCGCCAGTATGCATTTAGTCTCTCACATTCGGCGAGTACATTGCCCGCACCAGATCACGTGTTGCTGTCCGGTGAAGTCGTTATCTCTCGAGGAGGACTCAGGGGTTGTGATGTGTGAACCAGTTGTACATAAAGGCGCCGTAACCGGGTGTGGGATGGTGGTTACCGTCGGCGAGGCTGAAGTCGCCGCCATTTAAATCCGTCCAGCCATTGCTCGGGGTATATGCATATGCCACCAGGCTTATGCCGTTCGTATCGCAAAAGGACGTCAGTGCGGACATCCAAGGGGAACCCGATACCCCGGTGCCGTAATGTTCTCCCGTTTCGGTGATGACCACGGGCACGCCAGGCGTTGTCTTTAATGCCGCGACGGCAGACCAATGAGAATTATTTGGCCAGCCAGGGCCACCGAGCATTGCTAACGAGAGATTGAACGTGGCTCCGGTTCCCTTGCCGGAACTGCTGTACTGGGGAACAGGATTGGACGGCAGCAGAAGATTGCTGTACGCGCCCCCTACGGGCGAACCACCCGAGCTGTGGGAAAGGAATTGGGCTGGGTTCCCACCCGCCACGCCCGGCGTTCCACCGGTGTAGGGATTGATCTGTACGGCGGTGACAGTGCTTCCGTTGACGCCGGTAACTTTCAGCTGCGCCTGCCAGTACACGGAATTCGCAGCTGCGCCGCTCTCCGGCATCGGCAGCAGGATGGTATCGCCCATCGCATAACCACTCCCACCGCTCACAACCGTCGCATTACTGACGTAACTGTATACAGGATAGGGATGCCAGCAAGCTCCGATTTGTGGTTGCCATCCCGAGCCGCTGTAACCTGCGGGCGCGGTGGAATCCGAGGGGGCATGAGTGGCCCAGCCCGACAAGTCTTGGTCATACTGCTGACCGCTCAAAAGACACACGTTCCATGCCCCGGCAGCACGAATCGCAGCCAGCATCTGCGCATGCCCGGCAACATACCACCCGTAACTGCCGGTTACCTGCGTAGTCGCCCCCGAAATACTTCCCGTAATTAAATTGCCGCGGGAGACGCTCGGAGCGCCTCCCGCATAACCTGCGTGGGTAAAAAGATGGATGAACTGGGTGCCGCTTGCGGGAAGGTTAAGTGTAGTATTTCTGAAGTAGCAAAGTATGACCCCCACCGCAGTTCCATCTACCATGGCGTTTTCGCCGGGAATGAAGTTTCCCAGCGGCGTAGTACACTGGTAGGGATAAACAGGCCGGGCGGGGACGTCGCGAAAAGCGCCGTAGCCGTTTGTTACATAGCTTTGAGCTACCAAGCCACCATTCATCAGCAGCGACCAGCCGTTTCGAGTATTTCCATCCATCTCGGGTTCGTTGAATAACTCGAAGATCACCGAGCGGTCGTCCACAGTGCCGCCATTTCTCTTCAGCGCAGTGCCATTCGGATAGCCGTATGTCGCGGCGATCGACTGCCAACAGCTGATGCTGTTGTCCTGATTTGCCATGAAATCCTGTCCGCCTGGAGCCGATCTTCCTGGATTTGTGCCAGCCAGCGTCAGAATGACACAGCAGCCAATACCATTGAGTGCGGCAATTTGACGTGTTATCTGGTGTTGGTAGGAGTTCGATGCCGAATTGGGGTCCGGGTTGATCCAACCCGTAACTCCGTCGCCATTTACAGCAGTGGAGAAGCATTTGTACCCGAGCCAACACGCTTCACTGATGCCGATACGGATTGTATTCATGTGCCATTTCTTAAGAAACCCAAGATTTGGCCCATTGGGCGCATCGTTCGGCCCATCATTTCCTCCTCCGCCACTTGCATCGGCGTTGCCTCTAATCATCGAAAACGCGTGCGCCTGAATATTGCTTCCTCGCAACTGGATCGGCACGCCGGCGCCGTTGACCAGCAAATTCTCTCTAACCGCAATCGTGCCGTCATAGCCCGGTTGCTTGTATCCGTCGGTTCCACCTCCGCGCTGCAATCCGCTGACAAGACGAGACGTCGCCAATCCGAAAAGAGCCGTGCCGCCAAATACTACGCAACGCCGCCCGGTATTTACGGCACGATTTCTCTTCGTCATTTTAAACTCGCAAGTTTGCAGTGAGCGAAACCGAGTACACCTATTCAGGTATCGGATCCATTCGTAAATTTTTTTGTCTTCGCTCCTGCCGCGCATCCCAGCAGCTACAGAGAAAACCTGCAGCAACCGCGATCAGAAGAAAGTCAAACGGAATCCTGAAACGAATCCGAGTAAAGTAAATTGCGCTAATCAACGCATTCGCAAAATACAGGACGTAGATCAACGCTTCTGTCCTGCCGAGAGGAAAACGTCGAAACAGCGCCGCCCGCACGATCGCAATCATCAAGAGCGGGTAGTAGGTCGTGAAAAGCAACAAGTCGCTCCAGGGACTCGCTGCATTTTTCGTGGCAAGCTCATTTCTAAAATTGAAATAATTTATGACTTTGCGCACGTAAAGTTGGATAGCGGTCCATGGATTCTCGGAAATCCAATCCATCGCGCACTTTCCCAGAGCGCCATCCAGTTGGTTGATGCCCATATCGGGTCGCACCCGCTTGCAAAGGGAAGTCACATCCACCGACGTGACGCTGCCGTTTGGCGTGGTGGCTGGTGAATTGCCAATAAACAGATTCCAACCGCCATTTGCCGAGATTGGAATCATTGCGTGAAATTCCAGATAATTACGCATGGTCCACGGCGTGACGACCAACGCGGCGGCGCCAGCCAATACGATTGCTTTGCGCATCCTGTCGCCGCGGCGTAAGTCGCGCCTGAATAAAACATAGGCGGCGAGCACCGGTAGCAGCAAAACAAAATAGGGAATCGCGAGAATGAGAACGCCAAAGACCAAACCCGCAATTGCCGCCTGTCGCACAGATAGTTGCTCTCCGGATATCAACATTATCGTTACTGTCAGTAGCAAGCAGCCGAGTACCTGTGGGTAAAGCAGGCTCGCCGCGTAGATTAGCAAGGGATACCCTAGAATTAGGAATGGCGTAAGGGAGCCGCCATTTGGGTGCAATCGCCTGGCAACGATGCCGAGCGCAAGCGCCGCCAACATCAGGAATAAGACATTCTCGACTTTCGCTGTAGCCGGTCGTTGGACAATCGCGTAGGCGGCGGCAATAAAGCCCGGATATCCAGGTGGGCGGTACGCAGTCGGACTTCCGTCTGCGAACGCGAAAGTATGGTTGTGAAGTAACGAGCGCGCCAATTGGTCATAGTCGCTTTCATCTGAATATCGAAGCGAGTCTCCGGAGCGCAGGCTTACGCCGAGCGCGCATGCAAAAAGTATTGCGAGTCCGATGTGGCGATACCTAACGGAGTTCTGGGCCATCATGATTAATTTTCAGGCGGCGGCTTGCCGGCTCGCCTTAAATGCGAAGTCCCACGCTCAGCCATGACGAGATAGCTGTTGCTGCAACGCGACATGTTCAATCGCGTGTCGAGCGAGAATATCAAGAAATCATCCGATTCGCCGCTTGAACTGAGCCATAATGGCGTCCGACTCTCATGGCAATCTGGGGTAAGCGTCGAGTCCCGACCCGTACCTCGAACCACCGGATATGCAGGGTTCATCGGCCTAATTCCATGATTCGAAAGTTTCCTTCAAGATTGATATTTGCGCTTTTGTGTTGTGCGGCGAGTGCATGCCCGCTCACCGCGAGTGCAGCCGCGTCCAGTGCTCCGTCCTCAGCCCCGCCCCCACCTTCTGCTGCCACTGCCGCCGTACCCGAGAATCGACGCCTGGTCGAACTGGGTCCAGGCGATCAAGTCAGCCTCGAGGTTTACGGCCAACCCGATATGAATAGCACACTTTATGTCGGTAACGACGGGACTATCAGCGTGCCGCTCGCCGGCCCGGTGCAGGTATCCGGCCTGACGCCGGTCATCGCGGCCAAGCGCGTAGAGAGTGCGCTAATCCACGGAAAATTTCTCGTCGCCCCGCATGTAACTATCGCGCTTTTGGTGGGCAAGAGCCAGCGTGTCTCAGTACTCGGCGAGGTGCGAACGCCCGGGCGCTATACAATCGACCCGAACACCAGCATCTTCGATTTATTAGCGCAGGCGGGAGGCACGACGCAAGAGGGCGCCGACGTAGTCTATATCTTGAGAACCGACGCTGACGGCAAGGTCAACCGCTACGAGGTTGATCTAAAAGCGCTCGGCGATCGAAGTGCAACTGGAGCGGCACAAACGCTGGAAAGCGGCGATGAAATCATGGTGCCGCGTGCGGAGCAATTCTATATTTACGGCGAAGTCACCAACCCGAATAAGTACCGCATAGAACGTGGCATGACCGTGGTCGAAGCGATCGCACGCGCGGGCGGGGTGACGCCACGGGGAAGCGAACGGCGCGTTGATATCAAGCGCATGGGTAAGGATGGCAACTACATCATGCGGCACGCCAAAGCCAGTGATTTGGTTGAGCCAAACGACGTGATTCGCGTGAAGGAAAGCATATTTTGAACGATATGAGGCAACTGATCCGCTCCCCGAGCGCCAACCTGTCACTAAGCGGCGGGTCGGTAGAGGACATAGGGCTGGTGTCATCGCACGAGCCGCATCCGGGTATATCCGCTGCGCAAGTTATTTCAATTCTGCGTTTCTACTGGAAATTCGCTCTACTAATTGCCGCTGCAGTTGTGCTGCTCTCAACGATCGTAATAAAGTTTTTGCCCAAGACCTTCAATGCCACCGCGACCCTGATCGTTGACCGAGGGAAAGTAGATCCGCTTGCGGCCGTCGCCAATCTTTCAAATGCTGAAATGACGGGTCATTTCGCGACACAGTTGGAGCTTATCGAAAGCCCCATCATCCTGCTGCAGGTTGTGGATAGGATAAAGCTTTCTGCCGATAAGGAGTTCGCCGGGGGCTTCAATGGTAGCGATAAGAGCGCTTTGCGCGAATACACCGAAAGGAATCTCGCCGAGGCACTGAAGGTGGAATCGGGCCGCGGTGGAGAATTGGTATACATAACGGCCGCGGCAAGAGATCCGGTGAAGGCGGCCGAAATTGCAAACGCCGTTGCGGACACGTATATGGAGGAGGAAGAAAACCGCCAGACCGTACCCGCCGGCGATCGGGCACGCCGCTACACAGAAGACTTGGCCCAGCTGCGAGCAAAAGTAGCGGCCGCGCAAGACAAATTGACCGCCTTCCAACAACAGAAGGGCATCACCGACCTCAACACCGGCCGCGAAGCTACCGACACTGAATCACAGGGACTGAAAAGCCTGGAGGAGCATTTGTTGGAAGCACAGAACCAGCGCCGTGCACTGGAAGCTCGAAGTGCAGGCCAGCAGTCGGTAGCCGACGAAGCTCAATCATCACTTGTGATCCAGCGTCTTAAAACTCAAGTGTCGGAACTGCAGGCCAAAGCGGCCCAGCTGAGTGCTACGTATGGGCCGAAACACCCGAAAGTGATCGAGGTCCGCAGTCAGCTGGGGCTTGCGACGCGGCAGCTCAATGACGAAATTCAAGTATTGTCGGCGAACAATGCGACACAATTGCAGCGCGCTCGGGAACTAGAAAACAAATACACGCAGGCCGTTGCAGAGCAACGCGCCAAAGTGATGAATTTGCGCGAACATCAGGGGGAGGGCGCAAAACTAGTGCTGGAAGTCGAATCGGCTCAATCTGTCTACAAGCGTGCGCTGGACGGCTACGACCATTTTCTATTCGCCTCCGCGGACAAGAGCAGTGAAGTCAGCCTGGTGAGCCGTGCAACACCGCCTGTGAAGTACACAAACCCCAACAAGCCGAAGCTGATGCTGATGGCCATGTTCTTGGGGCTTGCTCTCGGCGTTGTGTTGCCTTTGCTTTATGAAATGCTGTTCGATCGCCGGCTGCGCTGCCGGGATGATCTCGAGCGCTCCCTTGGGATTCCTGTATTGGCGCAGTTCGAATCATTCATCACCGTCTCGAGTTCGAAATGAGCGTAGATTCCGAGGTCGAGGGCCTCGCCGGCCCATTCGACGAAGAGTTGATCGACGCGCTGATCGACGACTACCGCCTTACTCAAGATCAGGTGGCGCTCATCAGGGAGTTCATGAGCCTGCGAGGTTTGCGGGCCGTCGAGGCGGCGCTGCACCTAAACCTGATCACAGCCGACCAGGCGGTTAAAATTCTCGAGAGGTCACAAAGCAGCGTCGCACAAACAGGCGTGGTCGAGACGGCACTTTTACGCCAGTCCATTGGACGAGTGGTGACGGTGCCCCCGACGGTATACGTCAAACCGAGTAACGAGCTCCTGATGGCGCACACTCAGGATCATCCGCATTGCGAGCGCCTCCGGGCTTTGCGGACGGAATTATCGTTGCTGCTTGGCAATGGAGGCCGCCAGGCCAGTGTCGTTGCCGTTCTTAGTCCCGGCCCGAGCGAAGGTCGATCGCAGTTAGCCGCTGAGCTGGCCATCGCTTTTGCCCAATTGGGCCGGCGAACTCTGTTAGTGGAAGCGGATTTGCGCCAACCGCGTCAACATCTTTTATTTCGCACCGGGCACGCTCGGGGCATTGCACAGTATCTGACGATTGGCAAGCTGCCGCAGTTCCTTAGAGTCGAGAGTTTACCGCAGTTGTCGCTGCTGACTTCCGGGCCGGTGCCGCCCAACCCGCTGGAACTACTCTCGGATGGTCGATTCGAACGGCTGCTTTCGGACTGGCGTCGAATCTTTGATGTTGTCGTGATAGATACTCCGGCAGTGACGCAGTTTGCCGATGGCCTGGCAATCGCATCCTTTGCACAACAAGTATTGCTATTAAGCCGCGCCAACGTCACTAGTCACAAAGACATGAAGGATACGCTGCGCCGCCTTACCAGCACTAATGCACGAATCCTCGGAGCGGTCATCAACCATTTCTGAGGGACAGGTGCGTCCTCTCAACCTCGAGCGCTTACCTTTAAGCGCTCCAAATTGCTCATTTCTGCCGTCGGCTCAAATCTAAGATCGCACGCCGCCTCACGGCACGGCATTTCAAGTCTCTCGTAACCCCAGCAACCACCACACATTTGTGACGTGCGCCCCATTTTTTTGGGCTGCCGACCCGACGGGTGTCACGGATTGCAGACACATTGTCAGCGTGTGGTGTCGTGCTTAGGATGGTTCGCATTGGGCACTTAACTTAATTACCCCACACGCCCGGCCCCTTAATCCGAACTACGCGAGTGACTATGTTAGAAATTGCACAGGTTGGTAATGTCGCGCCAGCATAGGCCCGTCAATAAGACGCGGCGCAAAATCATCGTGGCCGGCCCAGCGCTTGGCGTTTTGACCGCCTGCGGAGGCGGAGTCGTTAAGACTATCGGGATGGGTGGCGCGCCTGCGGGCACAGTGGCTCAGACGCCGGCGATTACTCCTCCCGGCGGAACTTATACTAGCGCACAGGCGGTTTCCCTCTCGACCCAGACTTCCGGGGCGACGATCTACTACAGCACCGACGGTACAATTCCGACGACGTCGAGCGCCGTGTATGCATCACCGATTTCAGTATCAGCATCGAAAACTGTACAAGCGATCTCGGCGGCAGACGGGCTGCAAAAAAGCGCCGTGGCGAGCGCCAAATTTACTATTGAACAGCCGATTACTTCGACGACCGGTTACGACGGTTTAATTAGCGTCAGCGGGGCTACGTTGATTAATGGTGCGAATTCGCCGGTCCAGTTGCGGGGCGCCAATATCCAGGCGTATGCCCTGGGCACGTTCGCCGGGCCGGATGCCAGCGGAGGCACCTCGAACGGCAACGATCAGGCACACGGCCCCAATACTGCAGCCCTCGCCAATTGGAAAATGAACGCCATTCGCATCGGCATCAACGAAGCGTGTTGGCTTGGTTACGAGTGCTATACCACCCAGGTCAATGGGGACGGATCCACCGGTTGGTTAAATCCTGATCCGTATAGCGGCGCTAGCTCGTACGCGGCACAGATCACGGCCCAGATTGAGGCGCTTAATGCCATCGGCTGCTATGTGATTCTGACCCTGGCCTTCAGCAACCCTGGAAGATCCGCGCCTTTAGGGCAGGACTATATGGCGAATCAGGACAACAGTATCAACTGTTGGCAGTCGATCGCCGCGACTTACGGCTATCCGAATGGCACGGCGCTCAAGAGAAATGGCGGCACCGTAGACGATCGCTCGGTTATCTTCGAGCTGTACAACGAGCCGGCCATGTATGGCGATGACGCCGGAAATTGGGATCTGCTGATGAATGGTGGCCTATACAACGGCGCCTATTTCGGCAACTATTACGGTGTATTTGGACTTCCCTATACAAACATCTTTCCATTCCCCTGCGATACGCCGGTCGGTACTGGTTTTGTCCCCGGAGAGGCTGTTGCAGTCAACGGAAGTACGGTTGGTCAAGTCCTTTGTTACTACCGAAATACGACCAGTGGACTTCCCTCGAGTGGAACCCAGTTTGTCCATATATTCAACAATGGGAGCACCAACGCTCCGAATGTTGCCGCTGGGAATACCATTACCGGCAGCAAGTCGGGTACAACGGCAACAATTACCGGACCCTACGGCTGGTACGTCGCGGGGCATGCGCAGATGCTGGCTGGGATTCGTGCCGCCGGGGCATGGAACGTGTGTCTTTTGAGCGGTGATCAGTACAACCAAGACTTGTCGGGCTGGGCCACTTATGCCCCCTCGGATTCCACCGCGCCCGCAGGTTACAGCGGCTCGGGATGGAAGCCGCAAATCGGGGCCTGCTGGCATCCGTATCCTGCCTCTAGTTACGTCAGTAATGCGACGGTTGCGAGCGCTGGGAGCGGTTATGCGGTGGGCGATACCATCCTGCTGCCGATGCCGGAAAGCGGCGCGGCTGCGAATTCGGTGTACTGGCAGGCGCAGCTGCAAGTTACCGGCGTCAACGGAAGCGCTGTCACCGCGGTACAGATCAATCCCTATACCGGTGGAACGCCGGGCGTGGCGGGCGGAGGCCCAGCCCAATACCTTTCCCACAGCTCGGGTGGTTCGCCCGTAGGGGGCGCGTACAGCAATCTGCTGTTGCCATCCAATGCCGTTCCCCAGTACAGCAGTTCCGGCCAGGGAACCGGAGCCACGTTCAATCTCTCGTTTCCTCCTCTCGGCGGCACCGGCTGGCCGGATCAATCTCGTTGGTCCGCGGTCGCGGCATTGAAGACAACGCGTGGTGTGCCCGTGGTCATCACCGAGACGGGAGAACATTACGGCACTGGGGTATCGGGTTCCCCGTGGATGTCCGCACTGACGTCCTTTTGCGATACGAACGGCATAAGCCTTGTGGCTTATGCATATACCCCGAGCAATGGCTGGACGGATTTAAATGGCGGCGACTTCAGCCTCGTCGACGGTAATCACAATCCCACGCCGGGCTACGGCGCCTTTATGTATAACTGGTTCACAACTCACAGTTGAGACGCTGGCCTGTATCAGGTCGTAGATTTGTCAACCGGCCGAGCTGTGGAACTCCGGCAACTGCGCAACGGCATCCTTCACAAGCTCCTGGATGTCGCAGAAACGAAAATGCCGGGCGAGAACTTGGTTGGCGTGATCTTGCCATTGTCCGCGGGTACGGATTTCCAGGAATCGCCGCAAGGCCGATTTTAATTCGCCGGGGTTGAACGGCAGAAAATCGATTTCAGGTTTCAATTCTGTCCCGCGAACACCGAACATGGTGGAAATTACCGGCAAACGCGCTACCAAATATTCAAATAATTTAATATTTGAACCTGAGCCGCGGGTGATTGGATTCAAGCCCGCATCGGCGGCTGCGAAGTAGGGTACGACTTCCGGTACCGGACCCGTCACGATTAACGCACCGTCGCGCATGGGCGCGGGAGTCATCGAGCCCAGCGCTAGAAAGTACAGATGGTTGTCAGCCAGAAAATGGGCTTCGGCGCGGCAAAAAGCTTTCAGTTCCTCCAGGGCCTCTACATTTGGACCGTAGCGGCTGCCGCTAAACACAAGCAGCCAATCTTGGGCAGTTAATCCCAACTCAGCGCGCACGCGTTCGCGCACACCTGGTGCGGCGATATAAGTGCGAGAGTCCACGCCGCAACGAATATAGGGCAGCTTGAGCCGGCCCCCAGGATCATTCGCGCGGAAAAAGTCGCGGTCCTCCTGCGCACAAACGAAGATATCCCGGTAGCGGCGTGGTGCGGCTTGTTCGATGAATCGCATCCATCCGGCGAATAAACGCTCCAGCGCGCCCCCTTGTTGGAACAGGCGGAATTCCAGTTCATGGCTGATCATGAACCACGGTTTGTCCGACCAGGGACCCGGCACCGGCGGACAGAACGGGAAATCGGAAACAATAATATCAGCCTGTTCCAGTGCCACTTTTAGCCGCCGCGGAATCAGGCCGCGACGGAGCAGTTCGAATTGCCAGATGCGCGGCACACCAAGACGGCGGAATAGCGTTTGCAACAAGCCGAAACCTGCGCCCAGATTGATTTCCTCCTCCAAACCCGGCTCTATCTGCCTGCGCAGGATCGAGTTGCTGAAACCCTTCGAGTAATCTTCGCGCCTGCCGGCCAGGCAGTACACCAGCACCTGATGCCCCATGCGCGCCAGGGCGCGTGCGATCGTCGTCGAGTGGACATTTCCACCGGTGCTGGGCGGGAAAATTCGATAGCCGCAGAGCATCACGATTCTCTTGCTCACTGAACGGCTTCGCGCGCGGGTTCTTGCGGACCGGCACGCGCTATTTCGCGCAAGGAGAGCGCAATGAATCCCATGACGTTGAAGGCCTCGCCCGCCAGCACGCCCACCAGCGCACCCACCACGCCGAATAGCCGCATGCACGCATAGCAAGTTACCAATGAGAAGATTGCGGTTGCCAGTGTGAGCCACGCCATGATGCGGTACTGCCCGCAGGCGGCAGGCAGGAACAGCATCTGGTCGCGCACGGCCATAAATAGGAACACCACAGACCAGAGCAGGAGAAGCGTATCGCGGTGCTCGAATTGGCCTTTGGTGACGTGCGCGAAAATCCAATCCCGGAAAAACCACATGACAATCACATAGAGGGCTCCCAGTCCAGCGATCCCTGCCGCG
>Ga0210410_10004966_pt1 | contig 11639 bp, 7 predicted proteins | sample IncBWC4MmetaG_FD_161058 | JGI IMG/M metagenome (GOLD analysis project Ga0210410, IMG submission 161058) | Forest soil microbial communities from Barre Woods Harvard Forest LTER site, Petersham, Massachusetts, United States - Inc-BW-C-4-M | ecosystem: Environmental > Terrestrial > Soil >... | reverse complement strand
TCGTTCTTTGCGTCCGACGCCGTCATACAAGTCGAGCACGCGCTCGAACCATGCTGCGACCGCGTCACCGTCTTCGAGCACTTCCGCCGGCGAAATGACGCGCGCCCATTGCAGGAGTCCGAACAAGACATAATCTGCATAAGCCGGCGCGGCGCCACCGAGAAAATTTCTGGTCTCCAGAGCTTTGCGAACCGGCTGCAGTTTGCGGCGGAAGGCTTGCACCGCCTGCTCGCGTCCGGCCGACAGGTCTTCGAGCGTTTTCTTCATCGCGCTTTCGATCTGGAGGCGAAGATGCGCGCCGTCCGCTTCACCCACGCAATCGAGAACGTCGCGCATCAGAAAGGGGATCAACGCCGGGATGAGTTCACGATCCGCCCACACGTTGAAGACGTGCGTGAGGGTTTGCCCGATCTCGCCACCGAATAGCGTCGGCCGTTCGGGAAATTCCTTTTCCAGATAGAGCGCGATCGCCCACGAGTCTGGGATGACGCGGCCATCATGCTTGAGGATTGGCACCTTGCCCTGGCCGCTGAAGCCGATCGCCGCCTTGTCGCTGACGGCGACGGGATGCACGGCGAAGGACAGGCCCTTGTGGTGCAACGCCAATCGGGTGCGCCAGGAAAAAGTGCTGAAGCGGCAGTCGTCGCGGCCGCCGAGTTCCCACAATTCCAGCATGCTGGCCTCGATAGAGTATCCTTCACTTTACATTGCACATTCAATCAGTCAAGATACACTCCGCATGAAGACGGCCGCCAAAAAACGCACGCCGCACCTCGTCCGAGCGGAGCACGAAGCTCCGCCGCTGGCGCGCACGGAGCGCGAGGGAGCTTTCTTTGAATTTGAGCAGGCGCTGATCTGCGCGTCCGAAGCATTCTACCGCTTCGCCGGTGCGGCGCTCGGGCCGACCGGTCGTCAGCACAATCTGACCGGCGAAGAGAACGTGATTCTCCAGCAGCTGATGTTCACATCGAAGCCGCGCAGCGTCAGCGATCTCAGCCGCTTCAGCAATCGCGACGATATCGCCAATATCCAGTACAGCCTGCGCAAGCTCGCGGCGGCCGGATTGATTGAAAAGGTGCCGGGCAGCACCAATCGTGACACCCGTTACCAGCCGACGGCGGCAGGGCGGGAGCTTACGGAAATATTGGTGGCGACGCGGCGTGAGCAGCTGATCGCGCCGAGCGTCAACATCACCGACATTGAGAAGCAGCTCAAAGCCGCCACCACCGCAATGTCACTGCTCACCGGGTTGTACGATCACGTGTCACGGGTGCTGGCGGGCCGTTAAGGTCGCCGATCCCAGCCGATCGTCGTTGGGGGACGTCGATGGCCGTTTTCGGTCCTGCGTATTTCCGCGCCCAAGGCTGGTGGCGTGACGAAACGCTGAGCGATTGGATCGATCGCTGCGTTGCCGACGCGCCCGGCCGCCCCGCCATTATGGCCACCGGTCGCGCGCTTACCTACCAAACGCTCCAGGCGGACGTCCGGAGCCTGGCTGCCGGGCTCGCAGATACGGGCATTGGGCGCGGCGACGTGGTGGTCGTCCACCTGCCGAACGTGCCCGAATTCCTGATCGCCTGGCTCGCCATCAATACGCTTGGCGCCGTCATGCAGACGGTGCACACGCCCTACGGCATTCGTGAGCTTGGGCATCTGATTGCGCACGGCGGCGGCAAGGCCGCGATTGCGCTGGCCCGGACAAGGGATCGTTCGCCGGCGGCCGATATCGTCTCGCTGCGTGAACGCATTCCTGCATTGCGGCTCGTGATCGCTGTCGGCGGCGATGTGCCGGGCGCGATCGATTTTTCGGTGCTGCTCGAGCAGGGCCGCGGCAAGCCGCCGCCGCCACGGGCGCATGCCAACGATCCTTTCATGCTTCTCTACACGTCGGGGACGACCTCCTCCCCTAAAGCGGTGTCCGTGACCTCCAATCACTTTCTCAGCAACGCCCGCATGTGTGCGGCGGAATTCGGTCTGAAGCCCGATGACCGCATTTTGTGCCTCGCGCCTTACACGCATCTGTATGGGCTTTATGCCCTGGAACTTGGCTTTGCCGTTGGTGCCACCGCCTGCTTGCTCGATCTGTTCACCCCGGCTGGATTTGTCGAGACGCTCAAATGGGCAAAGCCCACAGTCCTGATTGCCGGCCCGGCGCATATCGCTCCGTGTCTTCAGCAACGACTGTTTGCTGACGTGGATTTCAGTGCCTTGCGCTTCGCGGTGCTCTCAGGCTCAACGGTGCCGGCGACCTTATCGAACGCCCTTGAGGATCTGCTGCCGAACGGCCGGGTCGTGCAGGCTTGGGGAATGACAGAATTGCAATTCGGGGCCTGTAGCCGGCCGTCCGATCCGCGCAGCGTCCGCTTCGAAACGATCGGGCGGGCTACGCCAGGTACCGAGCTCCGCGTCACCGACAGCGAGGATCGCGTGCTGCCGAGCGGCGAAATCGGCGAACTCCATGTGCGCGGTTGTTCTTTGTTCTCGGGCTACGTGGGCAACCCCGACGCCAGTCGCGCCGCATTCAGCGCCGACGGTTGGTTTCGCACCGGCGATCTCGCCAGCATGGACGAGGAAGGCAACGTCCTGTTGCGCGGGCGGACCAAGGACTTGATCAACCGTGGCGGCGTGAAGTTCAATCCGATCGACATGGAGATCGCCATCGCCGGCCACCCGGCCGTCGCGCAGGTCGCGATCGCGCCAATCCCCGATGAGGTGTTGGGTGAGCGCGCATCGTGTTTCGTGGTCTTGAAGAACGGCGCATCGCTGAGCTTCGAGGAGCTGAAGGCGTTCTTGAGCGAGCGGAAGTTCGCCAAATTCACCTGGCCGGAGCAGCTGGCGATTGTTGCTGATGTGCCGGTGACGCCGACCCGGAAGGTCATGAAGGCGGAACTGGTCAATCGATATCTTGAGGCAGCCAATTCGCCGCAACAGCACGAGCGCCCGTGACATGAGCCTCCCTCTGCCATTGCCGGAGTCGCGCGCGCATATCGCGCACATACAAAGCGAGCGAAAGAAGAAGGCATTTGCGCTTGCTAAGACTGTGCCATGGTACCGCGACAAGCTTGCCGGGATCGATCCGAACGTGCTCGACGATCCGGCGGAATGGCAGAAGATCCCCATCCTCGACAAGGATACGTTGCGCAAGTTCTCGCACGCGGAACTGCTGGAAGCTTTCTGCGCCGTCCCCAATGATCAGATCGCCGAGTATTGGCGTTCCGGCGGATCGACCGGCCAGCCGGTTTTCTATCCGCGCACCGCGGACGATCTGCGTTACGGCGAGCTGTCATGGGGCCGCTCGTTCCCATGCATCGGCATCGGGCCGGGCGACCTCTGCCACATCTCCTTTCCGCTCGGCGTACATCCGGCCGGCCAGGTCTGGGCGCGCAGCGCCAAAATGTTCGGCGTGGGAATGGTCTGGGTCGGGGCGGGCAATTCCTATCCGTCGATTGCGCAACTGGAGTTGATCCAGACACTACGGCCGACGGTGTTCATCGGGATGAGCAGCTTTGCGCTCCATCTCGCCAATCTCGCCGAGGCGAAAGGCATCGATCTTGCGGCAAGCTCGGTGCGCAAACTTGTCTGCTCGGCAGAAACGCTGTCGGCGGCGAAGCGCGAGAAGCTGTCCCGGCTTTGGGGCGCGGAGGTGTTCGACGTCTTCGGCATGAGCGAAGCCGGCTTAATGGGCGCGGAAAATTCCGCGCACGACGGCATTCATATCTGGACGGACATGTATTTCATCGAAGTCGTCGATGCCGAGACGGGTCGCCCGCTGCCCGAGGGCGAAGTCGGCACACTCTGCGTCACGCCGCTCTGGACCAATCACGCAACGCCGTTTCTGCGTTGGAATTCCGGCGATCTGGTCAGTTACGTGTCGCGGTCGGCTGGCAGCGGCCGTTTTGCGGAGCTTTTTCCAGTGATCAGGCATGCCAACCGCACCACCGGATTTTTCAAAGTGCGCGGTGTCAACGTCAACCATGCGGAATTCGAGGACATGATGTTCCGCAATGCGCACGTGCTCGACTTTCAAGCCGTCCTGGAAACCGAGCCTAAGACCGACCTGGAAAATCTACGCGTCCTGATCGAGATCAAGGGCGCGAGCGAGCCGCAGGCGGTCTGCGCGGCGGTTGCCGAGACCGTCAAAAAGACCTTCGAGATTTCGCCTGTGCTGCAAGTGCTCGAGCGCGGCAGTCTTGCCACGGAATTCGAGCGCAGCCTGAAGGCGCCGCGCTTTGTTGATCGAAGGCAATGAGCGGCGGAATTTGCCGCCTTAGTCACTGCGAGCAGCGAAAGCGGCGAAGTTACTTCGATTCCGCTTCGTAAACGCCGGTCCAGTCCGGCGGCGGCGGTTCAGCGCGATAGACCGCGATCCGCTCCTTGTACATTTCGTAAAGGCCGTCGACGCCGAAGCCGCCTGCGAGCTTGCGGCAGCGTTCGATCAAACGCTCCGACTCGTCCCATTGCTGCTTGCGATAAGCTGCGAGCATTTGCGTGTTGAGATCGCGCAATTCATCGCAGCGCGGATCTTCGATCACCTCGGCGCGGCCGAGCACCGTGAACACCAGCTCCGGCTGTTTCTTGCCTTTGACCTGGATGAGGTCGATCTCCATCGTGGCGAATTTCTCTTTCGCCCGGTCCGCGGTGCGCGAACCGATCACCAGCGACAGGCGATAGTCCTTGGTGCGGGACTCCAGCCGCGACGCGAGATTGACCGTGTCGCCCAGCACCGAATAGTTGAAGCGGAAGTCCGATCCCATATTGCCGACGACGCACGGTCCGCTGTTCAGTCCGATGCCGATGCGCAGCGGCATATAGACGCCGCCGGCAGTCTCCGCCTCGCGCTTGAGTTCGCCGTTGAGCACTTCGGCGCGGGCGAGCATCTCCAAAGCCGCATCGCAGGCATTGGCCTCGTGCTCGTCGTCGTCGACCGGAGCGTTCCAGAACGCCATGATCGCGTCGCCGATATATTTATCGATGGTACCTTTGCGCTCGATGATGGCGTTGGTCAGTGGCGTCAGGAATCGATTCATCAAGTGCGTGAGGCCCTGCGGGTCATCCTTGTAATGTTCCGAGATCGTGGTGAAGCCGCGCACATCGCTGAACAGGATGGTCATGCGGCGCTCTTCGCCGCCGAGCACGAGCTTCTCCGGCGAGCGCGCCAGTTGCTCGACCAGCGGCGGCGACAGGTAAAAGCCGAAGGCGGAGCGAATCTGTTGCCGCTGCTGCTGTTCGCGGAAGTAATTCACGAAGGTGAGGACCAGATAAATGAGCCAGCAGGAGATCAGCGGATAGGTGAAGTCGATCAACAGATGGTGCCCGACAAAGAAGTACCAGGAGATGCCGATCAGACCCGCGATCAAGATGGCGCCGAGCGCGACCACGATCGCCGCCGGCAGCATCGGCGCGGCTACGATGATGGCAAGGCCAAAGACGACGGCAGCGATGATCTCGGCGCCGATCGCATAGCCTGGAGAGGCCAGCAGCGATTTGGTCAGAATATTTTCCAGAATCTGCGCATGAACTTCGACGCCCGGCATGTCCGGTTGGACCGGCGTCGTCTTGATGTCGAGCAGACCGGTCGCCGAGGTGCCGATGAGGACCAGCCGGCCCCGAAGGCGGTCAGGCGCCACGCGTCCGTTCAGCACGTCGGTCGCAGAAACCGAACGCGCCGGATCGCGCTTGTTGAAATAGACCCAGAACCGGCCGCGGCCATCGGTCGGCACTTCGAGGCCGGGGACGGCCACCGTCTTCACGCCCGCCCGATCGGCACGAATCAGAATTGCGCCGGCGCGGCTGACGACTCGGAGCATTTCCATGGTCAGCGCCGGCGCCAATTGGCCCTGCGCCTCCATCACGACCGGCACCCGGCGCACGATGCCGTCGGGCTCCGGATCGATGGAAAACATTCCGCGCCCGGCGGCGGCTTGCTCGATCGGCGGGATGTTGCGCAGCAGACCGGGAAACGTGACTAGAAACGGCCGCGGATTCGGTCCGACAATGGCAAAGCCGGTTTGCGGCGCGTTCTCGCCCTCGGCGCGCGGCGCGGCTTGGCTCGCGGCGGTCTCTCCTACGACGATGCCGCCCGCTTTCTTAATCGCTTCGGCGAAGACCGCGTCATTGCTGGGCAGTGCGGCAAGCTTTTCGCGCGTCTCCGCATCGAGACCGCGGAAGCTGCCGGCGGCTACGGCCGGCGACATGCGATCGGGCTCCGCGAAGATGACGTCAAAGCCAACCGCGACGGCGCCGGCAGCACGCAGCCGGGTGACGAGATCGGCAATTACCGTCCGCGGCCACGGCCATTGCCCGATCTCCCTCAGGCTGGCTTCGTCGATGTCGACGATGACGACCGGCCGCACTTTCTGTTCGCGCGGGCGCAAGACCTGAAACAGATCGAACGTGCGCAATCGCAATTCTTCGATCGGCAGCGGGTCGGCGATGCGCAATGGCACAAGCGCGAACAGGAGCAATATGCACACCGCCCGCGCTATCCCGAATTGCCTTGACCAGCGCGCAATGCGCTTCATGCAGCCGATACCCTCCGCCCGTCCGCGGCCGAACCACGGATGACTATAGCAATTTGTCGGGATTATCGCGCTTTTGCGCCAATTGGGGCGGCGGCCTATTCGCGGCCTATTTCTCCCGGAACGCCCGCTTCAACTGGTCGTGCAGCGGCTTGACCAGGTAGGACATCATGGTGCGATTGCCCGTTTGAATGAAGGCTTCGACCGGCATGCCCGGCGTCAGCTTGACTTCCCCGAGCTTTGCGACCTCCTCCGGCGTCATCGCGATGCGAACGAGATAATAGCTTTGTCCGGTGCGCTGGTCGGTCGAGGTGTCGGCGCCGACCCGAACGACCGTGCCGTTGATCTCGGGAGTCGTCCGCATGTTGAAGGCGGAGAAGCGAAGCACGACAGGCTGTCCAAATTGGATCTGGTCGATATCCTTCGGTTCGACCTTGGCCTCGACCAACAGCGTGTCCATTTGGGGCACGATCAGCATCACCGGGTCGCCGGCCGTGATCACGCCGCCCACGGTATTTGCGGTCGACTGAAAAACGATGCCGTCTTGCGGCGCGCGCAGGTCGGTTCGCCTGAGCTGATCTTCCGCTGTCACCTTGCGTTCCACATATTCGCCGATCTTGCTGTCGGTATCGCGCAGCTCCTTGGCAACGTCGCTGGTGAATTGCTGATCAACCTGCAGAATCTGCAGCTCCGTTTCGACGATCTTACCCTTGGCCTCGGCTGCGGTCGCGATGAGCTGACCATGTTCGCCCTGCAGCCGCGCCTCTTCGCGTTCCAGCGATGTGAGGCGGTTGATCTGTATCAGGTTCCTCGCCCACAAGTCGCGGACCCCCTGCAACTCCTGGGCGATGATGTCCATCTCCTTGGACTTCGCTGCCTGCTGCGCGGTCAGTCCCGTGATTTGCTCCTGCAACTGCTTGATCCGCTGTTGCAGCTGATCCTTCTGGCCGAGCCGCGCCGAGCGGCGTAATTCGAACAGCTTGCGCTCGCTGGCCAAAGCCTCCTGCACGTCCGGGTCGTTGATCTTGTCCGCGAGTTGCTTTGGCGTCGGGACGCTGTCCGCGCCGTCGCGTTCGGCGCCGAGCCGCGCCTTGCGCGCGTACAGCTCGGTGAGACCCTTGGTGATGATCGCCAAATTGGCCCGGGTCACCGTCTCGTCCAGGCGCACGAGGATGTCGCCGGCTTTCACCCGGTCGCCGTCGTGTGCACGCACTTCGCCGACGACTCCGCCGGACGGGTGCTGTACTTTTTTCACATTGGAATCGACAACGAGCGAGCCTTGTGCGATCAGCGCGCCGGCTATTTCGGCGGTGGCGGCCCAACCGCCCAGGCCCACCGCAAGGAAAGCAACCACGGCGCAGCCGACAACAATGTGACGGCGGATGGACGCGCGCGCATCGTTACTCATGCCGACCCTCCCTCGCCGGGAACGACCTTCAGCGTGCGGGGTGCGGCCGGCGGTTGCGCCACGCGCGTGAGGACTTCCTCTTTGGGGCCGAATTGCTGCTGACGGCCCTTGGCCATCACCAAGATATAGTCGACGCCGGCGATGGCGCTAGGGCGATGAGCGACCACCACCGCGATCGCGCCCCGCGCGCGCAGGCCGAGAATGGCGCGTGTCAGCGCTTCGTCGCCTTCCGCATCGAGGTTGGAATTCGGTTCGTCAAGCACGACCAGGAACGGATCGCGATAAAGCGCGCGCGCAAGCGCGATCCGTTGCGCCTGGCCGGCCGAAAGCGCGCTGCCGCGTTCGCCGACTTTTGTTTCGTAGCCGTCGGGCAAATTGACGATAAGGTCGTGAACGCCCGCCGCCTGCGCCGCCGCCAGCACCGCCTCGGGGTTCGGCGGATCCTCGAAACGCGCGATGTTTTGCGCCACATTGCCGGGAAACAATTCCACATCCTGCGGCAGATAGCCGACGTGTCGACCGAGCGCCTCCGGCGACCATTGGTCGAGCGTGGCGCCATCGAGCCGGACGGTGCCGCGTAACGGCGACCACACGCCGACCAGCATGCGCGCCAGCGACGATTTTCCTGAAGCCGTCGGGCCGATGATGCCGAGCGCCTTGCCGCCGGTCAGAGTGAAGTTCACATCCTGACACACGATCTTTTGCTCGCCCGGCGGACAGACGGCCGCGTTCTGTACGACGATAGATTTCGATGGCGGTTGCAGCGGCATCGGCTCGGTGCGTGGCGGCAACTGGGCGAGCAAACGCGACAAACGATGCCAGCTCTGCCGCGCGCCGATGAAGCCGCGCCAATTGGCGATCGCGAGATCGACCGGCGCCAGTGCGCGGCCGCCTAAAATAGAACCGGCGATGATGATGCCGGGCGTCGATTCCTGATGAATCACCAGCCAGGCGCCGACGGCCAACAGCGAGGATTGCAACAACAGCCGCAGCACTTTTGAGGCGGCGCCAAGGCCGCCGACCACGTCGCTGGCTTGGCCGGTGGCCGCGATGTAGCTGCGATTGGCTTCGCGCCAGCGTTTGGCAATGCGGCCGACCATGCCCATTGCGGTCATCGCCTCGGCGTTACGGCGGCTCGACTCCATGAGGGCGTTGCGGGCGACGGCGAATTGGGTGGCCTGCCGCGTCGGCGACCGCGTCCGCAATTCCGTCGCCACGGTGAGCGCGATGAGGATGACCGCGCCGCCCAGCGCCGTCAATCCGATATACGGATGAAACAGGAAGCAGACGGCTAGATAGACCGGCAGCCAAGGCAGGTCGAAAAAAGCCGAGGGGCCGGCGCCCGACAGGAACCCGCGCACCGAGTCGAGATCGCGGATCGGTTGTGAGCCGTCGCCTTTGCCGCCGATCTTGAGCGGCAGCCTGACAATGGCATCGTAAACGCGCATGCTCATTGTTTCATCGAGACTATCCCCGATGCGCACCAGGATGCGGCTGCGGATCGCGTCGATGAAGCCTTGAGCGGCGTAGAGCCCGGCGGTCAGGATCAAAAGCGCGACCAGGGTCGGCACGCTGCGGCTCGGCAGCACCCGATCGTAGACTTCCAGCATGAACAGCGAGCCGGTGAGCATCAAAATGTTGCTCATGCCGCTGAACAGCCCGATGGCAAGGAAGGCACGGCGACAGGCGCCGAGCGCCGCAGCAAGCTCTGAACTCGCCTGCATTTGCCGCTGAGGGCGGAGTAGTTGGATCATCGAGAGGCGCCTACCACCGTCCCGAGCGTCATAGCACCATTTGACCTAATAATTGCCTATCGTCGTTGGGCTTCATCTTAGCGTAGTTTACGGCCGAGATCAGGCTTTGGTTCAGTCCTCGGATCCGGTCCGGTCCCGGCGGAACACGCTATGGTGTGGCGAAAACCCGCCCAGGCCGGACGTCATTCCTAAATTTTGCCGGGATTTCCGCGCCGCGTCTTTTTAGACGGCCGTGGGCGCTGGCACGGGCGAAACGCGCGCAACAACGGTCGCGGCCTGCGCGCAGGCCGACGCCGTCGATCCGTATAAGCGTTGCTGAGAAAAATCAGGAACGGGAATCGAGCGAGAGCCCGATGCTGAACGCCTTCTGGCGCGTCGCGCCTTCCGTCCTTTTCAACTTCTTGGCAATTTTCGCCGCGGCAGTCTTCTTTTTTGCCAACGACTTCAATTCTCGAATTTCGGTCGCCGTCCAAGCGCGCCGCTTCTTTGACTTCTTAGCCATAAATCCTCCCTTTCAAGAAAGGCAAACGGTATCCCTTAACGGGGGCGGAAGAAACACAACACATAGGGTGATGTCACAAGATCGGGTGATGTCACAAGTTCGTAGTTTTGTTCGCGACGCGCCGCACATAGCGCAACTCAAGTTAATGAGAGGTTTTGTTAGATCGTTCTTTAGCAACCTACGGCGCTTTACGCAAATCCAACTTTTGGTCGCCGGATAGGCTTTGTTGGTCCCGGCGACAATCTTGATCTCGCGTCGCGGCGCGACGGATGCGATATGACGCCGCGTTGATGGTCTGCACCAGAAACGTGTGGTTTTTCGACATGATTAGGACCTATTGATCCACTCTAACGCGTGCGGCAAGGCAAAGTTTGCAGGCCGATTCGGGGGTGAGCGATGAGCAAATTTCAACGTGTCATAGCGGCGCGATGGGTGAAATCGTTATGGCTGGTGGCGCTCTTGCTTGCGTTGACGCTGGGTCAACGTGCCGGTCACGCCGCGGAGATGCGTTTTGCGTTGGTCATCGGAAATGACGAATATAAATCAACCAAGCTCGCGACGCCCGCCAATGATGCCGGCCTGGTAGCCAATGCGCTCACCGCCGCAGGCTTCACGGTGACGGGCGCGCGCAATCTCGATCAGGCAACGCTGCGTGAATCGGTTCGCGAATTTCTCGGGCAGGTAGCGGCCGCGGGTCCCGACGCGGTGGCTGTCATTTATCTCGCAGGCTTCGGTGTGCAATTTGCCGGCGAGAACTACTATGTGCCGGTCGATGCCGATCTGGCGCGCGATGTCGATGTCCCGCTGCAAGCGGTGAGGATTTCAGATTTTGCTCAGCCGCTGGCAGCGCTGCCGGCCGGTGTGAAAATCGTCATTCTCGACGCGGCCCGGCAAAGTCCGTTCGCGCAGGGCGGCGAGCCGTTGGCGAGCGGTCTTGCGCTGGTCGATCCTGCGCCAGGCATGGCGATCGCGTTCAATGCCGCTCCGGGGACGATCGGGCCGGAGGAGCCCGGCCCGTATGGCGCGTACGCGACGGCGCTTACCGAAATGATCGCGGCCGGCGGACTCTCGTTGGACGATGTGTTCGCGCGGGTGCGGTTGCGCGTGAGTGAAGTGACCAACGGTGGCGAAGTCCCCTGGTATGCATCGCAGATCAACACCCCGTTCCTTTTCACCGAACGCTCAGCGGACGCGCCGCCGCCGCCGGATGTCGCACCGGTGGTCGACTTGCGCGAAAAGCCGATGCGCAGCTATTCGAGCGTTGAAGACGCGTATGCCGCCGCGCTCGCGCTCGATACGATCGATGGCTACGAGCAATTCTTGGCGCTCCATCCGCGAAGCCGCTACGCGCGACGCATCGCCGCCATGATCGCGGTTCGCCGCGAGGAGATCATCTGGCGGCGCTGCGTGTTCGATAACACACCGCCGGCTTATTGGTCGTATCTGCGGCGCTATCC
>Ga0210410_10004964_pt1 | contig 11642 bp, 9 predicted proteins | sample IncBWC4MmetaG_FD_161058 | JGI IMG/M metagenome (GOLD analysis project Ga0210410, IMG submission 161058) | Forest soil microbial communities from Barre Woods Harvard Forest LTER site, Petersham, Massachusetts, United States - Inc-BW-C-4-M | ecosystem: Environmental > Terrestrial > Soil >... | reverse complement strand
ATGTTACCATGCCGGGAATCTTCCCGCCTCGCTCCCCTTGCTAACATCTGGTGGAGCTGGCGGAGGGATTTGAACCCCCGACCCTCTGATTACAAATCAGATGCTCTACCAGCTGAGCTACGCCAGCGCTGCTCAAACCGCACAAGAATAGCAGATTAGGCACACGACTTGCAAGTGGGGGGAGTGGGGATTCGCTTGCAGGAAACGTTGTAAATCTGTGGAAAACAGGGGACTTACGGCTGACCTGAACTCCTCAATCAACGCATTTGTTTTCAATAGTATACCATGATGAGTGGCGGCCTCCGGCAGGCCACAATCCACAGTTGTGTCCGGCAAACCATCGTGGGGAAGATTTCTGCCCTCGTTTTCTTCAAGAGAAACGCTGGGTAATGCGAGAATACCGCTGTTGGCCAATATTGACGATGTAACAGACGAGACAAATGCTGAATCGCAAAAAGTTAGTACTTGGACTCCTAATCCTTGGCGGCGCGCTCGTCTTCGGCTGGCATTATTTTCATTCGCATGGACGCGACTCGCAGAGCGCGCGTGAAGATCTCCTTTCCCATTTGCCTGCGGACTCTACATCCGTGGTTTATGTGGGCTTCCAGGAGTTGCGCGCTTCGGCGTTCCTTTCGCAGATCCTTGCCTGGGCGCCAAAGCCACAGACGGAAGAAGAGTACGGAAAATTTGTGCAGGCGACCGGTTTCGATTACGAGCGAGACCTCGACCGCGTGGGAATTTCGTTCAGCGGATCGGCGCAGAGCCCGAAAACGATGGCGGTGGCGGAAGGGCGATTTGACCGGAAGAAAATCGAATCCTACAGCGCGCATTTCGGAACCTTGAAGACGGCCAACGGAAAAACGATTTACGCAGTCAACCTGAGTAATCCCCCGCGCACGGCCTATTTCACATTTCTCCGGGATGACGAGGTCGCGATCTGCAATGACGCCTCCTGTTTTTTCCAGGCTTCAGGGAAATCGATGAATTCCGAGGAATGGCGCGAGCATTTTCTGCGCATGGCTGGAACGCCGCTGTTCGCCGTGATGCGGCAAGACTCGCAGTTGCTCACGGCGCTATCGCAACAAACGCCCGGCGGATATCGTTCTCCGCAGCTTGCGACCCTACTGGGACAGTTGCAGTGGGTGTCCGTAGGCGCAAAGCCGGAAGGCGACGAATTGCGCGTGGTGGCGGACGGAGAAACTTCCAATGAGATGGTGATCCGGCAGCTCAACGACATGTTCAGCGGCTTGCTCATCCTGGCACAAGCCGGCCTGGACAATCCCAAGTCACGCAAACAGCTCGATCCAAAATTGCGCGAGGCCTACGCGAGCTTGCTGAAATCGGCGGAAGTGCAAAAGGTGGATCGCGGGACGTCCAAGTCCGTGCGGCTGATTTTCGAGATTACGCCGCAGTTGCTGGAATCAGCAAAGAGCGCTTCCGCCGCGGATCCGCCAGAAAAGCCGCCAACCGCTCAACCTGCGCGAAAACGCCGCTGAGGCGAACTGGTTCCCCTCTCAATTGAACAAGTAGTATGGAAAAAGACTGACTCAGTCAGCGGAAGGATTGCTGCGCATATAGCGCCACGGATTGACCGGCGCGTTGTTCACGCGGACTTCGTAGTGAACGTGGGGACCGGTGGAACGGCCGCTGATGCCCGTGTAGCCGAGGACTTCGCCGCGCTTGATGCGGGTGCCGGCCACAACGGCGTAAGCCGAAAGATGCGCGTACCAAGTGGTGATGCCAAACCCGTGATCCAGAATCACGACCCGGCCATAACCGGAGTGCTGGCCGACGTCGAGCACCACGCCGTCCGCAGTGGCGTGTACGGGGGCGCCATAGTCCGCACCAACGTCAACGCCGGTGTGGAACGCGCCTTCACCAGAGAACGGGTCGAGGCGCTCGCCAAACCCGTCGGTTATATGACCCAAAACCGGCCAGGCCGACGGAGTGTAGTTGGAATCGGCGAAGGCCATTGAAGGCATCATGCGCAGACCACCTGAGGAGACGGCAATCACAGTGGCGTTGCGCTTCAAGAAAGTGAACTGCTCGACGGAACGATCAAAGATGTCTTCAGGCGTTGAGGGAACGTCGGTCTGTTCGAACGCGGCGGGGTGATATTTCATCACGCCGAAAGTCATGGCCACGTCGGTGGCAAGGGATTGCACGGCATCGAGGCGCTGGTTGGTGTCTTTCACTGTGCTCTGCAGTTCGCGAACTTGTTTCTTCCAAACGTCGCGTTCCTGGCGAACCGCATTGTAGTTGCCGACTTTCCAGAGCATGCGGCTGTAAGAGCCGACAGCGGCAAGAACGGTGATGCTTCCAATGATGGCGAGAGCCGCAAGGCCATGCAGAACGTACGCGGGCACGATGAGTTTCCTCATCTTGCCGGGGGTAGATGCAATATAAAACGTATAGTTCTTGCTGCTGATCACGCTGGGGTCCCTCAGGCCCTTGCCTGTTAGTCTCTAAGAACGCGGCGCTTATTCTCTGTCACCGCGAACAACCACTTGCACTTCGAACGCTCGGAACCGTGAGCCTTGGTTCGCGACTCCCCGCATATTAGTTTTAGTAGACCCTCAGGTCAACCCTGTATTTGTCCTTTTTTGGTACAGTGCCTGGGAAACTGTCCCCTGTCCCAGCGTACAGGGTGCGCTAGGATGATGGCTAAGTATGAACCATTTCCGCGATGAAGACGAGTTGGTGAAGGAGATCGCGCGGCACTTTCTGCTTAGCCACGTACAGAACCTCCGCTTGGGAATCGGCGATGATGCAGCTCTCTGGAAGCCAAAACCTGGATTTATGAGCATCCTGACGAGCGACTGGTTCCTGGAAGGCTCCCATTTCCTGCGCGAAAAGCATCCGCCGGAGAGCGTGGGCTGGAAATGCCTGGCGCGCGCGGCCAGTGATATCGCCGCGATGGGCGGGACGCCACGATGCTTTCTGCTGAATCTGGCGCTTCCGGCGGCTGCCACCGGAAACTGGCTGAAGAATTTCCTCGGTGGATTGCGGCGTGCCGCGAAATCGCTCGACTGCGTTCTGGCTGGAGGCGACACGACCCATAGCAAGCGCATATTCATCAGCGTTACCGTGATCGGCGAAATTCGCGAGGGGCGGGAAGTCTTGCGGTCAGGCGCACGTCCGGGTGACCTACTTTATGTCAGCGGAACGCTGGGCGAAGCGGAGCGCGGATTGCGGCTTTTGCGCAACAGCCGGGGGCAAGCGAGTCCCAAGAATGTGGTTCTGCGGAAACATCTTTACCCGGAGCCGAGGATTCCGTTGGGGCGGTGGCTTGCCGAAAGGAAACTAGCCACGGCGATGATGGATATATCCGATGGATTGTCGAGCGACCTGCGCCGGTTGTGTGCCGCGAGCGGCGTTGGCGCGTTGATTGATCCGCGCGCACTTCCCTTGCCGCGCGGCGTCGGTCCGGAATCCGCCAGGCGATTGGCGCTGCATGGCGGCGACGACTACGAACTTCTATTCGCGGTTGCACCCCGGAAAGTGCGGCTGCTTCCGGCAAGGTTTCAAAAGTTGCGGCTGACACAGATTGGGGAGATCACGGTGGACCGTAGCGTACGGATTATTGGAGATGACGGAAAACGGGAACCGCTTCCTATGGCCGGTTGGGATCCCTTTCGTCAAAGAAATAAGTAGCGACGAAATTCAGCGAGCCGGGGGCGGCTCGGCAGATGGCGTTGTCACCGGAGGGGGCGCCGCTACTGGTTTCGCTCGCGGCGCAGGGACTTCCTCTTCGGGAGCCGTGTCTGGAACGTCGGTGTGCACGTGATGCTCCTCTGCCTGTTCTTCCAAGGTGATCACGTTTGGAAATTTAAGCGCCGGGGTGCCGGCCATGGCCTTTTCCATGAACTCCATCCAGATAGGGAGAGCGGCAAGCGCGCCGGATTCCCGCTTGCCCAATGAAATTTGTTTGTCGTCGTAGCCTACCCAGACGCCCGCAGTGAGCTGCGGAGTAAATCCTATGAACCAGGCGTCGGTGAAATCCTGCGTGGTCCCGGTTTTGCCGGCCGCGGGGCGCCCGAGCGATTTGGCTTTCATGGCGGTGCCGAACTGCACGACCTCTACGAGCATGGCGGTCATCGTATGAGCTACGTCGGGCGAAACGACGTCGTGCACTTCTGGATGCGCTTCCTCCAGCAGCGCGCCATCGTAGCTGGTGACGCGGCGAATCATGTGCGGGTCAATGCGAATGCCCTCGTTGGGGAAAACAGTGAACGCAGAGACGTGCTCGATCAAGCGCATGTCCGCGGCTCCCAGGGCCAGCGGCAGATACGGCGGCAACGGCGTGCTAATGCCAAAGCGCTTGGCCATTTCCACTATGTTTGAGATGCCCACTTTTTCGGCCAACTTCACCGCCGGTACGTTGCGCGAGCCAGCTAGAGCGCGCCGCAGCGTGATGACGCCTTCAAATTTTTCGTCGTAGTTGTGTGGCGCGTAAGTTTGTCCGCCACTGATGGTCGCGAATGGCGCGTCAACGATGGTATCGAACGGAGAAAAACCTTTTTCGATTGCGGTCGTGTAGACATAGGGCTTGAACGAACTGCCTACCTGGCGAACGGCTTGTGTCACGCGATTAAACTTGGAGTCTTCAAAGCTGTAGCCGCCGACCATGGCCTTGATTTCACCGGTGCCGTTATCAATGGCGATCATTGCGGCTTGGGGAGCAGGCTGCTGCTCAAGCTGAACGCGGGCGGTGGTTTCGCGAAGGTCCTGGATGGAAAACTGCGCCAGGTCACCGACGGCGAGAATTTCGTTGGGGCGCTTGTGGCCAGTCCAGGCCATATCGAGCGGAGAAAGGATCGCGCGATAGGTACCGATCTTAATGGTGGCGCTCTTGTCGTCCACGGCCATCACGAGGCCGGTGACGTAACTTCCCTTTTCAATGGCGTGGCGCCAGTCGTCGTCTTCGTAGGTGTCGAGCTTCCCGAGGTTGTCTTTGAGGATGTTGGGCAATTTGTCGCGCCAGCCGTGGCGGCGGTCGTAGAGATGCAGGCCGTCGCGGATGGCCAGGTTGGCGGCTTTCTGCATCTGGATGTTCAGCGTGGTGTAAACGCGCAGGCCCCGCTCGTGCACGGCTTCCGTGCCGTAAGTGGATTCGAGATACTTGCGGATGTCTTCGAAGAAATAAGGCGCCAGGTCGTTGCGTGGATATTGCACATGCAAACCGAGGCGGGTCTTCTTCGCGGCTTCTGCTTCGGCCGGAGTGATTTTCCCCTCCTCCATCATCTGGTGGATCACCAGATTGCGGCGGGCGAGGGCGCGCGCCGGGTCGGTGAGCGGCGAATAAATGGGGCCGCGAATCATTCCCGCGAGAAGCGCGGATTGCTGGAGATTCAGGTCGGTCACCGACTTGCCAAAGTAGAATTGCGCTGCGGCTGCGAAACCATAGTTGCCATGCGCCAGGTAGACCTGGTTTGCATACATCGTGAAGATTTGCGGCTTGGTGTAGCGGCGTTCGATCTGCAACGAAAGGAGCATTTCCTGCGCTTTACGGCGGAAGCTGCGGTCGCTGCGGTCGAGAAACAGATTTCCTGCAAGCTGCATGGTGATGGTGCTGGCGCCTTCGGCTTTGCGGTGCTTCAGGATGTTTCGGTAGGCAGCGCCGGCAACGCGCGGGAAGTCCACGCCCCAGTGGTCCTCGAAGTGCTGGTCTTCGATGGCGGTGACGGCGTTGTAGAGAACCTTGGGGACTTGCTCCCAGGTCATCAGGATCCGCCGCTGTAGGGCGAAGCTGCCGACGAGCTGGCCGTCGTCGGCGTAGATTTCCGTGACCACGTTGGGCCGGTAGGTTTCGAGCGCGCGGATTTCCGGCAGGTCGCTTTCGTAAACGAAGAGCAAGCCAGCGGCGGCGCCCAGAACGACGGTGCAAAGGAGTAGAAACGCGAGCGCGACGCGGTCAATCAATTTCCAGCCGCGAAGGCGCAGAGTGATCGGGGGCAGCGAAAACATGGACAGGCAATTCTAGCGCAGAACAATTCCGCGACGCCGGTGCGAAAATGAATACGATTGCGCTTTAGCAACATCCCTCGAAAAGCCTTGTATACCAGGTGCGTAATTTATTCGATACTTGGCCTGCTTTGCATCCAGACTTGGGGGATTCGGGCCAATGCCAATGTTTGTGGTTCTCTTTGCTGTATCTGTGATCGTAGCCTTGGGCTTAGCTTTCGGTGTTTCCTTGATTTTCCGGCGCATGACAGAAAATGTTCTTTCGCGTCATCTGGCGGACAATGTAAGTCGCGCGACCGCAAAATATCTGCAAATCGCGATTCTGCTGGCAGGAGTTTCCGGCGGCGCTCGGATTCAAATGCTCAAAGATTACCTGAGCACGCCCACTTACAATATGGAGGCTCTGAATGCCCAGATGAAGCCGGCACTCTGGAGCCTGGCCATGTACAACACTGCGACCGATGCGCTGATGGGAATTCTGTGGCTGATGATCGTTTTTGCTTTCCTTGCCACCGTGGCGGTGGCTTTCATCCGGAGGTCGAAGATCAGGTGGCTGCTGCCGGAGCGGCAAGAGGTCCGTGGTAGCTGGTCGAAGTAAACCAGTAAGGATTTTGGGTCGCCTGGAATCTCATTCCACGTGCGCGTAGTAGCGCTCACCGGCGCAGGCGCGGCAGAGCGTGCGGCCGTTAACGGTTACTTCGCGCTTGAAGTTGATGCCTTCACCGCACTGGTCGCAGACAACGCGCGGCCCTTTGAAGCCGGGTAGATCTTCGGGATGGATTTCGACCTTCACCCACTCTGTTGAGAACAGCACATCGTCGGAAAGCTGCGCGTAGGCTTTCTGCTGGGCTTCTTCGCGGGGCAGGTCGGGGAATAGATCTTTGGCGGCCTGCTTGGAGGATTCTTTCGCCGCGATGCGGATGGCGCGTCCGGTCTGGAGATCACAAAATGTGGCGGCGACTTTGCCCCAGTCGCGGAATTTCAGCGCGCGCTTGCCGAGGCGGCAGTTGGCGACAAGAGCCACGGCGTCGGTGACACACCGGTCGATTTCCACGTACGTGACGATTCGCTTCCGTTCGGCGACGGGGTCGAGGCCGAGTTCGCGAATGCCCAGCATGGCGAGGCGCACGCCAAGCACTTGCCCGGCACAGATGTGGCCGTGGGCGACGGCGGCGAGTTCAAGGTATTCGTTGAGTGTTTTCATATTTCAGCTACAAACCGACCATTGTCATTTCTGAACGCATCCGACTAAGGATGCGTGAAGAATCTCAACGTCCACTCACCTATGACCTAATTCGAAGTTGAGAACCTTCGCTTCGCTTAGGATGACACCGTTGTGTCTGCTGATGGTCATGTGGACTGCTCTGGCGTCGCGGCGGACCACGGATGAGGCTTGCGGGCTTCGATGAAGGCAAAGACGGTCATGAGGACGGCAAGCAGAAGAAGCGCGCCATCGCGCAGGACGGTCATGCCGTCGAGCGGCTCAGGTTTGGCGAAGCATCCGCAATTGATTTGCAAGCCCATGGCGTAGGCACGCACGACGCTGGCGAAGAAACCGCCGATGATCAACGTAATCAGCGTGGCCCAGATGCGAAGTTGCCAGCCGACGAGAAGCAGCAGGCCTAGAGCGATTTCCGCGAATGGCAGGGTATGCGCCACGAAGCGAGACGCTACGCGCGAAAGAATCTGGTAGGAGGAAACCTGCATTTCGAAAAAGCCGAGCGCGACTCCTAGCGGTGGGCGCGGGCTTCGACCCATGGTGATCTTGGCGTAACCGGCGTAAATGAAAATGCCGGCGAGAACCAGGCGGCCAATCCAGATGATGATGCGGCGGTAGTTGAATGGTGCGGATTGCATCATGGCGGCTTCGCACTCTCCTGGAGTTTGTTGGCTGAACCCTACTTCTGGGCCACCAGTTGGTCGAGGAAATCCTTCAGAACATCGTAGCTGAGCGTTCCGGCATAGGGGTAGTTTTGCCCCTTCGAATGGAAAACAGAGGTGGGCGTTTGCGTCACCGGAAGCGTTTGGCCGAGCTGTTTGTCTTTTTCAATCAAGGGTTCAAGCGTCTTGGCATCCACAAGCGCCTGCACTTTTTTCATCTCCGCGGGAGAGAGCACGCCGGCTACGGTTCCCTTGACGTCGCCGTTCGCTTCCCACTTTTCCTGGTTTTGGAACAAGGCCTGCTCGACCGGTTCGCACTTTCCGATATGTGCCGCGGCGCGAGAATAACTGGCAGCGACTCGGGAATAAGCGTGCATCGGCAGCGGAAAGTCGCGGTGCACCAGGTACACCTTGCCCGTGCTTACGTAATTGTCCATGACCTTTTGCGTGGTATTCAGAAAAAGCTGCTTGCAGGCGGGGCATTGAAAATCGCTGTAGATCTCGACGACCACAGGAGCCGTCTTGGAGCCGAAGGCCTTTGTCGGGTCGATGTCGGGAACCCCGTTCACGGTGATGGTGGCCGTGGAAACGGTGGGCGCTTCGGTCGACGCAGGGGCTGCGGCTTTCTTGGCCGTCGTTGCTTTTGTCTGCGACTTCTGGTCTGGAGGCGCGGCGAGCAGCAAAGTGCCGCAGGTAATCAGGGTCAGAAGGCTGGCAGAAACAAGAGGGAGACGGCGATTCACGGATTCCTCCATTGGAAAATTGCGGATAGCGAATTCCCGCCCAGAGTATCACAGGTTCAAATGCCCTAACCTGACGTCACCTGCGGTGCCGGATGAGTGACTTCGTTGATTTTGTTGCAGCATAAGGAGGAGGCGTTGTCCCGGCTGATGGTTAGTCGCGCTCTGTTTTCAAGCGCAGAGCGGAAACTACGGGAGAGTGTGCATTCCGAAGCGAGCTTGAGAATGGACGCAGACTGGAGGTAAAATGTCAGAAGTGGTTTGTAAGTCGTGGCAAATGGTGCTTTTATTGTCCATATCAAATAACTTGACAACGCAACACTCAACCTGTATACTCGCCTGCGTTTGACGTTTCCCGTGGCTGGCCAAGCGCCAGGCAGCGGACGGTCTTTAGTGCGGTCGGGATCATGGTCTCCGGCATCTATAAGGTTGGCCGGGCGATCCCCGGACGAGTGCAAACACGAGAGTTTTGGGAAGGTTTGAGAAGGAGAAGGAAGCGATGAGCAAGATAATTGGAATTGACCTGGGGACAACCAACTCGGTGGTAGCCGTGATGCAAGGCGGCGAGCCGGTGGTGATACCCAACCAGGAAGGCACCCGCACCACACCTTCCGTAGTGGCCATCACAAAGTCCGGCGAAAGGTTGGTCGGACAGGTGGCCAAGCGCCAGGCGGTGACGAACCCGGAAAACACGGTCTATTCGATCAAGCGTTTCATGGGCCGCCGCTATGACGAAGTGGGCGAAGAGATGAAGCGCGTGCCCTATAAAGTGGTAAAGGGCGATCATGATGACGCGCGCGTGGAAGTTGCCGGCAAGGTGTACAGCCCGCCGGAAATCTCCGCGATGATTTTGACGAAATTGAAAACCGCGGCGGAAGATTTCCTTGGCGAAAAAGTGACCAAGGCGGTCATTACCGTTCCGGCGTACTTCAACGACTCGCAACGGCAAGCCACCAAGCAGGCCGGGGAGATCGCGGGCCTTGAAGTGGTCCGCATTATCAATGAACCGACGGCGGCGGCTCTGGCGTATGGCCTCGAGAAGAAGAGCGACGAAACCATCGCCGTGTACGACCTCGGCGGCGGCACGTTCGATATTTCGGTGCTGGAGGTCGGCAGCGGCGTCGTGGAAGTGAAGTCCACCAACGGCGATACCCACCTGGGCGGCGACGACGTGGACCAGAAGATCGTCGACTGGCTGATTGACGAATTCAAGAAAGAGCACGGCATCGACCTGGGCAAGGACAAGATGGCGTTGCAGCGGCTGAAGGAAGCGGCGGAAAAGGCCAAGATCGAGCTTTCGCAGATGATGGAGACGGAGATCAATCTGCCCTTTATCACCGCGGGCGCGAGCGGCCCGATCCACATGCAGCAGAAGCTGACGCGCATGCGGCTGGAACAGCTGATGAGCGATCTGCTTGAGCGCTCGATGAAACCGGTGAAGCTTGCCCTGGAAGACGCGAAGATGTCGCCGAACGACATCCAGGAAGTGGTGCTGGTCGGCGGGTCGACGCGCATTCCGAAGGTGCAGCAACTGGTCAGCACGTTCTTTGGCGGGAAAGAGCTGCACAAGGGCGTGAACCCGGATGAGGTCGTGGCCGTTGGGGCGGCCATCCAAGGCGCGGTGCTCGGCGGGGAAGTAAAGGACATCCTGCTGCTCGACGTGACGCCACTTTCGCTGGGCGTGGAAACACTGGGCGGCGTGATGACCGTGCAGATTCCGCGCAACACCACGATTCCAACGCGCAAGGTGGAAACCTATTCGACGGCTTCCGACAACCAGCCGGGCGTGGAAATCCACGTCATGCAGGGCGAGCGGAAGTTCGCGAAGGACAACCGGTCGCTCGGCACGTTCAAGCTGGACGGCATTCCACCCGCTCCGCGCGGGACGCCGCAAATCGAGGTTACGTTTGACATCGATGCGAACGGCATCCTGAACGTGAGCGCAAAGGACAAGGCCACGAACAAGGAACAGAAGATCACCATCACGGCTTCCACCGGCTTGACGAAGGAAGAGGCCGAGAAGATGAGGGTCGAGGCCGAGTCGCACGCGGAAGAAGACCGCAAGCGGATGGAAGAGGTGGAAGCGCGCAACCGTCTGGACGGCATCGTGTACCAGGCCGAAAAGACGATTCGCGACAACCGCGACAAGCTGAACGACGCCGACGTGAAACAAGCCGAGGCGGCCATCGAAGAGGCGAAGAAGGCCGTCAATGAAGGCGGTGTGGCGCGCCTGCGTTCCGCAGCCGAGAACGTGGAAAAGACGCTGCACAAGATGGCGGAAGAGCTGTACAAGACGGCGCAGGCATCGGGCGCGGAGCAGGCAGGAGCCGCGGGGGCTGCTGCGGGCGCCGGGTCCGCTTCGAGCGGCGGTGGCGCGCAGGGCGGTCAAAAGCCCGGCGACGTGATCGACGCGGAGTATGTGGACGTGGACGAGAGCAAGAAGCCGAACTAAAAAAAGTAATTAGTAATCAGCGATCAGTAATCAGGAAGCGTTCCGTGGATTGGAGCGCTTCCCGGTGAAATTGACGATGAGCAAATTGGGGTCCAGCACGCGGCAACTTAATGCAACGGGTGCTGGACCCATTTGTATGATGGAGAGGGCGGCGGTTCGAAATATCCGCCGCACCAATTGCGAGCATGGCGACGAGCGCTAAACACGATTATTACGAACTGTTGGGAGTCGAACGCAAGGCGACGGCGAAGGATATTCGCACGGCGTTCCGAAAGCTCGCGCGCAAATACCATCCCGACCTGAATCCCGGCGACAAATCCGCGGAAGAAAAGTTCAAGCAGCTGCAGGAAGCCTACGACGTTCTTTCCGACACGAAGAAGCGCCAGATGTACGACCAGTACGGCTTCTATAGCGACAACGCGCCGCCTCCGGGCTATGCGGGCGGGGCCGGGGCGGGCGATCCGAATGTGAATTTTGATTTTGGCGGATTCGATTTCGGCGGGGGAAGCGGCGGCACTGGCACTGGAGGAAGTTTTCGTGATCTCTTCAGTCAGTTTTTCAGCGGCGGCCGCGGCGGCGCGATGGAGGCGGAGCACGAGCCCGGC
>Ga0210410_10004960_pt1 | contig 11645 bp, 5 predicted proteins | sample IncBWC4MmetaG_FD_161058 | JGI IMG/M metagenome (GOLD analysis project Ga0210410, IMG submission 161058) | Forest soil microbial communities from Barre Woods Harvard Forest LTER site, Petersham, Massachusetts, United States - Inc-BW-C-4-M | ecosystem: Environmental > Terrestrial > Soil >... | reverse complement strand
AGATGTCGTTCGCAAACACCACTCCGCCTCCACGCGGCAGGGCCTCCATGCGAATCTTGCAGTCGCCATATTGACCATGGCCGCCGGTCTGCTTTTTATATCGCCCCTGCGCCTCAGCTCGCCCACGAACCGTCTCAAGGTAAGGTATCTTCGGCGCCTTCAAGGTGACATCCGTGTGATAACGCCGCTTCAGCTTCGATACAACCGCCTCGATGTGCTGCTGCCCCGCGCCCGCCACAAGAAATTCATTCGTCTGCGGATCGCGGAAGAACCGCACCATCGAATCCTCTTCCATCACCTTGTGCAGCGCCGGCGCCAGCTTATCCTCATCCGCGCGCGACTTCGGCTCGATCGCATAGGTCATCGCCGGCTCCGGCATCGGCACCGGTTCCAGAAAAATCTCATGCGCTTTTTCGCCGAGAGTGTCTCCCGTCAGCGTCACGCGCAACTTGGCCACAGCTCCAAGATCACCCGCATGCAGCTCCTGCACCTCCACCGCTTTTCGCCCCTGCATGATCGAGAGATGGCAAAGCCGTTCTGGCTCCTGACGCGTGAAATTCACGACAGACTTGTCCGTCTTCATCATGCCGCTTACCACTTTGAAGAAGGAGATCCTTCCCGCAAATGGATCGGTCATCGTCTTGTATACATAGAGCGCAAGGGGCTCCTCATCGCCCACCTTGCGCATAACGATCTCGTCCTGAACATCCACGGCCCCGCTGCCATTGATGTGTGCGCGCGTCGAATGCAGAATTCCATGCGCAGCCACTGGTTCACGCTCCGTTGGCGCAGGCGCATAGACCTTCAGAAAATCCAGCAGATGATCGGTCCCCACGTTTCTTAGTCCGCTCACATAGAGCACGGGAAAGATCCGGTCCTCGCGAATCGCCTCATGCAACGCGCCGATCAGATGCTCCTCCGGGATGGTCCCCTCGCTGAAGAACTCCTCCATCAGCTCATCTTTCCCCTCAGCCACAAGCTCCACCAGGGCCTCGTGCGCAGCCTTGGCATCCGCCTTGATGGCCTCAGGAATCGGCCCCACTTCGCCTCGTCCGTCCCCGTCAGGCTTATACAAATAAGCCTTCATCGTCACCAGATCCACTACTCCATGAAAGCCGTGCTGATCGACGATCGGCAGTTGCACCGGCACAATCTGACGCCCCCACCTCTCCTGCAGAAGCTCAATCATCCGTTGCCGGCCGATCCTGCTGTCCGCCTTGGGATGATCCACCTGGTTGATCACGATCACCCGCGGCAGGTTCACCTCCGCTGCATACTTCCACACCCGGTCGGTCACTGCCTCCGCGCCCGTCTGCGCGTTGACCACCACCGCAGCCACCTCCGCCGGCAACATCGCCGCGCGCGTCTCATGCACAAACATGTGAAAGCCCGGCGTGTCGATCAGATTGATCTTGATGCCGTCCCACTCGGCAAACGCCACCGCATTCGACATCGTTGTCCGGCGTGCCACCTCTTCTTCGTCATAGGCCGTGACGGCCGATCCGTCTTCCACGCGGCCTCGCGTCGTTGTCATCTTCGCGGCATGCAGCAGAGCGGAGATCAAGGTGGTCTTTCCGCAGTGCGCATGCCCGACTACAGCCACGTTACGAATATCACTCCCCAAGTAGACCTTCATATCAGACTCCTCTTCCATAATCTGAACTGACAAATCTCTATCGGTTACCGAATGACAACTAGCTCCTATGCGGGTTCAGCCTGACGCGAATCTCAACCCCAGGCAACCGTCGATGACCTCAATTTCAGACCCTTCCGAGACCCGCACTTCGAGGAGCACGGATGCTATCACAAATTGGGCAGGGTCTTCGTACTTCAATCGCTACATAGGTTTGCAGTCGCCTACCCAGACCCTCACAGCCGGTGAACTCTTTTTGGGGGCTTCACCGTGACAGCCACCGGGCAAGTCGACTCCCGCACCACAAACTCAGGATCAACCACAATCTGTTGCGCGTGCATCGCCGAAGCAGGCGCGCCCATCTGTTGCAACACTGTCTGAGCCGCCAGCATCCCCATCGTTCGCAGCGGCTGCCGCACCGTGGTAAGCCCCGGATTCTGGAACTCCGCCGACTGTATGTCGTCAAACCCCACCACCGAGACATCCTGCGGCACGCGCAGTCCCGCCTCTCGCAGAGCCTTAATAGCGCCGATAGCGGAGACGTCATTGAACGCAAACAAAGACGTAAACGATTCGCCTCCGGCCAGAAGCCTCTGGGTCGCCAGATAGCCCGGCTCATGCGACGGCAGATCCCCTTCAAGCTGAGCGACCAGCTTGGGAAAGATCGTCAGCCCATTCTTTTTCATCGCGTGCCGAATCGCGCGCCAGCGCGACTCCGTGTCGGAGCTGAACCTCTGTCCCTTGATGAAGGCCAGCCGGCGATGTCCGAGCCCACGCAAATGGTCGATAGCAAGCGCCGCTGCGAGCCGGTGATTCAACACAATGTTCGTCACACCCTTCGGCTCATGATGGCCCGATACAGTTACGGTCGGGATGGCCCACCGCTCGCGAAGCAGCGTATCCACCGCAATGATGCCTTCAACCGCACGGTCCTGGAAGAGCCGTTGCGATCGTTCAATCATCTCCTCGCGGTGATGATGACTGACCAGAAAATAGAAATAATCCGCCTGCAGCAGTTGATGCTCAATTCCGCTCAGCACCAGCGTGGTATACCCCTCGCTCACCTCCGGCACCAGCACACCGATCGTCTGGCTCCGTCGATTGCGCAAGGAGCGGGCAAATAAATTCGGCCTGTAGTTCAGCAACTCCGCCGCAGCCAGTATCCGGTCCTGAGTCCCTTTGGGAATCGAACGCGCCGCCGGAGCGCCACTGAGAACACGAGAAATCGCAGCCACGGACAACCCTAGATGACCAGACAGCACCTTAAGATTCACTGGCTTAAGCTCTCGCTTCGGCGAAGCGGGCGTAGCTGCGCGTATTCGAGGTTCTCGCGGCATCCCAGCAGTCTGTCACAACGAAATATACACACGTCAAAAAATAATCCGATTCCCTTGACACCCTTTTCGCAAAAGGGGCAATATTTCCCACCAGGCAAACGATTGCCTAACATCGCGCGATAAGCCATGAATACCGTCTAATTTTGGAGGCAGCATGAGTTTCAATTCATTATTCAATCGACGAAATCTCCTGATGGCGGCCATTACCATTACTACGGCCTTCGTTGCGCCGCTGGCAAACGCCCAGTTCCGCGCATCCATTCAAGGCACAGTCACCGACCCTACCGGAGCCGTCATCCCCGGCGCAAACCTTACCTTAACCGACGCCGACACCAACAGCGTAGTCACCGCGACCTCGAACGCGAGCGGCATCTTCAACTTCAACGCTCTAGCGCCCGACCACTACAACCTCACTGCCGAAGCCAAGGGCTTCAAGCCCAAATCCATTCAGGACCTTCACATCATTCCCGAGCAACCCAATGCAGTTAACGTGCAGATGGAGATCGGAGACACCTCCGTCACCGTCACCGTCACCGGCGACAGCATCTCCCCGCTCGAAACCGCAACCGCCTCCACCAGCGGCACCATTAGCAGCAACGAAATCCAGCACCTCCCATCAAGCAATCGCGACGTCTTCCAGCTCATCCAACTGGCGCCGGGCGTCTTTGGTGACGGGTCTCAAGGATCAGGCGGTGGAACCAACAATCTGCCGGGCACGCAGGGTCCAGGTGGCTCAGGGGCGAATACGGGAATCTTCGCAACCGAGAACGGTCCCCAGGCCGTCTCCAACGGCGGCCAGTATGAGACTAATGGCATCACTATCGACGGCATCAGTACCGCCAGCGCAGTATGGGGCGGCACCTCCGTCATCACCCCGACCGAGGACTCTGTCGGAAGCGTCAAGATCGTCTCCAACACCTACGACGCGGAGAATGGCCGCTTCAGCGGCGCGCAGATCCAAGTCACTTCCAAGAGCGGTACGAATAACTGGCACGGCAGCCTCTTCTTCCGCGCCAACCGTCCCGGCCTCAACGCCTACCAGCGCTACAACAACTCGGGATTCTTCAATACGGGCACACCGGCCCAGCGAGGCCTCACGAGGGATACCCAGAAGTTCAACCAGTACGGCGGCAGTGTTGGAGGTCCCATCTGGAAAGACCACGTCTTCGCCTTCTTCGCCTACGAGACCATACGGAACAACTCCTCCGTCACCCAAACGGGCTGGTACGACACGCCGGCTTTCGATGCTCTCGCGCCCGCGAATAGTATTGCAAAGACGTTCCTCACCTTTCCCGGTGCCGGCGTAGCCTCCTCCGGTCTTGTCAACCAAACCTGTGCGAACGCCGGGCTTGTGGAGAACGTAAACTGCCGGACCATTGCCGGCCAGGGCTTGAACCTCGGCTCACCTCTGACGTCAGGCCTCGGCAAACAGGACCCTACCTATCAAAGCGCAACCAATCCTGGCGTTGGTAGTGGTCTGTCGAATGTGGCCGACATCGCGCAATACACCACGGTCAATCCGACCACCCAGACCGAAGTTCAGTACAACGGACGGCTTGACGCGAATGTCACCAGCAAGGACCACGCAGCCTTTGCCATCTATTGGGTTCCGGTCTCTGTTACCAACTACAACGGCACCGTGCGCCCATACAACCTCTTTCATCACGATGCGGTCAACGATGCGTTCTCCATCATCTGGAACCACGTCTTCTCGGGCAGCTTCCTCAACGAAGCTCGCGCCAACGCAGCGGGCTGGCGCTGGAACGAGGTCACGAGCAACCCGCAGGCTCCCTACGGCCTGCCCCAAAATACAGTCGAGACAATCGGCAGCATTGACGGCAGATCACCATCCAATACCTTTGCCTTCTTCGGGGCGCCTGGACCGAGCAACTTCAACCAGTGGACCTACACCTATAAGGATATTGCGACAAAAGTCTTGGGAAACCACACGATTAAATTCGGTGGTGAGGTCACTCGTCTCTACTACCTCAACAACCCAACCTACAACGCACGTCCCAACTACCGCTTCTATAACATCTGGAACTTCCTCAACGATGCTCCACACAGCGAGAATGGCAGCTTCAGCCCCTTCACTGGTACCCCTACCACCAACCGGCAGGATGAGCGGGAAAACCTCTTCGGTTTCTTCGTCCAGGACGACTGGAAGGCTCGCCCAAATCTGACCTTCAACATCGGACTGCGCTACTCCTACTTCGGGTCGCTCTCCGCCAAGGAGAACAACCTCAACACCGTCGTGCTCGGCTCTGGATCCACGACTTACACCGGACTCTCCGTACGGCTTGGAGGCACGCTCTATACGCCGCAGAAGGGCAACTTCGGCCCGCAGATAGGCTTCGCCTGGAGCCCCCCAGGCCTTAACGGCAAGCTCGTTGTTCGCGGTGGATACGGTCTTAACTACAACCAGGAGGAGATCGCCCTCTCCGGCAATGCCGGCAACAACCCGCCGGGTATCTTCGCCGCGGGCTTCAGCAACAGCACCCCGACCTCCGCCGATCCACACATCGTCTACGCAATTCCAGCAGACGCACACAGCCTCTTCGGTTATCCGGCGAACCCGAACGCGATTACAAAGTTCAACAGCGCGAATCTGCCCGTCGGAGGAGGTGTCAACCTTACTGCTTACCCGGCGAACCTGCCCACCAACTACTCACAGCACTACTCGCTCGATACCCAGTACGATCTCGGCTATCAGCTGGTTGCCACATTGGGATATATGGGGAGCATCAGCCGTCACAACATCTACCACTCACAAGCCTATGTCAACGCCGTGGCTCAGGGCTACGCTTTCAACCCGCTCGTCAGCAACGTCGAGCTCTTCGGCAATAATGGGGCCTCCAACAACAATGCCTTGTTGCTCGGACTCAAGCACCAGATGTCCCATCACTTCTCCGCCGACGCAGAGTTCAGGTGGGCGAAGAGCATGGACGATACCTCGGGGCCCTACTTCGAAGACCCATATCCGTACGCTCCCTATCTCGCGCGCGGGCGCTCCGACTTCAACGTAGGCAAGGCGCTCAAGATCTACGGTCTGTGGCAACCGGTCATCTTCACCGGCAGCCACGCATGGCTGGAGAAGATCGTCGGAGGCTGGTCCATCAGCGGCATCTTCAACCTTCACACCGGCTTCCCGTGGAACCCCATCGTCAATACAGGCAGCGATCTTTACTACCCCGGCAGCGGATACGGTCAACTGCGGCCAGCCTCCTACAACGGCGGAGCAGGCAACAACACCAGCAACGATGCCTTCAAGTCAGGCCCCGGTGTCGGCAATGGAAAGAACGTAAACTTCCCCCTCGCTGGAGCGACTCAACCCTACTTCACGAAGCCGAAGTTCACGACCGGTTCAGGCATCCCGCAAGCGCCGGGAGTGGCCAGAAACTCATTCACAGGACCAGGATATAAGGATGTGGACGCAACGCTCACCAAGGCATTCGGTCTTCCAAAAATGCCTGTCCTCGGCGAAGACGCGAAGTTTGAGATCCGCGCCGATGCCTTCAACCTCTTCAACAACCTCAACTTCAACCCAACGAGCATCGCGAACGACATCTCCTCAACCAACCTTGGGCAGGCCCAAAGTGCTCTGGGTGCGCGAGTCGTCAACCTGCAGGCACGTTTCAGCTTCTAACAAAAGGCTGAAACGACATCTCATACAAAAGAGGATGCCTCGCCAGCATCCTCTTTCTTTTCACGTGTCAGCTTGTCGTACCCTCCAATACTTGACAAAAACGCACGTCCCACTGCCTCACTTTTAGTGCAATTGCCGCGTACAATATTTTTTACGTCCGAAAATGACAAAACCCGCTCCAGTCCTGGCTTCGCACCACGTTAAGAGCCGTCAATTTACCACGTTTTACCACCGAAAAACCACATTATGACCACATTCCACCACAACGATCTCGACCGAGGTTCCCGTGTCTAGACTTCGTCCATTTCAACTCTCACTTCTCGGCCTGGTCCTCTCCTTCTCCCCGCTCGTCCACGCGCAGGAGGTCATCCAGATCGATACACAAGCCCAAACCACACCCTTCCCCCACTTCTGGGAGCAGATGTTTGGATCTGGGCGTGCAATTTTGTCGCTGCGAGAAAGCTACCGCAATGATTTGCGCGCGGTAAAGCAGGTAGCTGATTTTCGCTATGTTCGCTTTCACGCCATTCTCGATGATCAAGTAGGCGTTTACAGCGAAGATGAACACGGCAACCCTGTTTATAACTTCGCGTATGTCGATGAGATATACGACGGTCTTCTAAAAAATGGAGTGCGCCCCGTCGTCGAAATTAGCTTCATGCCAAAGAAGCTGGCATTTAATCCAGATGCGTTGCATCCATTCTGGTACAAGCCAAATGTGTCTCCACCAAAAAGCATGGAGAAGTGGGATGGCTTAATGACTCATTTCGCGCAACATCTCGTCGACCGATACGGCATCGATGAAGTGTCGCAGTGGTACTTCGAAGTCTGGAACGAACCGAATATTGATTTTTGGGGCGGCATCCCAAGAAAGAAAAGTTACTTCGAACTGTATGATCACACGGCTCACGATCTGAAGAGTGTCAGTCCGAGACTGCGTGTTGGCGGCCCCGCTACTGCCGCTGCAACATGGATCAGTGACTTCCTGAAGCACACATCTGAAAATCACGTGCCTCTGGACTTCGTTTCAACACACGGATACGCAGACGATACAGTCGAAAACCTTTTTCAAACCAACGAAGATATTTCGATGGATGACAGAATGGGCCGCGCAGTGGCAAAAGTAAGAGCCGAAATTAGGTCATCTGCGATGCCTGACTTGCCATTGCTGTGGACTGAATGGAACGTTCAGGGAATGAACGAATCACGCGACACCATCTTTGTCGGTCCGGCGCTGGCGAACACAATTCGAGAATGCGATGGATTGGTAGATATGTTGTCGTTCTGGACCTTCTCCGATGTCTTTGAAGAGGGCGGCCCAATCCCTAAGCCGTTCATCGGCGAGTTTGGGCTACGCGCCAAGGGTGGAATTAATAAGCCTAGTTACTACAGCTTTGGTTTATTACATCAGCTCGGTAGTCGGCGCATAGCGAACGCATCGAAGAACATCATCGTGACGAAGACCGCAGAGGGAGATATTGCCGTCGCAGCATGGAACCTGGTCGATCCAGATAAACACGGATCTACCCGGACGATTGAAGTACTGTTTCGTGACGTCCCACCAAACGCGAAGGTCACTCTTCAAACTGTCGACACGGATCACGGTAATGTTTTGAAACAATACGCGGTAATGGGAGCGCCAGTTTATCCAACGCCCGATCAAGTGGCACAACTCAATCGCGAAACGGCGCTTCCGGAGCCCAAACAATCCACATTGAAAAACGGCGTGCTTGAATTGGCACTTACTCCAAATGCGCTGGTATTGGTAAAGATAGAAGCAAAACCTGGTAGGTAAAGGAAAGAGGAAACAGGTATGCGTGCCTTGCGTCGTACGATTTGGTCAGCGGTGGCAATTGCAAGCTTCGCATTGACGGCCGCGGTTTCAGCGCAGACGTCGACGCCCGTGAACGTGACGATTGATGCAAAAGCCCCAACCACTCCTTTCCCCCATTTCTGGGAACAGATCTTCGGCTCCGGCCGAGCCATCCTCTCCCTGCGTCAGAGCTACCGCGACGACCTCCGAACAGTAAAGGCCGTAACCGACTTCGACGCCGTACGCTTTCATGGCATCTTCATGGACGACGTAGGCCTCTACGACCCCAACGCCACCACACAGAACCCCGGTCAGGCCGCGCAGAAAGCGCAGCCCGGCCAATCCCCCTACAACTTCTCCTACATCGACCAGATCTACGACGGCCTGCTCGCCAATCACATCCGCCCCTTCGTCGAGCTCAGCTTCATGCCGAAGAAGATGGCCTCCGACCCTGCCGCGCTGCACGCGTTCTGGTACAAGCAGAACGTCTCGCCCCCCAAGGATTACGCGCTCTGGGACGCCATGATCGCCGCCTTCACGCAACACCTCATCGACCGCTACGGCATCGAAGAAGTATCCAAATGGCGCTTCGAAGTATGGAACGAACCCAACCTCGACTTCTGGGTCGGCAACCCGAAGCAGCCGACCTACTTCGAGCTCTACGACCACACCGCTCTCGCCATCAAAAAAGTCAGCGCCCGTCTCCTCATCGGTGGCCCCTCCACCGCGCAAGCCGCCTGGGTCGCAGCCTTCCTCGAGCACTGCAAGCAGAACAACATCCCCGTCGACTTCGTCACCACCCACGTCTACGCCAACGACACCGCCAAAGACGTCTTCGGAACCGACGAACAAATTCCTCGCGACAAGATGGTCTGCCGTTCCGTCCGCAAAGTGCATGACGAGATCGCCGCGTCTCCCTTTCCCAGCGCGCCCCTCATCTTCAGCGAGTACAACGCCAGCTACGCCAATGAACCCGACGTCACCGACAGCGTCTACATGGGACCGTGGCTCGCAGGCACCGTCAGCCAATGCGACGGCCTCACCGAAGCGATGAGCTATTGGAGCTTCTCCGACGTCTTCGAGGAGCAAGGCGTCATCAAGACTCCGTTCTACGGAGGCTTCGGTCTGGTCGCCGAAGACGGCATCCCCAAGCCCGCTCTCAACGCATTCGCGATGCTGCATCAGCTCGGCAATCGCCGCATCAAACTAGAGTCGGACTCTGCTCTCGCAACCCGACGCAGCGACGGAGCCATCGCCATCGCACTTTGGAACTACGCTCCGCCCGCCGGCATCGGAGCAACCTACACACCGCCGCCTGCAAACATCGGCCCATCAAAAACATTCACCGTAAAACTCACCGGCGTCTCCCCCAATGCGCCGTTGCAGCTCTGGCGCTTAGACGCCGATCACGGAAATGTCATCAAAACTTTTGACGCCATGGGCCGCCCCGCCTTCCCAACCCGCGATCAGATCGCCCAGCTTCGCGCCGCAGGCAGACCTTTCCCTCCACAAAACCTTGCACTTACGAACGGCGCAGTCACCATCACCGTTCCTCCGCAGGGACTCGTCGTGATCAAGCTCTCCGCCCGCAAAGCGTCTCATTGAAACTTTCCTACATCCAACGAGTCAGATAAATCTGGAGTCCCAAAACGTACGATATAGCTAATGAGTGTTAGTTCTTCGACTCCACGTCACATCACGCGACGTAGCGCGACGAAGTTACTAGGCGGGACGCTCCTTTCCGGCCTAGCAACCTCGCCGTTCGCATGGGCACAACAGCCCGCAGCGCCAAGCCCCACCTTTACCAGGCTGCTCAGCGACGAGGACATCGCCTTCCTGGAGGAGATGGAACACGCCGCCTGCCTCTATTTCTCCGAGCAGGTCGATCCATCTTCCGGACAGGTCCTCGACCGCGCCACCAACAAAACCAGCACCGGCGACCTGGATCCGCACTTTGTCTCAAGCATCGCCGCCACCGGCTTCGGACTCACCGCCTTGTGCATCTCCGACAGGCGCGGCTACTACCCCACTGATCGTTTGAAAAACCAGGTCATCACCACCCTGGAGTTCCATCTCAACGACATGCCGAACGAGCACGGCTTCTTCTACCACTTCAACGACGTCAAAACCGGCAAGCCGCTCATCTACAGCGAAGTCTCCTCCATCGACACAGCCATTCTGCTGTGCGGCGTCCTCACGGCACGCGCCTACTTCAACGATCCCAAAATCACCGAGCTTGCCACGCAGCTCTATAACCGCGTCGACTGGCCATGGATGCTCAACGGCGGCAAGACCTTCTCCATGGGCTGGCGGCCCGAAACCGGCTTCATCTTCACTCGCTGGGACCACTACTCCGAGTTGATGATGCTCTATCTCCTCGCCATCGGTTCGCCCACCCATCCCATCCCACCCGACTCCTGGAGCGCCTTCACCCGCCCTCCCATGACCTTCGGCCCTTACACCTACATCAGCGGAAAAGATCCCCTCTTCGTCCACCAGTTCTCCCACGCCTGGTTCGACTTCGCCCGCCAGCGCGACGCCTTCGCCGACTACTTCGTCAACTCCATCGCCGCCACCCGCGCCCACAAAGCGTTTTGCCTTAGCCTCAATCGCGGCTACACCGACGACTACTGGGGCGTCAGCGCCTCCGATTGGGAGCACGGCTACACCGCCTGGGGCGGCCCTCCGCTCCAGGGACCCGTTGACGGATCCGTCGTCCCCTGCGCCGCCGCCGGATCGCTTCCCTTCCTTCCCCGCGAATGTGTTCGCGTCCTCCGCGCCCTCCGCGACAACTTCGGCAAGGACGCTTGGGGACGCTACGGCTTCTGTGACGCCTTCCACCCAGACCTGCACTGGTACGACCCCGAAGTCCTCGGCATCGATCTCGGCATCAGCCTGCTCATGTCCGAAAATCTCCGCACCGCCTTCGTCTGGGATACTTTCATGCAGAACCCCGAAGCCGTCGCCGCCATGAAGGCCTGCGGCTTCAAGAGTGAGAGACAAATCCGTACTGCGGAACCCAAAACCAACGCCCCTACACCGTAGGTAGTGTCTGATGAATCGACGTCTTTGCATCTAGGTAGCCCAAGGCTGGTAGCCCAGGGCTTTAGCCTTGGGTTTCCTTGGGTCTCTCGACCTGTCGAAACACTGGGCTTTAGCCCCTGGGGTATGCGTTTTTATCTCGCTGCGCGCTGTCAAAGCCGACAATTCGATTCG
>Ga0210410_10004959_pt1 | contig 11645 bp, 10 predicted proteins | sample IncBWC4MmetaG_FD_161058 | JGI IMG/M metagenome (GOLD analysis project Ga0210410, IMG submission 161058) | Forest soil microbial communities from Barre Woods Harvard Forest LTER site, Petersham, Massachusetts, United States - Inc-BW-C-4-M | ecosystem: Environmental > Terrestrial > Soil >... | reverse complement strand
TGGCGGACATTTACTGGACGCGAGTGGTGCAATACTACGGCGACAAGAGCGCGCGGCACGACGCCAATATCGAGCTGCTGTGGCCGCTGCTGGACATCACGACGACGCTGGATCCGAACCTGGTGGTGGCGTACCGGTTTGGAGCGACGTTTCTGAGCGAAGGCAAGCCGCATGGCGCGGGGAGACCAGACCTGGGAGTGGCACTTCTGGAACGGGGGATTGCGGCAAATCCCAAGGAGTGGATACTCGACGGGGATTTGGGATTTCTGTATTACTTCAATTTGAAGGATTATCCGAAGGCTTCGGAGGCGTTTCTGGAAGGCAGCAAGAAGCCGGATGCCATGATCTGGATGAAGGCGATGGCGGCGAGGATTGCGGCGGAGGGCGAGTCGCTTTCGACGTCGATCTTCTTGTGGAACGAGGTATACACAACGACCAAAGATCCGCAGATCAAGAAGAATGCGGAGAGGCATCTTCGGCTGCTAAAAGTGCAGCAAGATTGCAAGCAAATTGACCAACTGAGCGATGAGTATGAGAAACGCTTTGGGAGGCGCCCGGCAAAGATGATGGAGCTGGTACAAGCGGGATTGGTGCGAGGATTACCGGTTGATCCACTTGGCTACCAGTATGTTTTTGGCGCAGATGGGAAAGCGGAACTGAATCTAGACAGCCCGCTGCTGGAAGAGCAAGTCATGAATCCAGACATCAAGTGAAGCGGGATTTGGGCAGGAGAGTCAGCTAGCGGGTTGCGGGCTATTCCGTTGAGCAGAGCAGAGTCATTTGGGGATCGATGGCGAGCTTGCGGGGCTCGGTTAGCGCGGTGAAATGGAAGGAAGTCTCGGGACCTTCGGCGACGATGGTTCCCAGAGGAACGGCATGTGAGCCGCTGCCGCCACCCGCATAGACGGGGACCGCGGCGATGAAAGAGCGCGGCACGCGGGTCTGGAACAATTTCCCTTTTATGAGATAGCCCTTCTCCGTTTTGTGCGCGGAGAATTCCACGCGATAGTGCGGGATGCCCGTTCCGCGAACCCACTGTTCGAAAAACCATTCCATGGAGCGTCCACCCTCGAGAGCCATCGACGGAGTCATGACGGCTTCGACTTCGTGTTGGAGATCGCTGGTGGAGAACGCGCGGCCGGCATACTTCGTGGCGATGGTGCGGAGGAGAGCGGTGAAGCGTTCGTCGGGGTTCTTGGCGCCGGGCTGGCGGAGCATCTGGCGGAGCATGTGAATGACCCAGGCTCCTTTGCCGTAAACCACTTGTTCGAAGCCTTCGGGAGATTTCGAGGAGACGAGACGGCTGCCGAGAGAGAGCGAGCCGATATCGTCGGGAGTTTCTCCCGAGCCGGGCGATTTCAAGAGGAGCTGTTTGCGGTAGCGCTCGAGCCAGGAGCGCAAAGTGTGATCGGGGGTCTTCTGGCTGTCGGCGAACAGCAGTGCCAGATAGTTGGAGATGGCTTCGTCGATCCACTGATCGCGATAGCTGGACCAGCCGACGACATTGCCCCACCACTGGTGGGCGACTTCGTGGAAGGGGACGATCTCGGTGAAATGTTCCTGGCTGGATTCGGAGAGACCGGCACGCTGCTGAGCGGTAGCAGGGAGAAACGAGAACGTGGAGATATAGAGAAGACCGGGCCAGCCCTGGCCGAATGTGCCGGGGATTTGCGAAACGCTGAGATTGCGGTAGGGGAATGGGCCGCTGAAGTTTTCATAGAAGCGAATGGAGGAGTCGATCTGTCTGGCGAGCTGCTTCAGCGCGTCGGCGGGACTAGGCGTGCTGGCTGACAAATCTAGGTGGTTGCTCGCGGAAGGCATGCCGTAGGGCACAGGGAGTTGGGGAGTGAGGCCGGGCGCGCCGGGAGAGAGGCGGGTGTCGAGCGATTGTTCGAGGAAGCGATTGGCGTAGACGTCGATGGTGTGGGTGCCGGAGGCCACCGAAGCGGAAGCGTATTCACCCAAATTGAAGCCCGCGACGGAGGCGGGTTTTTCCGTGCGCCAATGACCGAGGCGGAGATCGCCCTCTTCGCGTTCATCGAGTTTGGCACCGGTGGCGACCAGGCGAAGCTTGCGGGGCCAGCGCATGGTGAGGTCGTAGTCGGCAAAGCTGGCGGAATCTCCGAATCGCGGATACCAGCATTCACGAGCGCCAACGAAAAGGACGCCGTTGCCTGCGTTTTGAATGACGTTTCCTCGATACCTAAAACGAAGAGTAAATTCCTGAGCTCTCGAAGGGGCTTCCGGCAGAACGACGTAGAGAAAGTCGTTGCCTCGCGAAGCACTCTCAATAGGATTCATGCCTTCGTTTTGAAAAAAGGAGAGGGATGTGCCGCGGTCGTCTGTGACGCTGGCGGCATTGAGGGAGCGGGAGAGCTGGAAAATCAGGAGACGTTCTCCACCGGTTTCGGTGCGAAGGCGGACGGTGGCGCCGGCGTCGAGCGAATTGTCAGAGAGGACGGAAGTATCGATGGTGTATTGGAGAGCGCGGAAGGCGACTGGAGGCGGGGTGACGCCGGGTGTGGCGTAGGAAGCCCAGATGTCATAAAAGCTTTTGTCACCAGATTTGCGGGGCTGGCCGAGAAGAATGGGCTCTTCGCGCGCGGCGTCAACCAGAACGTCGAAGGGGCCGGTGGCGACACCATCGAGGCCCGCGCAGAAGTAGGGTCGGGGAGTGTGCGTCAGCGAATCGAAGAGGATACGCAGGGAATGCGCGGGATTGATTTGCACGAGGAGGCCGGTCCAGCGCGTGGCGAAGAGGACGTCGCGGTGCGGTGTGATACCGGCGAACTGGAGTTGACGGGAAAATTCAGAGGCTGTCTCGTCGGTGAAGCGGATATAGGCACTGATGAAATCCTGGTCCAAGACGGGCGCGCCTAGAAAACGTGCCATTTGCTGTTTTTCGACGCTGTCGCGGGGAGAGGCCAAAGCGTGGCCGCGGCCAGCGAAGACTGCGCCGGTGATGCGGCCTTCGAGTGCGGTGAAGAAGGCCAGCTTGCCATCTTCGAAGGAGAGCTGAACGTCGCCGCGGCGGAGTTCGATACGGGCGGAGCTGGTGACGTCGTAGACGGTGTCGGCGTCTATGCGCAGGGAGTTGAGTGCGTCGTAGGCTTCGTGGGGAGTCTTCTGCTCGGCCGCTGAGGTAGCGGCGGCGGTGACGATACACCACGACGCGAGAACGAGCACCCCTATCCGCATGATGGAAGTGTAGTCACTTTCGGCATGACGGAACAAGGCCGCCCGAGTAAAACGGCGCCACGGAATTAAAATGGGGAAATGCGGCACTCCCTCTCCATTTCGACTGCAAGAGGTTCTGTGCTCTTAGACGCGGGGCGGGTGTTTTTGTTGGGCGCCGCCCTGCTGTTTGTGAGCGTGGGGGCGTCGGCGGACACGATTGTTTTGAAGAATGGGCGCCGGATTATTGCGTTTAACGTGGTGGAAGCGGGCGGCAAGGTCACGTACGAAACGGCGGCGGGGCAATTAAGCATTCCGATGTCGATCGTTGACCACATCGAAAAAGGCGGAGTTGTGCCGATGGTGGATTCGCCGGGGGCGGGCGCGGCGAATCTGGCGATTACCGCTCCGGTGGCTGCGATGGAAACTGCGAGCGGAGGAAGCGAGATCGAGCGGGCTGCCGTGCATGACGGGGCGATCGACCGGGAATACATCGCGAAGATGGAAAGCGAGGCGCGCGGCGGAGGGAAGGCCGCTGGTATTAGCGCCGCGCTAGCGCATCACGCCGCGGCGCAATTTGAATTGACGCGCGGAGACATGGAGCATGCGCTGGCGGATGAGCGTACGGCACTGACGTACGGGCCGGAGAGCGCGGCGCTGCTGATGAATGTGGCTTATTTGCATTTGCGGCGGAGCGAGTTCAAGCAGTCGCTGGAGTATTTGGAGCGGGCGCGGCGCGCCGAGCCGGAAAATCCGGACGTGCCCAAGCTGGCGGGGTGGGCTTACTACGGATTGAACAAGATGGACCAGGCGGTTTCGGAGTGGAAGCGGTCGCTGGCGCTGCGGCCGGATTCGGAAGTGCAGGCGGCGCTGGAAAAAGCGCAGCGCGACAAGCAGGAAGAGGAGCATTACGCGGAAAACGAGAGCAGCCACTTTACGCTACGTTACAGCGGGGAAGCGGAACCGGGTTTGGCGCGGGATGTTTTGCGGACATTGGAGATGCACTACTCGGCGATTGAGAGCGAACTGAATTTTGCGCCGCCGGACTCCATCGGCGTGGTGCTGTACACGCAGCAGGCTTTTGCGGATATTACGCGGGCGCCCGGTTGGGTGGGCGCTTTGAATGACGGGCGGATTCGCGTTCCGGTGCAGGGGCTGAGCAGCGTGACGCCAGAGCTATCGCGCGTTTTGAAGCATGAGCTGACGCACAGTTTTGTGCAGCAGAAGACGCGCGGGCATGCGCCGACGTGGATTCAGGAGGGGTTGGCGCAGTGGATGGAAGGGAAGCGCAGTGGGGATAGCGCGAGTTCGCTGGTGCAGACTTATCAGGAAGGGCATGCGGCCACGCTTGGCGGATTGGAAGGATCGTGGCTGAATTTTTCGAGCGAGGCGGCGGGTTATGCATACGCGTGGGCGCTGGCTAACATGGAGGCCATCATTCAGGCGAACAGCATGGGCGATGTCGAGCGGATACTGGACCGCATTGCGTCGGGGAGTTCCACGGAAGAAGCTCTGCGCGAGGTGCTGCACAGCAATTACAACGACGTGATGCAATCCACCGCGGAGTATCTGCGCAAGAACTACGTTCGGTAGTCTCCGAGCCCGTGGCTCACTGCGAAGCGAACCGATTCAATCAAAAAAAGAGAAGCCCGCCGAATTTTCAGCGGGGCGAGAATTGATTCCCCCATGGTGTCATGTGGTGGCGAGCAAAGCGGCAAGGAGTGCGGCGCGGGCGGGCATGGTGTTGGTGAGGATGTGTTCGTGGGCGGAGTGGGCGCCGTCACCAACCGCGCCAAGGCCGTCGAGCGTGGGGATGCCGAGGGCGGCGGTGAGATTGCCGTCGGAGCCGCCGCCTACGGTGCATTCGCCGAGAGCGAGGCCCATTTGGGAGGCGAGGGATTTTGCGCGGGCGAAGAGGGTGGCGCTGATTTTGTGTTCGAGCGGGGGGCGGCTGAAACCGCCGTGAATTTCGAAGCGTGCGCTGGAGAGAATGGGGCGCAGGGCGCGCAAGCGTTGCTCGATGCGGCGCATGTCTGCGGCACGAAGCGCACGGAGATCGAATATCGCCTTGGCGCGCTCGGGGATTACGTTGGTGCGCGTGCCGCCTTCGATTTTGCAGACATTTACGGAGACGCCGCGGCGAAGATCGTTCCACTTCTGCATGCGCTCGATTTGGAGAGCGAGTTCGTGGATGGCGTTCATGCCTTCCTGGGGAGCGAGTCCGGCGTGGGAGGCGCGGCCGTGAACGATGATTTCGGCTTCGCCGATGCCTTTGCGGGCGGTCTTGATGAGGCCGCGGGGACCGAAGGAGGGTTCGAGAACGAAGACGGCGTCGCTGCGGCGGGCTTCGGCTTCGAGGAGTTTTCGCGAGGAATCGCTGCCGATTTCTTCGTCGGAGGTCCAGAGAAAGACGAGGCGCTTACTAAGCGCGATCTTCGATTCCTGGAGCGCTTCCAGCGCGAACAACGCTTGGACGATACCCGCTTTCATATCAAAAATGCCTGGACCGTAGGCTTTGTCTGCGGAGATGCGGAAGGGCATTTTGGCGAGCGTGCCGGTGGAGTAGACGGTGTCGTAGTGGCCGAGGACGAGAAGTTGTGCGGAGGAGCGTGACTTGTGCGGCCACCAGGTGACGCGCAGATGATCGCCGCGATGCTTCTGCGCGAGGCGTTCGACGCGGGCGTTGCGCTTGCGCCAGGCTGCGGCCATGATATCGCAGCAACGATCGGCGGCGGCTTTTTCGAGGCTGGGAGATTCGGTGGTTACAAACTTGCGGAGGGTGGCGAGCATCTCCGGCAGACGGGGCTTCAAATGGCGCAGGAAGTTTTTCGGGAGATTCGGCTCTGGCATGGCGGGGACATGCTACCAATGCTTGTGGTGGCCAGCAATCCGAGCTTTCTTCTGCTTCTAGCCTATTTTTCTAAGATTTCGTCAACAGCCCTCGCCCAGAATTCCGGAGCACCGCCGGAATTCTCATAGTTGGCAACGCGGACTCCCAGACCAGCCATTTGCCTGGCACTCACATCCAAGATTTCTAGTCCCGTTGTAGACGGGAACCCCGCTCCCTCGATTCGCAGGTCTCGCGGAGAATAAAAACGCAATCGCCTCGTGACCGTGCCTTTTCTCAGAACCGTGTCCAAGTATGATTCGGCTCCATCGGGCTTGCGATAACTGAATTCGATGAGCTCGTATTCCCAGGCCCGTTTAAGAATCGGATGTTCCCGGTCCTCACGCATGGTAATCGCCTCTCCTTGAACGCCCGCAGCTACGTTGGATGCTTCTCTGAAAGTGCTTTCCACAAATTAGCATACGAGACGGCACAGACATATCGCGGCGGGCGTTGTTCGCATATAATTAAAGGTTTGCCGGGTAAGTAGGCGGCGCCGCGTAGAGGTGTGCGCGGGGCGACGGAGAGAGCGGATGATTTACGACGTGAATGAGATCCAGAAGATATTGCCGCACCGTTACCCGTTTTTGATGGTGGACGGCATTCTGGAATTGGAGCGGCTGAAGTATATCGTGGGCGTGAAAAACGTCACGATCAACGAGTCGCATTTTCAGGGGCATTTTCCCGGCGCGCCGGTGATGCCGGGCGTGCTGATTATCGAGTCCATGGCGCAGACGGGCGGGTTGTTGCTACTGCGCGAAGTTCCGGACCGTGAGAACAAGCTGTTGTACTTCGTGGCCGTGGATGGAGCGCGATTCCGGAGGCCGGTGGTGCCCGGCGACCAGTTGCGTGTGGAGATGAAGGTAATCTCGTGGCGGGGAGATTTTTGCAAGCTGGAAGGCAAGGCTTTGGTGGACGGGAAACTGGCGGCGGAAGCTACGTTGATGTGCAAGATGGTTGACCGCGAACTGGTGACAAAAGCGTCCGAAGCCGCGAAATGACGATGCTCGAGATTCATCCGCAGGCGGTGGTGGCGCCGGACGCGAAGCTGGGCGCGGGAGTGGCCGTCGGCGCTTATGCGGTGATTGGCGAAGGCGTGGAACTGGGCGAAGGCTGCGTGGTGCAGGCGCATGCGATGGTGCAGGGGCCATCGAAGTTTGGCCGGAACAACATTTTTCATGCGTTTTGCTTGATTGGCGGCGATCCCCAGGACATCACATATCGCGGCGAGCGAACGGAATTGGTGGTTGGCGACGGTAATACCTTTCGCGAGGGCGTGACGATTAGCCGGGGCACGCAAAAAGGCGGCGGGACGACGACGATTGGCAACGGGAATCTGTTTCTGGCGTATTCGCACGTGGGGCACGATTGCCATGTGGGCGACAACACGCTGTTCGTAAACGGCGCGACGCTTGCCGGCCATGTGGCCGTGGAAGATTTTGCGACGGTCGGGGCGTTTTCTCCGGTACACCAGTTTTGCCGTATCGGGCGATACGCGTACATCGGGGCGTCGACGGTGATTACGCAGGATGTGCCGCCATTTTCGAAAGTGGTTACCGAGCGCGAAACGAAAAGTTACGGCGTCAATACCATCGGCCTGGAGCGAAAGGGGTTTTCGAAAGAACGTTTGCAGGCGCTGCAACGCGCCTACCGATTGCTGACACGCTCCAAGATGAATACATCGCAGGCATTGACGGAAATGCGCAGCGCGCTGGGCAGCTCGGAAGACGTGCAAGAATTGATTCGCTTTATCGAGACGGCGGAACGGGGCATTGTGAAGTAGGTTTTTTCCGATCGATCCTGCATGCCAGAAATGATGGAAAACACGACAGGGTGGGGGCTCATTGCGGGCAACGGACGGTTTCCGTTTCTGGTGCTGGAGGGTGCGCGAAGCCAGGGGATCGAGATGGCGGTCATTGCGCTGAAGGAAGAGGCTTCGCCGGAGCTTGAGAAAACGGCCACGCGGCTGCACTGGGTGAGTCTCGGGGAGCTGAGCAAGGCGATCGACCTGATGCACCAGGAAGGCGTGAAGCAGGCGGTGATGGCCGGGCAAGTAAAGCACAATAAAATTTTCAGTTCAATCCGTCCGGATTGGAAGCTGGCGAAGCTGCTGTTTTCGCTTCCGAGAAAAAACACCGATGCGTTGATTGGCGCGGTGGCGCGCGTCTTGGAAGGGGAAGGCATTCAGCTGGTGGACTCGACGCTTTTTTTGAAACCGCTTGTTCCGGAGCCGGGAGTGCTGACGCGGCGCGCGCCGGATGAGCGCGAAGCGGCGGACATCGCATACGGATTGGGAGTGGCGCGGCAGATTGCGGGGATGGACATCGGGCAGACGGTAGTGATTTCCGATCTAGCGTGTGTTGCGGTGGAAGCGATGGAAGGAACGGATGAGACCATCGCGCGCGGGGCGCGCATCGCTGGCGGCAAACCGCTCATCGTCGTGAAAGTGAGCAAGCCGGGGCAGGACATGCGCTTCGATGTACCCGTGATTGGTTTGCCGACCATCGAACAGATGAAGAGCGCCGGCGCCACGGCTTTGGCGTTGGATGCCGGGCGCACCCTGTTGTTTGACCGAAAAAAGCTAATCGAGATGGCGGATGAAGCAGGAATTGCGATTCAGGCAGTTCCGCCGGCGGCTTCCGTGGAACTGAAGAGCGCTTCCGGGGGAACTAATAAGAAATGAGCGCGCAGGCGGGACAGACGAAGAAGGTCCGTGTCGCCGTCGTGGGGACCGGGGAATTTGGCCGCAATCACGCACGAGTTTACCGCGAACTGCCGGGCGCCGAGCTTGTGGGTGTCTACGATAAGGACGCCACGCGCGCTGCAGCAGTCGCAACGGAGTTTGGTACTCAAACGCTGCGAGATTTAGCCGCGCTGCGAGGGATTGCTGATGCCGTGAGTGTGGCGGTGCCAACGGTAGCGCACGCGGAGGTTGGCTGCCAATTGCTGGAAATGGGACTCGATGTGCTCGTCGAGAAGCCCATGGCGGTGAATCTGGCCGAAGCGCAGGCGTTGCTGGATGCGGCCAAACGGCACAATCGCATTCTGCAAGTGGGGCACGTCGAGCGCTTCAATCCTGCCGTGGTTGCGGTAGAACCGATCCTGAAGCGGCCACTTTTTTTTGAAGTGCACCGGCTGGGTGTGTTCACGCCACGCAGCCTGGATGTGGATGTGATCTACGACTTGATGATTCACGACCTGGACATTTTGCTTGCGCTGGTGAAAGAGCCCGTGACGGAAGTGAAGGCGGTAGGCATTCCCGTGCTGACGGACAAGGTGGACATCGCGCACGCGCGGCTGGAATTTGTCGGCGGCGCGGTGGCCAACGTGACGGCCAGCCGTGTTTCGACCGAGCGCGTGCGGAAGATGCGTTTCTTTCAGCAGCACGAATATATTTCGCTCGATTATGGGCGGCGCGACGCGTTGCGCGTGGGCGTGAAGAAGGCCGGGCCGCAGCCGGAGTTTGGATTCGAGAAGCTGCCCGCTTCCGTGGTCGAACCATTGCATGCGGAACTCGAGGCTTTTTTGGAAGCGGCGCGCTCCAGGCAGGAACCTAAAACCAATGGCGCTGCCGGGTATGCGGCGCTGGAACTTGCGAGCCGCGTAATGGCAAGCATCCGCGAGCACGCGAAACGCGTCCATATACAGGACAGCCGCGCAACAAGCGGCCACATGCCCGGGTTCGAAGTGCCCGGCATGGATACACTCGTCGAACCACAGAAAACTACGAAATGATGATTCCCCGGCTTTTGGTACCACTGAATGCCCGCCCGCCTGCTGCGGAAGACTCCGCGACGCAGCGGCGGCGTCCCACCACGCTGGACGAGCGGAGGCTCATCCCCGCGATGCTGCCCATCGTGTATCTGGACGGCCACACGAGTATTCCAGCGGAGCTGCCGCTGGACTCGATCGTGGCCCGCGTGGTGGTGCCGCGCGATGTGAAGCCGTCGGCGTACGCGGTCGAAGATCGCGCCGAAACGAAACCGCTGCAGCCCACGGAGATGGACGCGCGGATCACCGTGCCGCAAGGCTCGGCAGCGCCGGAGATTACTGACGCGCCGCAAAACATTCCTACCGATTTTGTCGAGGGAGATATCTTCATCACGGGCGAAGTGCAGCTGCTGCCTGAGCCGGAGAGCGCGGCAACTTCCAAGAAAGTGCTGATTGTTCGCGTCGCATCCGTCGCCTTTCACGTGATTGCGATTGGGCTGATTTTTTTGATCCCCTGGCTGTTTCCACCGCACGTGCCCACGCAGGAAGAGCTGGAGTTGGCGCGAAACCAGACGACCTTGCTGCTTCCCACAGACGCACTGGACCTGGCGAAGCCGGAGCCGCCGCGTCCAGTCGTTAAGAGCAATCCGGTACATCTCGACCCACGGGAGATTCGCAGAGTGGCGCCGACCATCGTGCCGCCGCCGGTGCCGCAGCCTGAGGTCAAGAATTTGCCCAGCGCGCCCGTGCCGCAGACCAATCCCGATCCGCCGAAATCCGACACGTTGGTGGCCAAGAACGACGCGCCAAAGCCGCCTGTAAGGCTGGAGACGCCGGATCAGCAGCCCACGCCGCACGGTTTGTTGTTGCCCAAGACATCGCCGGGGAGCTCGCTTCGAGACTCCATCCGTGATGCGACAAGATCTTCGAAGCCCGCACCCATCGGAGGTGAAGCGCCCCTGCCTAGCGTCCCTGGAGGCGGTGGACAGGGCACCGCCGGCACAGGGCTGGAGATTCTGAGCGATACGCAGGGAGTCGATTTCAACAATTATCTCTCTCGCGTGTACATAACCGTTCGGCGGAACTGGATTGCCGTATTTCCGGAATCGGCGAGACTCGGGGACCGCGGGATCGTGTCGCTGGAATTTCGCATCATGAAAGACGGGACGGTCACGGTTGGAGAGCCCGAGCTGGTGAGGACTTCCGGAAAGGAACCGCTGGACCGCGCGGCCATTTCTTCGGTGCGCGCGTCCACTCCGTTCGAGCCGCTGCCATCGGAATTCCACGGGCCATTTATCGCGCTGCGCTTCACTTACTTTTACAATCTTCCTATCGATGCCGCACGCTAGTGAAAATCGTACGCCAACAGGTGCTTGGTAGTTTGCTCCTGGCTGCTGTTGTGCTTGCGATTCTGCTATTCCGCGCCTGGCATCTCCTGTTCCCATGAATGCACTCGAACCGCTCTTGCCTCTCGTCGTAATCGTGGGTCCGACGGCTTCGGGAAAGTCGTCGCTGGGTGTGTGGCTGGCGGAGCGACTAGGCGGGGAAGTGGTGGCGTGCGATTCGACGCAGCTGTATCGCGGGTTTGATATTGGAACGGCGAAGCCGGGCCTAGAAGAACGGCGCGGCGTTGCGCATCATTTGATAGACGTGCTGGAGCCGGCGGAAGCATCGACAGCCGGAGATTACCGGAAACTGGCGCTGACGGTGCTGGAAGAGTTGCGGATGCGCGGCCGCGTGCCGGTCTTTACCGTTGGAACGGGACTGTACCTGCGCGCTTTGCTGGAAGGATTGGCAGTGATGCCGCCGCGCTCCGAGGAATTGCGCGAACGGCTGCGCGCCAGCGCCGCGGAACATTCCACGGGACATTTGC
>Ga0210410_10004958_pt1 | contig 11645 bp, 16 predicted proteins | sample IncBWC4MmetaG_FD_161058 | JGI IMG/M metagenome (GOLD analysis project Ga0210410, IMG submission 161058) | Forest soil microbial communities from Barre Woods Harvard Forest LTER site, Petersham, Massachusetts, United States - Inc-BW-C-4-M | ecosystem: Environmental > Terrestrial > Soil >... | reverse complement strand
CAGATGCAGCACTTAGAGTCTTGTACTACGTTGCTTCGAACCAGAGGGTCGGGAGTTCGAGTCTCTCCGGGCGCGCCACTTTTTCGCGGTCCAGCCTGGATTCAGGAACGACTCTCTATTCCGTCCAATCCTCGATTTTCAAGTGCTTCAATCGGCGAAAAGAACGATCGTTGGTTACCAGAATGGCTTCGGCAGCCAACGCGTGAGCCGCGATCATCATACCCAAATTCCCCATAGGAGTCCCCGCAAGCTCAAGAGCGGCCCGCAAATCAGCGTATCGCCTCGCCGCGTCGGAATCCCACGGTAGAGAATCCACTCGCAGCAGAAATTCATCGACGGCGGTCTTCAACCGTACGGACTCGCGTTTCCGTGCAGCTCCATACAGTAACTCGGCCTCCGTAACTGCCGAAATCAGAAGTCGCGACATCGGCACTTTCAGCAACCGTTCACGAACCCCAGGAACATTCCCTTTAATGATGTAACTGGCAGTGTTCGTGTCCAGCAAGTAGCGTGGGGACATCAGAAGAGCTTCCGCTTCTGCGGCGGTGTGTCGTCACGCTCGGCCAGAAAATCCGAGGGTACGTCGATGTTCTTCACCAACTCGAAGAAATCCTCCCATGACTCGGGACGCCGAGAGAGGATTACATCTCCCGTTGACGGATCGCGGCGCACGTACACCTCGGAACCCTCAAACCGATAATCCGAGGGAAGGCGAACCGCTTGGCTGCGACCGTTCCGGAACAGTTTGGCGGTACGGGCCATGAACACCTCCTTACGATATATACCATGATATATCACAGATCGCAATCCACCAAGATTGCGATAACCCCAGGACTCCAAGTCGTTGCAATTCAAGATACTCGGCACCGGGCCAACAGCGAAAGATCGGTGGTCATAGAGGCTCGGACCTGTATCTGGCGAATTGATACTTGGGCCGAGTCGGAACCCCTACGTTTCAGATCGGAGGGAGTTTTCGGGAAACCGATGAATGGAGTCTTCGGAAGAGTTTGCGTTCTTAGTTGCAGCGGGTTTCGCGGATCCGATCGTTTCACTGGTGTTTTTGTCAACCGGAACTGGCCCCCAGGTGCGTTCCGAAAGTGAGACGCATCTCACTTTCGTGGGATCTGGGTGGCGAGATTGTATATCGCCGCTCGGTACTGCGCCTGGGGCACAATCAAGCCATCGGGGCCATTGCACATCGACAGTGTCAGCTGATTTGGTCGATCTTGCATCAGGGAGTCAGGTACGAAGAACGTGGCCCAGCCGTCACCAAACAATCGAAACAAAGGCGCACGGCCAAAATGATCCGGCAACTTCGAAGTCTGGGTTTATGGATCGAACCACAGAATCCTCAACCAAGCCAAGCGCAAGCGTCGTGATTTTCGACTCAGAGGGTCGGGAGTTCAAGTCTCTCCGGACGCGCCACCTAAATAGCTTGCCGGTAAGGCACGACTTACCACGCATTGGCTGCTCCACGAAGACCAAAGCCGCTTTCGAGGTGATACGTTATAGAATTGCAGTCGGGTTCAGGGCTGGTATTCTAAAAACAGGTACCACCGATGAAGCTATTTATACCCCGCTTTAGTCTGCCGCCGGAAACCACAGACTCCGGATGGAGACCTAATCCAACACCTCATAACACGCCTTGTGACTGCCTCACGCCCCAATACGAGAATATCGAGACAGATGAGGATGAGGAAGCTGTACGACTTGAGGGTGTTGGATGGAACGAGCTATCGCTTCACACTGAAGTTCAAGACACCAATTCCGAGGCGTGGAAGTCGCTGGAGGCGTACGCCGCGAAGGTTCGCGCCGTCGGAGCGGCAGAATTTAATCCGATAGCTGAGATTGGCTGGGAAAGGTGGTACCAAATTAGTACGCTGCCAGGCACCATTCGAACGTTGCAATCGGTAAGGATTGTGAAGTTGCCGCTAAGCCGTCTCGTGCGCATTCCACCTGAAATTGGCGAGATGACAAATCTAGAGGAGTTTGACCCTTACACTTCGCGCTGTCTCCATTGGTTTCCCTATGAGATTACTCGGTGCAAGAAGTTGAATCGCAGTCGTGTCAGCACCCGCGCACTCTACGGAAACTACAAATACAGACCTCCATTTCCAAAATTGCCGCAGATTTCGCCATCGCTTATTCCAGTTGCGTGCAGCGTGTGTGGTGGGGCCTTCTCGCCAGATGGACCACGTCAGGCCTGGATTTCGGTGAGAGTTGCAACCGATGTGCTCCCTTTGCTCGTGCATGCCTGTTCCAGCAGGTGCATTGAAAATCTCCCCAAACCCGCTGATGGATATGTGCAGAAACCACATCAAGGCGGGTTGGACCTGGAGCAGCCTCCAAGTTCTTTCTAGGAGGAATAGCGCAACGTTGCCTTGTTAAGCGGGGTTTCCATTGCCTGACTAACGCGGTTTGCTGGACAGGTGGACACGAGAGGGCGGCTGGCGTATGGTTTTGCGCAAAGATAAAGTTGGGATCGCAGATTCAGGTTCACAGGAGTTCATTTACCATGCTCGCCTCGGGAGCCAGGCCACCGGGACCACGCGGACTTCCCATCTTCGGAAACTCGTATATGGCTCGCCGAAACCCCATGGGTACCCTTAAGCGTTGGGCCTTAGAATATGGCGACATAGTTTCACCTCGGATTTGCCAGCTTAACCATTGGCCTAGGCAGCGATTGAACCTACATGCCGTCGTTTACAAGGCAGGAGTAATTTCAATCTAAGTCGTTTCTTCGGCTGCGCTGATTAGTTTCAAGCCGTTCTTAGGCTGCTCCAAAGGATTTATTAGCGTATTAGAACCTGTCTCAGCTTAAAGGGTTCACTCCAACGTGAGCTAGCCAGAAATGTGACTGCACTGAGAGAAGAAGGTCTTTCCGAGATTTTTCCCCTCCCGCCTGGCGAGTACGCGCAGCCAGGCGTCGATTGTGGAGTGCTGCTCGGCACTCATCTCTTCAAACAGCACGCCCATGCCGAAAATTCCGAAGCCGCCGCCAGAGTGCATGTAGAGCACTTTGCCGCGCAGTTCACATGTGCTCATGCCATCGCAGATGCAGAGACGTAATTCCGTACGAACGGATATGGGTTCGAGCGTATCGATATAGCAACCACGCGAGCTCAATTCGCTAAGCTGTCCGCGAACCTCCGCTCCGTCTCGAAGCGTCACTTCGGCATCTGCGAAAAACGAGAAGCGCGGATTGGCGCGCCTTCCTGTGTGGGGAGTTTCAGCCATGGTCTCTCTCCGGTTCGTGAACTCTTAAATACCCTTGCAACAAATCTATCCATGAAACGAAGCAATCCCCTAGCCATGTAAAAGTTGAAGAGTAAGAATCCCTATCTGATAGTGCCTAAAGGCTTTGGGGCGATAGCCACAAATAGTAGGCCAAGCTACAAGCACAAGGGTGGCACCTTCTTGCGTACTGCTGGAGAATGTTTCCCACAGGGTTTCACGGGGCGCGCCCTCCGAATCGGTGCGCGAACGCCGCCGAGCGGAAGCTTGCCGTTTGGCCAGTTGCTCTCCGTTCTCGGCCTGCGCGCTCAACACCCGCACCTGCTCGGTACGGGCGCAGGTCCAGCCGCCCCCACCAGTTCCCAAATTGCGTGCACGCAATGATCGTCCTTCTCCACATCCACGGTTCGCAACAGCATTTGCCGCCGATCAATCGCTACAAGTCGAGGAACAGAGTTCTCGTCGCGGCGCAGTCCCGGCTGCCAATTTCTTCACACGTTCCTGTCCCCACGTTTCAGAAGGCTTTTTCAAGCGAAGCGAAGCGAAGCCCACAGGCAAGTGCCCCGGCAAAGAGCTGAAGAGTTTTGCGGATGGTCAGGCCACTAGGTTGTTGAGCCAGCGTGCGACTGTTTTCAAGCCGGCCACCACAAGGTCCCTTGTGGCCGAATCGGCCCACCACTGACTGTCGTGTTCCACGAAAAAATAGTTGGACGCCTCGGCCTTAGCCATCGCGAGCTTCAAGGGCAGCGCGGGATCGACGGGCTTCGCGCTCGCGTCGGCGGCTTCCTTGAGTTGTGCCAGCATGCGTTGCTGCTCTTGCAGGTCGAGTATGGAGATGGGCGAATGGCAATAGGGACACGTCGAGTCGGTCTGTAGGTTGACGGAGGCGCCGCAGTTGGAGCAGTGCACTTCCTGAACGGTTTCGCGGAGGTGTTGAATTTCCTGTGGGGAGAGCGGACGAATGAAGTTCTTCTCTTTGAGGAAGTCAAAAAAGCTGATGAAGTGTCCGTGCTGGATAGAGCATTGCCAGTAGACGAAGCGCACGTTGCGGGTCATGTTGTGCGCCAGCGTAAGTCCTGAGCCGCAGCGCGGGCACATGGGCCGGTCGGTGAACGCCTGCCTAGGCGCAGAGGAGTGCTCGCCGATGTATTTCATCAACTGCAGCGTCGAAGCAGGCGAAAGGCCCAAGTCTTCGTGGCGATCAAACCAAAAAGCCTGGCACGGCGGACAGACGTCAATCGTGAATTGGTTTCCGAGGCGGTTAGCCAGCTTCCAATCCGTCATTTGCTGTGCGCAGTTAGGGCAGATCATAAGCTACGGCTTGCCCGCCGGCGCCGCTGGCGAGCTAAAGGCCTCCTGAGGGTTGGGCTGAGTATAGCCGAGTGTGCGGGCGAAGCAGTGGGTTTGCGGCGACTTGCGTGTTCTGTGGCAAAACAGGGTGTTGTTTGGGACGGGATATGGCTGACCGTACGGCAGTGGCGCTGGAGAAACCGGAGAAACCGGGAGAAACCGGGGACAGGAACGTGTGAAAAAATGCAGATTCGCGATTTCAACGGAATCGGCGTTCAAGAATTTCTCTTTTAGGAGGCGTGTAAGCCACGTTTGGGATCTCCGGATACATTTTGGAACACCCGAAAAATTCACCAGATCGATTTCTTCACGCATTCCAAACGTCAGATTCCTGTCGAAATCTTTGTCATTTCGGACATCCTCTAATGAAAATCCTAGGTCCGACATATAGTTCAATCAAAAGTAATCCGGGTTCTCAGAGTCTGGGACGGCGCGCAATATCTCCTCTCTTGAACAATCAATTAGCATGGCCACGACACAGGTGCCACATTGATTGGTTCCTGCTCTCTGGTGCACCATTTGCATGAAGAGCATCCCTTTGCAAGCCAAAGATTCTTCGCCTGGGGACATTGAGCGCCCACGCCTCCAGATGGTTAACGATTTCGGCGGGATCCTCGCTTCGGCTGGAAATACCGCTTGAATTCTTCGGATTCAAAAAACCACTTCAGAGCGGTTCCAACGTCGTGGCGCCTGAAGTACGGCTTTCGGCGAAGGTTTCACCAAAGCCTTCGCACGCCATAACTTTCAAACGATAGTTCATTGCTGATGATTGGTATATTCTCAGCTTGAGCCTGAGCAATAAGCATACGGTCAAATGGGTCCTTGAGAGGACCAGGCAGAAGTCCGGCCCGAATACCATGCTCTGCAGAGATGGCAAGTAATTCAAAACCTTCCCGTTCAGTTAGGCCAGAGAAATCCGCCGCCAGGTCACTAGCAGTCGGCAGTTTTCCCAGTCTGACCTTGATAGCTATTTCCCAGGCCGAAACAGCACTTACGATCAATGTGTTTTTGGTTTCCGCAATGAACTTTCGAGCGGCCCGCGGTAGTGCCGGATCATCCGAAAGCCACCAGAGCAAAGCATGGGTATCGAGTAGAGCGCGCAAGAATGCTACTTCCAGGTCGACAATTCGCTCATCGGAAGGGGTTCAAAAAACTCAGGCCCCACACGCAACTTTCCTTTCAATGATCCCGGCTGGCGTTTACCCTTCACCTCGCCGACCGGAACGACCCGGGCTACGGGTTTTGACCCGCGTGCGATGATCACTTCCTCCCCCTCCGAAGCCTTCTCAATCAGCCGAGAAAGGTTAGTCTTTGCTTGATGGATCGTGAAAATACTCATAAGAAGCTCCTTAGCTAACCCATCTTAGCTCACCTAAGAGCCTCGGCGCAACTGCTATGGGTTTTCTTGCAACAACATCAGGAGGCGAAGAGATCCAATCGGAGAAACTCGATCTGCGAAAAGGCCGCCACAAAGTCATCGAGAAAAGCTGTGCCTCTCGAAAACCTCGAAACATCTGAGCGGGTGGAGCCGATACTCCTTTCCTAGTCCTCGCCGATGCCTCGTGTGGCCAAAATACTCGAACGGCTTGAAATGGCGCGGCTTAAAGTAAACGATGTGTTTCGGCTTATGCGATAGCCTTCTTCAGCGTAAAACCCACCAACGCCAGCAGCCCGGTGCCCAGGAGCAGCAGGGTGGAGGGTTCTGGGACGGTTGTGCCTGTCAAGGAGAATGAAGCATTGAATGGGCCCTGATGGGTGATGTCCGTCCCGATGCGCAGCCAATCGGGGGCAAGATTGTCGTTTCGAATCCAACTTTGCAAGTCTGGGGAGAACGGCGTACCCGGCGGCACGATCGGCTTGGGCGCCGAGAGCCATAGAAAATCCCCATTGGTCAACTGCACCTCGGGGCGGAAGAAATAGTGATCAGCGCCAAGAACGATCGGTTGGTTGAAAATGACACTAATCTGAACCTCTTCTCCGGTCGCGGGCCCTTCGCCGCCGGTGAATTGATTGGGTTTCTTGTTAATCCCGGTCACTACGGTATTGGCCACACTGAAGTGGGAATTCAAAAGGCTAGGCGTATAGCTTAGGCTACCGGCGATGCGATCCCGAGTGGCAGAGGCTATTTCAACATCCGCCGGGGAGTTGACCCGCGTGGGCACGTTCCCTGATGGCGGGTTCGCAGAGTCTGTTGGAAAGACATGATAGATTTCGATCTCGACATCAGCAATGCTTGAGAGTGCTGCTCCCGATGGAAGCAAGCCCGTAAAAGTTGCTTGGTTGATCATCGTAGCATGGCTAAGAATGAAATCATCGGCTGTCTCGGTCTGAATTTTTCCGGCACTAGCCGGGCGTGATAGCGTGCCAATGAGACCGTCCGGATTGCCCGTGCTGAAGAAAACGGAATCGGCGGCGGCGGGCATTGCGATGAAGATCGCTATACTCACCGTTGCGATGCAAGTGATGACCAGACGCTTAGTCATAGGTCTCCCTTCCAGTGCCACCGCGTGACGAGGGCCCGGGCACGGGAGGGCCTCCCCGCTAGCAGCAACCTGCGTGCCAAGCTTCCTGATCTCAGGGATTCCCGCACAATCTTGTCGCTCATCCATCTTCCGAGAAAACAAACGGCTTAACCAGGATGAGACGCGGGCCAGTCTGTGCAGCTCCAGCAAAGTTCGCTTAACGGACGGATCTTCGTTGCACACTTATGCCAATCGCCTTCCTTTATTAGGGTCAGGCGTGAACTGTCAAACTGCCGGTGCATCGATGATAGCTCCGCTTCTCATCATCAGCCGACTGCCGAGCTCCCTGGCTCAATCCTGATCAGTCGCGTCGGGTTACCGGAATGTGGAGGTTAGTACCCAAATGGTCAGTTCAGTCAGAACGGAGTTTTTGGTAGGTCGCCCTAGGAAAAGCGTGGAATTGGAGGAACCAGTAATGAAGTAGGGGAAACCATTTTAATGAAATCCAACGGGGCGAGTCCCGTACCGAGTAGCCAGGCCCCATTGCTGGGGCCCAGCCCTCTAGGAACCGTGCATGCAAGTTTCCCCGCGCACGGTTCAAGCACTGCGAACGCCTCCTTCAGGGAGACGCGGCTGCGAGACGGAAAGGTGCTGACGGTGAACCCACGGAACGAGTCGTGGGTCACCTAGGCGCACCTGCCCTACCGAAAATGCTGTCCGGCGGGAACGTCTTTGAAATCAGCGACATTCAAGAAGGTGAAACCGCGGCGGTCGTGACAAAGCGAGTAGAGTGTAACAATGTTATATTTCACTGAAAAATCGCCCAATTGAGTTTTTGCGGGCGTGCCTCTCGAAAACCTCGAAATATCTGAGCGGCCGGCGCTATACTCCTTTCCTAGTTCTCGCCGATGCCCATTTTCACTCACGCGCTCGGCCAGGGCCAGGCTGAGGATCGCGCGTACGAGTCGTGTCCTAAATTGTGTCTCTACAGCTCTGCTGCAGAGTCCATCGCGACCTTACGGAAGAAGTGACTGAGAACGGTCTGCTGTCCTATCTGTGGGAAGAGGCTCTCTCGTCCCCGTCACTGCGCTCAGCAAGCAGCGCGCTTGCAAGCAGGGTCAGGCAACCCCAAACTCCGAGTTCCCACCAGAATTGTTTTCGTTCGAGCAATTCGAAGTTGAGCGCGTCTCCCATCGCTTCGCTTGCAGCCTCTGCCTTTGCAACGGCCCGTTCGTTGCTGCGCTGAAGCTGCTCCGCCAGCTGCTGGTCTTGTGGCGCCGCTTGCAAATCCCGTTCCGTCCTGTTGGCCGGACTAGCACTGACTTCTTTTTGCGCGTTTAGTGCTCGTTGAACCTTCACTTCGGACATAGCCCTTGCCGCCGACCATTGAAGTGCGGTTCCTACGAGCACGCCGGTGAGTCCAATCCAACACGCCAGTACTGTATAAGCCAGAAATCTATGCAGGCTCACGCTTCGCACCTTTGCCCCGGATCAAATTGCCGGAGAGGGATTTGCGACCGCCGCTTAGTGCTGAAAATCAGGGACGCACACCGCACCTCGTCCCGCTGCGATTGCCATCGTGGTGGAATGGTTGGTTGGCGAGATCCCGCCGACGCTTCCGAGCTGCAATGCAACCATCCACTCGCTGTAGCACGATTAAACTACATGGCCTCTTTGTTCGCAATGACCAGCCCGAGGTATTAGTCCGGGACTTGTGAGAGTGCCTCATATCTCTGAGCAAGGCTCCACATATTAGGTGAAAGCTGTCCATCGTCCTCTTAATCTCCCACAACGCCGTTTCCGGATCGTTTCCGAGTAGCCGACATAACCGGTCAATCTCTGCCCATGTTCAGGGTGACGCGAGCTTGCGAGCTTCGCTGAGGATTTTGGTGAGACGGTTGGAGAACCCGTCCAAGCGACGGCGAGAAGTTCCAGCACATATATTCATATATTAAAGATGCCGGGAGTCTCCCCTAGCAAAAGACCTCCCTTGACCTGATTTATCATCAACACTTGCAGAGCAATGATTCCTGGCCCAGGGCAGCGACCAGGACGAGCGTTTTGACGACACGGGGTCCCCCAAAGCGTTCAGGGACATCCGGGCCGAATGAAACTCACAGCTTGGCGAACTGCCAAGATCACCGATCCCTAAAACGCTGGGTCCTCCGCCTCTCGAAAACCTCAAAACATCTGAGCGTTGACAAAGTTTCTGACTCGAACAACGACCCCAACGGGGTGGCCAAGTGCTCTCTTGAATCAAGCAGTTGCAGCCATTTCCAAAACAATTTCGTTTTCTATTTCCGCTTCCATTCGGTCCAGCAACGAGTTTTTTAGACCGAAGCTCCAGTCGACGTGATCATCTGGAAGAACACTGGATGCGTATCCGCAATAACCTCTTCGAGGACCGCAATTAGCAATCGTTCAAAAAATCATCCTTAAAATGTATACCTTCCATCGGAACCCTGGGCCGACAGGAATGCTTGCTGTCGGTGCCACCCGGTCCGTCGTACAGGTGACTGTTAAGAGGCCGTCTTGCATTCCAGGCGTAAGCCTGGGCCTCCTCTCACCCTAGACTAGGAATCAAGCCTTCTACAAGCATCAGAAACTCCCAGATCCGGTCCCGCATATTCGCGGGGACCATTCAGAATCTCGCACCGCCTAGTGCGATTCGAAACGCGTCAGTTAACTGGAGGCTACAATTGAAATTCAATGATGGATCAGCTCAGGGCGGTCTGAAATCGCGAATCCAGTGGTTACGCCGCGCAGGCTTTTTCTGCGCGATAGTGCTTCTTTCTTCCTACTCTCCTCTGTTTGCGCAATCGCCGAGTCCCGCCGCTAACGGGCCGACAAAAGACAAACCCGGAGGCTTCACTCCTGGAATGACGCTGGGAGCCAAGATCGAAGGAACCAACAGCAGCGATGGGTTTGTCTATGATCTGGGGTCCGCTGTCGGCTATAACCTTTCTCGTCACTTTGGCGTTGATGCGGGCGTGCCGTTTTATTTTGTGAGCGCCGCTTCTTCCATCAAGAAAAACAATCCTGGTGCAGTCTCCGGCATTGGCCTTGGTACTCTCTTCGCGGACTTCCGATTAAACTACCCTAACCCGTCCCTGAACTACAGTTCGGTCTTACATCTTACTGCGCCCACGGGCGACACGAAGAAGGGCCTCAGCACCGGTCATGCAACTTGGAATGCTACGAACCATTTCGACCACGCCTTCGGAGATTTCTCCCCGTTCATCGACCTCGGCGTGGGTAATACAGTCATGGACACGCGATTTTTCCATCGTCCATTCATCACCTTCGGTTATAACGCGCAATCCGAAGGCGGCATCGAGTACGATCCAGGCAAGTTCAGCTTCTCGGCCTCGGCCTACGATGTCGCGCCCTGGGGGAGCCAGACTGTGATAAGCCGAGTCTTCCGTTGTAGTTCCGCAGCAAAGTGCAGCGCCTCAGGGCCGACCAAAGACCGCAAGAGCTTCACCACGGCCAGCGTTTCAACCGGCGCGGCGGATCTCGTCCGTGACAACGGCTTCAACGGTAGTATTGACTACAAACCGGTCGGTTATTTGGATCTCGAGTTTGATTTTAATCGCAGTATTCCGCTCCAACTCAATAGCTATTCGTTTGGTATCGGCGTGGACCTTAGTTGGCTCTTGCGACCACACGTTCACTGATTTTCCGCCAACCATCTCAAAATGTTGCAGGAGACCGCTTAGTCGAATAATCGGGTGCGGCGTGAAAAGGTGGTGGTCCACAGCGGGAGTTAAACCCTGTGCCTCGCCAAAACGTCGTACACCTACAAAATGAATGACTTGGCGCAAGGCTTGATTCGGTCTTTTCCGCTAAAATTCTTGCCATGATCGTGTCGCTCCGGCATTTCCTCGGCTGGTTGGTCAGTTGTTTCAACTGCCGGGCAGAGCTCGTCCTCGAGAACCTGGCTCTCCGTCGGCAATTGCTGGCTCTGCACGCGCACGATTTCCTGTGTAGTAGTGGATGGTTTGCGGGAATTGGGAAGAGGGGGTTGGGGAAGAATTCGTTGGTTCCTTTCTGTACCAAGTTCATCTCTACCGCTGTCTCGAGTCCAACGATTACGGGCCCTCCTCTCAGGCAACAATGCACATATAAAGGATGAACGGTTGGTTTGCCGGTTTGCCCATCGTATCGGTCAACTTCGAAGCTAAGCGGAATTTTTGCGCAGCACAGTGTCTCTGGCGAATTGATACCTCCCGTGACCAACGCGGTTCGCTCCTCGAGCTTCAGGATTGCCTCTTTTTTCTGAAACTGCTTTGGCCGGAGAGTATACTTTCATTCGTTCAAAACACACATGAAAAAACGGGAACCTGTGGATGTCCATCGAAGCAGCAATCTGGAGCGGGCGATGGGACTGGAACATTTCGATGTATTGATCATGGGCGCGGGCCTGTCCGGCATAGATGCCGCCTATCACCTGCAAAAATTCTGCCCCAACAAAAGCTACGTCATTTTAGAACAGCGAGAGCGCATTGGCGGGACCTGGGACCTGTTCGGTTATCCGGGTGTTCGTTCCGACTCAGACATGTTCACCATGGGCTTTTCGTTCCGGCCATGGATGAATTC
>Ga0210410_10004956_pt1 | contig 11647 bp, 10 predicted proteins | sample IncBWC4MmetaG_FD_161058 | JGI IMG/M metagenome (GOLD analysis project Ga0210410, IMG submission 161058) | Forest soil microbial communities from Barre Woods Harvard Forest LTER site, Petersham, Massachusetts, United States - Inc-BW-C-4-M | ecosystem: Environmental > Terrestrial > Soil >... | reverse complement strand
CGGCGAACTGCGCGCAATCGGCGCCACCACGCTAAACGAGTACAAGAAATACATCGAGAAAGATCCGGCGCTCGAGCGCCGCTTTCAGCCGGTCATGGTGGAAGAGCCCACCGTTGAAGACACGATAGCGATTTTGCGCGGCTTGAAGGAGCGCTACGAAGTGCACCACGGCGTGCGCATTAAAGACGCCGCGATCATCGCCGCCGCCACGCTTTCGCACCGCTACATTTCCGATCGTTTCTTGCCGGATAAAGCGATCGATTTGATCGACGAAGCGGCAGCCAGCTTGCGCATGCAGATCGATTCGCTGCCCGTGGAAATCGACGAAGTCGAGCGGCGCATCATGCAGCTTGAAATCGAACGCCAGGCGCTGCTCAAGGAAAAGGATGCGCACTCCAAGGAACGCCGGGAACAAATCGAAAAGGAGCTCGCCAGGCTGCGCGAAGATTCGAGCGCACGAAAGGCGCGCTGGCAAGCCGAGAAGGATGCCCTCAATAAGGTCCGGAAGCTCAGGGAACAAATTGATCAGCTCAAAGCCGAGGCGGAGCGCTATGAACGAGCCGGTGAATTGGCCAAGGTGGCGGAGATTCGCTACGGCAGAATCGCTGCGGTAGAGCGTGAGCTCAGGGAAGCGGAGGAACGCTTCCGCGCCATGCAAAAAGAAGCGCCCATGCTTAAGGAAGAGGTCGACGAAGAAGACATCGCCAAGCTGGTGAGCAAGTGGACCGGCATTCCCGTCGGACGCCTGCTCGAAGGCGAAGCGCAGAAGCTGGTGCATATGGAAGAGCGTTTGCGGCAGCGCGTTGTTGGTCAGGACGATGCGCTCAAGCGTGTCGCCAACGCCGTGCGCCGCAGCCGCGCCGGACTGTCCGATCCAAAGCGTCCCATCGGCTCATTTATTTTTCTCGGACCTACGGGCGTAGGTAAGACCGAACTCGCACGTGCGCTCGCGGAGTTTCTGTTCGACGATGAAAAACTGATGATCCGCATCGATATGTCCGAATACATGGAAAAGCACACCGTTTCGCGCTTGATCGGCGCGCCTCCGGGCTATGTCGGCTACGAAGAGGGCGGCCAGCTTACCGAGCAGGTACGGCGTCATCCCTATTCGGTGATTTTGTTCGATGAAATCGAGAAGGCGCACCCCGACGTTTTCAACGTGCTGTTGCAAATCCTGGAAGACGGCAGGCTCACGGATGGCAAGGGCCGCACGGTGGATTTCCGCAACACGGTTCTGGTGATGACCAGTAACGTGGGTTCGACGGCGATTTTCGAGCTTGCGAATCGCGATCCCGAGCGCGCCAGGGCGGAAGCGATGGATGCGTTGCGTGGTGCGTTCCGGCCGGAGTTCATCAACCGCATCGACGAAATTGTGATCTTCAATCCTCTTGGCAAGGAGCAACTCGAGCACATCGTGGACTTGATGCTGCACGGAGTGGGGCAGTTGTTGGCGGAGCGCAAGATCACGCTCGATCTAACGCCCGCGGCGAAGGAGCTGCTGGTGCGCGAAGGCTACGACCCGGCGTACGGCGCCCGGCCGCTGCGTCGCACAATTCAACGCCTAGTGCAGGATCCGCTGGCCCTGCAAATTCTCGAAGGCAAGGTGCTCCCCGGCGATCACGTCCGCGTGGACCGCGATGGCAAGAGCGAATCCATGCGCTTCGAGCGCGTGCAAGCGAAACGCCCAGCCGCTGCCTGAACGCTTGGGGTCGAAACTGCTAGACAGAGTTCGCGTATATAGTTGTAGGTAAGCCTATGAGACTCCTGCGCACCACATTTCTGCTGACTGCCCTGACGCTGGTGCTAATCACGATCGGCGCGTATTTCGGTGGCCGCAACGGCATGACCATAGCCTTGCTCTTTGCGGCCGTCGGCAACGCGTTCGCCTATTTTTTCTCGGATAAGATCGCGCTCTGGTCCAGCGGGGCGCAGCCGGTCACCCGCGAGCAGTTGCCCAGGCTTTACGAAGTGATGGAGCGGCTGGCCGCCAAGGCTAACCTGCCAGTGCCAAGGCTCTACATCGTGCCGGAAGCAGCCCCGAACGCATTTGCCACCGGACGTAACCCGCATCACGCGTCCGTGGCCGTTACGGAAGGACTTCTCCAGCTTATGAATGACGACGAGCTCGAAGGCGTCATTGCGCATGAGCTCTCGCACGTCCGCAACTACGATATTTTGATCAGTTCCATTGCGGCGACCATTGCCGGCGCCATCACCTATCTCGCTCGCATGGGCTTTTGGTTCGGAGCAGGCGGTCGCGATGATGATCGCGAAGGCGGAGGCTTGGCAGGGATTCTGATGCTCATTCTGGCGCCCTTCGCGGCTTTTCTCTTGCAGCTCGGAATATCCAGGCAGCGCGAGTACTCGGCGGACGCGACGGGGGCGCTCATGGTCGGCCAGCCCTATGGCTTGATCAGTGCGTTGCAGAAGCTTGGCACCTACAACAAACGAATCCCTACAACGACGCTGCCTCCAACAACCGCCGCACTTTGTATCGTCCAACCTATGTTCCGCTCCGAAGTTTTTTCCTCTCTGTTCAGCACGCATCCCCCACTCGAAGACCGTATCGCAGCCCTGCGTGAAATGACTGTGGTCCCGCAGCGTTGAAGGAGCTTGGAGCGAGGCTCGACTCGCCTCTCCTGACTACTTTCGAACCTGCTGGTGTAAAGATTCCCCTGAACGCCTCAGTACATGGTCCGCCGTGAGCTCGCAAATGACTCACTGCTTTACATTTAGCAACTCGCAGCTGGCTGGAGTCCTTTGGTAAACCAAGTGCAACACTCTATGCACACAAGATGGGCGGTCAGAGGGTGCCCAGGGACGGTAATTATGAGTTGTCGGGATACTATTCATTTGATTTGCTGGTACTTAGAGGGAAAGCTTTCGCCGTCGGTCGAACGCGAGATTGAAAGGCACCTGCAGGATTGCCCGGATTGCCACCTCGTTTTGGACGCTGCGAACACAACGTTGGACCGCTATTTCGGACCCGCCCGCACCGAAGAAGTTACGGCTGGCACAAAAGCAGCCTGAGAGCCAGAAGCAAGTCTATACGCATCTGTAGTTTACAATCCCACTTGAGATTTGCGTTGCGAAGTCGGCCCGCTGACATTCGCATTAAGCTCGGAGTCCGCAAAATGGCGGGCCCCGGCGGACAGCGTAATTCTTACTAGTACTAGTACTTAAATAATGTCAACTGTATTTCCCTCGTTATTTACGTAACCGCCGTGGAATGTGCCAGTTGAACACCCACGAACTGCTCTGAGGTATTTGGTGTAGTGGGTGCTCGTTCTCAGGGTGCAGGGTAGCGTTGTATAAGGAGACGAAGTCCATGAGCGAGTATCAAGAACCGATTCAGGTGAGCTCAACCGCGACGCCACGCTGGGTTGGAATTGCCCTGGTGGTATTGGCGGCTGTTTCGCTGGTAGGCATTGGAATTGGATGGAGCGCGCTGAACCACGCAAATACCGTGGAACAGACGACGCAGACCTCGGTGAAGCAAGCCAACGATGCGCTGGCCCAGAGGCTCGCCAAGGAAGACGAGATCAATCAACAGCTCCAGAGCGACCTCAAGGTCGTCACGGACAAGCTGAACGTTACGCAATCAGATTTGGTTAAGGCCCGCAAGCAGAACCGGCAATCGTCCGTCACTTTTGATAAGAAGATTGCTGGCCTGGAAAGCTCCGTGAACACGCAGCTCGCCGCCAAGGCTAACTCTGATGACGTCAATAAACTCAACACCGACGTCACCGGCGTAAAGAGCGATCTCGACGCCACCAAAAACAATCTGCAAATGGCGCGCAGCGAGATGGGCACACTCATTGCCCGCAACCACGATGAGATCGACCAGCTCCGCCGCATGGGCACGCGCGACTATTATGAATTCACCGTCACCCGCAAGGCCGGCGCGCAAAAAGTCGGCGCGGTACAGGTTGAGCTGAAGAACGCCAATCCGAAGAAAAATCAGTTCACCATCAACGTTCTGGCCGATGACAAGAGCTTCGAAAAGAAGAACCGCTCCGTCAACGAGCCGATCTTTTTCTACACCGGCGGGAGCCACGCGGCTCTCGAGCTGGTCATCAACAAGGTTACGAAGTCGACTGCCTCTGGCTACTTGAGCGTACCCAAGTCTGCCGGCAGCACCTCCGCGAGCGCTTCCAGCTCCGGCCTATAAACCTGTAAACCAAGCAGTTTTTTTCGTAGTAGTAGTAGGGGAGGATTCCAGAGCATCCTCCCCTTTTTCTTTTGCACTTCGTCCGCAGCGGGCGCGATTCGGTGCGACCGTTTCGTTTTGTAGCGCGCCCAATTTCCGCTAGGATGTTCACCTGTCCATGTCCACTATTCTGCTGCACCCCGCACGCGCACTGACTCCCACGATCGAAGTACCGGATGCCGGCATCCTGATCCGCGACGGCGTGATCGAAGCCATTGGTCCTCGCGAGGGCATGACCCTGCCTTCTGGCGCAGCCGAAGTCTCCGCCCCCGAGCAGACCGCGATTCCCGGGTTTATCGACGTCCACATCCACGGCGCCGGCGGACACGACGTAATGGAAGGCACCGCGGAAGCGATGTCCACCGTGGCAAAAACGTTGGCCCGCCACGGCACAACTTCATTTGTAGCCACAACGGTAACCGCCAGCCCGGACGACACCTGCCGCAGCGTCGAAGGCATCGCCCACTACATCACCCAGCAGTTCACCGCGCTTCAGACAAAAGCGGAAGTCCTTGGCATCCACTACGAGGGCCCGTTCATCAACAAGGCGCGCCGCGGTGTGCATCCCGCCGAGTGGATCCAATTACCCTCCGCGGAATTGCTGCAGCGTCTCCTGCAAGCTGCCGCCGGCAACGCTCGCATTCTCACCATCGCGCCGGAACTGCTCGGCGCTGTGCCCTGCATGCACGCAGCGCGCGACGCGGGCGTCGTCGTGGCTATGGGCCACACCGATGCCACCTACGAGCAGGCCCGCGCGGGAATTGCGCACGGCGCGCGTCATGCGGTCCACGTCTACAATGCCATGCGCCCGTTCTCGCATCGGGACAGCGGCGTTATCGGCGCCGTGCTCACTTCGCCCGAAGTCACCGCCGAACTGATCGCTGACGGCGTGCACGTCGAAGAAGCCGCCATGCGTCTGCTCCTGCAAGCCAAAGGCGCCGGCCGAGTAATTCTGATCAGCGACGGCCTTTCCGCCACGGGTATGCCGGATGGAAAGTACATGCTCGGCAAATTGGAAGTGACCGTCTCTGGCGGAGTCTGCCGCAACGCGGAAGGAAAGTTAGCAGGCAGTACGCTCACCCTGGACCGTGCACTGCGAAACGTGGTTGGCCTCGGCGTCTCATTGCCAGATGCGGTGCGCATGCTCACCGCAAATCCTGCAAAGTTGCTGGGAATTGAGTTCAAGAAAGGCGCGCTTCGAACCGGAGCGGATGCGGATATCGTGCTGCTCGATGAAAATCTTCAGGTAACTAATGTGTGGACGCGCGGACTGCCGCTGAACTAATTATCAATTCAAGGACTACGGATTCAAGGGTACGTTCAATTCCGACGCCAGCTTCACCGCATTAAACGGACTACACGCAAAATAGCGATCCCCAACCTTCAGCGTAGGAACTTTCCGCCTGCCATGATTCGCCCGCAGCACAATAGCTTCCGCCGACGGATCTTCTTCAATATTGATTTCCCGGTAGGCCACTCCCCGCTGCGTTAAAAAGTATTTCGCGCGACGGCAATCCGGGCACCAATGGGTGGTGTACATCGTGACCGGTTCCATCGCGCTCACTCGCTGGACACCGGGGCGCCCCGCCGCTTTCGCGCCACCTGGATGCGAATCAGGGATCGTTGCAGCGCGATCGCTGCGCGTCCCCAATCCACGTTCGGATCGCTCGATGCCGAAGCCAGCCGCTGCTCCGCACGTTTCTTCGCTTCCCCCGCCCTGGTCACGTCGATCTCTTCCGGCCGCTCGGCCATTTCTGCAAGTACTGTCACGCGATCGCCTAAAACTTCCGCGAACCCACTGATAATAGCCATGTGCACAGGCTCGCTCGCATTTTTGGCTCGATACGTCAGCTCCCCAATACCCAATTCCGTAATCAACGGCGCATGCCCGGGCAGAATGCCCAAGCAGCCGCCCGCGCCCGGTAGCGTGACCTCCACTACTGCCTCGCGCAGCAACTGCCGCTCCGGCGTAACGATTACGAGTTCGATGGACTCAGGAAGCATTGTTCTGCTTAGGCGCCCACCTTCATTTTCTCCGCCTTTTCGAGCGCCTCGTCAATCGTGCCAACCATGTAGAAGGCCTGTTCCGGTACCTCGTCGTACTTGCCTTCCACAATTTCTTTAAAACTGCGCACGGTATCCTCGATCTTCACGTACTTGCCTTCGAGGCCGGTGAACTGCGCCGCCACGAACATTGGCTGCGACAGGAACTTCTCGATTTTTCGCGCTCGTGCCACGGTCCGCTTGTCTTCGTCCGACAATTCTTCGATACCCAGAATCGCGATAATGTCCTGCAAGTCCTTATAGCGCTGCAGAATCGACTTCACGCCGCGCGCCACCGCGTAATGCTCCGCCCCCACAATGCGCGGATCGAGAATACGCGAGTAGCTGGCCAGGGGATCGACTGCGGGATAAATACCCCGCTCCACGATTTGCCGGCTCAGGTTTGTGGTTGCATCGAGGTGCGCGAACGTTGCCGCTGGCGCAGGATCCGTGTAGTCGTCCGCCGGCACATAAATCGCTTGCACCGACGTGATCGAACCCGACTTCGTGGAAGTGATGCGCTCCTGCAACTCGCCAATTTCGGTATTGAGGTTCGGCTGATACCCCACCGCCGAAGGCATGCGTCCCAGCAGCGCGGAAACTTCCGCGCCTGCCTGCACAAATCGAAAAATGTTGTCGATGAACAGCAGCACGTCCAGGTGCTCTTCGTCGCGGAAATATTCAGCAACGGTCAAGCCGGTTAGTCCGACACGCAGACGCGAGCCAGGTGGCTCCGTCATCTGCCCGTAAATCAGCGCCGCACGCGATTTCTCCGAATTGCCCGGAACGATTACGCCGCCTTCGGACATTTCCAGCCACAAATCGTTGCCTTCGCGCGTGCGCTCTCCCACGCCCGCGAACACCGAAACGCCGCCGTGCTTCATGGCTACGTTGTGAATCAGCTCCATAATCAGCACGGTCTTGCCGACGCCCGCACCGCCGAAGAGTCCAATCTTTCCGCCCTTCAGGTACGGCTCGATCAGGTCGACCACCTTGATTCCCGTTTCGAACATTTCGAGCGAGGTGGATTGCTGGTCCAGTGGCGGGGCAGGCCGGTGAATCGGATAGTGTTTGTCGCTGACTATCGGACCAAGCTGGTCCACCGGTTTGCCAAGCACGTTCATCACGCGCCCAAGTGTGGGACGTCCCACGGGCACTTCGATCCCATGGCCGGTGTCGACCGCCTTCATCCCGCGCACCATCCCTTCGGTCGGCTCCATCGCCACCGTGCGCACGCGTCCTTCGCCCAGGTGCTGCTCCACCTCGACGGTCACATCGAGCGGCGTCGGCACATTAAATCCTTCACTCGTGACGCGCACCGCGTTGTAAATCGCCGGCAGATGCCCTTCCTCAAACTGAATGTCCAGCACCGGCCCAATGACCTGTACCACTCGCCCCACGTTGTTCTCTGCCATGTTGCTCCTTCAGTTCCGTTCCGTGACTCGCGACTTGTGATTCGTGACTTTCACGACTCACGCCTCATGACGCGCCGTATGCTGCGCCGCTCACAATCTCGATAATTTCCTTCGTAATCGCCGCCTGCCGCACCTTGTTCATATGCATGGTCAGCGCTTCGATCACTTCGCCGGCATTTTTCGTCGCCGATTCCATAGCGGTCATGCGCGCGGCGTATTCCGATGCAGAAGATTCCAGCATCGCGCGCAAAATCTGAGTCTCAACGTACCGCGGCAGCAGCTTATCCAACAATTCCGCTTCGGGTTGTTCGTAGATGTAATCGACCTGGGTTTCGGCCGTTTTCCCGGGTTCTTTTTCTTTGCTGCCTTCTTCGCGAATCGCTTCCACAGGCAGCAATTTTTCCACGGTGAGGTTCACAGACATCACTGTCTTGAATTCACTGAAAATGATGTAAACCGAATCCACCTTCTTCTCGGTGTACAAATCCGTCGCCAGCTTCGCGATTTCCCGCGCCATCTTGAACTCCACGCGCGAAAGGACGTTTATCCACTCTCCCGCAAACGTGAACCCTGCCTTTTTCAGCTGGTCCCGGCCTTTCTTGCCCACTGGGACCGTCACAATCTTTTTGCCCTGATTGGTCCGGAAGAATTCGTTCGCCTTGCGCAGGATGTTCGCGTTGAATGCGCCTGCCAGTCCGCGCTCTCCGGTAAGCACAATGGCCAGAATATTTTTCTCTTCCCGGCGCTCGAGTAGCGGATGTTGCGGGTCCTGAATCCGCGCCATCGTCGAGCGCAGCACGCGCGCCAATTCCTGCGCATAGGGGCGCGCAGCCAGCGCCGCTTCCTGTGCGCGCCGCAGTCTCGCCGCCGCGACAAATTTCATCGCGCGCGTGATCTGCTGGCTGTTTTTTACCGAGCGGATGCGCCGCCGAAAATCGAGAAGTGTAGCCATTGATGTTTGCTAACTTGCCGCCGCCGCAACCTCTGCCGTGAACCGCTCCTTGAACGTTTCCACCGCTTTCTTGATCTCGGCGCGGATGCTGTCATCCAGAGCCTTCTTTTCCTTGATGGTCTTCAAAATCGACGATTGATTCGCGTCCACAAATTCCAGCAGCTCGCGCTCAAACCGCCGCACTTCGCTCACTGGCACGCCGTCGAGCAGCCCGCTGGTCGCCACGTAAAGGATCAGCACCTGCTTTTCCACGGGCAGCGGCGAATACTGATCTTGCTTCAAAATCTCCGTCAAACGTTGACCGCGCGCAAGCTGCGCCTGCGTCGCTTTATCGAGCTGGTCCGAGCCAAACTGCGCGAAAGCCGCCAGATCGCGATACTGCGCCATGTCCAGGCGCAGCGAGCCAGCCACCTGCCGCATAGCCTTGATCTGCGCGTTACCGCCAACGCGGCTCACCGAAATGCCCACGTTAATCGCGGGCCGAATGCCGGCATTGAACAAGTCCGCTTCCAAATAAATCTGTCCGTCCGTAATGGAAATGACGTTGGTAGGAATGTACGCGGAAACGTCTCCCGCCTGCGTCTCAATTACGGGCAGCGACGTCAGCGAGCCGGCGCCCAATTTATCGTTGAGCTTGGCCGCGCGCTCCAGCAATCGCGAGTGTAGATAGAACACGTCACCCGGATACGCTTCGCGGCCCGGTGGACGCCGCAGCAGCAGCGAAATCTCTCGATACGCTTGCGCATGCTTGGAGAGATCGTCGTAAAAAGTTACGGCGTGCTTCTTATTGTCGCGGAAATATTCGCCCATCGCGCAAGCCGCATACGGCGCAATGTACTGCACGGAAGCCGGCTCAGACGCGGACGACGCCACGATGATCGTGTAATCCATCGCGCCGTAGTCCGTCAGCACTTTCACGACTTGCGCGATGGTCGATCTCTTCTGGCCAATCGCGCAGTAAATGCAAATTACGTCGCCGCCTTTTTGATTGATGATCGTGTCGAGAATGATCGCCGTCTTGCCCGTTTGCCGGTCGCCAATGATCAGCTCGCGCTGTCCGCGCCCGATCGGAATCATCGAATCGATCGCCTTGATGCCGGTTTGCAGCGGCTCGCGAACCGGTTGCCGGTCCAGCACGCCAGGCGCGATCCGTTCCAGCGGATTCCGCTCCTTCGAATTAATCGGCCCCTTATCATCGAGCGGCTCGCCCAGCGGACTCACCACGCGTCCGATCAACGCATCCCCAACCGGCACGGACATAATCGTGTTCGTGCGCTTGACGATGTCACCCTCTTTCAGCTCGGTGTACTCGCCCAGCAGCACCGCGCCAACTTGGTCCTCTTCCAGGTTCAGCGCAATGCCGTAAACGTTGTGCGGAAACGCCAGCATCTCTCCGGCCATGACTTTTTCCAGGCCATGGATGCGCGCAATGCCGTCGCCCACGCTGATGATCGCGCCCACTTCGTCCACTGCGACGGTTTGCTCGTAATTCTCAATCTGCTCGCGCAGTATCTTGCTGATTTCGTCCGCTCTGATCTTGGCCATTCGTGTTCCTGCTCCCTATTCCGACGCCAGGCGCGCGCGCAGCTCATTCAACCGGCTGCGCAGCGAGCCGTCATAAACCGTATCGCCAACTCGTACCACTGCGCCGCCCAGCAGTTCCGGCTCCAGTGAAAACTTCGCTTCCACGCGCTTTCCCGTCAACCGCCCCAGTGTTGATTCCAATTCCGCTTTTTGCGGCGCGTTCAGTTCCACCGCGGAAGAAACCTGTGCCTCAGTGATTCCTTGGCGCTCCCGGATCACTTGCTGAAACGCTGCGACGATTTCGGGCAAAAAATGCGCGCGCTGATGGTCGATCACCACCAATAAAAAATTGCGCACAATCTTGCTTCCGCCGACCCGCTCCAACAGTTTCTCGATCACCCGATGCTTCGCTTCCTTGGTCACCGCCGGGCTCGACAGAAAATTTCGCAGCTCCGCCGATTCCCCATACAACGCTCCGAAGCCGGTAAGCTGTTCCGCCACCGTCTCCGCAGCCCCCTGTTCCAGCGCGATATCCGCCAGGGCGTTCGCATATTGCAGGCTAACGGACTTCAATTCGCTCTCCCCTCAAGACTTTTCGCAAACGCCGCCACAAGCGACTCTTGCACTTTCGGCGTCAACTCTTTTGTCAGCAGCGTCTCCGCTTCGTCCACCGCCAGATTCGCCGCTGTAGCCTTTAATTCCAGCCGCGCCGCCCGTTCCGCTGCTTCGATCTCCGCCTTGGCGGCCATCCCAACCCGCTGAATGTCGGTCTCCGTCGCTGCGCGCAACCGCTCTGCTTCCGCGGCCATCTCGCGTTGCGCCGTGGCTCGCAGTTGTGCCACTTCCTGGTCCAGCCGCGCCAGCTTCTCTTCCGCTTCCCGCAGCCGGTGGTCTGCCTCCGCTTTCGCGGCTGTAGCTTTGCTGATTGCAGAGCTGATGCTTTCAGCGTTTTTGCGGAAAAAGGGTGGTGTGAGCTTCAGAAAGACCCAGGCCAGCAGGCCCGCTACGATCGCAAAGTTAATCCACTTGAAGATTTCTTTGGCGCGTTCGGTAGTCGCGCTGCCGCCTTCTTCCGCGGCATGCGCACTGATCGCCGCGAAAAGCAAAATCACAAGCGCGCCGGCAAAAATTGTCCATACGCGGCTCCGCGTCATCGGGCCTCGCTCGCAGGACCGCCCGGCCGCGGCGGCATCTGCAGCACGCGCCGCGCAATTTCCATCGCCAACTGCGTCACCGAAGAATGCAGCTCCCGCAGCGCGTCTGCCAGCTCCTTCGCGATGCTCTCTTTGGCCTCTGCAACGCGCGCAGCCGCCTTGATCCGCTCCTCTTTCAGCCGCGCCGCCCGCTCGTCCAACACCTTCTTGCGCGCCGCTTCATGCTCCGCGTATAGCTGCACGCGCGCTCTCTTCAGCGCTTCCTGATACTGCTTCACCTTTTCCGCTGCGGCGGCCTCCGCGGTTTCCGCGGCCTTGCGTGCGCCCACCGTGCGCGCTTCGCGCTCCG
>Ga0210410_10004954_pt1 | contig 11649 bp, 16 predicted proteins | sample IncBWC4MmetaG_FD_161058 | JGI IMG/M metagenome (GOLD analysis project Ga0210410, IMG submission 161058) | Forest soil microbial communities from Barre Woods Harvard Forest LTER site, Petersham, Massachusetts, United States - Inc-BW-C-4-M | ecosystem: Environmental > Terrestrial > Soil >... | reverse complement strand
TTGCGCTTGGAGCCGCCCAGCACCTTGATGCACATGACGCGGCGCGCGCCGGAATTGTCCGCCACGTCGAGATTGGTTTGCATCTGAATCATGGGCTACCCCACTTACTTCCTGTTCCGGCGCCGCGCTTACGACGCTTGCTTTTTCTCACCGCGCACCACCGCCCAGCGCTTGAGCTTAGAGATCGGCCGATGCTCTTCGATCCACACGGTATCGCCCACCTTGAACTCGTTGTTCTCGTCGTGAGCGTAGTATTTCTTCGAGCGGCGCACGGTCTTCTTGAACAGCGGATGGGTGAATCGGCGCTCGACGCGCACCACCACCGTCTTGCTTTGTTTGTCGCTGACCACGACGCCTTGCAGGCTGCGCTTGGGCATTTCTAATCCTCTTTAACTCTTCGCCGCCGTCTTTACCGCAGCCTTTGACGCTGTCTTGGGCGCGCGCTTCTGCCGCGCGACGGTCTTCAGCCGCGCGATGTCGCGCCGCACTTGGCGCACCCGTGAGGTGTTCTCCAACTGACCGGTGGCCCGCTGGAAGCGCAGGTTGAACTGCTCCTTCTTCAGCTTGAGCACCTCGTCGTCGATCTGATCGACGCTCATCGTCTTGATGTCGGCTGCTTTCATCGTCATGCCTATTCGCTGATGCGCTCGACGAAGCGCGTCTTGATCGGCAGCTTGGCGGCGGCGAGCGCCAGCGATTCCTTGGCGACCGCGACCGGCACGCCGTCGATCTCGAACAGGATGCGGCCCGGCTTCACCCGCGCCACCCACAATTCCGGCGCGCCCTTGCCCGAGCCCATGCGGACTTCGAGCGGCTTCTTCGAGACCGGCACGTCCGGGAACACCCGGATCCAGACCCGGCCGGCCCGCTTCATGTTGCGCGTGAGCGCACGGCGCGCGGCTTCGATCTGCCGCGCCGTGATCCGCTCCGGCTCCATCGCCTTCAGCCCGAACTGGCCGAATGCCAGCGTGGCGGCGCTGGTCGCGATCCCGTGGATGCGGCCTTTGTGGGCTTTGCGGAATTTCGTTCGCATCGGTTGCAGCATGGCGGACGCCTTTTCTCAAACCTCTTGTTGTTGCCTTCAGGCCGCATCCCGGCGCGGCCGGCCGGCATCGCCCTCGGCCATGCGCTTATCCTGCGCCATCGGATCGTGCTCCATGATCTCGCCCTTGAAGATCCAGACCTTGACCCCGCAGGTGCCGTAGGTGGTGAAGGCGGTGGCGACGCCGTAATCGACGTCGGCGCGCAAGGTGTGCAACGGCACGCGGCCCTCGCGATACCACTCCATGCGGGCGATTTCGGCACCGCCGAGACGGCCGGAGCAATTGATGCGGATGCCGCCGGCGCCGAGCCGCATGGCCGACTGCACGGCGCGCTTCATGGCGCGGCGGAAAGCGACGCGGCGCTCGAGCTGCTGCGCGATCGATTCGGCGACGAGCTGCGCATCGAGTTCGGGCTTGCGGATCTCGACGATGTTGATCACGACGTCGCTGTCGGTGAGCTTGGCGACGTGGCGGCGCAGCTTCTCGATGTCGGCGCCCTTCTTGCCGATCACAACGCCCGGACGCGCCGAGTGAATGGTGACGCGGCACTTCTTGTGCGGGCGCTCGATGACGATCTTCGACACCGCCGCCTGCTTGAGCTCCTTCATCAGCACTTCGCGGATTTTCATGTCCTCGTGCAGGAGCGAGCCGTAGCTCGTCTTGCCGGCATACCAGCGCGAATCCCAAGTGCGGTTGATGCCAAGCCGAAGCCCGACCGGATTGACCTTCTGACCCATGTTGCTCTCCTAAGCCGCCTTACGCCTGCTGCGCCTCGACCTCACGCACGATGATGGTGAGGTGCGAGAACGGCTTGAAAATTTTGCCGACCCGGCCGCGCGCGCGCGGCGCGTGCCGTTTCATGACCAGTCCCTTGCCGACATGCGCCTGCACGACGATGAGATCGTCGACGTCGAGATCGTGGTTGTTTTCCGCATTGGCGATCGCCGATTCCAGACATTTGCGCACATCGCGCGCGATGCGCTTGCGCGAGAATTCGAGATCGGCGAGCGCCGCCGAAACCTTCTTGCCGCGAATAAGCTGTGCCAACAGGTTCAGCTTCTGCGGGCTCGCCCGCAAATTGCGGGTGACCGCCTTCGCCTCGGTGTCGGAGAGCGTACGCTCGCGCTTTTTCTTGCCCATCGAAGCTCTCCTTAAGCCTTACGATCCGCCGCCCGCCGAGGCGCCCTCGCCGCCCGAGCGCTTGGCTTTGCGGTCCGACGAATGGCCGTAGAACGAGCGCGTCGGCGCGAACTCGCCGAACTTGTGGCCGACCATTTCCTCGGTGACGATCACCGGAACGTGCTTCTGGCCGTTGTAGACGCCGAAGGTGAGCCCGACGAATTGCGGCAGGATCGTCGAGCGGCGCGACCAGATGCGGATCATCTCGTGGCGTCCGGACGAACGCGCGGCATCCGCCTTTTTCAGCAGATAGCCGTCGACAAACGGACCCTTCCAGACCGAACGCGTCATGTTTGTTCCCTATCGATCCTACTTCTTCTTCCGCGCGTGGCGGCTGACCATGATGAATTTCGCGGTGCTCTTGTTCTTGCGGGTCTTCATGCCCTTGGTGGGCTTGCCCCACGGCGTCACCGGATGACGGCCGCCGCGCGTACGCCCGCCGAGCGGATGGTCGACCGGGTTCATCGTCTCGCCGCGGACGTGGCCGCGCCAGCCCATCCAGCGGTTGCGGCCCGCCTTGCCGATCGAGACGTTCATGTTGTCCGGATTCGACACCGCTCCGACGGTGGCGAGGCAGCGGCCATGAACCAGGCGCTGCTCGCCCGAATTGAGCCGCAAGATCACATAGGCGCCGTCGCGGCCGACGAGCTGGGCATAGGTGCCGGCCGAGCGCGCGATCTGGCCACCCTTGCCGATCTTGAGCTCGATATTGTGCACGATCGTGCCGACCGGAATGTTGGCAAGCGGCATGGCATTGCCGGGCTTCACGTCGACATATTCGCCGGAGACCACCGTATCCCCGACTCCAAGCCGTTGCGGCGCCAGAATGTAGGCGAGCTCACCGTCCTCGTATTTGATCAGCGCGATGAAGCCGGTGCGGTTCGGATCGTATTCGAGCCGCTCGACCTTGGCCGGAGCGTCGAACTTGCGGCGCTTGAAGTCGATCTGCCGGTACGCCTTCTTATGGCCGCCGCCGCGATAGCGGCTGGTGATCGAGCCGGAGTTGTTGCGGCCGCCGGTGCGGTTCTTTCCCTCGGTCAGCGCTTTCACCGGCGCGCCGGTGTGAAGGCTGGAACGATCGACCAGCACCAGCTGACGCTGGCCGGGCGTGGTGGGGTTGTAAGTCTTCAGTGCCATCGCGCGCTCCCCTTACAGCCCCGTCGTTACGTCGATCTTCTGGCCCTCTTCGAGGGTCACGATCGCGCGCTTGGTGTGCTGCTGCAGGCCGTAGCGGCCGCGAAACGCCTTCCACTTGCCGCGCCGGTGCAGCGTGTTGACGCTTTTGACCTTGACGTCGAACAGCTTCTCCACCGCTTCCTTGATCTGCGGCTTGGTCGCATGCGGGGCGACCTTGAAGATGACCTTGTTATGCTCGGACGCGTTCGTCGCCTTCTCGGTGATGACCGGCGACAGAATGACGTCGTAGTGGCGCGGATCGTGGGTGCTCATTTGAATCGCGCCTCCAAGGCATCGACCGCAGCGCGCGTCAGCACCAGCTTGTGCCGCCGCAGGATGTCGTAGACGTTGATGCCGGCGATCGGCAGCAAGTCGATGTTCGGGATGTTGCGGGCGGCGGTGCGCACGCTGGCATTGACTTCGGCGCCGTCGATGATGAGCGCGTTCGAGAGGCCGAGCTTCTCGAATTGGCCGCGCAGCGCCTTGGTCTTGGCTTCCTTCAGATCCAGCGCGTCGATGACGACGATGCCGTCGTCTTTTGCCTTGGCGGACAGCGCATGCTTGAGCGCCAGCGTGCGCATCTTCTTCGGCAGGCCGATTTCATGGCTGCGCGGATGCGGGCCGAAGGAACGGCCACCGCCGCGGAACAGATTGACGCGCGCCGAGCCGTGGCGGGCCGAACCGGTGCCCTTCTGACGATACATCTTCTTGCCGGTGCGATGGATGTCGGCACGGTTTTTGACGGCGTGCGTGCCGGCCTGCCGCTTGGCCAACTGCCAAACGACGCAGCGGTGAATAATGTCAGCGCGCGGCTCGAGCCCGAAAATGGCGTCGGACACGGTGACCGAGCCGGACTCCTTGCCGTCGAGGGAAGTGACTTTCAGCTCCATATCACGCCCCCTTGCCTTCGGCAGCCGCCGGCTCTTCCGCAACGGCAGGCGCAGCGGCCGCAGTCTCGCCGAGCTTGAACTTGCCCGGCTTCGGTACGCCGGCCGGCAGCTTCTTCTTCACCGCGTCGCGCACCGTGATCCAGCCGCCCTTGACGCCCGGCACCGCACCTTCGACCAGGATGAGGCCGCGCTCGACGTCGGTCTGCACGACTTTCAGATTGAGCGTCGTCACCCGATCGACGCCGAGGTGACCGGACATTTTCTTGTTCTTGAAGGTTTTGCCGGGATCCTGGCGGCCGCCGGTCGAACCGATCGAGCGGTGCGAAATGGAGACGCCGTGGCTGGCGCGCAGGCCGCCGAAATTCCAGCGCTTCATGCCGCCGGCCCAGCCCTTGCCGGTCGAGGTGCCGGTCACGTCGACATATTGGCCGACGATGAAGTGGTCGGCGGTAATCTCGGCGCCAACTGGAATGAGTGCATCGGCATCGACGCGGAACTCGGCAAGCTTGCGCTTGGGTTCGACCTTGGCGATCGCGAAATTGCCGCGGTCGGCCTTGGTCGTGCGCTGCACCTTGCGCAGGCCGGCGCCGAGCTGCAGCGCCACATAGCCGTTCTTTTCTTTGGTGCGATGCGCGACGACCTGACAATTGCCGAGCCGCAGCACCGTCACCGGCACATGCTCGCCGGCCTCGGTGAAGAGGCGGGTCATCCCGACTTTTTGTGCGAGCACACCGGAACGCATTCTAAATCCCCTTCGAGCCTTAGACCTTGGCGCCTTAGAGCTTGATTTCGACGTCGACGCCGGCGGCGAGGTCGAGCTTCATCAGCGCGTCCACCGTCTGCGGTGTCGGATCGACGATATCGAGCAGGCGTTTGTGCGTACGCATCTCGAACTGCTCGCGGCTTTTCTTGTCGACGTGCGGCGAGCGGTTGACCGTGAATTTCTCGATCCGTGTCGGCAGCGGAATAGGCCCCCGCACCTGCGCGCCGGTGCGCTTGGCGGTATTGACGATCTCGCGCGTCGACGCATCGAGGATGCGGTGATCGAACGCCTTGAGCCGGATGCGTATGTTCTGGCCGTTCATTTTTTGTCTCTTTCACTCGTCATTGCCGGGCATGGCCGTTCAAAGAACGGCGTCGCTTCACTCGCCTATGCGCCGGCAATCCCGATTCCCTTGCACCGCTGCGTTCTTCAGATCGAGATGCCCGGCACCAGGCCGGGCATGACGACGTTACGATCCCCTACTCGATGATGCTCGCCACCACGCCGGCGCCGACCGTGCGGCCGCCTTCGCGAATGGCGAAACGGAGCTTCTCCTCCATGGCGATCGGCACGATCAGCGTCACTTCCATGGCGATGTTGTCGCCCGGCATGACCATCTCGGTGCCTTCCGGCAGCGTCACCACGCCGGTCACGTCGGTGGTGCGGAAGTAGAATTGCGGCCGGTAATTGGTGAAGAACGGCGTATGGCGTCCGCCCTCCTCCTTGGTGAGGATGTAGGCCTCGGCCTTGAACTTGGTGTGCGGCTTCACCGAACCCGGCTTGCACAGGACTTGCCCGCGCTCCACCTCTTCGCGCTTGGTGCCGCGCAGCAGACAACCGACGTTGTCACCAGCCTCACCCTGATCGAGCAGCTTGCGGAACATCTCGACGCCGGTCACGGTGGTCTTGGTGGTCGGCTTGATGCCGACGATCTCGACTTCCTCGCCGACCTTGATGATGCCGCGCTCGATACGGCCGGTGCAGACCGTGCCGCGCCCGGAGATCGAGAATACGTCTTCGACCGGCATCAGGAACGGCTGATCCTTCGGCCGCTCCGGCTGCGGGATATAATCGTCGACCGCCTTCATCAGCTCGAAGATGGCTTCCTTGCCGAGCTTCGGGTCCTTGTCCTCGAGCGCCATCAGCGCCGAGCCCTTGACGATCGGGATCTTGTCGCCCGGGAAATTGTACTTGGACAGCAGCTCGCGGACCTCGAGCTCGACGAGCTCGAGCAATTCCGGATCGTCGACCATGTCGACCTTGTTGAGGAACACGACCAGCGCCGGCACGCCGACCTGACGGGCGAGCAGGATGTGCTCGCGGGTCTGCGGCATCGGGCCGTCGGCCGCGCTCACCACCAGGATGGCGCCGTCCATCTGCGCCGCGCCGGTGATCATGTTCTTCACATAGTCGGCGTGCCCGGGGCAGTCGACATGCGCGTAATGCCGCTTATCGGTCTCGTACTCGACGTGAGCGGTGGCGATGGTGATGCCGCGCGCCTTCTCTTCCGGCGCCTTGTCGATCTGATCGTAGGCGGTGTACTGGGCCTGGCCTTTTTCAGCCAAGACCTTGGTAATCGCCGCGGTCAACGACGTCTTGCCGTGGTCGACGTGCCCGATCGTGCCGATATTGCAATGCGGCTTGGTGCGGTTGAATTTTTCTTTGGCCATGAGGCTCTCCGTTCAGACTCTCTCTAATTCCTGCGACTGCTATCAGGCGAACTTTGCCTGCACCTCTTCAGCGATCGCTTTCGGTACTTCAGCGTAGTGATCGAACTGCATAGTGAACGTGGCGCGCCCCTGACTCATGGAGCGCAGGTTGTTGACGTAAGAGAACATGTTGGCGAGCGGCACCATCGCGGTGATGACGTTGGCGTTGCCGCGCATGTCCTGACCTTGAATCTGGCCGCGCCGCGAATTCAGATCGCCGATAACCGAGCCGGTATAGTCTTCCGGCGTCACCACCTCGACCTTCATCACCGGCTCGAGCAGGACCGCGCCGCCCTTCTGCAGCGCTTCGCGCAAGGCCATGCGGGCGGCGATCTCGAAGGCCAGCGCCGACGAATCCACTTCGTGGAACTTGCCGTCGACCAGCGACACTTTCAGATCGACCACCGGGAAGCCGGCGAGCACGCCGGATCCGAGCACCGACTCCAGTCCCTTCTCGACGCCGGGGACGAATTCCTTCGGCACGGCGCCGCCGACGATTTCGTTCTCGAACACGAAGTTCTCGCCGCCCGGAGGCAGCGGCTCCGCCACGATCTTGACTTCGGCGTACTGGCCGGAACCGCCGGTCTGCTTCTTGTGCGTGTAGGTCACCGTCGCCGGCCGGGTCAGCTTCTCGCGATAGGCGACCTGCGGCGCGCCGATATTGGCGTCGACCTTATAGGTGCGCTTGAGGATGTCGACTTTGATGTCGAGATGAAGCTCGCCCATCCCTTTGATGATGGTCTGGCCGGATTCCTGATCGGTGTGGACGCGGAACGAAGGATCCTCGGCCACCAGCTTGGCGAGCGCGACGCCGAGCTTTTCCTGGTCGGCCTTGGACTTCGGCTCGATCGCGATCTCGATGACCGGATCGGGGAATTCCATCTTTTCCAGGATCACCTGCTTCTGCGGATCGCACAGCGTGTCGCCGGTGCGCACATCCTTAAGCCCCGCCAGCGCGACGATGTCGCCGGCATAAGCCTCCTTGATGTCCTCGCGGTTGTTCGCATGCATGAGCAGCATGCGGCCGACGCGCTCCTTGCGGTCCTTGGTCGAATTGATCACGCCGGTGCCGCTCTCGAGCTTGCCCGAGTAGATGCGGCAGAAGGTGATGGTGCCAACGAACGGGTCGTCCATGATCTTGAAGGCGAGAAGCGACATCGGCTCGGTGTCCGACGGCTTGCGCTCGACCTCGTTGCCTTTGGAATCGATGCCCTTCATCGGCGGCACGTCTACCGGCGACGGCAGATAATCGACCACGGCGTCGAGCAACGGCTGCACGCCCTTGTTCTTGAATGCGGAGCCGCACAGCACCGGGAAGAACGTGCTGGCAATGGTCGCCTTACGGATGAGCCGCTTCAGCGTCGCGACGTCGGGCTCCTTGCCCTCGAGATAAGCGGCCATCACGTCGTCATCGAGCTCGACCGCGGCCTCCACGAGCTTCTCGCGATATTCCTTCGCCTGCTCGGCAAGATCGGCCGGGATTTCGATGTCGTGATACTTCGCACCCAGGGTCTCTTCGTCCCAAACGACGCCGACCATGCGGACGAGATCGATGATGCCCTTGAACTGGCTTTCGGCGCCGATCGGCAGCTGAATGGCGACCGGCTTGGCGCCGAGACGATCGACGATGTCCTTCAGGCACTGGAAGAAGTCAGCGCCGATCTTGTCCATCTTGTTGCAGAAGACGATGCGCGGAACGTTATAGCGGTCGCCCTGGCGCCAAACCGTCTCGGTCTGCGGCTCCACGCCCTGATTGGAATCGAGCACGCATACCGCGCCGTCGAGCACGCGCAGCGAGCGCTCCACTTCGATGGTGAAATCGACGTGGCCGGGCGTGTCGATGATGTTGAGGCGCTTGCCGTTCCAGATCGCGGTGGTCGCGGCAGAGGTAATCGTGATGCCGCGCTCCTGCTCCTGCTCCATGAAGTCCATGGTCGCGGCGCCGTCGTGCACTTCGCCGATCTTGTGGCTCTTGCCGGTGTAATAGAGGACGCGCTCGGTCGTGGTGGTCTTGCCGGCATCGATGTGCGCCATGATGCCGAAGTTGCGATAGTCCTCGATCGGATGTGTGCGGGGCATGGGGAAATTTCCTTCGCTGTCGCCGGCGTTACCAGCGATAGTGCGAGAATGCGCGGTTGGCTTCCGCCATCCGGTGTGTGTCCTCGCGCTTCTTGACGGCGTTCCCCCTATTGTTCGATGCATCGAGCAACTCGGCGGAGAGCCGTTCGGTCATCGTCTTTTCGTTGCGCTCGCGCGCCGCGGAAATGATCCAGCGGATGCCGAGCGCCTGACGCCGCGACGTGCGTACCTCGACCGGCACCTGATACGTGGCGCCGCCGACGCGGCGCGAGCGCACCTCGATCGACGGCATGACATTGTCCAGCGCCTGCTGGAATACGCTGATCGGGTTGCCGCGCGTCTTGCCCTCGATCATCTCGAGCGCGCCATAGACGATGCCCTCGGCGACCGACTTCTTGCCGGCATGCATCACCGAGTTCATGAATTTCGTGACCACGACATTGCCGAATTTCGGGTCCGGCAGAATTTCGCGTTTGTCGGCGCTGTGGCGGCGGGACATCGTTCTCTTCCTTACTTCGGCCGTTTGGCGCCGTACTTGGACCGGCGCTGCTTGCGATTCTTTACGCCCTGCGTATCGAGCACGCCGCGCAGGATGTGGTAGCGCACGCCCGGCAGGTCCTTCACGCGGCCGCCGCGGATCATCACCACCGAGTGCTCCTGCAGGTTATGGCCCTCGCCCGGGATGTAGCCGATGACTTCGAAGCCGTTGGTCAGCCGCACCTTCGCGACCTTGCGCAGCGCCGAGTTGGGCTTCTTCGGCGTCGTCGTGTAGACGCGCGTGCAGACGCCGCGCTTCTGCGGGCTCTGCTGCAGGGCCGGCACTTTCTTCTTCGCGTGTTGCGTCACCCGCGGCTTGCGAATGAGCTGATTGACCGTCGGCATTCGTTACCTGCTCCAAAGACGGGCTTGCGCCCTTTGGCCCCGCGGGCTTGCGCCCTTTTGGCTCCAAGACGGGGCTCGCACCCCTGTTGCGCGCGAATGCGTTCGCGCAAACGACAGCGCGCCATCCGCTTCCGAAAGCGGAAGGGCGCTGTAAATTCGCAGAGGACCGCACAGGCTCTCGCCTGCGGTCGTGCGCTTTAGACAGTCTGACTTTGCGTCGTCAGAGGCAGCGTTTGAGCTTCCTTCGTCGAGGCGTCGCGCCGAATCCGACGAGCCAGAAAGTCAAGACTTTCAATAGCTTATGCTGGACCCGGCATGCCGTTCCGACTGGCGAAGCTCACCGCCTGCCGAAAAGTGCGCGGTATGTATCGGCCATACCGTGGGAAGTCAAGCCGATATGGGCATGAAAGTGCGATGCCGCAAGCGTTTTTGCGTGATCGCACGTCATTCCGGAACGCAGGCGAAGGCGGCGGGCGCGGAATCATAAACACGGGGCACGAGGTAGGTGGTGGCCCGACCTCAAACGACAGTGGTTATGAATTTCGGACTTGCCGCTCGCCGGCAATCCGGACTGACGGCGCTAAGCCGGCTCCATCCCCTTGGCGCGGATGATGCGGACGGCTTCCGGGGAGGCGAGAAACGTGACGAATGCTTGCCCGGGGCCGCGCGAGGCGGCCGGAGCAAAGCCCGCCGAGTACATCACGTAGTTAATGAGCTCGGGCGGCAGCGGCCCGACAAGGTGCGCGCCTTCGACCGGCTGGTTTTCGATGATCTGCTGCATGCCGATCTCGGCCTCGCCGCCGGCAATGACCTCGCCGACCGGGCGTCCGACGGCGAAGACGGTCTTGCCCTCCATTTCGGCGGCGATCCCGAGGCGCTGCAGAAGCTCAGCCACATAAAGGCCGCTTGGACCCTTGCTGTATGAAATCGCCCTCGCTTGCCGCAGCGCGGATTTGAACGCTTCGACGCTGCCGATGTCGGGTTCGGGCGCGCCGGTGCGCACCATCAGGCCGACGAGCGAACGAACGACATCCGTCACCGAGCCGGCGGCGATCTTGCCCACCTGCACGAGCTCATCGAGCGCCGAACGCGGCAGCAAGGCGAGGTCGAACGATGCGCCCTCTTCGATCGCGGCCTTCATGTCGCGCGTCAGGCCGAACTGGATCGAGACTTTGTGGCCGCTCGCCTGCTCGAACAACGGCAAGGATTCAGACAGGAAGCGGCGCATCGCGCCGCCGCTGATGACTTTGATTTGCGACATGCGTTTCAGTTAGCACGTGACTCTCGTATCGTCATGGCCGGCTTGTCCCGGCCGTCCCGCTCAACGTTCAAGCGGCCCCGGATTTCGCTTCGCTCATCCGGCTACACGTCAGCGCGCGTGGTTCAGCTTATGCCGCTTTCTTCGCGCTGTCCTTGAGCAAGCCCAGCCGCACCAGGCTTTCGCCGGTCGCGGCGATGGCGTCCTCGCGCGAACGCGGCGCCCAGCCCAACAGGCGCCTCGCCTTTTCGCCGCTGCCGTTCTTGACCTTGCCCAATTCCGGCAGAATTTGCCGTGCCGCCGGATTAAACAGCGCAACCACACGCACCAGCCAGTTAGGCACTTCACGCGTCGGCACCCGCGACGCCGCCACCCCCAAGCGCGCCTTCAGCGCTTGCGCAATTTGAAGGACCGACATGAAATCGCCCGCGACCCCCAGGAAGCGTTCGCCCTTGGCGGCAGGGTCGGCCATGGCGCGGATATGCAAATCGGCGATGTCGCGCACATCGACAACGCCGAAATAGAGTCGGGGGCAGCCGGGCACGGCGCCCTCCATCAGCCGCTTCACCAAAAAGATCGAGGGCGAATAGTCGGGGCCAAATACCGGACCGAGCACCAAAACCGGATTGACGACAGAGAGTTCGAGGGCACCGCCTTCTTGCGCAATAAA
>Ga0210410_10004953_pt1 | contig 11650 bp, 5 predicted proteins | sample IncBWC4MmetaG_FD_161058 | JGI IMG/M metagenome (GOLD analysis project Ga0210410, IMG submission 161058) | Forest soil microbial communities from Barre Woods Harvard Forest LTER site, Petersham, Massachusetts, United States - Inc-BW-C-4-M | ecosystem: Environmental > Terrestrial > Soil >... | reverse complement strand
CTGCCACTGTGACGCTGGGTTTAATCTGACGGTATAGGACAGCACCCGTGACCCACGTAAGTTAGCGATGCATGGCGCTCGCTGTTGGACTGGACGACGCCACCACAGACCAGCACATCAGTCTTGAATGCAATGGCCTCGTGAAGGACATGGTCGAGCTTGCGCAGTTTGTTGCCGCCAGAGCCAAGACCGGTAGCGTCCTCACGTTTTACCCACAAGCGTGGCCCGCCCTAATACGCTGTAAGGCGCCTCATTGGCTCAAGAGATGTGGGCAGGCAGGCGATCCCGATGGCGGACAGACTGACGGCTTGGAGGCAAGAACCGATGCGTCTTTTGGGTCGTCATCGCGTCGAGATTTAAATGCAACTGCCAACTTCCGCAACGGGTCACCTCATTCGGGCATTCCAGCGAGGCACAACGGCATGATCAGCGCGTCGAGGTCCGTCTTCCGGCGGTAAGGTAGCCCTTCTGCCCAGCGGCTCGCAGTCAAGTTGGGATGATTGACGAGCATCCTCCTTACAGTGAAGCGTGCCTCGTCCTCACTGCCCAGCTGCCAGAGTGATGCCGCCAGAGTGACTTGCGCTGTCAGCCAATGCGGCCTCTCGACCAGCACGCGTAAGGCAATGTCGCGCGCAGCGGCAAGATTGCCGAGATGAAACTTTGCCCGCGCCTCGTCGACCATCGATTGACTGATGCTAATCGGACTGAGCCGCTGCGCTTGCTCCTCGTATTGGGCAGATTTCCGGAAATCGCCAGCATAGCCATGAACCATTCCAGCGATATGGTAGGCATCCGAGCAATTTGGGCCGAGGGCAATCGCCTTTTCTCCGGCAAGCAACGCCTCATCGTGGCGGCGCTGAAACAGCCGAGCGTAACCCAGGGTTTCGTACGCCAGATGACTGTTCGGGTCGCTGGCCAGATCGCGGGCGGCACATTCCACTGCAGCTTCATAGGTCGTCGCCTGGTCGAGCCAACCGAAGCGAACCTGATCGGTCAGAATGAAGCCCAACAGGAAAAGCGCCGGCGAAAAGGTGGGGTTGATCGCTAAGGCCTGTTCCGCTTCGTTGCGGGCCTGCGCGTGGGTATGCCTTGCAAAATTGACGTACAGGTTCCGGGATTTGAGGAAATGCTCGTAGACCAACGGGCTGCCCGAGCGCTTGCGCCACACCCGCACCTGTTCGCCATGAGTCAACCGGACCTCGAGCGCGGCGACGATATCCTGCGTGATCCGATCCTGAAGTTCGAATACGTCGTCGAGGTCGCCCTCGAAACGGTCTCCCCACACATGACCTCCGTTAAGGCTGTCGATCAACTGTGCCGCCAATCTCACTCGATTTCCGGCCTTGCGCACGCTCCCTTCCAGCACATACCGGACGCCAAGCGTTCGGCCGATTTCGCGTATGTCCCTCTTCTGCCCTTTAAATACAAAGCTCGAATTGCGAGAAATGACCATCAGCTCTTGGATCTTCGATAAGGTGGTCAGCACGTCTTCAGCGATACCGTCGGCGAAATACTCTTGTTCTGGATCACCGCTCATGTTCTGGAACGGCAGCACCGCGATGGATGGCTTGCCGGGCAGCGGCAGCGACTTGGAAGCGTTCGCGAATGCTGCCGCACTGGGAATATCAACCAGCCTGCCAGCGAGGTAAGCTCTGATCGGCTCCTCGATGTTCTTTACCTGTTGAGGGCCGAGGTCGGTGAAAGACAACGGCAGAACCTTCTTGACCTGCTCATAGGTAGCGCCGGAGACACAGACGCTGCTCGGCTGCGCTAACGCCTGCAAACGCGCCGCGATGTTCACACCATCACCAAACAGATCACCGCCACGGACCATCACGTCGCCCACGTGGATGCCAATGCGGAAGTTGATGCGCTTGTCTGGTGATAACTGGGAGTTTGCCTCAGCGAGAGCAATCTGCGCCTCCACCGCGCACTGCACCGCATCCACAGCACTTCCGAACTCCGCAAGGACACTGTCGCCCGCCGTGTTCGCTATGCGGCCCCTGTGCTCTGCAATGATCCTGTCGAGGATTGCCCGCCGTTCAGTCAGTCCCTTGAGCGTCCCGACTTCGTCAGCTCCCATGAGGCGGCTGTAACCTTCGACATCTGCTGCGAAGACTGCGACGAGGCGTCGTCTCACTGACATAGGGTCTGACATGCGTGGTCCATTGGCACATATTGCTCACAGTGTGAGCCGCGGGACCTACCAGCGTCAAGGAAGGGGATAGCATCCCGTTTCCCAGGATCACTACATTGGCTCGCACCGTCTCACTCTCGAAGAGCGAGCCGGCCATCGCCTCATTTCGGGTTGCGCATCAACTGCGCTATTGCCCTAACTCCGCGAGTGCCGTTTCGACCCGCGCGAGTATCGGGGATTGTCCAAATTGCAACAGTATCCGCTTTGCTTCGGTCAGATGTTCAACCGCCGCCGGACGCTTTTTCTTGGCCTTGTAAAAGAGGCCGAGAAGCATATGCCCTCGTCCAATGAAATGACCGTTAGGATGAAAATGTGGATTGTTGAAGACGCATTCGGTCACAGCGGAGATGCGTGAGGCGGCGATGATGTTTATTTTTAGAATAACCGGCATATTTCGGAGCAGAGCGAGGGGGGCAAGTTTCTCATTTCTACTCATGATTTGAAGGTATATCTCGACTAAAAAAAGCCGATACCAATCTGCGGCGACACGATATCCCTCCTTCTCTCTCCTGGAAATCGCTTCTTCCAGCAAACGGATTCCCTCTCCGATGTTTCCCTGGAGGACTCTAGCAATGGCCATGACGCCTTCACTGCCAGCTAAGACGTAGAGGAGACCACCATCCACATTGTGACGATTGTTGTCTTCTATCAGCTTTAGGCCGTCCTCTATCCGGCGAAGCAGTACTAAGGCGTTTCCCAGACCGCTAAGGGCATAGCTTCGATCTAGTGGAGTGACCGCGACTGCCAATGATTGCTCGCTATATTCACGAGCCTCAGCGTATGAATCCGACATCAAAGCAATCCAGGTCAGCAGAGCGAGACCTTGTCCGGTCGAACGGGGGTCACTCAATCTTCGACCAACACGTATAAGCTCGTGAGCCGAAGCGCGAGCATTCGTAATGCGTCCTCGGTGGAACTCTTCCCAGCCGATAGCCCACCGAGTCCAGCTTTGAATGTACGCATCGGTCGTATCGGAGGCGGCTTTGATCGCCTCTTGCTTGAGCTTCTCAAACTGATCCAGCGGCTTTGGTGCAACTATGGTCGAGACGTGTATTTCGATGGCTAATGAATAGGCCCTCGAACGACTGTCGCCGACACGGTCCGCTATAGGCGAAGTTTCTTGCTGCACGGCTGCAGCTTCCCGGTAGCGCGTGTTCCAGAGCAGCGCGAGTATATAGTGATGTCGAATGACAACGACTCTCGAATCATCGCCGAGGCGATCAATGCGCGACAAATAGCGTCCAAGCACGTCTATCGCTGCATCTATTCGAAGGTTCAAATTCAATAAGGACGCATAAGAGAGAAGGAATTCGGCAATTTGGTCGTCGGACGCGCAGCCCGGATAGTCGTCCAATAGAGCGAGTGCCGCGCTGAAATGCGTCGTCGCCTCATCGAGGGAATATACGCCGAGGCTTTTGGTACCCGCCACCGAGAGGTAGACAAACGCTTTGTCGGGGCGGGTAGTTTGGCTGTAGTGATGGGCGAGGATTTCAGTCACTTCCGATAACCGATTGCCGCTGCGGCGTTCGATCTCTTCAGCGATCTTGAGATGCAGCGATTTGCGAGCATCGGTGAGCAAGCTCTCGTAAAGCGCGTCCCGTACCAGCGCGTGCTTGAACGCAAACTCGCTCGATTTGCCTTCAGACCGGATAAGATCGAGTGCCTGCATCGCCGTGAGCCGCGCATTTACGTCTACCTCACCGACTACAACAGCCAGCAATTCCTCATCGAAGCGCCGTCCAATTACCGAGGCTGCTTGCAGGAGCACCCGGTCATTTCGCGAGAGGCGGTCAACCCGAGCGGTCAGGAGGCTTTGCACGCTTGCAGGTAACGCGGTCGCCACCGCCGCGGCATCAAAGTCAAACTTGCCGGTAGTGGCGCGAACCATATCTCGCTCGCTGAGGAAGCTAACGATTTCTTCGGCGAATAGCGGATTGCCGTCAGCTTTCTCCGCGATCTGCCGTTCGAGCAGCTGAGGTAGACCCTCTAGCCCAAGCCGTGCGGCGATAAGGCGGCGAATGTCGCCCAGCGGAAGCGGCTCCAGTGGTAACCTGGAGACGGCCGCGCGAGCGAGCCAAGGCGGTGAATATTCCGGGCGACGCGTCGTTAGAAGCAACAATCGCAACTTGCTTTCACTGTCGACGATCTTACCGAGCAATTCCTCTGATGCGCCGTCGATCCAGTGTAGATCCTCGATCAAGAGGACGACGAGGGAAAGACGGCAGCAGGCCTCCAGCAATTCCTGCAATAGCTCACGGGTCCGCAGCCCGATCAACACACCGTCGAGCCCAATCAGCGCACCGTCGGGCGCCTTAAGGCCGAGCAGATGAAGCAATAGGCCAAGGTTGCGAGCGGACTGTAGGCCGAGCCTCGTCAGTCCCAATTCCAGCTTATGCACAATATCACTTTCTGCCTCGCCCGCGCTGACTCGAAATGCACCCCGCACCACCTCAATGAAGGGAAGGAATGGCGTCTGCTGACCATCGGGTGAACAGCTTCCAGACAAGATAAAGACGCGCTCCTTGTCGATGTGCTGTTGGAACTCGTGCAGAAGGCGAGACTTCCCCATACCGGGTTCGCCGACGATGTCGATGATCAGAAGGTTCGAATCCGCCTCGTCGAGGGCGCGATCCAGCGCCTTCAACTCGTGTTCACGTCCGACAAAGGCGCCGAGGCCACGGCTTACCACCGCATCAAACCGAGTAGCTCCACGGCGGATCGAGTCGAGACGGTAGACGTGCTGCGGCTCAGATTTGCCTTTAATAGTCTGTTCACCCGCGAAGTTCGCATCGACCATGCCTTGAACCAATCGATGCGTCGCTTCGCTGATGAACACCGAGTCGGGCTCTGCCAATGCTTGTAGACGTGCCGCGAAGTTCACCGTATCGCCGAGAACCGTGACCTGCGCGTCGACGCCCTCTTGCACTTGCCCAACCACTGCGGCTCCAGTGTTGAGACCGATGCGTAATTGCGGCCGCACAGCATGTTTCGCTTCGAGCTCAAGTCCTGCTGCCTTGAGCCGCTGAAGGATATTGAGCGCTGCACGACACGCCCGAAGCGGCGCATCCTCGAATGCAACCGGCGCGCCAAACACAGCCATGATGCCGTCGCCGGTGAAGCCTCGAACGAAGCCACCCTGCTCACGCACTGCCTCGTCCATCAGCTTCGACAGGCTACGCATTAGAGTGAAGGCCGCCTCCTCCCCCGAGCGCTCTGAGAAGCTCGTGAAGCCCACCATGTCGGCGAAAAGGACTGTGACCTGTCTGCGCTCAGCCTCCATCCGGACCCCCGAACGCCATGGGGACGCAGGGTAACACACCTTTCCAGACTGGATAGTGAGGAACGAGACCGGACACCAACCACGCAGGTGCACTCACAGCGCGCCCCTACGTCTTTGCACGTCCTCGAGGCCCCGCCCATCAGTTCATTTGCAAACCGACATACTCTTGGTTCGACGAGTGGGACCGGTCAGGGCCGTTGCGCGGCCATCGTTCGGCGAGGCGATTGAACAGTGGTACGCGTTCGTGGTATCAGTCCGCTCGGCAAGAACAGAGATTGCTCAGTAAATACGGGGTCTTGTTGCGACGCAGTTTCAGATCGAAAGCCTTTAGGCTCACCGGCTGATCGAAACGACGGCGCAAGATGCTAAGGTATTTCTGTAAGTAGAATGCGCAACAATCCCATCATCGTGCAAAAATACGGCGGCGCCTGTCTTGAAACACCGGCAAAAATCCGCGCGGTCGCGAGCAGTCTCGCCGATTTGCATAGCCGTGGTCATCGCATCGTGGTGATCGTTTCAGCGATGGGTAAGACCACCGACGAGCTTATCAAGATGGCCTATCAGGTAAGCCCGCATCCCAATCGCCGTGAACTAGATATGTTGTTAACCACCGGCGAACGCATCAGCATGTCTTTAATGAGCATGGCGCTGTCTGATCTCGGCGTGCCGGCGATTAGTTTTACCGGCAGTCAAGCCGGAGTGATGACCGACGAATCACATTCCTCCGCGCGCATTTTAGACGTGCGGCCCATTCGCGTGCGCGAAGAACTCGATCGCGGACGCATCGTGGTTTTAGCAGGCTTTCAGGGCGTGAATCCGGTGACCAAAGAAATCACCACGCTGGGCCGAGGCGGCAGCGACACCACTGCGGTCGCCATGGCCGCGGCGCTGAAAGCCGAGTGCTGTGAAATTATCAAAGAGGTCGACGGAGTTTGCTCGGCCGATCCGCGCATCGTGGCGAATTCAAAACCCTTGCGTCAGCTGGATTTCGCATCGTTATCCGAAATGTGTTTTTGGGGCGCCAAGGTTTTGCATTTTCGCAGCGTGGAGCTGGCACAAAGTCAAAATGTGCCTTTGGTTCTAAAACAATGGGGCGGCGCTGAACGCAGCACGCAAGTGATGGAAGAGGTTATGGGAATGGAAAGCGGAAAAGTCTTGGCCGTCAACTCGGTTGCTCGCATTGAGCACGTGGAGATCGATTCGGCGGATCTCAATCAAGGATTTGAGAAATTCGCCCAGCATCTCAAACAAAACGGCTTATCTTGGCCGCAACTCCTCGCCTCGGCTTTCACCGCCGGAAAAACGCGCATTATGATGACTTGCGATTCGGAGTCGCTCGACACTTTGCTGCGTACGCTGGAACGAAGCGAAGACTTGCGCAAACAGCGTGAGACTTTAAGTTCGGTGAGCCTCACTTGCTTCGGCGGCGTTTCTTCAGACTTGCCGTTTAAGGCGATTCAGATTCTGCAACATCACGGGATTATCGCCGACAAATATGTTTTGTCACCGCATTCGGTAAATCTATTTGTTCCTGTCGGAAGCCGCGAGGACGCGGTGAAGGCTTTGCATTCGCTGATCTAGTCGACTGTTTCGCATAGAAAAATTGCGCAGCTGAACGTTGCCCGCCCCGCTCTGGCGATGTGATTCAATTGGGCAGGGCACGTGGAAGCCCGGTCTGGAAACACACGCCGATCTGCTCCTTGCATTTTGGGCCTCGATAGGTTTTAAGGCCCGTGACTTCATGACCATGGGCATGAACGAGAAGCGAACTACGTGGCTTTGCCGCGTTTTAAACAGACTGACGTACCCGCGTAGCTCGCGCTTTGTTCTTTGTCCCCACAAAGGAATCCATCGTGGCCAAGATGACCAAGAATCAGTTGATTGATGCAATTGCAGAGGGAACGCAGGTTTCCAAGGAAGACGTAAAGGCCGTCATCGAGCAGATGGCGACTGTAGGTTACAAGGAACTGAATGAATCCGGGGAGTTCGTCATTCCTGGCTTCGCCAAAATGTCGGTCGTGAACAAGCCTGCCACTGAAGCCCGCAGCGGCGTAAATCCTTTCACGAAAGAGCCTATGGAGTTCGCGGCCAAGCCAGCCAGCAAGTCGGTCAAGGCGTCACCCCTGAAGGTTGCTAAAGACGCTGTTCGAAGCGAACGGGTCGGTTGAGGCGTGTTCATTCGCCTGTCCCGCAAAAAAACGACGCAAAGGACCCACGACACACTACTGCTGGGTCCTTCATTCTGCAAAGCCGGCTTCACAAAATCGGCGGTGCCGATCACCCGGATCAAATCGCCCGGCTCGGCACGCGCACGCCGCTCGCATGGTCGTCCGGCTTGGCATCGATATAGCTCGCGGGCACGGCTTCGTTAGGTCTTGCTTGCGGCTTTTTGCGCCCGATCTTGCGAGCGACCATATAGAACGCAGGGGTGAAAAGGAGGCCGAAGGTAGTCACGCCCAGCATGCCGGCGAAGACCGCCGTGCCCAGGGATTGACGCATCTCCGAGCCTGCACCCGTTGCGACCACGAGCGGCGCGACGCCGAAGATGAATGCCAGCGACGTCATCAGGATCGGACGCAGCCGCGTGCGAGCCGCGGTAACGGCCGCTTCGCCCGGCGTGGCGCCGGCTTCCTCGGTCTGGCGGGCGAATTCCACGATCAGGATCGCGTTCTTGGCGGCGAGCCCGACCAGCACGACGAAGCCGATCTGCGCCAGCACGTCGATCGCCATGCCGCGCCACAACAGCCCGGTCACGGAGGCGAGCAGGCACATCGGCACGATCATGACGACCGCGAGCGGCAGATTCCAGCTTTCATACTGCGCGGCAAGCACCAGGAACACGAATAACGCAGCCGCGCCGAACACCAAGAGCGACGAGGTCCCCGGTTGTTGCTGCTGAAAAGCAAGCTCTGTCCATTCGAAGCCGATGCCGGGTGGCAACACATCGTGCGCAAGCTCTTCCATGCGGTGGAGCGCGGTGCCGGTCGCGACACCAGGCGCCGCGACGCCCATCACTTCGGCGGCGGGGAACAGATCGTAACGCGGCACACGGTAGGCTGCGTTTTCGGATTTCAGTCGCGCCACCGTGCCGACCGGCACCATCTCGCCGGAGGCGTTGCGGGCCTTCAGCCGCGCGATGTCCTGCGAATCCTGGCGGAAGGAGCCATCGGCCTGCGCGATGACCTGGTAGGTGCGGCCGAGATAATTGAAGTCGTTGACATATTGCGAGCCGAGATAGACCTGCAGCGTGTTGAAGACGTCGGTGGGCGTCAGCCCGACCTTCTCGGCCTTCTCGCGGTCGATATCGGCGTAGACTGACGGCGAGCGCGTGCCGAACAGGGTGAAGACGCCGGCGAAGCTCGGGTCCTTGTTGGCGGCGGCGACCAGCGCCTGCGCCGCTTTCGACAGCGCCTCCGAGCCGAGGCCGGCGCGATCCTGCAGCATCATCTTGAATCCGCCGGCATTGCCGATGCCCTGCACCGGCGGCGGCGGGATCGTCAGCACATAGGCTTCCTGGATCACCGACAACCGCTTGCGCAGGTCGGCGAGCACGCTCGCCGCGGTCAGGCCCTTGACCTCGTGGTTATAGAGCGAGGGCAGGCCGGAAAAGATCGTGCCGGCGTTGGAGGCGATGGTGAAGGTGGTCGCATCCAGTCCTGCGAACGGCGCGACATGCTCGACGCCGGGCGTCGACATGATGATGTCGATCGCCTTCTTAACCACAGCCTCCGTGCGGTCGAGCGTGGCGCCGGGCGGCAGTTGCACGACGGTGATCAGATAGCCCTGGTCCTGTTCCGGAATGAAGCCGGTGGGCGCGCGGGCGAACTGGAATCCGGCGAGGCCGATCAGGGCCGCATACACCACAAGCACGACGCCGGTGATCTGCGCCAGACGCCGCGTCAGCCGGCCGTAGCTTGTCGAGAGCCATTCGAAGCCGAGATTGAAGCGGGCAAAAAACGCCTGCACCAACCGGACGATCCATGAGCCCCGCGGCTTATGGTCGGGCTCATGCGCCTTGAACAGCACGGCGCACAAAGCGGGGCTCAAGGTCAGCGACACGAAGCACGAGATCAACGTCGACACGGCGATCGTGACCGCGAATTGGCGGAAGAATTGTCCGGTGATGCCCGACAGGAAGGCCGAGGGCACGAACACCGCGCACAGGGTCAGCGCGATCGAGATCAGCGCGCCGCCGACCTCGTTCATGGTGACATGCGCGGCCTCGTTCGGGGTCATGCCGCGCTCGAGGTTGCGCTCGACATTCTCCACCACGACGATGGCGTCGTCGACGACAATGCCAACTGCGAGCACAAGGCCGAACAGCGACAGATTGTTCAGCGATATCCCGAGCACATAGAGGAAGGTGAAGGTGCCGACCAACGACACCGGGATCGCGATGACCGGAATGATCGCGGCGCGCCAGCTCTGCAGGAACAGGAACACGACGCCGACCACGAGCAGGATCGCGACGAAGATGGTCTTGATCACCTCGTTGACCGATTTGCCGACAAAGATGGTGGGATCATAGATGACCTTGTATTGCAGGCCGGGCGGAAAATCCTTGACCAGCGTCTGCATCGTGTCGAGCACTTCGTGTTCGACGGCCAGCGAATTCGCACCCGGCTGGGCGAAGATCAGGAGCGGCATGCCGGGGCCGCGGTCCATGAACGCGGTCGAGCCATAATCGGCGGCGCCGATCTCGACGCGGCCGACGTCGCGCAGCCGCGTCACGCGGCCCTCATTGTCCGATTTCAGCACGATGGAGGCGAACTGTTCCGGCGTCGAGAGCCGCCCGAGCGTCTGCACGTTGATCTGATAGGCCTGCTTTGAGGCGACCGGCGGCTGGTTCAGCACGCCGGCCGAGACCTGGAGGTTCTGGGCGCGCAGGGCGGTCAGAACCTCGCTCGCATTCAGGTTATGGGCTGCTACCTTGTCGGGATCGAGCCAGATGCGCATGGCATATTCGCGGCCGGCAAAGATCTGCACGTCGCCGACGCCGGACAGGCGCGCCAGCACGTCCTTCACATGCAGCGTCGCGTAGTTCGAGATATAGAGCGTGTCGCGCGAAGCGTCGGGCGAATAGAGATGCACTGCGAGCAGGATATTGGGTGTCGATTTGCGTACCTGCACGCCGAGCCGCTGCACGTCCTCGGGCAGCCGCGGCAGCGCGTCCTGCACGCGGTTCTGCGTCAGCATCTGCGCGACGTTGAGGTCGGTGCCGATCCGGAACGTGACGGTGACGGTGAGCTTGCCGTCGCCGGTCGACTGGCTCGACATGTAGATCATGTTCTCGACACCGTTGATCTGCTGCTCGAGCGGCGTTGCGACCGTGCGCGAAACCGTCTCGGCGGACGCGCCGGGATAGGTGGTGGTGATCTGCACCGTGGGCGGCACGATCTCCGGATATTGCGAGATAGGCAGGATGGCGAGCGCCCCGAGCCCGATCAGCGTCAGGAAGACGGAGAGCACGGTCGCAAAGATCGGCCGGTCGATGAAGCTGTGGGTCACGGGAAGCTCCTGTTTCAGCCTTTGATTTCAGCCTTGTGCTTTCAGCCCTGGTCGGCGGTCGGGTCGTAATGGATGGTGCCGTCCTGCGGCGCGACCTTGGTGCCGGGAATGGCGCGGACCAGGCCGTCGATGACGACGCGGTCGCCTGGCTCGAGACCGGACTGGATGACCCGCAATCCGCCGCGGAGGTCGCCGGTCGTCACGATCTTTGGTTTGACAGTCGCATCACTGCCGACCGTCATCACCAGGCGCTGTGACTGGTCGAGCACGACCGCGGCGTCCGGCAGCAGATAGACCGGCGTCGGCTGCGCGATCGCAACGCGCAGCCGGGCGAACTGGCCCGGCGCCAGGAACAGGTCCTCATTTCGCACCGTGGCGCGCGCATGAATGGTGCCGCTGGAGCGGTCGAGCGCATTGTCGAGGAAGTCGAGCGTGCCTTCGCGGGTGAAATTGTTCTCGTCGCTGAGGGAGATCATGACCTTGTTGGCAAGCGGCCCGCCAATGCGGGCGCGCTCGCGCGAAAACGTCAGGAAATCGGATTCGCTCATGTCGAAATCGAGATAGAGGGGATCGAGCGAGACCAGTGTTGTCAGCAGCGTGGTCGGGCTGGTGGCGGCGCGGCTGCCCGCGACCAGGCTTCCGATCGAAACCTGCCGTGCGCCTAC
>Ga0210410_10004952_pt1 | contig 11651 bp, 12 predicted proteins | sample IncBWC4MmetaG_FD_161058 | JGI IMG/M metagenome (GOLD analysis project Ga0210410, IMG submission 161058) | Forest soil microbial communities from Barre Woods Harvard Forest LTER site, Petersham, Massachusetts, United States - Inc-BW-C-4-M | ecosystem: Environmental > Terrestrial > Soil >... | reverse complement strand
CTGCGGCCTGTTCGTTGATCTGTTTGATCATCTGTTCCATTTGCACTGGCTCCATGTAGCGGGCAAGCTCGGTCTGTATGCCTCCTGGATGTACAGCTGTCGCGCGGACCCCGCGTGCTCGATGCCGCTGATCGAAACCAAGTGCGAAGAGGATGTTCGCGGTCTTCGAACGCCCGTAGGCTACGAAGGGTTCGTACGGCGTCTTCTCAAAGTTGGGATCGTTCAGGTCGACACTGCTGAAACGGTGCCCTGAGGAAGCAAGGTTGACCAGGCGTCCGCCGTCCTTGATCAGCTTCGCGATGCGGTTCACAAAGACGAAGTGGCCTAGGTGATTGGTTCCGAATTGCGTCTCAAAACCATCCTCTGTCTTCCCGAACGGAGTCGCCATGACACCGGCATTGGCGATGATCACATCGAACAACCGGCCATCGGCAACCAGCTTGTCGGTCGCGGAGCGCACGCTCTTCAGGCTGGCGAGATCGAGCTCGACCAACTCGAAACTCCCGCCTGTCTTCGCCGCGGCCTTGCTAACTTCCGATGTGGCCCGCTTCGCCTTCTCCAGATCGCGCGCAGCCCCGACAACACTCGCGCCATGCCCCACCAACGCACGCGCCGTTTCTACGCCGAGACCGGCCGAAACGCCCGTCACCAGAATTCGTTTACACTGCAGCTCGATGCCCGCAAGGACATCTTCCGTCGTTGACTTCGCTCCAAACTTTGTCGCCACTGCCGCACTCTCCTGTGAAACTCTTTGACACCGGCCTCATCCCAGAAATAAAACGGAATGGGCCTCCGTTATTTGATAAGATTACCGGAGGGGTACTCCGGTTTCAGAAAGTTCGATGAAACAGCCGTCCACTCCAAAATCCGCCCGCAAGCCTCGCTCTGACGCCCAGCGCAATCGCGAGCGCATCCTGGAAGTCGCGAAGCAAGTCTTCACTCGTCGCGGCGCCGATGCCGGCATGGGCGAGATTGCGAGGCGCGCGAAGATCGGACCCGGTACGCTCTACCGCAACTTCGCGACACGCGACGACTTGCTGGCGGCGGTCTATATCACCGAAGTCGAGAAGCTGGCGGCGGCGCAGAAGAAATTATCCGCCGAACTCCCCCCCATTGAAGCCCTGCGAGCATGGCTATTGGTCTTCATTGACTACATCGCCGCGAAAAAGATCATCGCGCCGGCATTAAACGCAATGGCCGGCGGCCCCTCGCGGGTCTTTCAGCAGACCACGCAGGTGATGGAAAAAGCTGCCCACGCGCTCGCCAGCCACGCTATAGCGAGCGGCGATCTCCGCCCGGACGTCGATCCCATAGACTTGATGCGTGCCATCTACGGCCTCTCCACCGGCGGCAGTGCGGACGACTGGCCCGCAAAGGCGCGGAAATTTGTCGATATTCTCTTACAGGGTTCTCGTCCTTGATAAGCGCTCTTGTGGAGGTCATCCCGCTCCAGATCGCGGTTCCCGTAATCGAAATCGTGCAGTCATGACGCAGAATCTGTTGACCTCTGGGACAGAGGCACTCGACCCAGAGATCAGAGCTAATTGCTGAGCGACTGGATAACCTCAAAGAGGTTGCCCCAGGGATCGGCAAAGAAGGCGAGGCGGAGCCCCATCGCGGCTACGTCATGTGGCTCGCTAATGATCGTCACGCCACGGCGCTTCAACTCGTCGACCGTATCCTGGACGTTATCGACGCGAAAACACATGTGGTGCCATCCCGATAGCTTGAGGCTGGCGCGAAGATCCTGATAGGGGGGACGGCTGGCTGCGCCGGGCCCAGCTACAAGCTCGAAGCTGAAACTCTCGTCCGCAGCGGTCGAGATAAAGGTATATGTGAGATCGCCGAGGGACAAGGAATGCGTCAGTCGGAAGCCTAGCTTTTCGGTATACCAGGCGACTGCGGCATCAAAGTCCGGCACGCGAATACCCATGTGCTCGACCTTGCAGGAAGCGAACGGGCTGGAAGTATCAGCGGCGGGAGATGTGATCGGTGTGGGCATTGTTCTCTCCTTGTCAAGGTTTTTGAAGAAGGCGGCGGACTTCTTCGACTGCTCAAGGTTCAGAGGCTCTGTAGAAATGCGAGCAGCGCCGCGTTCGTTGCATTGGGTGCCTCCAACTGTACCCAGTGCCCCACGCCTTCCAGCATGGTGAAGCTGCGAAGATCAGTGAGGTTGCTCCGCATTGACTCGGGGCTCGGCTGCGAGATGAGGTTCATCCCGTCACGGGTACCTGCCAGAAACATAGATGGCTGCCGAATTTTGGCCCCCACGAAAGCGGCCGAGTACCGTGTGAAGGGGTCGACTGCACGGTAGTAGTTGAGCGCTCCATGGAATCCCGTGCGTGTGAGGACCGCAACTGCATCAGCAATGTAGTTTGAGTCAATCGTTCGCGGAGCCGCGGGAGCCGGGCGCAACAGTCCGCGTGATGGATCGAAGGGATCCCAACTGCCTGCTTCCGGCGCCTCGCCAGAAGTCCAATACATCATCCCAGGAACCGTAACCGCAGCATTTTCCCAAGCCTGATCCGACTCCGCCCTAATCATGTCGAACCAGTAGAACTGGGTTTTTCCAGCGGCGCGGAGTTTGTCCAAAAAGCTGGGGCGACCCGGCGGTCGAAACGGGACGCTCATGCCGCATACCGCAGTGAAGCGATCAGGACGCATCATCGCAGCGTTCCATGCAACGTTGGCACCAAAGTCGTGGCCAACGACTGACGCTGTCGCAACACCAGCCGCATCGAGGATCGCAACAAGGTCACCAACCGTCTCGTATGGCATATAGGCTTCGGCTTCCACGGGAGCAAAACTCTGTCCGTAGCCACGCATGTCGGGGGCGATGGCCAAAAAGCCGGCGCTCGCTACTGCCTCTATCTGAGCCTTCCAGCACGACCAGATTGCCGGAAAGCCGTGACAAAAGATGACTGTAGGCCCCTTACCCTCCTCTACGAAATGAAGGGAGATTCCGTTTGCCTCTATCTGTCGGTGTCTCATCGTCATAGCTCCTGGTATCACCAAAATGCGTCTGTGTAGCTTTCATGCGGAAACCCCTGGAAATCGTCACAGAGGGACGCTATCTCGTTACGAGATCGGAAGAGGACCTGACCTACCCCTCTTTGGCGGCTATTGCCCCGTAGCGCTCGACGCGACGATATGTTTCGCAACTCACCACCCCTTCAGCGAAGGGAGATCACGGTTAGGTATATTGCGGCACGTAAGCGAAACCCAAGTTTTTGATAAATCACTTTTGCGCCATTTTCAGATTTGACGTGAAGAAAAGGAATCTTTCTCGCCGCCAGAATCTGAGCTGCGAGGAAGGTCGTGAGGGCCTGCGCATACCCGCGGCCGCGAAATTCAGGACGAGTGCACACCGCGCTGATTTCCACAAACGCGGCGGATTTTAATCGCTCGCCGGCCATTGCGACCAACCTCCCATCGCTCGCGCGTATTCCGAAGTAGCTTCCCATCCGGATGGTTTGTGGCAGGAACGGGCCGGGCTCAGTGGCAGCGGTAAGCTCGAGCATTTCGGGAACGTCCGTCGTCCCGAGTGGAATCGGCGCGACGGCCAAGGAGCCCGCTGAAGCCTCACAAATCATCTGATCGATCCACCGAGAGCGGTCGACTTGCCAGTCACCAGGCACGTCGAAGGGGCTGGCGGTAAATAGCGCGACGTGCTCGCCGGGACTGACCAGCTGTTGTAAATCGGCGAATGCGTCATTCGAGGGATGAAGTAAAGCCGCCAGCGGCGAAACATCCGGCAGATATCGCCGAGCAAGGCCGTGCGAGCGGGCAAGAAGCCGGTGTTCCGTCGTCAATGCGAACCAGATCGGGTTGTCGAGAGGCTCCAACATCCGTTGCGCGTGATCCTCTTCAATTAGGGTGCAATGTCTCAAAGTATCGTGGTGCCCAAGAGAATGGTTCTTGGGATTTCCCGCATCGGTTTCCCGAGCCTGCTGGCAGCTTCCTTCGGCTCTTGCGTTCCTTTCTTGCTCAACAGCAGGCGCAGGACACCCTAATGATGATCAGTCTGAATCGGTATAACCAAAAACAATAAATCCGCATGATTGTCGCCAGGCAAATGAGTCATGTATGTGCCGTTCCAACCGTCGCGGCTGAAGCCCTGTAGCTCATCTGGATGCGGAGTCACGATCATGATGTGCGGGCCCACGTGAAATTCCTTTTTCGTCTCGCCGGGCCAGTTCGGAACATAGGCACCCGTATACATGTAGGCAATGCCAAGTCTATCGATATGCTGCGGCCGACCAGCAAGGCCGTCCAAGGCCCACTGAAAGAAAACTTTGTCGAAGCATCCGGGCTCGTCATGCACGGCGCCGGGCGGTGGACCTGGTTGGCAAGTCCATTCACTCGTGCCTTTACGGAGTACTCGAAATTCGCCGCCCTTTTGGGCCGGCCAATCCAAGATAGTCGCGTCGTCAGTTATGAAGTTTGGTCCGGACCTCATTGCGTCCGCGATCTTCTCGGCGTCCGTTACAGGGAGGTGTTCATTCATGTTCTGAGCGCTCACTGTGAGCACTACTAAAAGACAAAAACCGGTTAACTTCATTTCGAACCTCCGGAGGAATTCTTTGTCTCACAGCTTTCGATTCGAGATTGCCCTTCTACGAAGTAACCTTCGTCAGCTCTGGAGCCAGCCGTTGTGACCGCCACAGGCGTTCACCCCAAATTTTGTCGGAGTCTCCTGTCATCTCCCTTCTCTCTGCCGTCAGTTCCGTCGACCGGCGCACTCTGCGCGACTCCGTGCCAATGGCACCATGCGGACCGCGCGCGCAAACATCAACAATTCGACGGAGGAGTACCGACACCGGGACGCCGGGCATTGTGGCTGAACTCCCACGTGTTGACGCATTCGGGAGATTCGAAAGGCTCTCAGCCACAATCCGCGGACCAGACTCATCGGGATTTCCTATGCAGCGGCATCCTCGAAGAGCTTTATCAACGTTTCGTCGAGCAGAGCGGGCACCGACGACGGCTGTGTCTCCGGGAATTTGCTGAAGAATGCCGACGGTAGGTCCATGTCGATCCGTGTCTCCTCGCCGTCCCGCTGGGACACGCAGATGCGCACGGGAGCGCCTAAGCCCGCGGCACCGGTGTATTGGAACAGACCACGCGCAATGACAGCGTTCCCGACAAGATAGAATTTCGACTCGATGGGAATCCCCGCGAGGCGCATTGTGGAGCCTTGCTCGAAGTCCCAGAAAATTGCCATTGGCTTGGAAGTGGAGTCGACGTAAGCTTCGACACCCGGGCGGTTGCCGTGCGTCACATATTCCATCAGTTTGGGGGTGTGGAAGCGCTGCATGCTGCTCTCGATCGCTTGAGTAACCTCAAAGAAGGACTTGCGCGACCGAATGGTGAGGAGGACCGCATCGTACTTGGTTCTCGTCGTCTGTGGGGAGACTTCCGCTGCTTTGTCTGTGCTTTTCATTTGAACGCACCTCTCCTTAGGTTCAATTTGGCTTTCGTATTGCCTTTCGGCGGCGTAAGCGGATCAGTTGATCGACCCGATCGACTCCCCACTCACAAGTCTTCGTTACTTCCGCTGCAAAACACGCCTTCTCCTTTGCCGAACCGATCTTGAGGAAAACTTTCAGTCGGGCTGAACGACAAGTGCGACACCACCATGTATGTCGCTGGCACTCAATCCTTTTCTCTTTCCATCCATTCGCGAATATATGAAGCGCAGTTCTCGAGCTTCACGCCGTCCGCTTCGCAACGCGCAAAGAATCGCATCACGTCGCGATCGATCGTGCCAACGTCTTTCAGATCCAAAACGATATCTTGGTAACTTGTTTGAAGTTCAAAGAGTTTCCTCAACTCGCCTATCGCCGGTTTGTCGATTCGACCACTCAGGATGAGGACTGTGAATCTTCCTCGTGCCGAAGTGTCAATCCTAAAAGTCATCGGTCAGGCCATTCGATCAGCATCGCAGTCGCGGCTGTTCTGCAGTGCATTCCTTCCATCCGAACACCGATCACTAGCAAGGCAATCGAGTGCCCAAATGGATCTCATTGAAAATTGGGCGCAAAGGTAAAATTGGATGTGACGGAATGTTGGGAGGTGCCAGAATTCCGGGAGTTCGATGAGCGAACTTATAGGATGGAACGCTTCTTGATATTGAGTCGTTTGATTTTCAAATCCAGCGTCGACCGCGGAATTCCGAGTTTGGCCGCCGCTCCGGTGGGCCCAGCAATCTTCCCGTCACTCTCCGCAAGAGCCGCCTCGATGAGTTGCTTTTCGTAACTCTGGAGGTTCTCTGCCAGTGGACCTACCCACTCCGGACGAAGTGCATTCGGGCCTAAGAGCCAAGCCTCATCGATCCGCAGGAGATCCCCGGTGCAGAGGATTACGGATCTCTCGATGATATTTTGCAGCTCACGAATATTGCCTGGCCAGGCATAGGACTGGCAAAGCTTAAGCGTATTTTTGTCAATCTTGCTGATCTGCTTCCGCGCCTTCTCCGCATAGCGCTTTACAAAGTACTCGACCAGCATTGGAATGTCTTCCCTCCGTTGCCGAAGAGGCGGCACGTGGATCGGGAATACATTCAGCCGGTAGAAGAGGTCGGCGCGGAATCTTCCTGAAGCAATCGCAGCCGCCAAATCGCGGTTCGTAGCGGCGATGATTCGAACATCAGTGGGAATAACGCGGCTGCCCCCCACGCGTTCAAATTGGCGCTCCTGGAGCACTCGAAGCAGTGCAACTTGAGTTTCCGCGGGAAGCTCGCCGATTTCATCGAGAAAAATGGTGCCGGAGTGTGCCAATTCAAAGCGCCCTTGTCGGCGCTGCAGGGCGCCGGTGAATGCCCCCTTCTCGTGACCGAACAATTCTGCGGCGATGAGTGAAGAAGGAATCGCGGCACAATTCACGCAAATAAAGGCCTGGCCAGCACGTTGCGAAGCCTTATGTATGGCGCGCGCGATCAGCTCCTTTCCGGTGCCTGTTTCGCCCGTGATCAGCACCGTCGAGTCGGTGGGAGCGACATTCACAATACCAGAAAGGACAGACTTCAAGGCCGGGGACGAGCCTACGATCTCTTCAAACATGAAGACCTGATCGATTTGCTCTCGCAGCGCAACGTTCTCTTCCCTCGTTCTTTCCTCTGCGCGTTTGCGGTCGTCTATGTCGGTAGCAGTTGCATACCAGCGGATGACTTCTCCTCGTTCGTCCTGTACCGGATTGTATTGGACTATGAACCAACGATATTGACCATCCCTGTGGCGCACTCGTCGTTCGTACTCGAATGGAACTCCTCGCGAGAGCGCGTCAGCGCGTTGGTCGCGCAATCTCTCGGAATCTTCGCGATGAAATACATTACGAAAAGTATCAGACCCAAGTTCTTCTTTCGTTAGCCCGGTGTATTCCAGTAGCGCCTGATTCGTGGACAAAAAGTTCCCATCGGGCCCAATAGCGACGATGAGCTGAGGTATTGCATCGATGATTGTACGAAGTTCCGCTTCGGACTTGGCTTTTTCCTTGAGAGCAATCGTTAATTCACCCTCAGCGCGCTTGCGCTCATCGATATCCGTCACCAAGGTATACCAACAGACAATGCGACCTTCGGCATCACGCTGTGGACGACCTCGTGCGTGGAACCAACGATAGACGCCATCGGCTCCACGGCTACGATGCTCAAGATCAATCGGCTCTCCAGTTTCGATCGCGCGCCTCCAGGCGTCGATCACGCGAGGAAGGTCATCCGGATGAAGGATGTCGCTGACCGCCCAATTCTTCATTTCCTCAGCGGTCTTGCCGGTATATTCCAAGACTTGACGGTTCTGTAGTTCGATCTCGCCTGCCGCATTCATGATGGAGACAAACCCAGGAATGCTGTCGACGATCAGGCGTAGGCTCTGCACACTCGACCGGAGGGCCTCCTCGTCGCGCTTATGCGTTGCACGTGCGTGATTCGATGTCATAGATAGTTCACTAGGTCTGCGACATGGTTGCTGGAACTGCGGTTGCGATGGTATGCAAGACCTCTTTGCGGAGCCCACTGCCGCTACTGCTACGCGCGAGAACCATCCCGCCCACCATTGACGCCAGCACGACGATCGCTTGTGTGCGTCGCAGAGCCTTCGTCTTTCCCGGGGCGAGAGCGCTAAGGAAGTCGAGCACGCGGTTTTCCCCTTGAGTTACGATCTCCTTTACACTCGTTCGCTGCCGAGCCAACTCTGCGCCCAGAGCCGCTAGCGGGCACCCAAGTTCTGGATGGTCGTGATGGCGTTGAGAAAGGTAGAAGCACATGACAGCTTCCAGTCGATCCCCCGGAGCTTCGTCAGCGACCTTCTGCAATTGCCCGATGATTTCGGAAAACGCCCTCTCAGCAGCGGCTGCCACCAATTCCTCCTTCGAGGAAAAGTGCCTGTAAAAGCCACCTTGTGTGAGGCCGACCTTCTTCATGATGTCCGCGACGCTGATTCCGTCGAAACCACATTCCCGAAATCCCTTCGCAGCGGCTGCCACGATCTGCTCCCTGTGAGCAGCCATGGCCTCTTTGCTTACTCTCAGTTCGGTGTCCCTCTCCCATTCTTTAGATTGCTATAATACTCTAAACGAACCGATATAAGTATACCGCTCATCTAATTATCTGACACTGAAAGATATCTGAGAGAGGTCGATGGGCTTAATGCGCCCCTTCTTATGCATCTGGCCGAAGAGGACGAGTTCATTTCCAAAGCAGCGCAAGCTGAGATTAATCCGACACTTGCTAGCAAACCAAACACTACGGCCTACAGTTATCCTGGTCAGAACCATGCCTTCTCTCGGCATGGTGGCGCATTACAACGTTGAGGCTGCAGCACTCGCCCACGAGCGGACAGACGGCTTTCTCAATCGCCAATTGCGATGACTGGCGGATGTGAAGGGACTACTCTGCTAGGACTGCCTGCCCGGAATGATAGGAAGCGTGATTGGTTCGGCTCATCACAACAGCAAAACGGTTACGCGTGGGGTCTTTGGCGAAATCATCGGCGGAGACGGCGGCGTGCTTTTGCAGCCAATCTTTGGGCGTGAATCTTTCGAACGCGACGGTCAGCTTGCTATTGACCTCAGCCCATGCCTTCCTAAGATCCGAAGCTCCAACCGGATCTGCAAGCAATCTGTCCCGGTTCGTAATGTAGACCTCATCCAGCTCTGGATGTAGTCTTTCGCCGAGACCGAGCAACGGAAACATGCGATCATGTACGGCAGTCAAATGACCGACGAGGTAGAATAGTCGATTCTTGTCGGGGGCGATCCGATTCTGGAGTTGCTCGTCAGTCCATTCCGCGAGGATGTGATCGAAGCGGCCAATCACGAGTTTCCATGAGTTGAGCGCGGTGATGGCGAGGATTTCTTCGTTTGTCACTAAAGACCTTCCTTCTTTTCTTGCGTAAATACGGAATTTGATGCCGGTCGAAGAGCCAGGATGCTGAAAATCCATGGAGGGAGGCGGAACGCAAGCTGGCAAAGGCTGTCTCGATCTCCTAAATGGGAATGGTCTCGGTCTATCAAAAGAGAGCGAACGCCGCAAATGCCAAGGGCGACTGCATCTTCAAGCAGAGCAGCTGGTAGATCACGTCCAAACGTCCTTGGCTAAAAGATTCCTCGCCTTAGCTCCTCCGAATGTTCCGGCCACAGCTCCTATGAGCGGAGCGCGCCCCGCTAATCAGCGGGGCGCAATCAGTCCTACTTGCCTGCGGCGGTAGCAATGAAGTTGGCGACCTCCGCGGGGTGGGAGAGCATGGGGACGTGGCTAGACGAAATATGGATCGTCGTGGCGTGTATCTGCTCTGCGAGTTTCTTTTCCAGTTCCGGGTCGATCATTCGGTCATGGTCAGCCACTATGTAGAAGTTCGGCCTCTGTTTCCATGCAGCGGTCGTAACCTTGGCGCCCACCTCATTCGGACCACTGATCTGGCCCTGGGTTGCAAAGATGAGGTGTTTTTCTTCTGTTGTCAGGTCCTGTGCGAAGTCCTCTGCAACTCCCTTGTATGTCAGCATTACGAAGCCGTATGCATCAGGACGAAATTCTTTGTCGCCGGGAGTCGGGGGATATTGGCTGTTCACGTCGGCCAACGATTGTCCCTGGTCGGGAGCGAATGCTGCTACGTAGACTAGACCGGCGACTTTTGGATCATCCCCGGCTTCCGTAATCACAACGCCGCCGTAGGAATGTCCGACGAGAAGCACGGGGCCGTCTTCAAGTGCCAGCGTACGCTTTACCGTTGCCGCATCTTCGGCGAGTGTGGTGAAGGGAAGGTGCACAGCCGTGACGTGAAAGCCTCGCTCCTCTAGAAGGGGGATGACCTTATCCCAGCTTGAGCCGTCTGCCCATCCTCCGTGGACGAAAACAATGTTGTGGATGTGAGGCGGTTCAGCAGCGGTCGTCTGCGTCCTTCCATATATGGGCGCGAGTGCGAGAGCTCCAACGAGTGCTGCTTTGAGGATAAGGTTTGCAGGACGCTTCCATGCATCGGGCTTGATAGGCAAGTTCATGACTTTTTCCCTTCTCGTTCTACCTTCCAGTGGGTAGGTTATCGATACGCAATGAGCCTGATTGCTCATCGCAGGACAATAGAATCAATTCCTCGAAAGGTGTTGGATCGCGTCGGCGTTTAGTCGCGCTTGGTTTGGGGCGTGATCCGCACGGAGCTGTGAAGCAGATACACCACGAGGAATTGGAGGACGGCGATAGACAGCGGGCCAGCGCATTTCTCAAGATCATGCTCAAACAGACCGATTCCGGCATCCAGCAATTGCATGGCGCCGGCGAGCCCACCCAGGATCAGCAACGCAGGCGCCGCCTGCTTGTAGATCGCCCCCAATGCGAACAAAGCCAGAGGAATTGTGCGCGCCGCCGCGTACATCGCCAATAGCAACGACGCCTCTGTTGGAATGGATTCGGCAGGGACCAGGTATTGCGGACGGATGATCGCCGCGATGGAAAAGCCGCTCGCGACCAGGACATTGATTGCCGTGACCAGCGAAGCCAGCCGAATTGCCTTTATCGTTGTCATTGATTCCCCTCTCTGAGTAGGCTCGTCCGTGCGTCGTTGGGTTGCTTTGACAACTTGTGTTCGCGCCACGCCGGCGCGTAGTGCGAGCCCTTCGCTAATTGCGGAGCGGGATACCTGTTATGTTTTCCCCGAACAGTTGTCGTCAGACTGTAAGAACGACCCTCCCGAAAGGGCGGCCTTCAACGAGATAACGCAGAGCGTCAGCCGCTTCGCCCAAAGGGAACGTCTTAGCGACGATCGGTTTGATCGCACCGGATTGAAGTAGAGAGACAATGGCCTTCCAAGCGTCAGCGACCGTCGCCTGCGGCTGACGGAACATATTGAGACTCCGGATGCTGGCTTGTGGCACGATGAGATCGGTCACGTCAATGGTCGTCTTCCGGCTCGCTGAATATCCCAGTGTTGTAAGGCTTCCGCCCGGCGCGAGCGCTTTGAGCGCCTCGCTAAAAACTTCACCACCGATCCCGTCAATGACAATGTCTGCGCCGTAGCCGTCGGTGACACGACGCACGCCGTCGCCCAACTTCTCCAAGGAGGTATCGATGACCTCATCGAATCCGAGCGCCTTTGCCTGCTCGGCTTTCGCAGGGTTGGTCGTGCTCGATATGGCGTGTTTAGCTCCCAGAGAGCGCGCCA